>JGI10211J34971_10001590_pt1 | contig 18703 bp, 14 predicted proteins | sample Etolagsediment_FD_34971 | JGI IMG/M metagenome (IMG submission 34971)
ATCTATAGATTTTGATATTAATTCAACTTTCAATTTAGTATCAATGTTCCTAACTTGATAAGTGTTAAAATATTGTAAAAATCATATAATAAATATAAAAATATCAGCCATACAATCTTTATAACAAGTTTGCATGGCTAATGTTCTATGTTTTATGATAAATTTCAACAATTATTATATTACGGCAATTACGCTTACATGCCTATGGCGTAATAATTTCTTTGGCCATTCGGATACACACCTTCGATGAGCACACCACCACGTTTGTCCGATAAAAGATTTTTAATATCCTCAGCCGATCGTATGGGGTTTTTATCTATTTCGGTAATTATAAATCCTTCTCTGATTCCTTTATCCATTAGTTTACCACGTTTCAAATCCACGATTTTCATCCCATAATCAATGCCAAGTTTAAGCTTTTCATCATTTGATACTTCTTCGAAAGTGGCACCAAGTTTATCTATCAGCTTCATATCTTCATGACTCAGTACTTCAAAGTTGTTTTGTCGGTTTTTCAGGAGCACCTCTTTAATTGTTTTGTCGCCGTCACGTCTGATTGTAACATTAATACGGTCGCCGGGGCTATGCTGGCCAATGGTTTCGAGTAATCTGGAAACACTGTTTACCTGAATTCCATCAATACCGAGAATTATATCATCAGCCCGTATGTCCGCATCATCTGCTGAACTGTTATCAACTACCGACACAACATAAACTCCCTGAAGATCTTTCAATTCCATTTCTTCAGCAAGCTTGCTATCGATATCCCGGATGCTTACCCCAATGTAAGCACGCTGAATTTCTCCATAGTTTATAAAGTCATTTACAACTTTCTTGACAATGTTTACAGGAATTGCAAAGGAATAGCCCGTAAAAGATCCGGTATTCGAAGCAATGGCTGCGTTGATTCCGATTAACTCGCCACTGGTATTTACCAAAGCGCCGCCACTATTGCCAGGGTTTACAGGTGCATCCGTCTGGATAAATGATTCGATTGCGGAATTTGATCCTAAAATGTTAATGTCTCTTGCTTTAGCACTCACAATACCAGCAGTAACTGTTGAAGTAAGGTTAAAGGGGTTTCCAACGGCAAGGACCCATTCACCTACTTTTACATTATCCGAATCTCCATAGCCTAAAAATGGTAGCCCGGTTTCATTTATTTTTATCAGTGCAAGATCTGTTGAAGGATCTGTGCCAATGATTTCAGCCTCGTAGGTTCTTTTGTCGTTAAGGGTTACCTCCAATCGCTCTGCATTATGAACAACATGGTTGTTGGTAACAATGTATCCATCCTGTGTAAGAATAACGCCCGATCCGGTGGCAACGAGGGGCTGGTTGTATTGTGGTTGGGGCCTGCCAAAAAATTCATAAAAAAACTCATCGTAAACTGAAGATCTCCTGCGTACCTCGGTTTTAATGTGAACAACAGAATGAACAGTCAATTCGGCAGCATCCACAAAATTTGGTAATACCTCCGGAATGGCAACTGGAGCAGCATAGTTAGCTTGTTGGGCAACAAAACTGTTTTCCTGACTTGTTTGCGAAGTTTGTTGATTTTCACTTCTGTTTTGAAGCGTTGAATAAATCCCTGCTGAAATAATCCCACCTAAAAAAGCTGCAACGATCATTAAAACAAATCTCTTCATATCATTAAGTTTTAAATTTATAAATTGAAATTTTTAAGGTTTAACCAATTTTCAAACCAAACCAAAAGTTGTTTTAATTTTGAAGTTGATGGCATACTAAACCTGTCAAAAATGCTGCTCATTAACGGATCGTAAATTACAGAAGTTTCGTTGGCGCTGTTAAAAGTTGTTAAGCATTTTGAAGCGTTAGCTTTTGTTTGAATTCCCTGATAATTCTAGATTTTCATGGTTTAATAAAAATGCCGTTTTTTGCAAATTGATATTTTGAACTTGTGAAAATAGTATTTTATAAATATGAGGGTGCCGGAAACGATTTTATCATGATCGATAATCGTGATTTAGGTTTTGTTGCAGGTGCCAATATCATAAACCGTCTATGCGACCGGCATTTTGGGATTGGAGCCGATGGCTTGATCTTGCTCGAGAACGACCCTGGTGTTGATTTTTCCATGCGTTATTTTAATGCCGATGGCAATGAAGGATCAATGTGTGGCAATGGTGGAAGATGTATTGCATGGTTTGCGAAAAATTCCGGGATTAACAAGTCTGAATTTACCTTCAATGCAATTGATGGACTGCACAGTGCAGCAATTATTCAGAAAACTTTGACTGATTCCATTGTGAAATTGAAAATGACAGATGTTGACGAAGTTGTGAAAATGGATGGGAATCACTTTGTTGATACGGGTTCTCCACACCTTATAATAAATGTTGTTGATGTGGAGGCTATTGATGTTTTCATCGAAGGACGAAAAATAAGAAATAGCCCATCTTTTATTGAGGAAGGGATAAATGTAAATTTTGTTCAGATCAAGAATAATTTGATAAAAATCCGGACCTATGAACGGGGCGTTGAAAATGAGACCCTGGCCTGTGGCACAGGCTCGGTTGCTGCTGCTCTTGTTGCGATGTTTGTGGATGAAAAATTGGAAGGTCCGATAGATATTAAAGCGAGAGGCGGAGATCTGAAAGTCTATTCAAATAGATCAAAAAAAGGATTTAGGGAAATATGGCTCGAAGGCCCTGCAAAAAAAGTTTTTAAAGGTGAAATTAATCTTTAGCTCGATACTATGATTGGTAAAAAAATAAATTTAAGGGCTTTGGAACCACATGATGTGGATGTATTGTATCGGTGGGAAAACGATCAGTCGATGTGGAGAGTTGGCAATACAATAACTCCTTTTTCGAGATTTGATGTTGAGCAATATGTTTTGAATTCGGATAAGGATATTTTTACTAACCGTCAGTTGCGTTTGATGATTGATAAATTGCAAGATGAAACAAGTGTTGGTGCCATTGATCTCTTCGATTTTGATCCTCTGCACAAAAGGGTTGGTGTTGGGATTTTAATTGAGGTGGATGCACAGGGAAATGGCTTTGCTTCTGAAGCACTTGGCCTTGTAATTGATTATTGCTTTAAAACATTGATGGTTCACCAGCTTTATGCAAATATTACTCCCGATAATCTAAAAAGCATCCAATTGTTCGAAGGTAAAAACTTTAAATTGGCGTGTAAAAAGAAGGAATGGCTGCTTATCGAAAATAAATGGGTGGACGAGCTGCTTTATCAATTAATAAATCCTTATCAATAAATTTTATTTTTTCAAGTTATTTGATCAAAGCTTCCAATAAACCAATTGATTGATAGACATGGGATCAGGGAAAAAGAAATTAATCAAACATATTGTTCTGATTTTTGTAATTGCCGTTATTTTAGTTTCAGCAGGCGGCGCCTATTTATTTTGGCGGGCAGTTTATAAAAATAACATCAACCTGCCCGTAAAAGAAGCTTCCTATCTTTACATAAAAACAGGCTCTGATTATCCCGCAATGCTTGAGAATCTGAAAGAAAACAAGCTGCTAAGAAATCAGGAAACCTTTAACTGGCTTGCCTTGCGTAAAAATTTGCCAAACCATATTTATCCCGGAAGGTATGAGATAAAGGCTGGCATGAACAATGATGAACTTATCGACATGCTGCGTTCGGGAGCACAAAAACCATTGAATGTTACTTTTAATAACATCAGAACGATAAAACAATTGGCAGGGGTAATTGCTACACAAATTGAAGCTGACAGTGCATCAATCATCAATTATATTTATAGTGATGAGTTTCAACAGAAGTATCATCTTACCCGGCAGGAAGCTCCATTATTATTTCTTCCAAATACCTACGAGTTTTATTGGAATACCGATGCCGAAGCCTTCGTTGACAGGATGCAAAAAGAATACAAACGTTTTTGGGATGATGAAAAAAAAGCCAAAGCAACAAAGTTGAAATTGACTCCGGTCGAAGTTTCGATTGTTGCATCCATAGTTGATAAAGAAACCAACCAAAATGACGAAAAGCCTACTATTGCAGGAGTTTATCTCAACCGCCTTAAAAAGGGGTGGAAGCTCCAGGCTGATCCAACCACGGTTTTTGCTTTTTATCTCGAAAACGACTCGTTGCTGAACAGGGTCTATAAAAAGCATACTCAGATGGATTCTCCATACAATACCTATGTTTATAAAGGCTTACCGCCCGGGCCAATCTGTCTTCCATCCATCAGTGGCCTAAATGCTGTTTTAAATCCAAAAAACCATGATTATATGTATTTTGTCGCAAAAGCGGATGGATCGGGATATCATCATTTCTCAAAAACATACAACGAACATTTGCGTTATGCACGGGAACATTATAAGGCATTGAACAACAAAAAGTAGAAATGAGTTTTAAAATTATTCAGATGAAAAAGATAATTGGATTGTTATTGATAAGTATTTTATTTCTGGTATTCGCTTGTACTGATAAAACCAGGGAATCGCAAAAATATGTAAGGGAAGCTGAAATTTATCTCTACGGATCGAATATTGATAAGGCTTACGAGCTGTATCAAAAAGCTGTGGAATTAAATCCCGAAAACGAAGAAGCCTGGTATGGCATCGGCATGACCTGGCTTAACAAAATGAAATACCAGAAAGCAATCGATCTGTTTGATAAAGCCATTGAGTTAAACTCTAATTATATGGATGCCTACTACAATCGCGGCCAGGCGTATTTTTATCTTGGTGAAAACTATAAAGCTTGCGATGACTGGAATGTGGCTTACGATTTAGGAAAACCAAATATGGAAGATAAACTGAAAAAATGTCGTTAGCAGTTTCTGATATCACTAAATTGCAACGTCAAAATATCATAACTTTGCGCCCCTAAAACGGAATTTATAAATCACAATAAAATCATCGGACAATGAGCTTAAAATGCGGGATTATCGGGATTACAAATGTTGGCAAAACTGCAATTTTCAATTGTATTTCCAAAACCAAAGCCGAAGTAACAAGCTTTGCTTTTAGCACCAATAAATCAAATTTGGGAATGATTGAAGTTCCTGATGAACGTCTGTTAAAAATTGATGCACTGGTAAAATCAGCCCGCGTAATGTTTACATCTGTTGACATTGTAGATATTCCGGGCCTGGCCAAAGGATCGAGTCAGGGCGAAGGTGTGGGAAATAAATTCCTCGCTGACATCCAACAAACCGATGCCATAATCCATGTGCTACGCTGTTTTGATGATGAAAATCTTCCTCACGTTGAAGGATCGGTTGATCCGGTTCGTGACCTCGAAATTGTTGATCTGGAACTTCAGGTGCGCGATCTCGACCTTGTGCAACGTAAAATTCAGCGTTTAGAAAAACTGGCCAAATCCGGCGATAAAGAATATAAACGACAAGGGGCTGTGCTGGAAAAACTGGCTGAGCATATCGAGAACTTCCAGAATGTACGCGATTTTGAAATTGATCCCGAGGATAAAAAAAGAATCATCGATGATATGTATTTGCTTACAGCAAAGCCGATAATGTACGTATGTAATGTGGATGATGAGGCTGCAGCTACCGGAAATAAACATTCTGAAGCCGTTCAGCAAGCTTTAAAAGATGTGGATACGGAAGTTATTGTAATTGCCGGAAATCTGGAGGCTGATATTGCTGAACTGGAGGATGAGGCCGACAGAAATGAATTTTTAAATGATGCAGGACTTACCGAACCCGGCGTAAACAGAATGATACGATCGGCTTACAGATTGCTGAACCTCGAATCGTTTTTCACGGCCGGACCTAAGGAGGTAAGAGCCTGGACGGTAAAAAAAGGATCGACTGCACCTGTTGCGGCCGGTGTAATACATAGCGACCTGGAACGCGGGTTTATTCGTGCTGAGGTCATTAAATATGATGATTTTATTAAATATGGTTCTGAGCATGCCTGCAAGGAAGCCGGAAAATTTCATATCGAAGGAAAAAATTATATTGTGCAGGATGGCGATATGCTGAACATCCGGTTTAACGTTTAAGGCATTTTCTACCAAACCATGCATACCTGAGTTTCTCAGGTTTTTTTATTTTCAAAACTACTTAATGATACTGTCAAAATATGGGAAAGGCATTCTGTTTCTATTTCCCTAAGCCGGCTTACCTATAGCTGAGGTAAGAACTATTGTAAAAGTAGTGTGCTCATCCTTGCCTGAATTTAAAACAATATCGCCACCCATTTGCAAAATAATTTGCTTACTTAAGCTTAGACCAATACCTGATCCGTTTTCCTTCGTGGTGAAAAATGGTACAAAAATCTGTTCTTTCATTTCCGGAGGGATTTTTGGGCCATTGTTCGAGACTTCTATTTTTACTGCATTGCTTAATGGCAAAAGTCTGATCTGGAGCTGAGGCTTGGGTGTATGATCCGAAATCATCGCCTCCAAAGCATTTTTTAAAAGGTTCAGTATTACTTGTGATAAAAGCTTTTCATCGGTGATAATTATTATATCCGCAGGAATTTGTTTTACCACTTTTATCGAAGTAAAGCCCGAATAGGCGCTGGCTGCCATCAAATTACTTTCGATCAGCGCGGAGATATTTACCTCGCTGAACTTTGGCACAGGAAGTTTTGTGAATTTTCTGTAGTTTTCGATAAAATTCATAAGCCCCAGGCCCCGCTCCTCAATTACCCGAAGTCCTTTCACGGTATTTGCAATCATTGCCGAATCTACATCTTCGGCATTTATTGTTTTGTTTTGGTTTAAAAAATAACCTGAAATTACCTTCGATAGGGTAGTTATGGGAGCAATGTTGTTCATGATTTCATGCGACAATGTGCGGGCCAGTTTTACCCAGGCATCGATCTCCCGGTTATCAAGCTCTTTTGTAATATCGCTTATTGCTACAAGCTTAATGCTGTCCGTTCCGGTTTTAATTTCGGAGAGTTTAAATAATAGTTTTTGCCCATATTGGTTCTCAAAAATTGCTGAATGGCGAGTTGCATCCTGAAAAGATTGCAAAATAAATCCGGGCAAAGCTGGGTCGATAATTTGCAGTGTATTGATATGGTGATGTTCGTAAAGCTTTGTGAGTTTTGTGGCAGCCGGATTAACATTGATCACTCTGCCTGTTTGGTTTACCGAGAATAATCCAGTGGCTGATTGGTCGATAACCATTCTGAAGTATTGTTCCTGAACATTGATTTCAGATTTTATATGCATGAAAATTTCATTAAGCCGGGTTATTCCTGTGTAAACATCATCAATGGCTTTATTGCCGGTTTTTTTTGGGGCTTTCAGGGTGGTGTCATCATTTTCGATGCCAAGCAGGAAAGCAGAAATCCATTGGTTTATGCGGTTAAAATATCGGATGATGTTTACCCCCGCTGCAATCAATACTAAGAAAAGCAATGCGCTAAATACGAATGATTGCTCCAGGAAAAACATGTAGCACGTAGCCATCGATAGAATAATTATTATTGCTAATCTTAAAAATACAGCCACATAAAATTTTTTGTACAACATTGTTTTCTAAATTTTTGTTTTCAAAACAAAACAAAGTCCATGTTTTGTTTTTAGGCTTCTCATAAAATCTTAACCAATGAAGATTAATCATCAAAGGATTTAAGTTTTTTATAGAGCGTAGGCCGGGATATTCCCAGTTTTTTTGCCACCGCGCTCATGTTCCCCTTTTCTGCATCGATGCTGGCAAGAATCATCGCTTTTTCCATTTCTTCGATGGTTTTGTTTTGAAGATCAATTTTTTCAGTGGGAGTTGATTCATTCAGGGTAAAATTCTCACTGCTTAGTACTTTGTTATCGGATAGGATAACAGCTTTCTCGATGGTATGCTGCAATTCTCTTACATTTCCGGGCCAGTTATAATTAAGGAGTTTCTGAATAGCCTTTTGATTTAACCTAATACCCTTCTTATCGTATTTCGATGCATACTTTTTTAAGAAAAACTCAGAGAGCAAGGCAATGTCGATGCCGCGTTCGCGTAAGGGTGGCAAATTTATCGAAATCGTATTTATCCTGTAAAGCAAGTCTTCGCGAAACTGCCCCTCAGCCACCATGGCATTCAAATCTTTATTTGTTGCCGAAATCAGTCTGATATCGATGGGTACCGCCTGATTGCTTCCAAGTTTTACAATTGTCCGGTTTTGAAGCGTCGAGAGTAATTTAGCTTGAAGAGGCAAAGGCAGATTCCCTATTTCATCGAGAAAAAGAGTGCCTTTGTTGGCAGTCTCAAATTTCCCAATCCTGTCCTCTTTAGCATCAGTAAACGAGCCCTTTGTATGCCCGAAAAGCTCACTTTCGAATAATGATGAACTGATGGCACCCATATCAACACTAACCATGGCTTCTCTTTTCCTTTTGGAATGCCTGTGTATTTCCCTGGCTATGAGTTCTTTACCGGTCCCATTTTCTCCTGAAATAAAAATATTTGCATCGGTGGCTGCCACCTTTTTTACCAGCTCCATCACCTTCTTCATGGGCTCCGACTGCCCGATTAGCAAAGGTGAGGAAGGGCCGGAATCCTGATTCCGATCATTTGTAGCACTGCCTGACGTTGTGTTTTCTGATTTGCTTTTTCCTTGCTTCACTGCTGCTTTCAGTATGCTTATCAGTTTATTATTATCCCATGGTTTTAATATAAAATCGAAGGCACCCTCTTTTACTGCCTTCACTGCCAGTTCGATATCGCCATAAGCAGTGATCATAACTACCCTTACATTCGGATCAACTTTATGTATCTCCTTTAACCAAAAAATACCTTCGTTGCCGGTATTCATTCCTGCCTTAAAGTTCATGTCGAGGAGTACAACATCCGGATGATACTTTTCGAGGGAGGAGATCAGGCAATTTGGATTGCGAAGTGTGAAAACAGCATTGAACTCATTTTGGAGTAACATCTCCAGTGCAGTCAGCACACTGCTGTTATCGTCAAGAATGAGAATAGTACCTTTCATAGATTGGAGATAATGAAGATTATTTTCATTTTTTTAATTAAGCCATTTCATCGCCGAAGGTACTTATTTGTAAAGGAATGAAACACCAGGTGTAAGATTAATTTACACTTTTTTTTAAAACAATGATCAATTATGTGCTTATATATTACATAATCAGCCCCTTAAGGATTGCGGCATTGAACTTGAAAGTTTGAAAAAGAAGCTGATAAAACAAATAATTGTGATAAAAACAGTAGAAGAAAAATATTAAAGCGAAACAAGCAAAATTAAAATGTATTACCATGTTTAGAGCAATAATTAAAACCATCAATAGTCACCTGAATCAGAATAAAATTTATGCAGCAATTAATATTGGTGGATTAGCCATTGCTATTGGGTGTAGCCTGGTAATTTATAAAATTATTGCCTACGAATCTAGTTTCGATAGTTATCATACAAATTACGAAAATATTTATCGCTTAATTACTGAATATCAAGACCCAAACGGAGGAATTAAATATGAGGAAGGCCAGGTACCTCCCGTGGGAGAAGCCATAAGACATGAGTTTCCCGGCGTAGATGCCGTAATGACCTTCTATGCAGCTAAGGGGCAAATTAGTCAAATTAATATTGAAAATGAAAATGGGGACATCCACAGATACCAGGAAAATAAAGGTGTGGTTTGCGCGGACCCCAATATTTTTAAGGTTTTCGATTTTAATTTCTTAGCTGGCAACCCTTCGCAAGCCATACTCAACAAAGGAAGTGTAGTGATTACCTCTTCTCTAGCACAAAAGTATTTTGGTTTATCTGAATCGGAAGTAGGGGAAGCCATGAATCGATTAATAACTGTAAATAATGCAGCTACTTTACAAGTCAGTGGGGTTATATCAGATCCTCCCAAGAATACAGATCTCCCTTTCACTATTATTGCAAATTATTATGATCAGATCATAATAAACCCATATTTTGGGGGAGGCACAGATTGGCAGGCAGGCCATTCTTCCACCAATTGCTATTTACTTTTGCGGAACGATAAATCTGTAGCCGCTTTTGAAAAACAACTTGAAGCATTTTATGATAAATACCATGAGAAAAAAAATACCCAGGATCGGCGATATTTGTTACAACCACTTTCGGAATTACATTCCGGACTTAGCAACAACTATAGTGATCGCCAGGTGCCAACTAAAAATTTGTGGATTCTCGGATTAATTGGCTTGTTTCTGATTTTAATCGCGTCCTTCAATTTCATTAACCTATCAGTTGTTCAGGCTACCAAGCGATTTAAAGAAATTGGGATCAGGAAAATACATGGGGAAAGCAAACGTCAATCCATTATCCAGTTTCTAATCGAATCCGTTTTTATAGCTTATGTTGCTGCGTTTATAGGATTGTTTATTGCCCATTTCCTTTTTATTTACCTTGAAACTACCATTGGCTATCGATTGGATTTAGATCTCTCATTGAAGCCCAGCACCCTCATATATTTAACGCTATTAGCCACAATCATTGGATTGCTTTCCGGCTTGTATCCTTCTTTGATCATAGCAGGAATGAGCTCGAATGTTGCCTTAAAAAGCTCACTTGCCGTAAAAAATTCCTCTGTTCCCTTATCCGTAAGGCGCACATTGATAATCATCCAGTTTGTCATTTCGCTCGTATTGATTATTGGCACTTTAGTTATGACGCGACAATTAAATTACTTCATGACTAAAGATTTAGGATTTAATAAAGAGGCCATTCTATTGGTCACCTTACCGGAGAGTAACAAAGATAAACTCCCATTGCTAAAAGCAAAACTACTTAAGTATCCGGAAATTGAAATGGTAAGCCTTGGCACGCGCAGCCCTTTGGCTGATTGGAGAGTTAGTAACTTAATTAATCATCCTTCAATAGAAAAGGACACTTATGTGGCAAATTTTAAAAGTGTAGATGAAGATTATCTTGATTTGTATAAACTCAGAATCATTGCCGGACAAAATTTTTCGCGAGTGAAAAATACCGGAGATATTGTTGTAAACAGAAAGTTGACAGAACTTATTGGTTTTAGTAATCCCCAGGAGGCGATAGGTGAAAGAATCGATTACATGGCAAATGAATTTAAAATTGTTGGCGTAGTAGAAGATTTCCACGCACAATCATTACAAAAGAGCATAGAGAATGTCATTTTTGGCAATTTTAGCGGGCTTATAAATGAAATAGCCATCAAAATTAATCCCACTATTATAAATTCAGATGGTTATCAAGAACTGATTAAGAAGTTACAAACAGAATGGGATGGCGTATTTCCAAATGACATTATGAATTTCCGTTTTTTCGATGAGAAAATTGCTTCGTTGTATAAAGAGGAGAAGAATACTTCCAGCCTTATTCAGTTATTTGCCATCATCGCCATTTTGATAGGAAGCCTTGGGTTGTTTGGGCTGATTTCTTATATCATCAGCCAAAAAACCAAAGAAATAGGTATCCGCAAAGTAAACGGGGCTGAAGTTTCTGAAATACTATTTCTGCTTAACAAAGATTTCATGATCTATTTTGTAATAGCCTTTGTTATTGCATGTCCGATTGCCTACTACACGATGGATAAATGGCTACAGAATTTTGCTTATAAGACTGAACTAAGTTGGTGGTTGTTTGCTTTGGCGGGCTGCATCACAATGGTGATTTCTTTGCTGACTGTTAGTGGACAAACCTATTCTGCTGCAACAAGAAACCCGGTGGAAGCTTTACGTGATGAATAAAAAAATAGAGTGAAAAGTTTAAAGGAATTGAGCCAGCTATCACTCTTCAATAAAAATATAAATATTAAGAAATTTGACATGATAAAAATTGAAAAATTGACTAAGGTTTTTAGTACCGATGAAATCGAAACTTTAGCCTTGAGAGCCGTTGACATTCGGGTAAAGAAGAGCGAGTTTGTGGCTGTAATGGGCCCATCGGGTTGCGGAAAATCAACATTGCTCAACATTGTTGGTCTGTTGGATAATCCAACCGAAGGAAGGTATAGTTTTAATGGAACCGATATTACCTATTTGAAAGAAAAAGACCGTACCCAATTTCGCAAAGGGAACATTGGATTTATATTTCAGAGCTTTAATTTGATAGATGAATTAAATGTATTTGATAATGTAGAGCTCCCCTTACTATACCTGAAAATGAAAGCCACCGAACGCCGCAAATTGGTGGAAGATGTTTTGAAACGAATGAAAATCAGCCACAGGGCAAAGCATTTTCCTCAGCAACTTTCGGGTGGCCAGCAGCAAAGATTGGCTATTTCAAGGGCGGTGGTGGCAAACCCCGGATTAATACTTGCTGATGAGCCAACCGGAAACCTGGATTCAAAAAATGGTATAGAAGTGATGAACCTTTTATCAGAGCTCAACCAGGATGGAGCCACGATAATCATGGTAACACACAGCGACCGCGATGCAGGTTATGCACATAGAGTAATTAATCTGTTCGATGGCCAGGTGATTATGGAGAAAGTAAATTAAATCAATTAAGGTTTCACAATTAAGAAATTTAAAAACCATAGCATCATGTTTAAAAATTATTTCAAAATCGCTATTGCCAATCTTACTAAAAATAAAGCGTATTCTATCATCAGCATTTCAAGCCTGACCATAGGATTAGCTGTTTGTATTTTGTTGTTGCTGTATGTATCGCACGAATTAAGCTTCGACCGATACCACGAAAAAGCAGATCATATTTATCGCCTTTGCCAGGAACAACATCCTTATCAGGCTCCCGGAGCAGCCCGATTGTTGCAAGATAATTTACCGGAAATAAAAAAGTACGCCCGGATTTTACCCAGGGATAATATACTTTTTCAGTTTGAAGATGATCGATACAAAGAAGATTATGTGGCCTGGGTGGATGCTGAGCTTTTTGAAATCTTCTCTTTTAAATTTAAACAAGGGAGTCCTGAGAATTCCTTGCAACAGCCCGGAACGGCTGTAATTAATGAAAAAACTGCGCACAAATATTTTGGAAATGATAATCCGGTTGGGAAAGTATTAAAGGTTGACAACGAAAATGACTACATCATAACCGGTGTAATTGAGGATATCCCACAAAATTCCCATTTCACCTTCGATATTTTTATGACCCTTGAAGATGGGGGTAAATTGTTTGGCAGCGATTGGGAGGAAAGTTGGGGATGGTGGAATTTCCTGGTTTATTTCGAGATGCAAGATGGGTTTTCAAAACCTGATGTGGAAGCAAAGATTTGTAAATTAATGCCTGTGAATCCAAACGACCCTGATCCAGAATTGCCAAAAATGACAATTCAAAGCCTAAAAGACATTCATCTCTATTCAGCTCATTTTTTAGGTGACATTCAACCACAAAATAGCATCACTTATGTATTAATCTTTTCAGCCATTGGGCTTCTTATTTTACTGATTGCCAGTTTCAATTACATAAATCTGCTTACAGCAAATGCAACCACCCGGGACATCGAAATTGGCGTAAGAAAGGCTTATGGTGCCTCCCGAAGTCAACTGGCCATGCAATATGTTTCTGAATCATTTGTGGTGCTCATCATATCACTGGGCCTTGCTTTGGTATTAGTTCAGCTTTTCCTGCCGGTATTCAATGAACTTTCGGGTAAAGACCTGACATTTTCAATCCTGGCAAATACGAACATCATATTGGGTATTCTGGGCATGTTGGTAATCGTAGGTCTGCTGGCAGGCTGGTATCCGGCTTTGGTGCTTTCCTCATATAGTCCGGTCATGGCGTTAAAGTCCTCAAAAAATAATGCTAGTAGTAAATTTCAATTCAGAAAAATACTTGTGGGTGCTCAATTTACCATTGTGATCGTGCTAATTGCATGCGCAATAATTATGTTTCATCAGATTAATTATATACAAAACAAAGAGTTGGGTTTTGAGAAGGAAGCAGTGATTACTTCCATTTTCGATTTTGGTGATGAAGCACAGTACAATATCCTCAAGCAGGCTCTGCTTGGCCAAAGCTATGTTTCCAGTGTTTCAGTGGCCAGCCGCATTCCATCGGGCTCTCTTAGTAATGAGGGGTATGTTATACCCGAAGAACAAACAGAAAAAATCTCCATTCCTTATGTACATGTTACCTACGATTATTTCAAAACCCTGGGCATAGAAGCAAAACAAGGAAGGTTGTTTTCTGATCAAATAAAAACGGATGCAACTGAATCTGTTATCCTTAACAACAAAGCTGTTAAACTTTTACAATTAGAAGGTAATCCAATTGGGCAATCCATTAAATGTAACTGGCCAAAATCCACCCGGCGTATTGTTGGAGTTATCGAGGATGTTTACTTTGAATCGCTTTATAATAAAATTAAACCCGCTGTATTTTTAATAGATTATTCCATGGTTTACCATCTGATCGTCAAGGTAAAACCCTCTGATGCAATTGGCTCAATGAAATCTGTTACGGAAATCTGTCAGGAGATTTATCCCGGTGAGGTGATAGAATTTACCTTCCTGGATCGTATTCTCCAGTCGCGTTATCAAGCGGATACCAATACTTTTCAATTGATGGGGTATTTTGCCATACTGGCAATTTTACTGGCCTGCATTGGGCTATTGGGCATGGCATCTTTTATCCTTGCCAGGCGGACCAAAGAAATAGGAATTCGTAAAGTAAACGGCGCTTCAGTTACTGAAATCATACAAATGCTTAATGTCGGTTTTGCGAAATGGATTGCCGTTGCTTTTGTAATAGCTACTCCTATTGCCTGGTACGGCATGGGCAGATGGCTGGAAAATTTCGCCTATCGTGTCACCCTCAGCTGGTGGATTTTTGCCCTTTCGGGATTCATAACCTTAGTCATAGTCTTAACTACCGTGAGCTTTCTCACCTACAGGGCTGCCCGAAGAAATCCTGTGGAATCACTAAGATATGAATGATGTTTCAGGGTGTTAAAGTTTGTATTGATTGTTAAAATAATAGTTCAATAATAGAATGAAATATTGGAGGTGTATTCCAAAATTGCCTTATGCTTTCTTATTAAAAATAAAATAAAATAAAATGATAAAAATTGAAAAATTGACCAAAGTATTTAGTACTGACGAAATCGAAACCTCAGCGTTGAGTGCCGTTGATATTCATGTAAAAAAGGGCGAGTTTGTGGCTGTAATGGGTCCATCGGGTTGTGGAAAATCAACCTTGCTCAACATTGTTGGTCTGTTGGATAATCCAACCGAAGGAAGCTACAGTTTTAATGGAGCCGATATTACCCATTTGAAAGAAAAAGACCGTACCCAATTTCGCAAAGGGAACATTGGTTTTATTTTTCAGAGCTTTAATTTGATTGATGAATTAAATGTATTTGATAATGTAGAACTTCCCTTGCTGTACCTGAAAATGAAAGCTACCGAACGCCGCAAATTGGTGGAAGATGTATTGAAACGGATGAAAATCAGCCACAGGGCAAAGCATTTTCCTCAGCAACTTTCGGGGGGCCAGCAACAAAGAGTGGCCATTTCAAGGGCGGTAGTGGCAAACCCCGGGTTAATTCTTGCTGATGAGCCTACCGGAAACCTGGATTCGAAAAACGGTGTAGAAGTGATGAGCCTTTTAACAGAGCTCAATCAGGATGGAGCCACAATAATTATGGTTACTCACTCAGAGCGGGATGCCGATTTTGCTCACCGCACAATTAACCTGCTTGATGGCCAGGTGATTTTTGAATCGATGAATTAAATTATTGTATGATCCAAAAAAATTAAGAATTACAATTCAATTACATGCATATTTCTCATGACTTAATAATGTATAAAATGAAAAAAACTAGTATTATATTTCTGATTTTAGTCTTCTCCATATGTATGTATCGCACGAATTAAGCTTCGACCGATACCACGAAAAAGCAGATCATATTTATCGATTGTGTCAGGAAGACCACCCCTTTCAGGCTCCTGCAACAGCCGGACTATTAGCCGATAATTTACCGGAAATTAAAACCTATACCCGGATTTTACCCAGGGATGAAATACTTTTCCAGTATGAAGATGATCGATATAAAGAGGATCATGTGGCCTGGGTGGATGCTGAGATTTTTGAAATCTTCTCGTTTAAATTTAAGCAGGGGAGTCCTGAGAATTCTTTACAGCAACCCGGAACGGTTGTAATTAATGAAACCATTGCCCGCAAATATTTTGGCACTGAAAATCCCATTGGGAAAATACTGAAAGTAAGTAATGAATATGATTATATAATTACCGGTGTAATTGAAGACATGCCCGAAAACTCCCATTATATATGCAATATTTTTATGACCCTCGAAGATGGAGATAAAATGTTTGGTGATGATTGGATGGATAGTTGGGGGTGGGAAAATTTTCATGTTTATTTCGAGATGCAAAATGCGTTTTCAAAACCGGACCTCGAAAGAAAAATCAGTGAGTTGATGGCTACGGCATTAAATTACAAACCTGACGATCCACTGCCAATATTTATCCTTCAACAGCTAAAATATATTCATCTCTATTCTTCTCATATTCCGCGTGATATTCAACCCCAAAACAGCATTACCTTTGTTTTGGTCTTTTCAGCCATTGGGCTTCTTATTTTACTCATTGCCAGTTTTAATTATATAAACCTGCTTACAGCAAATGCAACTACACGGGGAATTGAAGTAGGTGTAAGGAAAGCATTCGGGGCCTCGCGAATGCAACTGGCCATGCAATATGTTTTAGAATCGTTTGTGGTGCTTATTATTTCGTTATGCCTTGCATTGGTTGTTGTTCAGTTTAGCTTACCACTTTTCAATGACCTTTCGGGTAAAAACCTTTCAATGTCCATCATGGTAAATGTGAATATTATATTGGGTATTCTGGGTATGATGGTAATCGTTGGTCTTCTGGCGGGATGGTACCCGGCCCTGGTGCTTTCGTCCTATAGTCCGGTAAAAGCGCTAAAGTCATCAAAAAATAAAGCAGATAGTAAATTTCAATTCAGAAAAATACTTGTGGGTGCTCAATTTACTATTGTGATCGTTCTCATTGCAAGCGCAATAATCATGTTCCGTCAGATTAGTTTTATACAAAACAAAGAATTGGGTTTTGAGAAGGAAGCGGTAATAACAACTGTTTTTGATTATGGCGATGAAAAACAGTACAATACCCTTAAGCATACACTACTTAATCAAAGTTATGTTTCCAGTGTTTCTGTTGCAAGTCGTATCCCTTCAGGGTCGTTGAGTAATTGGGGCGGTGTATTGCCAGAAGGGCAAACGGAGGGGGTCAAAATTCCTTTTGTTCATGTTACCTTCGATTATTTTAGAACCCTGGGCATTGAACCCAAACAAGGACGATTATTTTCCGAGCAATTTAAAACGGATGCGGCTGAATCAATTATTCTAAACGAAGCGGCTGTAAAAATGCTTGGAATACAAGGAAACCCAATAGGACAGACGATCCGCTGTTCCTGGCCGAAATCTACCCGAAGAATTATTGGAATTATTGATGATATTAACTTTGAATCGCTTTATAATAAAGTTAAGCCAGCAGTTTTCGTGATACATTACCCTGATGTCAATCATATGATCGTTAAGGTAAAGCCTTCTGATGTTATGGGATCAATGAAATCTGTTACGGAAATCTGTCAAAATACTTATCCCGACCAGGTGATTGAATTTTCATTCCTGGATACGATACTTCAGTCGCGCTATGAAAAGGATACAAAGACTTTTCAATTGATGGGATATTTTGCAGTACTGGCAATATTACTCGCTTGTATAGGATTGATGGGCATTGCATCATTTATGCTGGTAAGACGAACCAAAGAAATTGGAATTCGTAAAGTAAACGGCGCTTCAGTTACTGAAATCATGCAAATGCTCAATATCGGTTTTGCGAAATGGATTGCCGTTGCTTTTGTAATAGCTACTCCGATTGCCTACTACGGTATGGGTAGATGGCTGGAAAATTTTGCCTATCGCATAACCATCAGCTGGTGGATTTTTGCCCTTTCGGGATTCATAACCTTAGTCATAGTCTTAACTACGGTGAGCTTTCTCACCTACAGGGCTGCCCGAAGAAATCCTGTGGAATCACTAAGATATGAATAATGTTTCCGGGTTTTTAAGTTTGTATTGATTGATAAAATAAGGCTTCAATAATAGAATGAAATAATAGAGGAGTATTCCAAACTTGCCTCATGCTTTCTTATTAAAAATAAAATAAAATGATAAAAATTGAAAAATTGACTAAGGTTTTTAGTACCGATGAAATCGAAACTTTAGCGTTGAGAGCCGTTGACATTCAGGTAAAAAAGGGCGAGTTTGTGGCTGTAATGGGTCCATCGGGTTGTGGGAAATCAACCTTGCTCAACATTGTTGGTCTGTTGGATAATCCAACCGAAGGAACGTATGGTTTTAATGGAACCGATATTACCCATTTGAAAGAAAAAGACCGTACACAATTTCGCAAAGGGAACATTGGATTTATATTTCAGAGCTTTAATCTGATAGATGAATTAAATGTATTTGATAATGTAGAACTCCCCTTACTATACCTGAAAATGAAAACCTCAGAACGCCGCAAATTGGTTGAAGATGTTTTGAAACGGATGAAAATCAGCCACAGGGCAAAGCATTTTCCTCAGCAACTTTCGGGTGGCCAGCAACAAAGAGTGGCAATTTCAAGGGCGGTAGTGGCAAACCCCGGATTAATACTTGCTGATGAGCCAACCGGAAATCTTGATTCAAAAAACGGTATAGAAGTGATGAACCTTTTATCAGAGCTCAACCAGGATGGAGCCACGATAATCATGGTAACACACAGCGACCGCGATGCAGGTTATGCACATAGAGT
>JGI10211J34971_10001591_pt1 | contig 18697 bp, 17 predicted proteins | sample Etolagsediment_FD_34971 | JGI IMG/M metagenome (IMG submission 34971)
GAAAACATTTCGCTGCGTTTGGTGCGTTTGGGTGTGAACCTGGACGATGGACGCATGAGTGTGCTGGCTGGCCTAAAGGGAGGGGAAAAAGTGATTTTGAACCCGCCCGCAGGTCTGTCGTCTAGCTCGGCTAAATAAATGAAAGCCGGGGGGAACCGCACATGACTGAACATACAAATGACGACGCTGGCAAGGCTGGCAAAGACAAGCCTAAGGCTAAGATCAGTCTTGGCATTGCCGGGGCTATGGCGAAAGAGTTTATCAACTCGCCATTGTCGTTGCTGTTGCTTTTGGCAAGCTTAGCCATTGGTATCATGGGGCTTTTGTTTACCCCGCGCCAAGAAGATCCACAAATTTCCGTGCCGATGGTTGATGTGTTCTTCAGCTATCCGGGGGCGTCGGCAGAGCAGGTGGCAAGTCTTGCCATCGATCCGCTGGAACGTTTGATGAGTGAAATTCCAGGCGTGAAACATGTGTATTCCATGTCGCGCCATGGCGGCGGTATGGTGACCGTGCAGTTCGTCGTGGGCGAGGTTTTGGAAACCTCGTTGGTGAAACTGTATGACAAGTTGATGTCCAATATGGACAAAATCCCTCCGGGCGTGTCTCAGCCGTTGGTGAAGCCCAAGGGGGTTGATGACGTTCCGGTCGTGACGCTGACCTTGTGGTCGCACGATGTCGATGATGCCGCCTTGCGTTTGGTGGCGTTGGACGTGATGCAGCGCTTGAAAGAGGTTCCCAATACCTCGCAAAGCTTCATCGTCGGGGGACGCGCCGAAGAGTTGCGCGTTGAAGTGTTCCCCGAACGCTTGGCCGGTTACGGGATCAGTGTCGGTCAGCTGGCGAAAACCATCACCAGCGCGAACTCGGAAACCGAAGCGGGGCAAGTTGAATCGGCTGGTAAAAACCTGCAGATTTTCACCGGTTCGTTCCTCACCAAGCCCGAAGATGTCGAACGCTTGATCGTTGGCGTGCATGACGGTAGCCCGGTTTATGTGCGGGATGTGGCGGTGGTCAGCCAAGCCCCGCAAGTGGCGGAAAATTTGGTCCAGTACTTTACCGGCCCGGCCTATTCATCCGGAGAGATTCTGGCGCCTGTTGGCGCGCCGGCGGTGACCATCGCGGTGGCTAAAAAAGTTGGCTCGAACGGCGTGAGTGTGGCCGAAGGCGTGTTGGCCCAGGTTGAATATCTGAAAGGCCGCATCATTCCCGACAATGTCGAAGTTTCGGTGACCCGCAACTATGGCAAGACCGCCAACGACAAGGTCAACGAACTGATTTTCAAATTGTTTGTCGCCACCGGGGCGGTGACGGTTTTGATCTGGATTTTCTTAGGCTATCGCGCGGCCGTGGTGGTTTTGATCGTGATCCCGGTGGTGATCTTGGTGACCGTTTTTGCGGCCTGGATTATGGGCTTCACCATTGACCGCGTGAGCTTGTTTGCGTTGATTTTCTCCATCGGTATTTTGGTTGATGACGCCATTGTTGTTATTGAAAATATTTATCGACACTGGCTGTTGAAGGGCGAAGTCAATACCGATATTTCGGTTGAAGCCGTCGCGGAAGTCGGCAACCCGACCATTTTGGCAACCTTTACGGTTATCGCCGCGCTGATGCCCATGGGCTTTGTGTCCGGCATGATGGGGCCGTATATGGCACCGATCCCGGCCTTGGGTTCGGTGGCGATGATCTTTTCATTGTTTGCGGCGTTTATCTTTACGCCGTGGCTGGCCATGCGCATTCGTCCGTCAATGGACTCCTTGAGCAAAGCGCATCACAAAGAAGAAAAACAGCAAAAATGGCTGGACGGTTTTTTCCGTCGCATGTTGATGCCGTTGATCGAAAGCAAAACCAAATACCGCATTTTCCGCTTCACCATGCTGGGCATTTTGTTCGCTTGTTTTGCGCTGTTTTACACCACCTCGGTGACGGTGAAGATGTTGCCTTTGGACAACAAGCCGGAATTTAACGTGGTGGTGAATATGCCTGAAGGCACGGCCTTGCCGGAGACCGCGAACGTCACCCAGGCGATGACGGATTTGCTGTTGCAATTGCCGGAAGTCACGGCCATCCAAACCTATGCCGGTACCGCCTCGCCGTTTAACTTTAACGGTTTGGTGCGTCATTATTATCTGCGTCAAGAAGCTTGGCAGGGGGACATTCAGGTCCAGCTTTTGGAAAAGGGTGATCGCGAACGCAGTTCTCACGAGTTGGCGGTCGTTGCCCGGGAAATGCTGACCCCCTTGGCGAAAAAACTGGGGGCCAAAATTCAGGTGGTTGAAATGCCGCCGGGACCGCCCGTGTTGCAAACCATGGTCGCCGAAGTTTATGGCCCGGACGCGGCGACGCGCCGTCAGGTGGCCCAAGACTTGACCAAAGTTTTTGCCAAAGCGGGCAACGTGGTGGATGAAGACAACCTGATTCAAGACCAATACGAAGCTTGGCATTTCATCGTCGATCGTGAAAAAGCGGTGCGCCGTGGTGTGTCGGTTGAAGACATCAACAAGCAGCTCGAAATGGTTATGGGGCGCTTTAAACTGGGTGACGTGAAGCTTGGCACCATTTTGGAGCCGCGCTTCATCGTGGTGCAAATTCCGATTTCCATGCGCGATCAGTTCAGCCGCTTGGGGCAATTGCCGATCCCGTCTTCAACGGGCAAGATGATACCCTTGTCTGAATTGGGCCGCTTTGAACGTGTTGCGCAAGATGAGTTGATCTTCCACAAGGATCTGCGTCCGGTTGAATTTGTTACGGGTGAAGTTTCCGGCCGATTGGCCGCGCCGATTTATGGCATGTTTGCGGTTGAAGATTTGTTGCTGGATTACACCACACCCGATGGCGTGCAGCTTGAATCGCATTATCTTTCGCCGCCTACAGATAGCTCCGTCAGCGCGTATGAATGGACCGGCGAGTGGACGGTGACCTACGAAACCTTCCGCGACATGGGCTTGGCGTTCGGCGTGGCGTTGATTTTGATTTACATGCTGGTGATGTGGGAATTCGGGAATTTTAAGCTGCCTGCCATCATTATGGCCCCGATCCCGCTGACGTTGATCGGCATCATTCCCGGTCACTGGATTTTCGGTGCGGAATTTACGGCAACGTCAATGATCGGCTTTATTGCGTTGGCGGGCATCATTGTGCGCAACTCGATTTTGCTGGCGGACTTTTCCAAGCGAGCGGTCGAAAATGGCACGCCGGTACGCGAAGCGGTGATTGAAGCGTGTCGCGCCAGAACCCGCCCGATCATGATTACGGCGCTGGCTTTGGTGGCGGGGTCCAGTGTGATTTTGTCAGACCCGATCTTCCAAGGCATGGCCATTTCGCTGATGTTTGGTGTGATGGTTTCAACCCTGTTGACGTTGGTCGTGATTCCTCTGAAGTGCGCCATCATCGACCCCAAAAAGGTCTATGGCTGTGCCGGTACTGCACAGAGCTATGAAGCGGTCGTTGGTGCTGTTCCCCAAATGGGTGTGACACATGCCGGCATCAACCTGTCGTCGTCACATGATGTGACGGGTGAACAGGGCAAAAGCAAATGGCGGTTGTTGTGGGTCGTTCCGGCCTTGATTGTCGTTTTTGCTTGGACCGCCATCGTCACATTTTTCCACTGGGTGATCCATTGGCAATGGGTGCAAAAAGCGATCAATGTGCTGTCCATGGTTGGTTACGCGCTGCGCGCCATTCCGTATTTCATCTTGTTGTTTGTGAAGGACACCTGGAGCCGTATGACCGCGCGCCGTTCGGTTGCGCCTCCGCCACCGCCTCCGCCGGCACCTAAGCCCGCGCCCGCACCGGCACCTAAGCCTGCTCCGGCTCCGGCAGCTGCACCGGTGGCTGCACCAGCACCAGCTTCGGCCCCGGCCCCGGCCCCGGCCCCGGCCCCGGCTCCTGCGCCTGCTCCACAGGACAAAGCCGAGCCGAAAATGCCGGACGTGCAAACAGAAGTGCAAAAGCCGGAAACGCAAGTTGAGGTGAAGCCGCCCGTTGAACAGCCGAGTGTCCAGCCCGCGGCCCCTGAGGTTCCGGCAAAGGCCCCAGAAAAGGCCCCAGAAAAGGCGCCTGTTCAGACAGACGTGAAGGCCCCAGCTCCGGCCCCAGAAAAAGCGCCTGCTAAAGCCAAGGCTGAAGCCCCAGTTAAAACTCCGGTTAAGGCCCCGGTTAAAGCAAAGCCTGCGCCTCAAGCTCCGGCAAAGGCCCCAGCAAAGGCTCCCGCAAAAGCGCCTGTTAAGGCCAAAGCTCCGGGCAAAGCTGCACCAAACAAACCGCCGAAGCCCGCAGTTCGCCCGAAGACCCAGCGCCGCGGGATTCGATTGAAGACGGTCCCTAAAAATGGATCGTCTGGCTCCGACCAAGAGTAGGTTTACGGGGCAGAGTTGTGAACAATGACTGTTGAGATCAACGAAAGGAATTGGATCATGCGCACAAAAATGATGACACGTGTTGCACTGCAGAGATTCCCGACCCTGATGTTGGCCCCTGCCGCTGCGCTGGGGTTGGCGACAGTGATTTATGTTGGGTCGGGTGTCGGGGTGTGCCTGGCGCAAGACGCGGCTCAGCCGACAGCTGCCACCACGACCGAGCCCACAGCGTCTTCCAAGCCCCAGGGTCCATATTATGCGCGGCCATTGCCGCCGGGGGCAAGTGGTATGGGTATGGGGGGGTTCCCGCCGATGGGCTTCGACCCTATGACGGGGACGGTTGCGCCCAACACGGGACCGGATGATGCTTATGCTCAGGCGATGAACAATCGTGCCGGTGGTGGCACGGGTGGTAATACGGGTGGCGACACCCAAGTCGACGTGCAAGTTCGCGGACATATTGGCATCGGTGGCCGGGGTAAGGGCCAAGGTGGCGCGCATGGTCTCGGCAACCCGGGTTGGGGGACATACAATGGGCAAGGCGCGCCGTTTAGGAACGGTTACGGCGCACCGTATGGCACGCCCTTCAATATGGGCCCTACAGTCCCTCAGTATGCGCCTCAAGCGCTCGAAACGGAGTCCGTTGAAACGCAAGCCGAAGAACCGACGACGACAGCCGCGTCAGCTGCGCTCCCACAGGCGGCTCCGGCATATCCCGCAGTTGGTCCAAACTATCCGCAACCCTTCACGTGGGCACCCAGTGGTATGCCAGTGCCGGGGCTTTCGACCGGACCGGGTGCTGGAGCTTACGTCCAACCCCAGGGGGCGGCCCCGCGTGCGAATACGGCTCAGCCTCAACAACCTGATTGGGTGTTGGAGCGGCGCGCCGAAGCTGAGAAGCGGCGCCTTGAAGCTGAAAAACGTTTCACCGAAATGCGAAACAATAATTTTTATGCCGGGCGTGGCTATGGTCAGGGTTTTGGTTCTGGATATGGCCAACCCTATGGACAGGGTTACGGCGCACCATACGGTGTGCCTTATGGAGCGCCTTACGGTTATGCGCCGCAGCCACAACAGCAACCGCAGCCGCAAGATACGTCCAAGAGTGAAGAAAAAACCAACTGAGTTCGATTTGAACGAGGATTTGAACACGATGAACAACCGTTTGGCACTGGTGGGAGCATTTTTCGCGACGATTTCGCTCGCGTGCCCAACTGTGGCGACGGCGCAGAATCCTTGGCGGACGGACCCTCAGGCCAGCGGGCAGTATTACGATCCGCCCGCAGCGACATCTGCGCCTCATAAGTCGGCGGCAAAGTTGCCGAAATACGCGCCTTTGGATGGCAATTTGGAAGCGGAAAACGCTCCAATGTATGGCTATCAGGGCGGCTATCCCTACAGCCCCTATGGTTATGGCACTGGGCTTGGCAATCCCGGGTATGCGGTCACACCTGGATATGGGGGGCTTGGTTTGGCGCCCGGTTATGCCCCTTCACCCTATCTTGGTGGATTGGGGTATCCCGGTTTAGGCGCACCCGGTCTTGGCGTGCCAGGTCTGGGCGTGCCAGGGCTGGGCGTGCCGGGTCTGGGTGGTTATAGCCCCGGTTATGGCTGGGGAAGTTCCCCCGCAGCGATCTTGCCATTTTGGTAGACGCGCAGGGACAGAGCATGACGTCTTGGACACATGCCCAAAGGTTTTCGGGTTAACGCCCGTTAAAGTGACGGGCTCATGCTCGTTAAGGTTACGGGCTAACGCTCGTTAAGGTTACGGGCTAACGCTCGTTAAGGTTACGGGCTAACGCTCGTTAAGGTTACGGGCTAACGCCCGGTGCGGATTATGGAGTGTCCTCTCTCCGGTATCCGTCGTCACACGAGAGGGCTAAAAAGAGAAGCACGAAGGAGTACTGAAATGAACTCAACAAAAATCATGAAAGTCCTGGCAATCGCTGGTGTGGCTATGGTTGGCTCCATGGTCGCAAACGATGCTGCCGCTTGGGGTTGGACCCCTTGGGGCAACAACGGCTGGGGCAACAACGGTTGGAATAACAATGGTTATAACAACGGTTGGGGCAACGGCAACGGCAGTGGCTATGGCAATGGCGGCGGCGACGGCTCTGGCGACTTTTCGTTCGGCATGAGCGGCAGCGGCAGCGGCCGTGGTAACGGTAACGCCTACAACAACTACAACGGCAGCGGCTACAACGGCTGGAATGGCTACAACGGCTATAACGGCTACAATGGCTATGCACCGTATGGCTATGGCGCACCGTATGGCTATGGCGCGCCTTATGGCGCACCTTATGGCGCTCCGGCTCCGGTGGCCCCGCAGGCTCCCGCAGCACCAGCTAAATAAGGCTGTTTGGTTGGATGGGAGGCATCGCGCATTGTGATGCCTCCTACCCACCCCTTAAAACGATTTGTTAAAAACATGACCGAGCCTTTGGGCAAGTCTTTCGGGACAAAGTTAGGGACACGCTTCGCTATGCGGTATTTGATCACCATTACAGCAGTTGTTTTAAGCTTGGCGACGCTGTCGGCACCTGCGCTGGCGGGAAGCAAAAAACCTTTTACGGCAACAGCCGTGCAAAGCATTAAGGATCAACAGCAGCAAAGCGGGAAAATTTTTGTTTCCGATACCGCGACGCGTTTTGAATATGCCGAGCGCGGTCGTGAAATGGTTAAAATCATCCTGCCCAAACAGAATATTATGCGCATTCTGTTTCCCCAGGAAAAACTCTATATGGAAATTGTCGCCCCGGCGGACACGCCGATGGTGTTTGGCGACGATTCCAATCCCTGTCCGCAGATCGAAGGTTTGACCTGCACCAAGGTGGCCGATGCTAAGTTTGGCGAGTTGACGGTGCAAGAATGGCGTCAATATTTTGAACCGACGAAAAGCACCTCGACATTGTGGTGGGAACCCATTCGTAAAATGATCGTGCGACAAGAATTTACCGACGGTCGGATCATGCAATTGACCAAGGCCGGGGATGTTACCTTTGAAGGCCGCGAGACGGAACGTTGGGACGTTTCGTTGGCCGCGCCGGATGGGACCATCACCTCATCTTATCGTTTGGTTGATACGGACCTGGGCATCATCGTAAAAGAAGAAGATCCCAACACCGGATTGTCACGTGAATTGCGCGGCTTGAAAGTTGCCGACAGTGACGAAGCGTGGTTCGATGTGCCCGCAGGTTACCAACGCATTGAAGCGCCGAAGCCTGGACAATAACGAAGCCAATCAAGGGGCAATAACAACATGATCACAGTGGTTGGAAATTTGAAGGGCGGAACGGGCAAAAGCACCGTGGTGTTTAATCTTGCCCTGTGGCTGGCCTGTGCCGAGCACGATGTGGTGCTTTGCGACCTGGACCCCCAAAACACGCTGCGCGATGCCGTTGATGTCCGCGTCGAAGAAGGTTATGAGCCGACCGTCTCGGTGTTCGGATCGATCCCTAAAAAAGCCTTGGGGAATGTGTTGATCGATATTGGTTTGTCCGACATGCAAGCGGCGCGCAATGCGCTGGGGCGCGCCGATCGCATTGTGATTCCGGTGACTCCGTCCCAAGCGGATGTGTGGGCGACCCAGCAGTTTTTGGCGATCATCGAAGAAAGCACACGCGCTAATGTGAAAAAACCTGAAGTTTTCGCTTTTCTCAATCGCGCCGACACCCATCCATCTTCAAGCGAGAATCTTGAGACCCAAGAGGTGCTCAGACAAATTCCCGGTATGGAAGTTTTGGATCACGTTTTGTCGCAGCGTATGGCGTTTCGCCGTTCCTTCAGTGAAGGACTTGGCGTTTTTGAATTGGAGCCCCGTGGTAAAGCGGCGCTTGAACTGAGTGCATTGGCTGAAATGCTCTATGGATGAGCCGCAATAGTCAAGAATTGGAGAGTTAGGCATGCCTGTTATTCGTTGGATTTTGAACCATCTGGTTATCATCTTTGTCGCTGTTTTGGTTGTCGCCGGTTTGGTGTACCAAGAAGAGATTGAGAGAGAACTCGTGCAATTGGGTGTTATGGATGGACCGTCGACACAGACGGCATCTGTGAGCGCAGACAGCGCGCCCGCACAAATGCCAACGCAGTTGACGCCTGCCACGCCAGCGAGTGCGCCTGCTGCACCAGCGAGTGCAACGGCTAGTGAACCTCTCAGTGAGGCTGATCGTGAGCCTGCGGCTGAAGCCTCAACACCTGTTGCTCCCGCAGCGGTTTTGTCAAAGCCTATGAGCCCTGCTGAGCAAGCAGCTCAAAACAAGGCGGCGTTTGAACAAGCCCAGGCAAAAGCCCAGAAAATGCAAGCCGAGGTCGAGGCCAAACGTAAAGAGACGTTTGAAAAAGCCCAGGCGGAAGCGTTGAAGGCTCAAGAAGCTGCAAAGCAGGCTCAGGCTGCGGCAGAAGCCAGCATGAAACAAACCCGGCAAGAAGCTGAAGAGCGTCAGAAAGCCGAATTCGAAAAGGCTCAAGCCCAAGCGGCAGAACAAGCCTATAAGGCTCAAGCCCAAGCTGCTGAGGCACGCGCAGAAAATGCCAAAGCTCAGGCTCAGGCGCTGGAACAGATGAAAGCCGCTCAAGCCCAGGCTCAAAGCCAAGCCATGTCGGGTCCGAATCAGGGGCCTGCCCAGGCACAAGCCGTCCAGGCTCAGGCGCAAGCCAAAGCCCAGGAACAGGCTCAAGCCCAAGCGAAGGCCCAGGCCGAAGCTCAGGCAGAAGCCATGAAAGCACGCGAAAAAGCGATGGCTGAATATCAGGCTCAACAGCAAGCTGCTCAGGCCAAAGCCCGTGCGGCTTATGAGAAAGCCCAGGCTGAGGCGCAAGCCCAGGCTGAAGCCCGTCGGGCTGAAATGATGGCCCAGCGTGCAAAATTGCCGGCTCAACAAGTCCCGGCCAATGACAAGCTTGATCCAGCCGTGCTGGAACAGTGGACCGCCGCACGCACAGCCTTTTGGCAACGCGATTTGAACAAAGCCGAAGAGCTTTACAAAGCTTTGGTTGAAACCACGGAAGAAGCCGATGTCGCGGGCGAGTTGGGTAACGTGTATTTTGTCCAGCGTCGTTTCAAAGAAGCCGCAGATATGTATTTTGAAACAGGCGTGCGTTTGCTCGCCGGGGATACGCCCTGGGCGGCGAGTTCGGTCATGGGAACGTTGTACCGTTTAGACCCAGAAAAGGCCAATGAACTGCGCACCCAGTTGCGGGCCAAACATGTCGAGTTTATGCAGAAGGCCGCAGCGGCGCGTCAGAACGTCCCTGCTTCTGGATCGGCCCCTGGCCCGGCTCCGGTCCCGGCTCCAGCAGCGCAGTAGGTGAAACCCAAACCGATTAAGGATTGATACCAATGGGCATGCTTAGAAATCTATTTGCGATCATCGGCCTTGTGGTGGTTTTTGCAGGGCTCATCGCTGCGCCATATGTCATGGACGTGAAAAACCGCTTTGCTGAATTTGATGAAAAAGCATTTGATACGTATGTCAGCATGTTCCAACAAATTTTGGAAACCGGCAATGCGGCGGACGCCACCGTGTGGAAGGCTCAAGTGAACGAAAGCTTGAGCGCCGATGAGGTGGATCAAACCATCAAGTTCGTCGCCAATGAGCACAACATTAAAAACGTTGGCGAATTGCCTCTGTCCAAGCAAGTCGAAGCCATGAGCGGCAAGCCCTATCGGTTCGTCAAAATCTATATGTTTTGCAATGCGATGACGGCGGCGCAAATGCTGGACTATTCGGACTCTTATGCTGCCTACTTGCCGTGTCGGTTGTCTTTGGTTGAAGACAAACAGGGGCGGTTGTGGATTTACACGTTGAATATGGACCCGATGATTTACGGTGGAACACCTTTGCCGCCGGAACTCAAAGCAGAAGCCATAAAGGTTAAAGAGATCATGCAAGATGTTTTGGCTCGCGGTGCAAAAGGCGATTTTTAACATCGGCAATGGAGTGATATGAATGTTTTTTAGCCGCCCAAATGCGACCGTTAGCGAGCGTTTGAATAATCTGGAGACGCACCTGCAAGAGGAGCATCCGGACCTTCTTCAGGTTTTGCCGACGTACCGCAAGCTCGATAAGGTGCTCTATCGTTTGGGGCTTTTGAAGACGGACGAGTCCTTGGCGACGCGGATCACGTGGTGGCCCTTGATCAGCGTTATGGGGACTTTTTCGTCGGGCAAATCGACGTTCATCAATCACATTCTGGGTCAGGCGTTGCAACGTACCGGCAATCAAGCTGTGGATGATAAGTTTACGGTGGTTTGTTATTCCAATCACGAAACATCGCGCACCCTTCCGGGCACCGCGTTGAACAATGATCCGCGCTTTCCCTTCTTTGGCATTGCCATGGAAATTGAAAAAGTGGCTGAAGGGGAAGGGCGTCGCATTGATACCTACCTTCAACTCAAAACCGCGAATACGGAAACCTTGAAGGGCCGCACGCTGATTGATTCACCGGGCTTCGATGCCGATGATCAACGCCGTTCCACTCTGCGTCTGACAGATCACATCATCGACATTTCCGATTTGGTGTTGATCTTTTTTGACGCTCGTCATCCCGAACCAGGCGCGATGCAAGACACCTTGAAGCATTTGGTGGCGAAAGCGGCCGGGCGGGCGGATTCAACAAAATTTGTCTACATCCTCAATCAGATCGACACCACGGCACGGGAAGATAATCCAGAAGAAGTGGTTGCCGCGTGGCAGCGGGCCCTGGCCCAAGCGGGCTTGGCCAGTGGACGGTTCTTGTGCGTTTACAATGAAGCGGCCGCCGTGCCCATCGCCGATGCGACGCTGCGCGAACGTTATCGGCGCAAACGCGATGAGGACATGGCGGAAATCACCCGGCGTATGGACGAGGTCGAAATCGAACGCGGTTATCGCGTGGTCAGTTCTCTTGAAGATGTTGCCCGTCAGTTGGAAGCCGAAGCCGTGCCCGCCATTGAAGTGGCGGTCGAACGCTGGTGTAGATTGGTTCGGATCGGCGACATCATTGGCGCCGTGCTAGCTGTGGCGTTGGCATTTGGGGTCGTACAGGTCTTTGGTCTGGGCACCTTTGTGTCTGCCTTTGATGCCGTAAAGGGCTATGTTCTGAGCTTGTTGGCCATCGCCGGTGCGATCGGCGTTATAGCCTTTTCATGGCATTTTACCATGCGTAAAATGGCAGCCAAGTACATTGCCGCCAAACTGCCGAGCGTGTTTGGGGATTATGAACTCAACTTGCAAAATGCATTTGTTAAAAACACTCGGGCCTGGCGCAGCACATTTAGCGGTGGCGTCACCGGCTGGGGGAAGGGCACCCGCCGAATGGTGAGCGAAGTTTTGGGTGCGGTTGAAGGCCACATTCAGCGTCTGAACGATCAACATACCGATCCGTCCGGGCGCAAAGCGCAGAGGGAAGCCGCCCTGGCGGCATCGCCAGCCGTTGATGTCGATCCTGGGCAATCGATAAAAACGGGACTGGTTGCTGATAAAACACAACAGGTTCTCCCCTCAGAATCTGTTATACAGTCAAGCTCAGTACCGACTGAGTTAAGGTGAACCATCAAGATCAGCGTGGCCGGGGGGATCAACCCCACGGTGAACGCAGGTTTAAACAATAAAAAAAACGGGGTTGGACGTGTACAGAAGAGTCAATAACAGCCGCTATGTCGTCGCCGGCATCAGTGGCATCGTGGTGGTGATGAGCGTTTTCACATATTTGATGTGGGGCATTGCCAACCGCATTGATACGATGACGCAAACCATCGTGGGTATGGGCACGGACTTGCACACAATGACGGAAGTGCAAAAAGTTATGGTCCAAGATATCGGGGCTATGTCGACCAACATCGCCAGCATTCAGACGTCTGTACAGGGCATGGATGCGCAGTTGCTCACGGTGTCGAGAAATATGGCGATCATGACCGGGTCAACGGTTGGTATGAATGCCAACGTGGCGCGCATGTCGCATGATGTCGGTCGTTCGACCAGCATGTTCTCATCGCCCATGAACTACTTTTGGAATATGGGGCAATAATTCAAAACACGTGGTTCGGCTGAAAAACGGAAACGTTCAACGCCTCATAAGACACCCCAAAAAGGTGGAATGCTTACGCCAGCCTCAGCAGCCTAAGCAGTCCGCCTTTTTCTTTGGGTGGACGCGGAATATATTGTTCGATAATTTTCGTGACCTCTTTGCCGCTCACTTCAATTTCGCCGGCTTCATCTTGATCATAGAGATATTTGGCCACGGGCAATATGGCGTTGCGGACATGCTCTGGTGCAAACATGGCTATGGCGCGGTCTTCCAATGAGAACAAAATGTCTTCGTTGTCGTAGTCTTCATTGACGGATAGACCAGCCAGAATACGGGAAATTTCATCAATGCGGGAAATGTCGCCAGAGCAGCAGGTGGTGTTGCCGCACATCATTTCTTCGGCGATTTGTCCGCCAAACAATTCCAGAGCCCGATTTTCCAAAATGTCCATAAAGGATTCCCAGCTGTTGCTGATGAACTTCTTTTCCGCGATGGTCATCGGTGGCCGCGGTAACATGCGCACGGCAACAATTTTTTGATTGAGAAGATATGCTGTAATGGTGTGACCAGCTTCGTAGACGGACAGCCGAAATGTGGCGTCAGAACATTGTTTATGCGGTTTTGTAGAAGTCATTTTGCCCCCAAAATATCGTCAGCTGACTCATTGATAGAATCTATTTATTTATGCGACGAATGGATTATAGCGTAAAAAAGCATATTAGAGCATTCGAAATTAATGAAAATTGAATATGGCTGAGAGAATAGGGCGGTATAGGTCCTGAACCTAGGGTTTTTGCGCCTTCCACCACGTGATGACTTGGTCAAGCTCACAGCTGAGCACCGCTCCCAAACCGCCCGTGAACTGTTCCCAGGCCTCTTGTTCGAATTGTGGCACCGAGACAACGGTGGGAATGTTTTCGGCCATGACGGCCAACAATTCATCACTTAATCCGCCGCCGTCTTTTTCGTGTTTGCCGAATTTCTCGACCACGACAATGTCGGCGTGATCGTCAAGCGCGCGGCGCAAAATCATTGAAGCTTCCGCCAATTGCGCCACATCAAGGCTGCAAATGTTATTGTCCAATTCGTATTGGGTGGGACGCACCAGAGCCACGTGCTCACCGGTTTTGATGTCGATGGCGTCCACACCACACCCGGCGTTTGCAGGGTCGAGCTCTTTGGGGACTTCTTGCAAAATGCCGTGAACGTTGACGTTGTCGGCCTTAAGCGTTTGCACGAACGCTTTCATGAGCTCGCGGATGGGGGCGCCACGCTCATAAACGACACCGGCAATTTTTGGGTTGGACATAGGCGGCCCTTTCAGTTGAACGCCCGGAGTATAGAACGTCACGGCAAACTGCGAAAGGTTTCTGCGTCAAGCAGGGACGAGGCGGCGACGGCGTGACGGGGTGTTGACAGGGCCATCTCCCGCAGGCATTGAAGAGCTATGAAACTTTTGCGTTACGGCCCTTTGGGTCAGGAAAAACCGGGTCTTTTGGACGGGGATGGTAACATCCGCGATTTATCAGCTCATGTGTCCGATCTGTCAGGCGATGTTCTGTCGGATGCAGGGCTGGCGCGTCTGGCAGCTTTGGACGTTGGCGCATTGCCGATTGTAAGCGACACACCACGCATCGGTGCTTGCGTCGCGGGCGTTGGAAAGTTCATGGCTATTGGGTTGAATTTTTCCGACCATGCCAAAGAAACCGGAATGGCGGAACCGAAAGAGCCTGTGTTGTTCACCAAACACACCAGCTGCCTGAACGGTCCAAACGACGATGTGGTGCTGCCGCGCAGTTCCACCAAAGCCGATTGGGAAGTTGAGTTGGGCGTGGTCATCGGCACCCGGGCGAAGTATGTCACTGAGGCCCATGCGCTGGATCACGTCGCAGGCTTTTGCGTTGTGAACGACGTCTCAGAGCGCGCGTTTCAGTTGGAAAGCACCGGGCAATGGGTGAAAGGCAAGTCGTGTGACACCTTTGGCCCCATTGGTCCTTGGCTGGTCACCCGTGATGAAATCGCCGACCCTCAAAATTTGGACCTGTGGCTGGATGTCAATGGTGATCGTCGTCAGCGGGGCAACACCGCCACGATGATTTTTTCCGTGGCGCATATTGTCAGTTATCTTTCAAACTTTTTTACTTTGCACCCCGGTGACGTGATTTGCACCGGCACGCCGCCCGGCGTTGGCATGGGCATGAAGCCGCAGCAGTTCTTAAAACCCGGCGATGAAATGCGCTTGGGCGTGCAAGGTCTGGGCGAACAGCGCCAACGCGTGGTGGCTGACGCTTAAATTCGCTTGACCCTTAAGCCATTTGCGCCAAGCCCAGTGCCGTCACGGCCACAAACAGGACGGCGATGGTGAGGATGATGGCGGTGGTGCCGATGGCGGCACGCTTTTTTTCGATGTGTTCGGCGCTATGGACTAACATGGGGAACTCCTGAGCGTGAGGGATGTTGTGGACCTTTATGCACCTCCTGCACTGAACGGAGCCTGAACGCGTTTAGGCGTTTAAAATATCGATGAGTTCCGGCATGACGGCCGCTTCCGATTGGGCTTGGGCTTTGCTGAGAACCTGATAGACCGCTTGGGCCGTCTGAGAGGGTGCATCCAGAGCTTCGGCCATGCGGGTGTAATAGTCTAAATCCTTGGCGGCATTTTTGATGGCGAAGCGAAAGGCAGAACTGTCTTTGTTTTCGATGTAAGGCCGCATGCGCTCCAGTGCCACACCCCCGGCACCGCCGGAGGCCAAGACTTCGGTCAACACGGAAAGGTCCACGCCGCCCGTGTGCGCCGTGGCCACAGCCTCGGCAATGATGGTGGCTTGACCGATGGAGACAAAATTGTGCAACAGCTTTAAACGATGCCCTGCGGACACACCGCCGCCCCAATAGATGTTTTCAGCATAAGCCTGAATATAGGGCTTCGCCCGGGAGACGTCTTGAGCGTTCCCGCCGATCAAGACGTTTAACTTACCGGCTTCGGCTTCTTTGGGGGTTCGGGTCATCGGTGCATCGACATAGGCGCAGCCTTTTGCGGTTACAGCGGCGGCGACAGAAAGGCTGCGTTCCGGTTCGGCCGTGGTGGCGTCGATGATTAAAGTGCCGGGCGACAAATGCGCCACCAGACCCTGCTCACCCAGCAGCACGGCTTCGACTTCAGGCGATCCCGGTAAAACAATAAAAAGGACGTCTCTGTCTTGGACCAGTTCAGAGAATGTTGAGCACAACGTTGCCCCCAACGCGGTCAAGTCGTCACACGGCTGATTGCCGGGGTGATCAAGGATTGCAACCNGATGGCCTTTGAGCAAGAGGTTCTTGGCAATGCCATGACCCATGAGACCACAGCCGATGAGGCCTAAATTNCCGGAGGGGAGGGGCGATGACGTCATGATGCAATCCTTGTGCTCGTATTTGCGTAAAATGATGAGACGTATATGCTGAGCGTATCAAATTTTTCCGTCCCACATAAGGACTGCCGTTATGGGTCTGTTTGACCAGATCATTCCCCTCATCATTTTTTGCGCCACGGCGGTTTTTACGCCCGGTCCGAACAATGTGATGTTGACGGCCAGCGGTGTAAATTTTGGTTTTGTGCGCACGGCCCCCCATATTTTGGGTATTGCCGTCGGCTTTGCCGTCATGAACTTGATGGTCGGCTTGGGCCTGGGATCGGTATTTGAAACGTATCCTCAAATACACGTGGTATTGAAATACATCGGCGTAGCCTATTTGGTTTTTTTGGCGTGGAAAATCGCCAACTCGGGCGAAGTCAAAGGGGTTAAGGCCCGCGCCCGACCGTTTACATTTTTACAAGCCGCCGCCTTTCAGTGGGTGAACCCCAAAGCCTGGGCGATTGCTGTGGGCGCGGTGGCGACGTTCACAACGCTGCGCGGGGATTTGCTGGTGGAAGTGACGGTGATATCAGCAGTGTTTTTTCTGGTGACGTTTCCCAGCGCCAGCGCATGGGCGATGTTCGGCCTCTTCATCGGGCGATTTTTGCACACGCCGGGGCGACTCAAAGCGTTCAACTGGTTTATGGCGGGGTTGCTGGTGTTGTCGATCATTCCCGCAGTGGTCTAAACCGTGGTATCCTTTATGTATTATCTGTTTTTGCGAGGGGTCGTGTGTCTTGACTGTACATCCAACCGTGAGCCTCTCGGCACAGGGCGTGTCGAAGATATATCGCAGCGGTGAGCTGGAAGTTGCGGCGCTGAGCGCTGTCGATTTTGACCTTTTTCAAGGTGAGTTGGTGGTACTGTTGGGGCCCAGCGGCAGCGGCAAGTCGACGTTGCTCAATATCTTGGGCGGTTTGGATCGCCCCACCAGCGGCACCGTCACTTTTCACGATCAAGATTTGACGCTTTTGGATGACAAGGCCTTGACCTTGTATCGACGCGATCACGTGGGGTTTGTGTTTCAGTTTTACAACTTGGTCGCCAGTCTGACGGCCCGCGAAAATGTTGAACTGGTCACCGAAATTGCAACCCATCCCATGAGCGCCGACGAGGCCCTGGCCCTGGTGGGTTTGGAAAACCGCGCCGATCATTTTCCTGCGGAACTGTCCGGCGGCGAACAGCAGCGGGTCGCCATTGCCCGCGCCATTGCGAAACGCCCCAACATCTTGATGTGTGATGAGCCCACCGGCGCGCTGGACTCCAAAACCGGTATTTTGGTTTTGGAAGCCCTGGAAAAAAGCAACCGGGAACTGGGCGCGACCACGGTGGTGATCACCCACAATGCGGTGATCGCAGACATGGCGGATCGGGTCGTTCTCATCGGCGACGGGCGGGTTCAAGAGGTCAGGACAAACGCCACCAAAAAACATCCGGGGGATCTGTCATGGTAGCCCTGCATCTTTCCCCCTTAGATAAAAAAGTCGTCCGTGATTTGCGGGCCATGTGGGCGCAGGCCTTGGCCATTGCGATGGTCATTGCCGCAGGGGTGGCGATGTTTGTGATGAGCGAGGGCATGCTGAAGTCTTTGTTCGAAACCCGGGCGGCGTACTATGAACGCTATGGTTTTGCCGATGTGTTTGCGCCGTTGAAGCGCGCCCCCAATGCCCTGGCAGCGCGGCTCGAAAACGTGCCCGGGGTCAGCGGAGTTGAAATCCGAATCAAAGAACGTGTGCGCTTGGACATGCCTGATATGGATGAACCCGCGCAAGGGGAAGTCTTGTCCTATCCGGTCGGTGCCCAGCCGCGCTTGAATCGTTTGCATTTGTCTGTGGGGCGATGGCTGGCACCGGGAAACAACGACGAAGTGTTGCTCAGCGAAGCCTTTGTTGAAGCCCACAATCTCACCCCCGGCGATAAAATTACCGCGATCATCAATGGGCGAAAGCGCCAACTGTCCATCGTCGGTGTGGTGTTATCGGCAGAATATATTTATGCCATTCAGCCCGGCGCCATGATGCCCGACAACAAAAGTTTCGGCGTTCTTTGGATGTCACGTTCGGCCCTGGAAGCCGCTTTTAACATGAAAGGCGCGTTCAACGACGTTCTGCTCGCCGTGACCCCCGGCGCAAATCTTGAAGACGTGAAGGACGGCGTGGACCGTGTGCTGGAATCGTACGGCGGGGTGGGGGCCTATGAACGTGCACACCAGGTGTCGCATTGGTATGTGTCGGGTGAAATGAATCAGTTGCGCAACATGGCCCAAATCATTCCGCCGATCTTTTTGGCCATCGCCGCGTTTTTGCTGAATGTGGTCATCACCCGTTGGGTTGAGATGGAACGCGAAAAAATTGGTTTGTTTAAGGCGTTTGGGTACAGCACTTGGGCCGTGACGGGACATTATTTAAAGGTGGTGATGGTGATCACCTTGCTCGGCATGGCGCTGGGCTTTGCGGGTGGCGTGTGGTTAGGGCGGGGGATGGCCGGAATTTATCAAGAGTTTTTCCGCTTTCCGTTTTTGTATTTTCAGTTCAGCGCATCGGTGTTCGCCATTGCGGGTGGGGCGAGCCTCATGGTGGCGTTGGCGGGCACTTGGCGGGCTGTGCGCCAGGCGGCCCTGCTGAGCCCTGCCCAAGCCATGGTGCCGCCACCGCCGACACGCTATCAACGCTCTTTGTTTGAAGGCGGCTTGACACATTTGGACCAGCCCGCGCGGATGATCGTGCGCCATATGGTGCGCTGGCCGATGCGCTCAGCACTCACCGTTCTGGGCAGTGCCGTGGCCGTCGCTGTGCTGATCGGATCGATGTTTTTCATGGATGCCATGGAAAAGCTCATCGACGTGACCTTTAACCAGGCCGAACGCCAAGATGCCACCCTGAGCTTTATGGAGGCGCAAGAGCCCCGCGCCCTTGAAAACGTCAAAGCCATGGC
>JGI10211J34971_10001592_pt1 | contig 18688 bp, 26 predicted proteins | sample Etolagsediment_FD_34971 | JGI IMG/M metagenome (IMG submission 34971)
GACGTTGAGCCGTACTCCCCGTTCGTCCGTGGAAGCCCATCTCACATCCTCCCTCGACACGTCGCTACCAACGGAACCAACGANCCTCCTTGCTTCTATTTCTAGACTGGAGACCTTCGGTCCTCGGTCTCCTCCCCTCTCATCTCCCNATCNGNAGATGAGACACCCAAAGCTCACCATTCGTCCTCCTCCNGATAGGTAAANATAGGGAGGAATCTATCCGTAGTNGAGGAGTGTGCCAGCACTACCGCTACAACNACCACCAANACNANCAACGCCANATACACCGNGTTCATACTCTTTCTCACGTCTAATCCCAACACAACACAAATTCCCTGCGGAGAAAATGGTGGTTATATATCAGACTACGTCTTCATAGATATGGAGCTAAATAACGGAGTTGTTATCTGTTGTGTGTTGATTGCGATTCTGCTGATCTACGCTTTCAGCACACCGTGTAAGATGAACTGCGGACCAGGAGACAAAGAAGGGATCTCTTACCCGTTCCCACAGGCCGGACATCGCCCCTCNACAGGAGACTTCCTCCCAACTGTCGGCGGTGGCACCTCTCNGGGAGGCTATGAGACAGAGGGTGCTAGTATGCAAAACAGCATCGACGCTATGCTCTGCGAAGAGTGTTCGAGTCACTGTGTAGATTGGGCTGTGAGGCATGGTATCAGTGAGGGTCTGGCAAACGATCGAGAAAAGTGCAAGAACTACTGTGAGATCGAGTGTAACCCCAACGTCGCTTTCTAGATCGCGAAATCTCTTGAGATGTTGTAAGTTGGAACTCGCAGAGCATTCAGAGCTATGTTTCAGGTGAACACAGTTTCATGTATCCTTATCATCGTTCTCATCGCGGTTGGATTGTGGTTGCTCGGATCCGGAAGATGCCAAATGATGTGCGGACCGTCTGCGAAAGGCGGTTCTACAGGTGACTCCACCGAGTCGTATCATAAGCATCACAACCCCAAGACCTACTACGAACACGGCGGGTGGAACGATCACCCACCTCAGGTCCCGAATCACCGCCATCTATCCTCGGGACCGGCAGGGGTGTACCCGTCGACAGACGAACCTCCTCCGACGGACATTCCTGCACCCGGAGACCTGTGCCAGCAGTGCATCGGACACTGTCAGTTGAAAATCTGGGCAGGAGTGATGGAGGTCCCCCAGGGCCAGGATAACAGACAGCACTGCACCAAAGAGTGTAAGTTGGAGTGCACGGTCTTCGACTGACCGCGTCACAAACCTCTCATCTCCAAACAGAGATGAGAGTCGAAGACTACCCTGAGGAGTAGTACACTCGAGATATACCCTTCTGGGCCTCCTGAATGCACATGTCAATGTAGGTATCGTGACGGGTCATCGTTTGCGTAAGTACTTGTGTACTAACGTACTAAGCGTCTAAATATATTCCCGGAAGATCTTTAGATGATAGAGTATGGCTGATCCTGAAAAGAAACTCGAACAGGCTCTCAAGCAGTTCAACCACCGGTCCAACACTTTTCCCCACTTTCTTATGCTGCAGTCGAAAACGGATGTTCTCCTTCGGAGGTCTTTGGTGACCAAAGACTGGCAGTAGTCGGCGCGAGCCTAAGCCTTCTCTCTGCGTGTCTGTCAGGATGGGTAGCAATCAGACCTAACCACTAATGATGTTCTCTTCTTCCTGCTGTTCGCTGATCCACACATCGGTGTACTTGACAATATAGTAGATAGCGACCGCGGCGACGATGGTTACGCATACAGCGTAGATCAAGTGCACCTTGAAATCACGATCGGTGCCGAACTTCTGGTCCAGGAACGCCGTTACTGTTCCGTTCCACGCAAAGGCAGCGATGAAACTCAGCGCGCTGATCAACATAATAGCGATCTGTGACCATGGATCAAGAGTGGTGGCGACGGTTGTTGAAGATCCGTTCTTCCCGTTCCCTCCGCTGGCGTCATCTCCCAGAGCATCCCTCTCCCACTCGGGAACATCATCCTTTCGACGGGGAGGAGTACGTCTCCGGATAGTGTGAGTAACACCGAGGGGATCTTTGAGTCTCCTTACGTTCTCTGTCATATGTACTTCGCACTGCGTACTTCGTACTATATTCCAACATTACATCGCGAGCGTTTACGCGATGTAATACGACAAGGCAGAACTCTCATCTACCAATTCAACATCCCAGCGAATGGATCCGACCGCTTTGTGGAGGTAGTTCTGGGCCACCGAGAAGAAGACCGAGGAGGTCCGAAATACCCGGCTCCGAGGACCCAGGGGTCTCGTTCGAGGTTCCCGACCTCTGAGATGGTGGAGGAACGGGTCCTGTCATCGGGGACTCCGACGTATCCTCGAGGAACTGGCGCACCTCGCCAGGAGTCATGCTCTGGGGTTCGCCGTTGTTGATGATGTACGAACCCGACCACGACCTGTCATTGTTCCTGCGAACAATAGATGTCTTGGTGACGGTCTCTCCGTCAACCGTCTCCTTTGAAAAGCTGATGATCTTGTCTGTCATAGTTGTGACTGTACGTAAAGGTGTCTGAACTCCTTGACTCTAGATTACCAGTGTATCCCTTTAACATTACACTGGTAATCTAACCTCTCCGCGGTGAGGATCGATACCGTATGCTCTTCGAAGTCTCCACATACCCCAGTAACCGTAGAGATTGAACGCAATGGCAAAGGGAAGGAGAATCATAAACAGAGAGTAGTGTTCGTGTAGGTATAGGTACAAAAACAGGATATACGTCAACCACTCATCCAGAAACACAAATAGTCTTCGGTGGAATAGATGCTGAACATCCTGCTCTCGGAGCTACATCGTCACAGATCTACGGTAGAGGTCATCCGACCTTCAAGACTGTTTTGTGATGTTCGATTTGGCTTTAGTCTGTGCCTTCACAGCGGCACGAACCTTGTTGTACACCCTCCTATCAACGGACCCGGTCCGTCCAAACCGAAGGACAAAATCAACGATGTAATCGTGACGTTCCTGTGCCTCTCGTCGAAGGTAAGGGTTGTCAAAAAGAATCGCTTCAGGGGACGTGATGTGAAGGATCTTGTCATAGAAGTGGTCCATCATACTCACGCTCTGCTTGACGCGGAGGTAGTTCTCGAACTTCTCCGGGGTGGCGATTGTTTCCAACTCCTCTGGGGTCTGTGCTCGTGGAGTGTCCTTGGTGAACAGAGGTCGCCCGACGTTCTCGGTGTAGATCCATGCTCTCAGTACCCCAATGGGTCCGGAGGCTTCAAGGCGATCGGAAAGCCTCGGGATCAACATCCACTCCTTGCCTTCCGGGACTCCTTCAAGAGAGTTTCCGTTGGAAGAGCAGCTAACCAGCTCGATCATCTGTACGACGAGATCGTGGGTGGCCGTTTCGCCAGGGAGGACGGTCTCGAGGATTCTTCGAGTGTTGTCATGGTTTGTGGAGTCTGGGAAAAACTTTCGATCATCGGCATCGTGTAGCAACGCCGCGTAGAGAACCGCGTTGCGAGTGTGTGGCGTCCTCGGCGACTTCGAAACAGCGAGGGTGTTCTCAGCGTGGTTGAGAACTTTCAGGGCGTGGTCGATACCGTGTCCGTCGTCAATCTCGGCCTCCTCCAGTATCTCCTGAAGGACACTGGCCATCCGACAACAGATAGTCTTAGCTGAGGAACCGGCGGCCATGTTTGTGTGTAAGATATACAATGTCACCTACATAACGGTGACATTGCTTTATGGGGTTTGGATCTCAGTCGTTGAGAAGAACAAAGTGAATCATACTCGGGTTGAGGTACACGTTCGATAGGTGCCGGTGAAGCCGGACGTGTTCGCACTCGAGATTGTCGGGAGGAGACATATCGTAGACGACTTTGCCGTCCCTCAGACTCGCGTTCCGATAGATGGTGAATCCGCTGAAGCAGCTCACCACCGGTATTGGCGGCGTTCCTCGCTCATACTGAATACCCAGTCCCTTCTTGAGATCGTGTACTGTTTTGAGGTCGATGTGGAACCTGTCATCCTTATCAACGTGAGCATAGGTATCGTAGTACAGTGTCACCCAACCCCACCGATAGATACCATAGGCGCAGATAGCGTCAGCATCGTTAGCGGGGCTCTTGGAATGCGAGAAATGTCCGATGGTGTTCGCCACGCCGTCGAGGTACACCGTACCGACAATATCCATGTCCCATACCACCGTGTAATCAAAGTCTGGGAGACTGCGCTTCACGTAGTCCAAATAGATGTTCCGGAGGTGGGTCATCTTCTCGATTCGCCTCCGATCCACCCCGTGACCTTCGGTCTTGGTAGCGGCTTTTGGGAGTTTGCACTCATCCCTCTCCGAGTTCACGCCACACCCGAGGATGATAACGCGAGGGTTGGACTTCCTCCACTCCTTCAGAAGCCTGCGGGTTCCGTCAGAGCTGTCGTTCTCAACAATAACGATGCGGTAATCCTTGAAACCCCGTCCAAGCCTCTCAGCCCGCGTCCGAATCTCCTTTAGCTTCGTGGCAACGTCTCTCAACAGAGCGCAAATCACTACCGTTTGGTTCTTCATCTGTGTGAACCCGTATCGAGTAATCTCGTTGTGTTGCGATTGGTGCTGGGGCGGAACAGCGAAGCTATCCGGTGTATACAGTGACAACGTGCTGGAGTTGTACATTACCTGAATCCTCCAGTAGCACTTCCACACCACAAACACCGTGATCGCTAAGATCACCACAAAGAACACCGTCTGTGCTTTCGAGCTCGTTAGATCGAACTTCATTTGCTATATGGCAAGAGAGTAATACACTATAAAAGGACCGAGGGGGATATACGTAGTTGGAGATATACGTTGTACGTTATGACAGTTACTTACAGTGTTGATGAGAACACCCTCAAGACCATCGCCGGTGTTGTTGGTCTGTTCTTCGTGTGGCAGTATGTGCCGCTAGCGTGGTTCCTCGGAGTCGGAATGGGCATCGGTGGAGCAGTGTTGGCGTTGCTGGTAGTGTTCGGGATACGGTTCCACGAGTACATCACTGAGAACTGGAGAAGAATCACTGACTCCAAGGCTTTCCCGGTTGTGGTCGCCTCTCTTCTTGAGAGCTATTTGCCACAGTCAGAGAAGAAACCAGAACCAAACGTGAACGTCACGGTGAAATCGGAGACTCCGGCGTCGAACGAGAACTCGCCTGAGGAGACCGCATCGACGGCGGAGCCGGAGGTTCCCGAGGGACCCTCGTGCGGTTGTTCCTCTTCGGAAGAGTGTTCGGCTGAGGAGACACCCGTAGGGGTATCCGGTTCTCCTCCCCCGCAGGATTCCGAAGAGACTGAGGTGGAGGTCGTGGCTGACAAAAAGCCAGCGCCGAACATCATCATCCTCAATGGGTCGTCTGTCTCTGAGGTTCTTCGCGTTCTGGAGCAGAATGCCTCGTAAGCTTCGTAGGGTCCCGCCCACCTTCTCACAGCCAGTACTGTTTCTTGTCCTTTGTATTTCACGGGTAGAGCGTACCCATCAATACCAAGATCGATGTCGTCCTGTCGAAGAGCGCACTTCAGTAGCCCGATGATGTTATCTCGCGCTTCGGTCATATTCCTCACAGGTTTCAGTCGCACCTCTGTTGGGTCATAGACTACTTCGGCCGCCATGTTTACTATCTACGACTAATTACCACTACCCAAGATTCTTCTTATGTGTAAGAAGAATGTTCCTGTGGACAAAACGTCTACATCACCACGCAACCTTGTTGGGGGTTGTTGTTTGTGGGATCGGCAAAGATGTCCCCACACTCCACAAGGTACTCATTGAAGTCCCTCCATGCACCGATGTCTAGTTGTAGTTTCCCTCGGTCATCGAGCTCTGAAGACTCCTCTGTGGTCCACTCGATAGGTCTCGCACCAATTCCTCCCATCACAAACTGCGGTGCCTGAGTAAGAAAAGTCTTCATGGTCATGTACGTCACAGTGGCAAAGATTCGGTAATAGACACTAAGGAGAATGTCCTCCTCTCCCGATCTCTGTTCCGCCTTCTCTCGTTCAGTGACTTCGCTGAGTCGGGTGATCTGCCCGTACTGGAGAACAATCAACAGGTACGCTAGAGTCGCCCGAATAAGAGCTATAACTCTGGGAGCGATGATGAACATACACAGATACGTCCGAATGATCTCCCGGAGTTTCTCCATCTCGACGATATAGTCGGCGAACTCGTCGAGTATCTCAATCCCCTCAAAGAACTCATCGATCCTTGAGATCCATTCCTCGACGGATCCCCCGACGCGGTAAGAGTTGATGAGCTCGAGGAGTTCGCTGAGCGTGAACCTCTTCCCGATAATGTCACCGAGAGCTAGAACAAACTCAGCGTTCTCAAACACTCCTTCGACATCTCCGAAGAACGCTTCCTTGTCAAAGCCGACAAGTCCCCCGCCGTTTACAGGTCCCCGTGTATTACTCATCCTGCTGTGATCTGAGTGTCGTGGGCTTTTAACTACATATCGAGCAGATCCTCGATACTTGCACGGTAGTTGCTTAGCAGCTCATCGGCTCCATCTCGAAGCTTCAATAGCTCCATGTTCAACTCGTGGATAGCGGCACGAGTCTGGTCATAGATTCGATCTGACTCACCAACGATCTCCCCGTACTTCTCCGGTTTCTCGGTAACACGAGTCTTCAGGGCTGAAGCCTGGGCAAGAACGACCGTCAACCGAACGAGCTGCATCTTCAGATCCTTCTCTTCGGCAGCGATCTTGTTCAACCGTTCCTCAGAGTGAAGAAGGAACTTCTGAGTGACGTCGCGAATTTTCTCGAGTCTCTTTGACCTCATCTCCAGTTCATTCTCGTCGAGCTGCTCGTAGCACCTAATAACCTCTTCCTCGTAGACGGCGATGCGTCGGAAGAACCCACCGATGTCGATCATAACGTAGACAATCCCCAGTACCAACTCCCCCTCCTCGAGATCCGGTGGGAGGGAGTTGTCAGCATTGTGGGACTCTTCAATGTCGTCGACTTCGTCTTCTTCCTCGATGTCACTCTCTCCGAAGGTCTCGGCGTCGCGTCGATCGACCTTGGCCTGAATGCTTCTCAGAGATTCCTCGGCCTCTTCGGCGGCAACAGTATCGAGAAGGGTCTTTACCTCGTCAACCGGCTCACCATCCTCGTCCTCGAATACCAATTCCACCTCATCTTCGCCTTCAGCGTCGAGCTCTTCCTCGGGAGGCTCATCCTCGTCCTCAATCTCAACGATGCCGCCCTCGTCTTCGATGAGCTGATCATCAGCAGACTTTGAAGGGGACCCCGGAGGTGTCGACTCGAGAACAAGCTCGTCGGAGCCTTCGGCTTCGCCTTCAGCGTCCTCCGGTTCAGTCTCCGGTGTCTTTGGTCTCGGTTCTCGGAGAGAGGCTTTCGGGAGTTTCGCTTGTGGTCCTTTGACCTTCTTCAGTACGTTGAGAGTGTCTTTCTCCAGAGCAGTGACTTCGTCGTCGCTCTCTGCGATCTCGCCCTCGGCGTCCTCCAAATCATCCTCGTCTCCTTCGTCGGCTTCGCCATCGTCGATGTTGAAACACTCTGCCGAGTTGTTGTTTCGATACATACACACGCTCTCACTGGAGATAGCTACCAGATCACACTCAAGAAGAGGCCCTTTCATGTCGGAAATAAACTCGATCTGACGGGAGGACGGGGGTGCCTCGATAGATGAAACGTCGAGACGCTTGAGGTCATTTGACTCGACGTTTGTTGGGACGGTCATTTGATACTTCTCCGGTAGATACACCACAAAGGTTTTCTGCTGTCGTGGTGTCCGGCATTCGGCGAATCGGACATACTTCCCCTCACAGTACACTGCTACAAGGATGTAGCCGTGCCGTTCGAGGAGACTGGTGAACTTGTCGAGTGACAGTTTTACCTTTCGTGTCTCTGACATGTTTGCTTAACACTGCGCTTGCATCCACTGCCCAGAAACTTTAAGCGAAAAGGGCACATAAGTCTTAAAGGCATATAGCAACCACCACAAGACTCTTGTTTATTCAGGTGATGGATAAGCTCTCAGATCTACCTGTCAAAAATGACACCGTCAAGACCCCGGAAGAGGCGGCGGTGATGAACCAGTTCTTCCCGGGAGGGCAGACCGGAGGTCACGCATCCCCTCAAGGTATGCCACCTCAGGGCCCTCCGCCCGGAGCTCGCGGGCCACCTCCCGGAGCGATGATACCTGGCGGCCAAGGTCCTCCGCCGCAGGCTCAACCCGCACAGAAGTCCCGATTGAATTGGAAGCTCATCGGTCTCTCAGCAGTGCTGTTTGTGGCGCTGGCGAATCCCTGGATCGACGCTATGTTCTGCAAGATTCCTTACTGCGGTACCAACGCTGCAGCACTTCTCGGCATCAAGGTTCTTCTGTTTCTGATGTTGATCATTGTTCTGTGCCTGTTTGTGTAAGCGCAACACATCCCTATACATATCTGCAAGAGATATGTATAGGGATGTTTGTATACGCGTGGTTCCGCCATCGACATCGGCGGCGTAGGAATCCCTATCTAAGACGCCGTAGGTGTAGATACATCGAGTACCTATAGAGCCTCGTGGGAGCCTCCTCCTCCTCCACCGGAGTGCACACTCTCGAAGCTCATGATGTTCAACCCGACCTTCGACATAATCCACGCAAACGCCACCGTAATCACTAGAGCAATAACGATCGAAGTTGTTATCCCAGAGCTGGCCGGTTTCCACCTACTCATAAGTTGGGTTCCGATGCTTGTCCAGAGACTCATAACTATCGAGAACCCGATAAAGATCCCGAAGAGCTCTGCCTGGGAGACATGAACCTTCTTCGCGGTCACGTTCTTGATGGCGTAGGGTTTTGTTTCGTCCGACATCTTCTTACCCGCTTAGTAATAGGTAAGAAGATCAATGCCATTCAAATCCAAGTCGCAGATGGGAGCGTGCTACAAGCGCAAAGACCCAAGGTGGGATTGTGACAAGTGGCTCGACGAGACTCCCAGTGTCTGTTGTTTACCCTACAAGAAGGGAGGTCGGGTGAAGACTCGATGCCTCCGGAAAGGAGAACGCATCCGCGGACCGGTGCAAACTGGCGCTCGCGGTGGGAGGTTCTTCACTATCACTGAGAAAGACTCCCGAGGAGTGATCTGTACGGTGAAGGTTTACCTCCCGAGGAAGAGGTGAACTAATCAGTGTCGTCTGTATTAGATTCAAGCCGGAGACGGCCTGTTGTTTGCTCGATGTTCTCCACACCCACCGCTAGGGGTTGGATGAACCTGTTAGCGGCACCGATCAGAGCATGAAAGGGCCGGTGTACCTGTTGGTAGACGCCGTTGACAAAGTTGATGTGTTCATCCATGTTCTGCGCGGAGGATTGTACTCCCTCGACACCCTTGGTTAGTGTATCCAATAACTCCTCGATCCTCTCGAGACGGTCATTCACCTCAGAGAGCTGCCGTGATAGGTCATCTACCTTCTGGTGCAGTTGTTGGTCTGGCGGGGCGTCCATTGTCTCTTATCTCTGGATAAGAGATCTTTAGATTCGTTATCTTAACGGTTCGAGAGTGAACTCAATGGTTTCAATGACTAGTCTCTCCAACTTCCCCTCGTCCTCCGAAGGAATGAAGATGTAATTGACAAGAAAGGTACTGAGACAGAACACAGGAATGTCGTACTCCGCGAAGACCTTCGTCACTCGGGAGAGGATACCGGTTTCGGAGAGCCCAGGGATCGAGGTCTCGACACGGAGAACGGTGTACACACCCGTTGTCCCAACTATCGCTCCCGATCCTCTCAGCTCCGCGTAGTGTTTCACATACCTTTCCTCGTCAATAATCAAGGAGATCTCGTCCGAAGAGATGGTGAGGGAGAGAAGGGAAACTTCCTCCCTCTCCTCCCCACCGGAGTCCCCGAGGATGCTGCGAAGAAGCGGTAGGATCACCCCATCCAGGCTCTCAAACCTCAACAGTCGATAACCGTTGCCAACCCTCTCCAAAAACACCTGAACATCATCTTGGGGTTCCATAAGTACTTGTTATGAACGGTCATACACTAACCCTAGATATTAGGACGCCCAAAGAATACCGTTCGGGACACCTCCCGAACGCCATCCTTGTTGATACACCTCTACCACCCTTGGATGAGGCTAGCTTTCACGCTCTCGAAGAGAGGTTGTGGAGTGTTGTAGGTGGGATGTCGCTGGACACTCCTATCCAGGTGTACTGCAAGAAAGGAATCCGGGCCGGATACGCCGCTGTTATCCTTGAGGACTGGGGGTTTCGAAATGTGACGTGTCTAGGTGGAGTGGACACAAACCCTCGCCTAAGGGAACAGCTGATACGGTGAACGTGAAACGTTTTGTATACGTCTCTTGTGCAAGAATCACAAGAGACCTCCCGTTTCGAAGCTACTCGTCAGAGACTTCGTCTTCACCGACACTCACGGCCATTCGAAACAGGACAACGTCCCCGTATCCATTGTCCAAGGGCAGAGTTGAGTAAACATCGGTATCTGTGTTGTCAGGAATACCTTCACCGTCGTCAGGTTTCATGACACGCTGATACTCCCATCCTTGGAGTTGATGGTCGATCCACTCTTTCGACACGAGCTTCTCATCTAGGTTCAGGATGTTGAGCTTTCTTCGGATACGCTGAGCGCGCGCGGGAGTCACAATGTGGGGAGCTCGGGTACGTAACGCGTCCCATCGTTCAGCCTCTCTGGCGGCAGCTTCTTGTTTCTCCTGGCGCCGCTGGCGCTTGGTGTTCTTCACTTCAACCCACCCTTCGTCGGACATAGCTGTAGTAGCCGTTGGATTACGCAGATCGTTCCCTTTAATCTACCTCAGCGGATCGAACTTACCAGGGGTGCACTCTGTCGATCCCTCACTTTTTCTTACCTGGTCTATTCGAACCAGGTAAGATCACTCTGAAACGTCTACGCGTATGCTTCGACCGGGGGTCCAACTGGCGACTCTACCTGTGAGGGAGTCGCAGGAATACCCCATCTGTCCTGAGGAGTTACTCCGGGTCCTTCGATAGGAAGAAGCCCATAAGGGATGTGACCCCAGGCTGGGCCACCCATCCACCCACTCTCGAGAAGGTACTGCGGTTCGTCAGGATCATCGTTGAACTCGGGAGTGAGCTGAAAGCCGCCGAATAGAGGCTGTTGGATGTCGCTGACCACGCCGTAGTAAACATCAGTCGCCGGAACGGTGAAGATATAATCCGGGAAGACTCCGTCTTGATCCTTGAACACCGTTCCCAGTCTCACACCGAAGTTGTCTCGGCCAGAGTACCTCAGCGTTCCTCCGGGAGAGATGTTGATGTTGTTGTTGAGGGCAATAGGACGGGAGGTCATGTTGTGAATCTTGATCCACGGGAGACCTTGGACGGCGTTCAACCCAGGCTTTCCGATGTTGAAGTCGCTGTCGGCGCCGACCCACCTGCTGGTGATCATACCCACATGCAGGTTCTTGATGGTAGTTCCCTCGGGGACGTCGAGGCGGTACTCGGAGTAGAACTCCTCACCGAGTCCGGGTTTGGTCTCGTCGAACGTATAGACGCGGAATAGACTATCCATCGTCAGATTCCTCTCAATCGACTTCATCTTGAAACCCTGGGACTTTCGGGGCTGGATGTTTCGGGCGAGAGGAAGAGGTTTGCCGTAGGTGACACCGTCTTTGTTCTTCCTCAGAACCTCCACGCGGATCGACTTGTCGAGATAGTTGTAGATCTGGAAGTCATTACCGTGGTGGAAGTTCTCCCGGACCGGTTTTGGGGGTGTTGTGTTCTTTGAACCCGAAGAGGCGTGCTTCCCCGGGCCCATGAGCAACACCAACACCACCGCCAACCCGATCAGAACAATCAATGTAAACGCGATTGTCGAGACTACAGTTCCACTATCCATATCCACTTGAGTTGGTTAGTACTTGCTATACACCCGTCAGAAAATAACACCCTAAAACTCCCACTCGTCATCGTCGTCACTCCATTCGTCCTCACTGTCGCTATCGCTCCAATCATCCTCACTATCAGAGTCATCGTCCGAATCCTCCTCCCACGCTTCCCATTTGTACCCGTTTCTCTGGACTTTGGGGAACTTGAACTTCTTCGGAGACGGAAGCTTGAGTCCCTCCGGAAGGATGCTGAAGTTGAGCATCTTACACGCGATCAATATCACCGATAACACCACCACTGGTATCACCATTACCTTGATAAAACCCATACTTTGTCGTAAAGGGTACTTCTACTAGAGGACGTAAGATTCTTTGTAAAGGCATAATATCTTCGAGGGTGATGGTAAGAGAGCGTCTTAAGCTAAAGCAGGTATGACGGAACTAATGTTTGTAGTGGCTGTGGTAACAGCGCTTGTTATTGTTTTGATCTGCTCATGGGGGTTGCCATCGGCCCCAAGTGACACCGAAGGGTACGGAAGTGTACTCGGCCAGCTAGCCCCTTACGCCGAGCAGATGAACCAGTGCCTGAACGAGTGTAACCGCTCAGATCCGAACAACCGCCTAACGGCCCAGGCTAACATCAACTGCGGGAAGTACTGCGAGTCTGTGATCGGCGAGATGGCGAATAGGGGTATCCCCCCTAGCACGTACCCGATTCACAACAACATGGTGGAGTGTGAGAAGCAGTGCTCGGCTCCGGGGTCGACTCACAACGAGCAAAGGAAGTGCATCAGTATGTGCCATGGTCAACGTGAAGTAGCCCAGTGGTGCAAGGAACTGTGGTGTCCCTATTCTCTGTGGGGCGAGGGAGACTGCATGGATCAGTGCATCGCGCTCTGGAACACGAACAACAACAATAACTCGTGGACTTGGGACATGGAACGGTAGAGGGAAGTATTGGCGCGAAGGTGGATACTCCCCTTTAATCTAATGATCAGGGTTGTTTCTGCGTACCGACAGAAAAGGTAAAATAAACAATCTTGACGTAACAGTAATTGTAAGTTTCACTCTGACAGAGATGGCACGAAGTAACAACAACCTCCTTCTGTTCGTCGTAGTGGCGGTCCTGGTCATCTTCGGGGTATATTATGCATGGGGAGGCAAGTTTGACTCTCAGGGAAAGAAAGACTCCGGCAGTGAGTCCTATGCCAACTCGAAGAAACTTCGCGGGTCATCCCACCCCGACGTTGAGTTCCTGGCACAGGCCGACGTGGCCAACCAGGACGCCGTTGACGACTTCCAACTCCTTGGAGTGGCCGACGAGGAACCCGCCTTCCAGATTGGGTTCGGTATGGGTCCAGGGTTGTATGGCTCCGGCCGACACACATCTGAGATGGTCGGTAACTAAGTCCGAAACACAACACAACGCAAAACGTTGGCGTTATCCCCAACGTTTTTCTCTTGGGTACTCGTAAGACGAGTCGAGGATACAATACAAGTATGGCGAACTCAAACTCACAGATCGTTTTGATTCTGGTGGTACTGGCCTTTGTGGGGGTATTTCTATTCGCTCTCAACAAACCATGCGGTTGCAAGGAAGGGTACCGCGACCCTCTCTACCTTAACAGGGCAAAGTACTCGTACGATTACTACCCTCGGGCCAACGGAACCATCTACGGCTTTCCATACCGGTATGGTGGAAGCTGGAGCATCTTCAGCGGATTCCCTTGGTACGATAAGGCGTACTAATGAGAAGACCAAAAGAATCTCTTGTGGTGTTGTAAGCACAAGAGACACGAGCAGGCTGTAAGCAGGTAGCTTTAAGCAAGCATGCCCAGATCAGAAAGAAGTACGGGTAGACCAAATGTCACGGTCTCACCCGTAGATGCCGGTGTTCCCGCCAGTTGCCCCACTAAGAGTGCTAACAGGAGTGTATCCAGACTTCTTCGACTCTGAGGAGGGGAAGATCGGATTCCCGGGTGCGGATGATCTATTCCCAGAGTCGATAGGAGAGGTGTACCCCGTAGANGAGTTNACCTTCGGATTGAACTTCCGCATCAGAGCGCTTCGACTCTCGATGGTTTGGGGGTGGATGTAGTCGGCTGGAGTCTGACGTNTCGGANGGTCTCGAGCCCGCAGATCGAAGGGATGGTAAGTACTAACTTTCGGTTGCGGGGTGTGGTGCTTCGGCCACTGAGCGATCTGTGCCGCCATAGGAGTAACACTGATGAGCTGCTTTGTAAATCCCGGGTTGGGATTGGTTCGGGGATGGAGAGTTTTCACGTATTCCAACGCCTCCCGAAAACTCCACCCCTTCGCCTTCATCACGTAGTAGATGACCATACTACTCGAACGGCTGACACCAGCGTGGCAATGCACGTACACTGTTCCACCGTTACCGATGGCGGTCTTGATGTACTCAAATGTCTTCTCAAGAACGTGGTAGATGCTCTGATTAGGAGTGTCCAACAGACTCAGTTTTAAGTAGTTGAACTCATCGGGGTGGTAGTTTGGGTGCTCAGTGGTACAGTTGACAATATGCGTGATGTATTTGCTCTTTAGCCAGTTCTTATCCCTCGCTTCGAGACTGCTTCCGAGATACACTTGCTCGGTGATCTTCGACATAATTAACTGTGATCTGGTACAATCTCCCATGAGAATCTTTAGACTCTCGTCTCGAACAGGACGAGAGTCAGAGGTAACAATAAACCTATGTATAGATGGTAGAGCTGGTAAAGCTACTTGGCCCGACAACGCTTGACGGTTGAGTGGGTATGTAGTGCGAGACCCCATAACCGGATGCCGGTAGACTGGTTGGAAGACCCGGTGTCGGCGAAGGTCCGGTGATATCCGGTCGCATTCCTGGGGCGAGATGTTCCGGAGCGACAACGTGGTAGGCCTTGGGCTGCACTGCCTGAGCGTGCGAGCGGTGCTTGTGGATACCATAGATGATCAGAGCAATAAACACAATCGCTAGAATCCCGATGATCGCCAACACAATCCACATCGTGGTCTTCTTGCTGTCAGAGGACCCGACAGTTGAGTCAACAACTTCAGGACCGCAGTACTGATTCCAGTCACACTGTTCGATCGATCCGCAGTTCCCTCCCGAACGGCTACAGGTCTGCGAAGTACAGGTCTGAGCGCTGTTGTCACAGTTGAACGTAGTGCACGTGTTCCCCTCACAGGACTTGTAGGTGTGATGATCTGAGGCGTAGGTCTCGATGATGTCGTTTTGAATCCCATCGTACCCAGCACCGGAAGCCTGCCAATCATACCTCGGAAGGACATCTTCCTCAGAAAGAGGGTCGGGAGACGCTCCCCGAAGTCCTCCGCGTACATGGTCGACGATCTTGTGACCTTTCTTCTCTACCTGACCGAGAGACTTTGTGGGGACGTTCTCTAGATCCGCGTTAAGACCGAAAGAGGTCTCGAGACCGATGTGCTGTAGCTGAGGGTCCTCGATAATAGCCTCTGGTTCGACCGCAGGATGACGAGCAATCTTGTCCTTGCCACCGAGATGTTTGGCGAGAGCCTCCCTCTCCATCTTGGCCGCATAAGCCAGAGCGGCTGTTTGGTGCCTTGTTCTGTCAAGTCCCTCAGGATCCTCGTTGGGGATATTCTCCCCGGTGTAATGATAATCCTGTTGCATCACTCTACCAGGATATAGGAGCTGCAGGGGTTGCTTTTGGAACGGATACGCCATATATCTGTATGACTGTTGGTCCGTCCCGAATACCTGATGTTGCGGCTGGTCCATACTTGGTTGGTCTGTGGTGACTTCTCTTAATACCGCGTACGATAATTCTGTTCATCTTTCCGTCCCAAAAAATCTAGCTGTAGATCAAGAGTGAGTTGTTACAGCATGGATCCTCAGCTAAAGACTCTGTGCATGGTGGGACTGTTAGCACTAATTGTTTTCCTTGTCATGTACGCGTGGAACAATCGTGAACAGATTCGTGAAGGTTACGGTGGCCCAATCAAGCGCATTCGACGTATCCCCAAAGAGGACTGTTACGCCATCTGCGGGCAGTACTACAATGATTGTATGGCTCCGCACTACCAAGGCCGATACATCGATGTCGGCGATTGCCAACGCCGAAGGGACAATTGCATCTCGGTGTGCAACTACAGCGACTTCCAGAGGTTGTAGAATCACCACCCTCGGTAAAATGTTGATTCAACAGGTTACTATTCTCTCGCAAGCTATGTAAGACTGACGAATTATGACAGAACCCGGTCAACGACTCCCCAACTTCAAAGTATTCCGAGACGTACGGCTCGACTCTGTCCTTATCCGCAACTCTCTCGCTGTGGACGGAGCTCGGGTAGAATACCCTTCGAGTAATACTGTCTCCAGTAGGATCTATAACGATCAGACCTACGACAATGCTGTTGTCAGTGGAGTGTTGGAATTGTGCGGAGCCGATGTTACCATTCCGACTACAGACGAGGAGTGGGACGCCTATCGTCAACAGGCTACACGCATTGAGAATGCCAACGCCCAAAGATCAAAAGCGACGGATGTGCTGTGGCCTTCCAACACAGATGAGACGAACGTTCCGATGTATATTGGAATGTTTAGCAAGGCTCTACCGCACAACGCTCAAGGAAGAGTCGACGCTGCAGCCTATGAGGCTCTACGAGACGGAATTGAGGGTAGAGACGTGGATGTTTTGTCCTCTGTCCCAATCGCCGGGTCTATCAAGCTTGTTGGTCCACTAGGAGGACTTCTTCTCAACCTCTTCGGTGGTGCATCTTCAACCATTCCTCTTCCGGCCGCCCCTTCCATCTCTTCAGCAGAATCAGCCGGTGAGATGGTTGAGTGCTACTGCCAAGCGATCTGTCGGGATGTTTCATTTGTCGACTTCTCGACAGATCCTGCTGTAGCAAACTGCATCGGGTATCTAAACGCTCTCAGCAATTTCAAAGGACCGAAGCCGGTGACAGCGGCGAACATCTTCCGTGGTCTCGGTTACGGGGACCTCGTCGGACCGTATCTCTCCCAGATCTTCTTCTTGAGTAACACATTGTGGCCTTACACGATTCCTGCTGAAGTGGACTTCCCTACCCGTAGTACCGCCAATAACCGAATGATAAGTGCGGCAACTTATCTATCTGTCCAGAACGGTACGGTTACCGAACCCGGACCTACTCTTTCAGGTACTCCAACATATCCTTCTACCGGTAGAGACATGGCTTACAACGTGTGGAAGGACGGTCTGGGGCAGTGGTTTGCCTACGCTGTTCTGCGCGCGTATGGAGAGGGAGCTCCTTTTTCTCCTCTGAATCCATACAACAACACCCCTCTCAGCAATAACCAAAAAGCTCTTGTTTCGTGGAGTCTGGCGGACCTGCTATCATGCCTCTATTCGACAGCCCAGGTAGCCTTGACAGGAGCATGGTACGGCAAATGGTTTGTAAACCGCAGGCTACGTCCTGAAGCTTTTGGGAATGAAGTGGAGCAACAACGACTAACAGGCACCAATCCGGCGAACCTTCACCCTGATGTCCTCACATCTGGTGCCACAGCCACTATCCTCGCCTCTAACGGGAACAATTACCTTCCTCAGGCGTACCCGGAAGGCAGTCCTGCTCATCCATCCTACCCTGCCGGACATGCTGTAGCGTCCGGAGCCTGCATTACTGTTATTAAGGCGTTTATGGATGGAGATTGGGTCTTCCCGAATCCGACGGAACCTAATTCGGCCGGAACAGTTCTCAACCCGATTGTCGCAAGTCTCACGCTCGCCGGTGAAATGAACAAACTCGCTTCAAATATCGCTCTAGGAAGGGATTGGGCGGGTGTTCATTACCGTTCGGATGGCCATGAAGGGATAATGATGGGTGAGAAGATTGGCGTGTGTTGTTTACAAGATTGGATCAACCGGTATCCTGAGACAACAGCCCAATTCACTCTCAAGGGCTACATGGGAAACACCATCACCATTACACCAACCCAAGAGTTCGCAACGGACATCCAAAATCCTTAGGTAGGTAGATTCACACTCATCTCTTATCGAGAGATGAGTAGCCGGCAGGCAGAGCAGACTCAATCACGAGTCCGGGGTCTGGGTTCTACTTGGCGACAGTACGTTGAGTTGTACGACGCCCCCAGAGTCCGGTTCGGTGGACGGTCTGAGGGTCCGGGTCCTCGGTTCCAGGGTAACCCCGGTGTCGTCAACGGCACTCCCGCCGCTGCCACCCTCCTCATGTTGTCGATGTCCTCGTTCTCCGATGGGAACGGATCGTGGCTCATCGCCGCGTTCGCGATCCGAAGGTTGTCGATGTCGTCGTTCTCCGAAGCCATGTCTGTGTGTGGCGCTCTATATATATATCTCTTTACGTCTAACCTTTTTAGGCGAAGGTTTGTTTCACATCGACCTCTAGAAGAGGAACCGGAGCGACGAACACCGCATCCGCCGGTGGTGGCGCGACGGGAATGTACTTTCCTATAACATCGAGTGCTTCGAGAACCTTCACCCCGGCAGAGTTAACCAGTACGTCTTTCGGGAATGCCTTACTTCGCCGGAAAAGCTTCCTTTTGAGGTCAACTTCATCGTACACTTCCCTTTTGATCGAGAGGGGGAGGTAATTCAAAACCTCGTAAATATCAGTCAGGAACACGCTATCCCCGCCGGTGAGGTATGGTCTTGCCTTGAACACCGACTTTAGAGACGGTGAGTAAAAAGATGACTGCCCGAGATCGATGATACGAGGATGGTACTTACTCTGAACCCGGTAGACCCTATCGAGCATCCTCAGTTCAATGGTTCGCGGGGAGGAGAGTTCTTCCACAATGATGTTCTCGTCGTGGAGGTCCCCGTGAACGAGCATTCGGGAGGTCTGG
>JGI10211J34971_10001593_pt1 | contig 18684 bp, 21 predicted proteins | sample Etolagsediment_FD_34971 | JGI IMG/M metagenome (IMG submission 34971)
TCCTTGAACATGCGATCGTGGGGGTGCCATGGTTGATGGGCGACGGGTTTGCGGTCACCTGATTGGCCGTCACCAGGTTTGCCGTCACCCGATTGACCGAGGCGTCGGGACTCCCTGCCGCGTTCGTTCCGCTTCTGTTTCATGTGGTCTCCTACCCTCTAGTAGGAGAAAAGGGCGTTCGTGATTGGTATAGCGAGTAAATTTTTGCGGATTCAGGTGGAAATGCCCCACCGCCGGGGCGAGATTGCCGAGAGCCGAATGACGACGCATTCGGTTGTAGAAAACCTCGATGTATTCCTGGATAGCTGCCTGGGCCTCGACCCGGGTCCGAAACCGACGGTGGTAAACCAACTTCTCCTTCAGCGTTCCCCAAAAGCTTTCCACCAGGGCGTTGTCGTAGCAGTTACCTTTGCGCGACATAGAGGGCCTCATCCCCAGTGCCACCACGGCTTGCTGGTAGCTCGTCGCACAGTATTGGCTACCTCTGTCGGTTCAGATGTAGGTGATGTCAGTTCCGTACACGGTCCCAGGATCGCTGACGGTGAACTGTTGATCCGGCAGATTCTCCACGACCGGCAATGCGTGGGCAGAGTTGGTCGTCGCCCTGAACTTACGCTTCTGAATGCATCTGAGGCCCATCTCACGCCTCAAGCGAGCGATCTGGTCCCGACCCAAAAGCGTTCCGATCGACTGCAACTCTGTCTGAATCCGCCGTGGGCCGTAGGTCCCCCGGCCTGCCTTGTGCGCGATCCGGATCAACGGTTTCATCCTCTCGTCGTTCTCCGATCTCGCCGAAGGGGAGCGCGTGAGCCACGCGTAGAACCCACTTCGAGATACACCCAGAATCCGCGCCATAAGCTTTACCGGGTAGAGATGTCGCTGCCGACTCATGAACGCGTACCGGGCAGCGATTCCTTGGCGAAGTACGCGGCTGCTTTTTTCAGGATTTCCCGCTCCATGCGGGCTTCGTGCAGTTCCTTGCGAAGACGATGGTTCTCAGCGGCCAACGGTGCCACCGACGGATCGCCCGGACGAGATCGTCCTGTTCCCAACTTCGAGGCCGCCACCCAGTTCGCGATGGTGCCCTTCGGGATCGATAACCGCCGCCCAGCTTCCTCCTGGGAGAGTCCCTGTTCATTCACCATCTTGACGGCTTTGCTCTTCAGCTCGTCACTGTACGATCGTTTCTTCTGCTGCATTGATTCCTTGTTCCGCATCCGGATCGTTCAAGTATACGTGTCCACGGAAGTCAGTGTAGACAGTCGCTGGAGCGGGCACGGGGCACGCCCAACAGGCGCTTGCGATTCTGAATCTCTTCCGAATATACCTTGGAGCTCTGTCCCGCCGGACTATGGATGTCGGCGGGGTTCTCCGGCAGATAGACCCGGCCGCTGCGTTAAAAAAATCAAACTGCGGTGTCCGTGTGCTCGACGTCGTATAAATAGTATCGGCGTGAATCGCGGGTGACTATCCTGTGAGAACAGAATGCAGGGAGTCTTCAAGTCCTTGCTGACAGGCAACCAGGGGCGGTCCAGGCTCCCGTTTGGCGGGCGAGAGTGGAAAAGGCGAAATGTATCCTCCAGCTTCGGTAACGATCAGGCGCGCCGCTGCCACATCCCACGGCCACATTCCCGTCTCTATATAGCCCTGAATAGTACCGGTTGCTACCATTGCTATGCCCAGCGCACCGGAACCGTAACGCCGGTATTCGTAGCCCGCCTCCATGAGACGACGCAGCACCGTTAGATACTGTTCTGCCGGGAGAATTGCGCCGCGGCCGGTCATGATTAGCGCCTGTTCCGGCGGCACATCCTGAGATACGGAAAGAGGCTTGCCATTGAGCACAGCACCCTCTCCTCGTACTGCGGTATACAGTTCCCTCCGGTCGGGAGCGTAGATCACCCCCAGTACCGTTTCACCCTTGTGCACCGCTCCCAGGGAAAGACACCACATATCAAGGCCAGCGGCAAAATTACTTGTACCGTCTACGGGATCAAGGATCCAGATAACCGACTCCCCTTCTCTGGATGCTCCGTTCCCTCCGGGCTGCCCTTCCGTCTGCTCTTCTCCAAACACATGATCATTCGGAAAAAGTGTTGCCAGGCAGTCACGGACGTATGCCTCAACCTTGAGGTCCGCGGCGGTCACAAAATCCTGGTGTGATTTTCTTTGTCGTTCCAGCCCTTCTACCCGGACAAGCTGAGCCAGCTCTCCCGCTTTCAGAATAATTTTCGTCACCGACGCAAGCACATCGGTCCAGTCCCGGCTTATTTCTCTCATATGGTCTCCCCCAGGGAAGAATACACGCCACGAAGTTTGTCGGGAACGTTGCTGGTAAGATAATCACAGGATGCACCGGANCGATGCANGCTGAGCACGTGGTTAATTGCCTGATCGGAATCTACCGTCCACGTCCCGAGTGANAGTCCAGCAGCACGAACGTTCTCAATGACTCTATGGGACAACAGGGAATACTCCAGATTGACGCCNAAAAAACCCAACCTGCTCACCTCCGCCAGGACCGCAGGAAAGGAAGGTGAAGACACCTCGGATATNATATTGATCAGGATACCTACCCGCAGAGGGTCGGCAGCTGTTTGCGCCGTTTTCAGATCACAGCCAGTGAGAAAGGTCCGTCCCAGAGCATATCGTTCTTCAAGAATCCGGTAGACCGCTGGCAGAACCGCTCCGTCTTTTATATCCAGATTGAGGAGAAGCCCCGCAGTCAAACACGCATCACACACCGTCTCCAGAGCCGGGTGGTCCGGGGACTCGATGAACTCAGAGCCGGGTAACGTATCTATCGCAATTCTTCCGCTCTTCCCCTGGGTTATCCAGGGGTCGTGGGTCAGGACGGGACAGCCGTCTGAGCTTGATTGCACGTCAAACTCAATCGCTTCAGCACCGCTCATACGTGCCGCCTCTATTGAAGCGAGCGAGTTGGGAGCTGTGCCATTGCACCCGCTGTGGGCAATTATCAATGGTACGGTATCGAAAAGACTGTCCATCACACCCAGCCTCCTACTTCAAGGAGGCGGCGAAGTCCGTCGTCAGCCGCTCATAGACAAACGCAGTGAGAAGAAGAAGCGGTACCGACGCCAATAAGCCTATTGCCATGAGCGAGCCCCACTCCGTCTCGTACTCGGTAATGTAATTGACGATGCGTAGCGGAACGGTGAACATCCGGGGACGCCGGGTAAAGAGCAGCGCGAAAAGGAACTCGTCCCACGCCATAATGGCGGTGAATACCGAGGTAGCGGCAATTCCCCCCGCCGAGAGTGGTGCCACTATGAGTGCGACGATCTGTCCCGGTGAAGCACCGTCGATGCGCGCCGCCTCTTCAATCTCAATCGGGACGCTTCGCAGAAAGCCCACCAGGATCCAGAGCGCATATGGGAGTGTATAGACCTGGTAGACAAAGATAAGACCAAGACGGCTGTTGACCAGCCCCATACCGAGGAAGAGCTCGTACAACGGCACCGCCAGTACGATCGGGGGCAGAATTTTTACCACCAGAATCCACACCAGGAATATGCCGTTGAAGTTCCAGCGGAAGCGGTGCCGTACAATTGCGTAGGCCGCAGTAAATCCGAGGTAGATGGAAAGCACCGTGGAACCCGCCGTTACAAGCAAACTGTTCAGAAAGTTACCGCCAACTCGGGCTTCCAGCACGGTCTGATAGTTTCTGAGGGTAAGAACCTGGGGGAAGAGCGTGGGGATCTGCAGCACTACCTCTCGCGGCCCTTTCAGGCTTGTAATGGCGATCCAGTACAAAGGGAAAACAGTCACCAACAGAACGAGGGTGATCACGACTCCCCGGAGGACGGATACGGAACGTCGGGTAGCGGTCATACCGCGTTTTCCCGTAGCAGCCGTGGAATATAGATCAGCGCGACAACCGCGATGAGAATAAATGCAACCATTGATGCTGCTCCGGCGCGGCCAAGATTGAAATAGCTGAACGCCTCGCGGTAGATAAAGTAGGAGATCGTCTCTGTAGCGTTTCCGGGTCCGCCGCCGGTAAGAGCGTAGACTTTTGAGAAGAGACGAAAGGTATCGATCGTGCGCAGCATCGCCACGGTAAGAAGGTGAGAGGCCATAAGGGGAACGATGATATGTCTGAGCAAGCCCAACGTTCCGCTGCCATCGATACGGGCAGCCTCCAGATACTCCGGCGGCAGGGTGCGCAGTGCGGCGCTCAGAATGATGAAAGCGAAGGGTGTCCATTGCCAGACATCAACCAGAACGATAGAGAAGAGCGCTATGTCGGGATCAATCAGCCAGCGGACAGGTGAGAGCCCGAAACGCTCCAGCAGGGAGTTCAGTACTCCGATATCAAAATGAAACATTGTGCGCCAGGTAGCGCTGACCACCATCGTGCTGAGCATCATTGGTGCCATTGCTGTAAGGGAAACGATGCGGGAACCCCGAAAGGGCTTGTATAGTAGCAGGGCGATTGCAAAACCAACCCCAGTCTCCAGCAGGACCGCCAGGGCAACAAAGATCGCCGTATTCCCGATGGACTGCAAAAACTGTCTGTCCGAAAGGATAGACCGATAGTTATCAAAACCCACCAGCTCACGGGTGCCGGCAATATAGTCAAAATCGAAGAGCGAATTGCTGGCGACGGAGAATACCGGGAAGACCGTCAGCACCATCACAACGACGACCGCCGGTGCGATAAGTAGGAGGAAAAAAGCACGCTCTCTTCCTGAATGCATGATTACCATTGAAAGCACCCGCCTCAAAAAAAGATATCGGCCGGCGCCGAGCACCGACCGACGTTACCGTCACAGGTTCACTTCAGTCAACAATTTCGGTGATTCTGGCTTGGGCGTCCCTGAGGGCTTCTCCGGCGCCGAGTTCACCAATCAGGGCAAGCTGCAGAGCGTTACCAAGAGCTGCCTCAATTTCCGCCCAGCTATTGGTCCTCGGTCGTGCCACGCCGTTCTGGAGACCTGTCAGCTGCGCAGGATACCAGAAGTAGGTCTCTTCAACCTCAGAATCCTGGTGAACACTAACCCGTGTTGGCGGAACCCCGACCTCTAACGCTATGCGGCGCTGCATCTCGGCGCTTGTGAGAAACTGCAGGAAGTCAAACGCGGCGTCCTTGTTTTCCGATGATTCGGCGATACCGGCGAGCCAGATTCCGATCATCGGGGAGGAGCCCCGCACCTGTCCGGGGTGTGCCGCAATCTGCATCTTTCCGACCACTGCGGATTCTTCCGGATTGTTGATGTTGCCGATCCAGCCAGGCCAGACTTCAATCGCAATGGCACCACTGCCGTTGTACAGGGCGTCCCGTACCTGGGCGCTCTGGTAGTTGGCAACACCCTCGGGTGCGTATTCTGCCAGTTCCAGGAAGAACTCAAGGGCTGCGCGAGACGCTGGTGAGTCGATGATGACCTCACCGTTCCGATCCAGAACGTCACCGCCGAANGCCCANAGGATTGGCAGGAAGCCCGTCACAATCGGATTTCCCTTGCTGCCACGGAAGAGTACGGGCGTAATGTCCGGTTCAGACGNGGCAAAAGTCTGTGCGGCGACAAGAATATCATCCCATCGTTCGGGNGTACCAAGACCGTACTTTTCAAACAGGTCGGTCCGGTAGGCAAAGAGTTCAACGTTTCCGACATGGGGCAACGCGTACAGCGTCCCATCGCCGGCAGGATAACGTCCAACACCAACCGCAGGTCCGATGAAATCGGGATCAAGAGACTCGCCACGTTCGCGGTAGATCGCGTCCAGGTCTGCAAGCCACCCGGCGGCCATATACTGCGGTGCATTCGGATCATCCATCAGGATGATGTCATAAGAGGCCGCTCCACTACGCAGGTCAACCACCGTCTGTTCAAAAAGCGCAGAACCGGAGAGTTCCAGGATCTCGAACTCCACGTTGGGGTTCTGCGCCTGATACGCTTCGGCAGCCATTTTCATTGCTGCCCCATAGGAACCGTCGCGCCCGGCGATAGTGAGCGTGACCGCTCCGTCACTTTCGGGAGCGCCACTTGCCCAGAGGGGCGCAAATGCCACCACCAGCAGCAAGGCAAGGCTCATTATTCTTCTCATAGGTACCTCCAGATATTGTCGTTGTCTCTGGGGCAGTATACGGCTCCTGGTAATGAGGACAAAATTTATTCCCGGTCGGCGTATTACCCGGAAATCGGATAGTATCTAACCAAAGTCTAATGGAGAACAGGCAGGATAACGTGGGAGAGTCGACAGTGAAGGGACAACGCCTGAAAAAGCATGAACTGGTGGAGTTTGTCTTTGCACGGCTCTGGGAAGAAGCGCGGCGGAAGAAACTTCCATCCATTCAGAGTGTAACCCTTTCCCTTGACGCTCTTCGGGAAGAGATAGCCAAAGCCAGTGGAACCCCCCGGCACAATAATAAATGGATTTACACACAGCTCAAGAAGTATGAGCAGGAACATGGCGTCTCCCTCTTTGTACACCAGCGAGACGCTGAGGGAGCGGAGACGCTACGGATCGCCGATACGCTGCTCTCTTTCCAGCAGAAAAAACACCTCTACCGCCCCGAAAAGATACGCCTGGCAAACGCTCTTGCAGATTATATTGCCGCAGAGTATGCACCGCAGGCCGGGCCGGTACAGATCTGGATGGGAGCAGGAACCACTCTGGCCCTTGCCGCTGAAGTTTTAGCGGATCGTGTTGATGGTGCTATCCCCGCGATACACGTTTACACCCATAATATTGAAGTTCTCACAACACTTCTGCGACCTGAACCGCCAAAAAAAATTACCGTTTCCGTTTCCCGGGGAACAATTGATCCCGTCACCTATACGATCATTCCACCGGAAGATGATCTCGTATGGCCTGAACATACAGATATCGTTGTCCAGGGTACGTCGGTACTGTTTAACGGCGGCCTGTACATAGAATCCGCTACGGAGGCGGTCATCAAACGTTTGGTTCTGACAGAAATGACGGGCAGCAAGGTTCTGTTGCTGACAGGCCACGAGTTTCGAACTGAAGAACCTCTTGGAATGCATCGCTACGGCGAGATCGACGATTGCGACCTCATCATCCTGCCGGAGATGAAAAACCCGTCAGAAGATCAGCAACGTGCTCACACCTGGTTTGAACGCTCCCAAGATCGCTTCAGGGTCCTCATCAAACAATGGCACTACCGCATCCTGCAAAGCCAGCTCCCCTGATACTACTCGTCCCGGCTGCGGTCCAGCACTTTTTGCAGTAAGACTGCTCCCAGAATAAGCACACCCTTGATGAAATCATTCACGAATGCGGGCACCTGATACGCCGAGAGGATCGCGTCGATACTGTAGATGATAACCGCTCCGAAAAAGGTGCCCTGAATGGTACCCCTGAGGTGGACTTTCCATCAAGACCACTCAACGAGGGTCGTAGGCTACTCCATCTCTCCGCTCAGGCTGCGGCCTGAACACCACGGCCATCGTAGGCCATATTCGGTGTTCTTCCCCACCCACGGATGAATGGGGCCGCCGTCCATTGTACATCATCGTGATGTACTCATCGATCCGCTGATCAACGTCACGTTGTATTTTGAGAGGTGACCATGAGACCAAGCGCGCGTTATCCCCGTACAACAAAAGCAATTCGCCCCTTGATGATTGGCCGGTCTGTCGGCATGATAGGGCGCTATGAACTATTTCCTGGTACCACTGGGCTGCCAGATGAACATTTCCGATTCCGAACGCATTCGAACGGTACTGGAATCGGTTGGATACACCGCGTGTGACCGCGAAGAAGACGCGGATATTCTCGGGATCGTCGCATGCTCGGTTCGACAGAAATCGATAGACAAGGTATACAGCAGGATCCATCGCTGGAACACCTGGAAGGACTCCCGATCCCTTCTGACGTTTGTCTCGGGGTGCATTTTGCCCGCGGACCGGAGCGAGTTCCTGAAGCGGTTCGATCTGGTGCTCGCAATTGAGGAGATCGAATCGCTACCGGAGATGATCCGACACTACGGCGTCGTAACAGCAGCNTCGGTTGGCGGCACGGCAGGAAAAACGACCGACAACGAAGAAAACGCCGGCGGTGAGCGGGATATCAGGACGGGATTCTGGCAGGTCACGCCGCACTACTCGTCGCCGGTTGAGGCGTTTGTCCCGATCCAGAACGGATGCGACAAGTTCTGCACGTTCTGTGCGGTACCGTACACCCGGGGACGGGAAATATCCCGTCCGTCCGGCGACATACTTGCGGAAGTGAGCGACCTCGTCGATCGAGGCTACCGGTCCATCACCCTCCTCGGCCAGAACGTAAACAGCTACGGTCTGGACCGACGCAGCTCGGAAATGCGATTCGCATCCCTGCTTCGGGAAGTCGGCAGTATCATCGGAGACCGGAAAACGTGGGTCTACTTTACCTCGCCGCACCCGCACGACATGAGCGACGACGTGCTTGAAGCTATTGCCGGGTTCGAAAGTCTGGCCAACCAGATACACCTGCCGATCCAAAGCGGTGACGACGCGGTCCTCCGAAGGATGAACCGCAATTACCGCATAGCGGACTACCGGCGCGTTGTACAGAGTATCCGGTCAATTCTGCCCGATGCGACCCTTTTCACCGACATCATCGTCGGATTCAATGGAGAAACGATGGAGGAGTTCGATCGTACTTCCGCGGCGGTCGAGGAGTTTGCCTTCCAGATGGCATATATTGCCATGTACTCGCCACGACCGGGAGCCGCGAGCGCGAAATGGGACGACGATGTACCCCAGACCGAAAAAAAGCGCCGGTACCACGCGCTTTCGGAAACACTTCTCGCCGTCGCAGCGCCGTATACCCGGGGACTCATCGGGAAAACTCTGACTGTTCTGGTAACCGGGTACGCCAGAAAAGAGGGATTCCTGACCGCGCACACCGAAGGTCGGATTCCGGTGCTTCTGCCGGCCGATCATGACCGATTCGTCGTGAAACCGGGGGATTTTGTCCCGGTTCTGATCCAGGAAGCACGACCGCTTTCGATCGCAGGAGTACCCGTTTTCGGGGAACGGGAATGATAGATCCGACTGTTTCATTGAGTACCCTCGGATGCAAACTGAACCAGTATGAATCCGACTCGATTGCGACGACGCTCCGGGAACGCGGGTACGAAATTGTCGACGGCGACGCCGGCATACGCATTATCAACAGCTGCACCGTCACCAATCGTGCAGACCGCAAGAGCAGAAATGCGCTGTTCCGCGCCCGTCGCCGGGGAGACGGACTGGTAATCATCACCGGATGCTTCGCGACGGGCCATATGGAAGAGCTTCGTCGGGAAGGCGTCGCCGATATCGTCGTTGATAACGAGCGGAAACGGTACATACCCGACATCATTGACGCGTACCGGAACGGTGAAATCATCATTCCCGATTCCCTGGAACCGGACACCTTCGGTTTTTCCACCCCCGACGGCCGGTTTCACACCCGAACGAATATCAAGATCCAGGATGGTTGCGACAGTTTCTGCTCGTACTGCATCATTCCTCACGTTCGCGGTGCCGCGGATAGCCGACCTATTTCCGCCGTCCTGTCGGATATTCGTACCGCCGTTGCCCGTGGCTCGCACGAGATCGTTCTGACCGGCGTCAATATGAGCCGGTACAAAGACGAATCCGTTCACTTTTCCGCTCTGATTGAAGCGGTCCTTGCGCTCCCGGGAGATTTCCGGCTGCGGATATCTTCGCTGGAACCCGACGGGCTCGATGGTGCGTTCTTTTCGCTCTTCACACACCCGAAAATGTGCCCGCACCTGCACCTGTGCATCCAGAGCGGCAGCGACAAAACGCTTCGGGCGATGAATCGCGGATACTCGGTCGCCGATTTCCGAACGATCGCACGACACCTGCGCGATTCCGACGAAAACTTCAATCTGACCACCGACATGATCATCGGGTTTCCCGGTGAGACCGAAGATGACCTTGCGGCGAACATCGACATTGCGCGGGAGTTCCGTTTCGGACACATTCACACCTTTCCCTTCTCAACGAGGGAAGGTACCGCGGCGAGCCGCATGCCGAAACAGATTCCCGCTCAAATGAAAGCCGATTGGGCGCGCCGAGTCCGTGAAATTTCCGGCGAACTGACCCGGGAATATCGGTCACGTCTGACGGGAAGCAGAGAAACGGTTCTGGTGGAAAAAGTCTTCGTTCGCGAAGGCACGCGATATGCATCGGGACTGGGTGAACATTACGTGCCGGTGGAGTTCCCGGTTCCCGCAGGTGCCGTCGATTCGGTGCGGCAGAACACGGTTCATCGGGTGGAGGTGGTGACGGCGGGATCGACGGAATCCGGGGTATCGGGAGCGGACTCGCCGTTGACCGGCCGGATTCTGTAACGGTTTATACCATCTCGCCGGCGCGCCGGAGGCGGTCGATGAGAGCCGGCCCCGCAGCGGCGTCGTCAACGGGGAACTCGGCCGCGATACAGATGGCTCCCCTCTGTTCAGCCGAAAACAACTCCCGATAAAATGCCGCTGCGTACGCGCGGTAGCCGGAAAACGCACGCACCTCAATTTCAATCCCGGCGGCGTCGCGGTATTGTCGCCCGATCCACGCCGTGGTACCGATAAGCCGGACGACCGGGCGGTCTGTGGCGGGTGGTCGGTTCGGTGCGGGTGGGCGGTCCATAACGTGCGCGGCGTCCCCGGCCGCAGCTCGAGCGGCATCACCGGTGGGCGCGGCGGCCACGAGCGCGGACGCGCTCCCCGAAGAGAGGGTTCCCGGCGCACACCGCCGGACCAGGTCGCGCAGGTCATATTCGCCGCCGCCGAGCAACAGGACGGGGATCGAGGGACGATAGTGCCGGTACCGCGTTCCCGGAGACCGGTTCAGGTACGAACCTCCGTCCCCGGTCACCGGAAATCCGCAGCGCGCCGTAATATCGGCGGCGGTGATGACGCCGGGACGCAGGATCCTCGCCGGGCTCACCGTGATATCCAGAACCGTACTTTCCAGCCCTACCCTGCACTCCCCACCGTCGATGACGGCCGCCACGCGACCGGTCATTTCGTGAAGCGCACTGGAGAAGTCGGTCGGGCTTGGGCGGCCCGAGCGGTTTGCGCTGGGCGCCGCGATCGGTACGCCGGCGGAAGCGATGAGTCGACGCGCGACCCGGTGAGCGGGTATTCGTACGGCGACGGTAGGGAGGCCGGCGCTGACGGTGGGTGAGAGTGTCGAGATTCGTGGAACAACGAGAGTTATCGGGCCTGGACTGAAAGCAGCGAGGACGGACCGGGCCCGTTCGACGGAACCGGCCGAACCATCACGCTCTCCTCCCCGCGAGAGGTCGTTCAGCAACGAGTCAGCATCGGCGTAATGTACGATCAGGGGATTATCCGGCGGGCGCTCTTTTGCGGCGAATATCGCCCGACACGCGTCTTCGTTGCGCGCGTCCGCTCCCAGTCCATAGACCGTTTCGGTGGGAAAAACCACGAGCCGCCCGTTTCGGAGAAAAGCGGCGGCCCGTTCTATATCATTTTCGCTATCAAAGAGGCGCTCGGTGACGGACTCAGGAACCACGGACAATCTCCCGCAATTCAAATCTGCACGTAGACTATCCCGTCCTCAACCTTGACGGGATAGGTTTTAATCGGTCGCGTTGCAGGCAGATCCTTCACCGCACCCGTCTTGATATCAAACCGGGACCCGTGCTTCGGGCAATACACATCGGTTCCGACGATCATCCCTTCACAGAGCTCCGAATGCTCGTGGGAGCAGATATTTTCCGTGGCGTAGATTCCGTCATCCAGGCGAAAAAGTGCGATCTCCTTTCTGCGGAAAACGAACTTGTAAGTGTTCCTGAAATCGCCGGCCCGAACAACCTCCCGCCACATATACTATCCTCCGTCGGTAATACGCTCATCCAGAATTCGGTGTACCTCTTCGGATATCGTTTCCGGATACCGGGAGAGGATTGCCTCAAAATAGCCCGATACCAGCATACGCCGTGCTTCCTCCGGCGAATAGCCCCTCGTTCCCAGATAATATAGTTGCGCCGGATCGAGCTTTCCCGTCGTTGAGCCGTGGCTGCAGCGGACATCGTCGGTCTGGATCTCCAGCGTAGGCAGAGAATCCGCGCGTCCTTCCTGGCTGAGGATGAGATTGTTGTTGGTCAGATACGCATCACTGCCCACGGCATCGTGGAAGACGTGAATGAGACCCTGATACACGCTGCGCGCTTCGTCCGAAACGGCGCCTTTGTAGAGCGCGTCGCTGTGCGCTCCCGGCGAAATGTGGCGTTGAACCGTCCGCATGTCTACGTGCTGATCCTGCGTAGGAAAATAGACGCCACCTAAAAACGCGTCACTCCCGCGACCGTTCAGATCCGCATCCACCCGGTATTTGGCAAACATTCCGCCGAACAGACCGTTGTAGTGCTCAAACCTGGCGTCATTTCCGACGGACGCGTGGGCAACCGAGAAGCAGCTCGAGTCGAAATTCAGGTTCTGCATTCCGAAAAACTTTACCTCTCCGGACTCTCCCACCTGCACGTCAACCGCTTCATTCATGAGGACTTCGCCCTCGTTCGCACCAATAACCCGTTGCACGACCGATACGCGTGCACCGGTTTCGGTAACCACGACAATCTGGGGCACCCGTAACAGTCCGTCTCCGGACTCCTCGAATGTCACCACGAACGGCTCCGAGGTCTCAATGAAACGGGGAACGTAGAGAAACGCTCCGTGAGTTATTGCCGCGTAGTGAAAAACCGAAATCCGGTTATCGGCGTTATCCATTCCTGCGCGCAGCGTCGCTTCGAGCGCCGAGAGGACTTTTTCCGGGTATTCACCGGCGAACGCCTGCTGGAAGCTGGTAAACACGACGCCTTTTTTCGCCAGTTCGCCGGAAAGCGATGATCGCTTCAACGACCCGCCGCCGAACGTAAGGCTTCCCGAGAGTCCGGCCGGAATCTCCTCGGGAACCACGCGGTCTGCCTCGGTCTCGAACGCGAATTCGTCGAAATTATAGTTCCCCACGTCACTTCGCCGGAACTCTTCGTCCTGTACGGTGGGCCAGTTCATTTCCCCGGCGCGAGAAAGCGCGTCCCTTCGAAGGTCGGTCATCCACACCGGCTCAGACTGGTTATCAATAAACGACTGCAGCGTCGTTGCACTGCTGTCGGCGTATGCTGTGCGGCTCATCCTACCGACCCCTCCATTTCCAGTTCGATCAGACGGTTCAGCTCGACCGCGTACTCCATGGGCAACTGTTTCACCAGCGGATCGAGAAAACCGTTCACGATCATTGTCGATGCTTCCGCTTCTCCGAGGCCGCGCGTCTTGAGGTAGTAGAGCTGGTCTTCGCTGATTTTACTCACCTTCGCTTCGTGCTCGATTGAAACATCCTCGCTCATGATGTCCATGAACGGGTAGGTATTGCTGGTGGACTCACCGTCAATCAGGAGGGCGTCACACTCGACCTTGCTCCGGGCGCCTTTTACGCCCTCTTCCACCCGAATCAGTCCACGATAACTGGCGATACCGCCGTCTTTGCTGATCGATTTCGAGGTGATAACCGAGCTGGTATTGTCGGCAGCGTGGACGATCTTTCCGCCCGTGTCCTGTTGCTGGCCCTTTCCGGCGAAGGCGATAGAGAGGACTTCTCCGTGCGACCCTTCACCCATGAGATAGACGGCCGGGTATTTCATCGTCCGCTTGCTTCCGAGGTTTCCGTCCACCCATTCGACGGTAGCGTTTTTGTGCGCTATGGCGCGTTTGGTTACCAGGTTGTATACGTTGGTGGACCAGTTCTGAATGGTACTGTAGCGAACCCGTGCGCCTTCAAGCGCTACGATCTCGACGACGGCGCTATGGAGACTGTGCGTTGTGTACACCGGCGCCGTACACCCTTCCACGTAGTGAACGAAACTTCCCTCGTCGGCAATGATCAGCGTGCGTTCGAACTGGCCGAAACTCTCGCTGTTGATGCGAAAATACGCCTGAAGCGGTATCTCTACCCGGACTCCGGGCGGAACGTACACGAAACTGCCACCGCTCCAGACTGCGCTGTTGAGTGCCGAAAACTTGTTGTCACTGAACGGAATGATCGTCCCGAAATATTTCAGGACGATTTCCGGGTGTTCGAGTACCGCTTCTTCGGGCGAGCAGAAGATGACGCCCTGCTTCTCGAGCTCTTCCCTTGTCCGGTGATATACGATCTCTGAATCGTACTGCGCACCGACGCCGGAGAGGAACTTCTGCTCTGCTTCGGGGATTCCCAGCCGGTCGTAGGTATCCTTGATCTCCTGCGGGAGGTCTTCCCACGTTCGACCTTCGCCCTCGGTTGGCTTGGCGTAGTAATACAGATCGTCAAAGTCGATTTCGCTGAGGTCTGCACCCCATGACGGCATCGATTTTCGATAGAACGATTCCAGCGCTTTCAGCCGATATTCGAGCATCCACTCGGGTTCGCCTTTATGCGCGCTGATCGCCCGTACTACATCGTCGCCAAGTCCCTTGCGCGTCTTGAAGACCGATTTGTCGGCGTAGGAAAAGCCGTATTTGTAATCGCCCAGGTCAACCTGCTGATTGCTCACTGTGCTCCTCCTTTACCCAGTCGTACCCCTCGGCTTCCAGTTGATCGACGAGGTCGGCTCCCCCGGAAGTCACGATTTTCCCCTGGTACATGATGTGCACACGATCGGGCTTGATGTAATTGAGGATTCGCTGGTAGTGCGTAATGATCAACGCACCAAACGGAGTCTCGTCACGGAGTTTGTTGACGCCTTTGGCAACAACTTTCAACGCATCGATGTCCAGTCCACTGTCGGTCTCGTCCAGGATGGCAAACTCAGGTTCGAGCAGAAGCATCTGGAGGATCTCCATCCGCTTTTTTTCGCCGCCGGAAAACCCTTCGTTCAGGTAGCGATTGATGAATCCCTGTTCGATTTCCATGAAATCCATTCCGCCTCGCAGGCGTTTCACAAATGATTTCAGGCGTGCGGTGTCTTCGCTGAAACGGATTTCGTGCGCACGCTTCAGAAAGCGGCCTACCGACACTCCGGGTATTTCTACCGGATACTGAAATGCAAGAAACAGACCGAGTTGCGCCCGCTCGTCGGTCTCCATTTCGAGAATATCGGTTCCGTCAACGAGGATTTCCCCTCCGGTTACTTCGTACGACGGGTTACCGAAGACAACGTTCGACAGGGTCGATTTTCCCGAGCCGTTCGGACCCATCAGCGCATGTACCTGACCGCTCTGCAACTCGAGGTTAACGCCTTTGAGGATCTCCTTGCCGTCTATATTTGCTCGCAGGTCCCGTATTTCTATTTTCATGTAAGTACTCCTTTCGCGTGCTCGTTCAAGCGCGGACTTCAGATCGGATATCCCAGATCAAGCCGCGCCTCTTCACTCATAAATTCCAGACTCCACGGCGGGTTCCAGACGAGGTTGGAAACGACGTTCTGCACACCGAAATCCTCCCGCACCACCGTCACGATATCGTTGTTGATACTGTCTCCCAACGGACAACCGGGCGTTGTCAGGGTGAAATCGATCTCCACCGTCTGCTCGTCCATCACCTCAACTCGATAGATAAGGCCAACATCGACGATGTTGATTCCGATCTCCGGATCGATGACTTTTTTTAATGCCTCAATAACGTCGGTCTTACTAACCATGTTCACCTTCCCTAACTTTCTTGCTCAAGGTACAAAATTTGCCCGCGGAATTCAAGGTACTGTGTGTTTTTTCCGTTGCGTCCGGCGCCGGAAGAGTATACTACTAAGACAGTAAGGAGTGAACCGCTATTAACGCTTTGCTTGTCCTGAGCCATCCGGATCCCGGCAGTTTCAACCACGCAATTGCGGCACGCATCGCTTCGGTCCTTGTTGACGACGGACATCACGTCGATTCTCACGATCTGTACGCCGAACACTTTCAACCGGTACTGGAAAATGACGAGATTCAGCGGCGATTCAGCTTTGACGACGGTTTTGTACGGTATTCCCGGGAACTGTCCGACGCGCACGGCGTGATCTTTGTCTACCCCGACTGGTGGGGAATGCCACCGGCGATTCTCAAAGGGTGGATCGACCGGATCATACGCCCCGGACTGGCATACGAATTTGAAGGACCCGATTTCGTGGAAAAGGTGAAGAAACCGCTCCTGACGGGAAAAAAAGCGATGATTGTATCGACCACGAACGAGACGAACCCGCTGAGTCAGGAGGCGATGTCCGCAATCTGGCGAGAAAGAATACTGGCGTATGTAGGTATCGACGATGTCTGTTTCAAGGTGTTTTACGGTGTCAGAGCCGCCGGAGGAAAGCAGCGTCGTACCTGGCTGGGCGAATTGGAACACCTTGCACACCGCTGGCTCTGATCGGAACGCCCGTCTCAGGAAATCCGCATGCTGACGAAGTTCATTGAACCCTGGCTGCTGTTTCCCGGAATCGTTATCGTATTCCTTGCCGCCGGAGCGATCATACTCCTCGGGATTGTCCGGCACCATCGGATTGTGCTTCGGGCGGCCCGGATAGCGCGACCCCTTCTGGTGCTTTCCGTCGCGACGTTGACCGTGGCAGTCGCTCTGTACGCGCTGAGTACCGATGCTCTTGCGGACCGCCTGATGCGCCGGCTGGAAAGCGCATATGTTGCGGCCCTCCCGGCGGCCCTNNNGGCGGCCCTCACCGCGCAGGGCGCCTCTGCCGCTGACGGGGCGGCCCTCCCGCCGGCCCTCCCGCCGGNTGCGGTCGTGGTGCTTGGTGGCGGGGTTGTTGCGTCCAGCCCGGCCGAAGACGGTGCGCCGGCGCTGTCGGCCGAAGCGGAATCCCGACTGGTGTACGGTTTTCGCCTGGCGCGTTCGCTGGGAGTCCCGATTGTCGTTTCAGGCGGTACCGTCTTTGGCGAGGGTCCCGCCGAAGGCGACGTTGCCGCCGCACTTCTCATCGAGCTGGGTATGCCGCCTGAAATGATCCGGGTAGAGGCGGCGTCCCGGACTACCGCGGAGAACGCGATCTTCTCGGCGCGCGATTTCACTCCCGTTCGTCCGGCCGTCGTGACAAGTGCGTATCATATGCGGCGCTCCCTCTTTGCCTTTCGCGCCGCCGGTCTGGATCCGATTCCCGCGCCGTGCGTATTTCGCGCTTCCAACCCTCCCGAACCGCTCCGCCCCGACCACTTTCTGCCGAATGTCCACGCACTCGAAAGCAGTTCAATCGTCTGGCGGGAAACCGTCGGGTACTGGTGGTACCGAATCAGGTTCCGCCGATAAGCGCCGCCCGCGCTACCGGCGGAAGCGGCCAAGAATGGCCCGACACCCGGGCAGATACGATGCGCCGAAAAGGTTCAGATGGTTCAGAAGGTGGTAGAGGTTGTAGATATCCCTGCGTTCGGGGTACCCCGGGTCCATCGGCCAGGCGTCCCGATACGCCGAATAAAAATCCCGCCCGAACCCGCCGAACAGCTCCGTCATCGCGATGTCCGCCTCCCGATGCCCGTAGGAGACCGCCGGATCGATGAGTACGGGCGATCCTTCGGCGGAGGAGATGCAGTTGCCGCCCCACAGGTCGCCGTGGAGGAGGTGGAATCCGCCGTCCGGTTCCGGAAGCAGGTCGGGAAGGCGTTCGATCAGCGTTTCCGCGGCGTGGAGCATCGACCGGTCCGCCCTGCCCGCGTTGAACGCCCGGACAATCTGGGAACGCAGGCGCCGCTCGCCGAAGAAGCCCGACCAGGTATCCATCCATCCGTTTTCCTGGGGAGTAGCACCGATATGGTTGTCCTCGGGAAATCCGGCGCGGGGAGCGCGCTGCCGCGCATGGACGACCGCAAGTCGTGTACCGAGATCCCGGCCGAACGACGGTACCCGCGGTGCTGAATCGATGAACTCCAGGAGCAGAAATTGACCGTCGGCGCCCTCACCGCAGGCAATGACTCCCGGAATCCGGGGTCCGTCGGGTACCGTCAGCGTCTGCAGCCCGCGAGCTTCTTTCCGAAATATGCCGGGTTCGTCATTCGAGCGTTCCTTAAGAAATACTGACTTCCCGTTACTCAGAAAAAGTCGAAACGCGGAATTGATACACCCGCCGGAGAGTCGAATGCGTCTGTCAATCGATACCGAGGCGCCGTACAACCCCGCAACCGCTCCGTCGGCGGACGCGAACTGCGGAGTGTCGGCTCCTTCGTTCACGGGAGCGTTCCGGCTTCGATCCGGTCCAGGATTACCTCGCAGGTCCGATCGACGATCTGCCAGACATCCTCGAATCCGTCCATCTCGCCGTACCAGGGGTCCGGGACTTCCGGTACCGATCCATTCCCGGGGATTCCGGGGTCAAACTCCCGAAAAAGGTGAACACCGCGCAACTCGCGTTCTTCTCGAGCCATGCGCGCGATCGAACGGCGGTGGTTGTCGCCCATAACAAAAATGAGGTCGTACTCCTCCAGGTCTTCGCGGTGCATTTGCCGTGAGAGGTGATTGAGTTCAAGGCCGTGGCGCTTCGCCGTTCGACGCATGCGAGCGTCGGCCTGGTCGCCGACGTGGTAGGCGTCCGTCCCCGACGACTCGACAAAAAAACGGGATGCAATTCCGCGTTCCTCCGCCTTTTTTTCGAAGAGTCGATGTGCGAGCGGACTCCGGCAGATATTTCCGGAGCATACAAACATGATGTGCAGCTGTTTCATAGTTTAATTCTGAAGTATCGTAAAAACGAGTATCGCTCCGTTTTGGGTAGTATGGGCTATCCATG
>JGI10211J34971_10001595_pt1 | contig 18673 bp, 21 predicted proteins | sample Etolagsediment_FD_34971 | JGI IMG/M metagenome (IMG submission 34971)
AAAGGGATGTTCTGACAAATGAAAAATCAAAACCGTCCGCGGCGCAGCGCGGGTCGGAATTTATAAACGTGATGAACAGTTTTTTTTCATCTTCTGAAAGATGAGTTGAGGGATATCATGAAAACACCACAAGGTTCGGAAGAGTTTATCTACAAACAAAAACAGATCCGGGATGAAGATACGGAGTGCGCCAATACCCAGTATAATCTCGGTGTTTCTCTTATGAAAGAGGGAAAGCTGGATGAGGCTATCGGGGCTTTTAATGATGCCGTTTCCAACAGCGCCCGAATGTTTGAAGGCTATGTAAATCTGGGCTATATCTATTTTAAAAAAGGTGACCTGGATAGGGTGATTGAGGTCAACAAGAAGGCCATAGAGATGGAACCCAGATATGCGAGGGGGTACGCCAACCTGGGATTCGCCTATCTTCAGATGATGGAAACCGAGGAAGCCATTTCAGCCCTCAAAAAGGCCATTGAACTGAATCCTGAAATTGTTCAAGCCTGGAGCAATTTGACCAACGCCTATCTGCAAAATGATGAGGTGGATAAAGCTGTTGAAACGGGAGAAAAAATGGTGGAAATGGCGCCTGAATTTGCGTTGGGACAAAACAACCTGGCTTCGGCCTATTACAACCAGGGTGAATACCAAAAGGCCATTGAACATCTGGATAAGGCGTTGGCTTTAGGCTTTGAACCCCACCCGGAGTTTCTAAAAGCATTGGAGCCCCATCGATAACCATGGACTTTTCTTATTTGTTTGAACCCTACGACAGGCAGGTAAGCCTGGCGGACAAATCGTTTGAGCGCATCGCTAAAGAATACCCGGATTGTTTGTCCTGCAAACCCGGCTGTTCCGACTGCTGTCATGCCGTGTTCGGACTTTTTCTGATCGAGGCTGTTTTTCTAAAACATGATTTCGACAAATTAGGGGAACCGGAAAAAGAGGCGGCTTTAATTAGGGGGCTTGCGGCGGAAAAGGATCTGAAAACCCTTGAAAGAACCCTTGAGGAGTTCAAGGATGATCCCGGAATGAGCGCCTATGCCATGGCCAAAACGAGAATCCGATGCCCCCTGCTCGGCGATGACGATGCCTGTATCCTGTACCCTTTTCGCCCCATTACATGCCGGGTTTACGGCATCCCCACCATGATTCAGGGGATTCCGCGGATTTGCGGTAGCACCGGCTTCAAGAAGGACGAGGCGTATCCCTTTTTTAATATGAATGGGGTACAGAAGGAACTGTTTCAATTATCCAAGGATCTGTTGGAAAACCAAAACAACGATTCCGCCGAAGAACGGGCATCCCTCTTGATCTCCATTCCGAAAATCATAAAGACGACCGTGGAAGATTTGGTCAATGAAAATCCTGAAGGGCCTGGCGTAGAACGTTGATGTGATCGTCCATGTGGGCGGTCATAAAGGCTATCCCATCCGAATCTTGTGTGGCGTAGTGGTCCATCAGCGGCTCAAAAATGCGTTCGAATTCAGGTCCGTCAAAAGATTTCAGCAGAGGAAGTAGTTCTGCCGCCTGGGCTCCTGAAACACCATTTCCCATTGCCTCACGTTCGTGAAGACCTTCAAAAAACCCCTTGATGGCGGCGGGTACGGCAAAATCGTCCAACCAGACCGTTTCTCCGACCCCTTCCAGCCGGTCCAGCCGCAAGTGAATGGTTGTATCCAGAAAAAAGTAGACCATGGCAACCGTGGCGTTTACATCCCTTTCAGAAAAGCTAGCCATGAGCGGTTCAAATTTCCGAACCGTGGTCAGTTACATTCAATCTTCCATCATCCTGGATATTCACGATAAAGTCCCCGGCCGCATGATGCCAGGCACCAATCCGGCTGAAATCCCCGGAGTCATAATAAAAGGCCAGAATCTTGGAGCATTCCTCAATAATCCGAAATGCTTCCGTGGAAGAAGCATATCGATGGCCTGTTTTAAGATTCCATATTTCAACTTTCCGGCTGCCGTCCGCAGGGTCCATGGCCAAATGCCATTCATGGTAATCCTCAAACCATTGGGCTGACAGCATGACCATTTTTTCGGTTGTCCCATGCTTCGTTCGGCATGCCATCTCACTGATACCGTAAATTTCAGGCAGATATGAAAATCCAAAAGATCGGCTCAAACGATCCAGAATATCATGCTCACGTACGAGGCACTCAATGCCTGCCCTGGAAACGGCCGTGCTTAGTGTAAATATGGTCCGGATTTCTTTTATAAACACTTCGACACTGGCCAGGTGGTAAAAGATGCCATGCTTTTCACTGCGAATTTTAATTTTCTCTACATCCTCCAGGCGCCAATCCTCATGCCATTTGTCTTTCAGCACATGTTTAAGGAGTTCACCCCGATTTTTCAAAACACATGCTTTCATGGTATCAAAATAGTTGCCGAGGGTCAGATGGGGATGGGTTTTTTCCGGCGTTATGAGGAACGGTATTGACAAATCTTTCGCTTCAAGGGGAATGTCGCCTTCAGGAGAAGAGAAAAGATACGGAACGATCATAGCTTGTTCAAGGCCTCTTTGGCGATTTCACTCACGGGCATGATTCTGATATTTCCGGTCTCATAGATTTCGAGTTCATGGGGCTCATCAAGAAGCTTTTCAATATCTTTCCTGGCTTCGTGAGCGCCGAGGTTACCCATGAGCCAAGCGGTGTATCCACGGACTGAAGGGTCGGGGTCTTCAAGAAAGGCAAAAAAGTAGAGGGTGTGCTTGCGGATGAAAGCACCTTGGGTTATTGAGATTCTTCCCAAGGCTTTCAGCGCATCGATCCTGCGGTTTACATCTCCCGTGAACTGGTAGAGCTGAGACGTATATCCACCATACAGATCGGGCCTCTGAGCAATGATTTCCCCAATGGCCTCAAAAGCGCCCAAGGGAAAAGCCGCCGTATCCGTGAGGGAATAGAAAAGTCCCTGCAGGAGCTTGGAAACGATTCCCGGATCGTTTTCACCCACCACGGCACAGGCACCCCCAAGTGCTTCCGCAGCCCTGTGACGAAGCAGGTTGTCTCCTGAATACAGCAAGCGTTGAAGATATCGAATGACCTTATTGTCGTTTCGGGCGGCATCCAGGATAGAGTCGATCTGGTAGGCTTTGACCTTTTCCTCCACCTCTTTCTTGGACATCCTTTTAGCGGATGAATGTTTTACCCATGCCTTAGATTTTTCTGGAGCAGCACTGTCCAATCGATTTCTGGCACCTTGGGCTGTTACCTCCTGCACTTCCTGGTGCAACCTGATGAAATAAAGAGCGCCTGTCTTTCGCCCCTCATAGGTTCCGGAAGGGATTACCAGGTGTGTGCTGAAATCGTAATTCTCAACAATCTCCTGCTTATAATCCTCATCGGCCACCAATCCCCACGCCAGATCCCAGTCCATATTGCAGCCGAACAAAAGGGCTTCAATCAGGGCGGCTCCCAGATTGTGGCCGGTTTCATCACAGGCATAAACCGCACCACATGAACACATTCCCACCGGCATTTCACCGGGCTTTCGGGTAGCCAACTCTTTCGGCTTTTCAACGGGTAAACCACAAAAAGGGCATTTGGCCCTTTGGATCGGTTCTCTTCCAAAAAATTTTTGATCAAGCATTTTTATGGGTGTTCCAATAGGGTTATGGGCGAAGGGAGGTTGAAACTTCGGGTATCTTCATCGTACTCAAAATCGACAATTTCCAGGCCCCATCGGGAAGATCTGAATTGAAGAACCCAATTTCGGTACTGGGAACCTGCAAATTCGCAACTGATATTGCCGCTACGTGCATCCATTTGCATGAGTCTGGCGGCGATATCTTCGTCAAAGAGCTTGATAATATGAACCTTATCGTCGTCTTCAAGTTCCCGTTTCAGAATGGATGGGGCATGATCATCCGTCATTTTGAATGTCCCGGAAGATCCAGGGTCATACACTGGTTTTCCGAACCACACGATTTGGTTGTAATCCTGGGTTGGTTGCCGCCTTGGCCCACGCCCAGGGCATAATTGGTGGCACTGGCCACTTTCTCCAGTGTATACGCCGAACATTTGGGACAGGAGAGATCGGCTTTTTCATCGGAATTCATAAACAGCTTTTCAAAAATCTCACCGCATTCAAGACATCTGAATTCATAAATAGGCATTGTTTTACTCCTTGGGTATGTCGTATAAGGGACGAATATAGTCATGAACACAGTTAAAGTCAAACCGCTATGATCCTTTCCTTTCATCCCTGCTTTACGGCCGACCACCAGATTATTCTGGGAGACCGCCCCCTCAATGAAGAGGATCGGCAACTGATTCGCAATGCGCAAGCGGTCATACTGCCACAGGGCCGCTTCGACCGGGTATTCTACGAGTGCCTGGCGGCCGGGGCACCCATGTTTCCCAACTATGAAATGCGCAGGGCATATCCCGGCAAAGTAGGGCAAAGTCGCTTGTTTGAGGCTTTTCAACTCCCCCATCCCAGAACATTTCGCTGGAGGCGTGTGGAACTGTTTAATAAAGCAGCGAGGATACCTCATGAATTTCCTTTTGTGGTCAAGGACGACGAAAGCCATGAGGCCGAAGGGATTTTTATGGCAACCGATTCAAAATCCTTGAAAACGGCACTGGGTTTTCTGGCACTGAAAGAGGGTCGTGAAAACAACGGTTTTATCACCCAGGATTTTGTGCCCTCCGACGGAAATGTTCTGAGGGCGGTCATTATGGGAGAACAGATTCTCACCTACTGGAAACGGCCAGTTACACCAGGGCAAATCATTATCACCATCAGCAAAGGGGCTCGCATTGATCACCACTGGAAACAGAACTTTCAGGAAAAGGGAAAGGTGCAGGCGAGGGTCCTGGCGAGGTGCACAGGAATTAATCTGGCTGCGGTGGATTTTGTGTTTGACCTTTCAAAAATGGATCCCGAGCCGCTATTTCTGGAGATCAATTATTTTTTTGGAAGACGGGGGCTGGGCGGTATGGATGCCTACTACAGGATGCTTTTCAGGGCCATTAAAGAATGGTTAAAGAAGATGGGCTTAAGCCCTGAAATCGTTGAGCTCGTTTGATCGGCTACAGGTTGTAATTTCTTTTTAGTTCTTAAAGGAATGAACGGGAGCAGGTATTCGGCCTCCGCACTGAACAAATCCGCTGGATGCGCCGGGGGCCCGAATTGCCATGATGGGAGAGGCGCCAAAGAGTCCTCCCCAGTGCACCCAATCCCCGGGTTTTTTCCCGGGCACCGGGATCAGCCGCGTGGCCGTGGTTTTGTTGTTGATGACGCCGATGGCCATTTCGTCTGCAATGAGGGCACTGATGGTATCTGCGTCCGTATCCCCTGGGATACAGACCATATCCAGCCCAACGGAACAGACGGAGGTCATGGCCTCCAGTTTTTCAATAGAGAGTGTTCCTTTCGCTGCGGCATGGGCCAGGGCGCTGTCTTCGGCCACGGGAATAAAGGCGCCGCTCATTCCCCCCACTGAAGAGGAGGCGAACAAGCCGCCTTTCTTGACGGCATCGTTCAAAAGGGCCACCGCGGCAGTGCTGCCCGGAGCGCCGATTTCCCTAATGCCCATGGCCTGCAGGATTTCACCCACCGAATCCCCTACCCTTGGCGTTGGCGCCAGTGAAAGGTCAATGCCTCCGAAGGCAGCGCCAATGCCGCGCGCCACTTCTCTGCCAAGAAGTTCGCCCACCCGGGTAACCCTGAAAGCGGTTTGCTTGATTTCGCTTGCCAGCATCTGCAAATCCAGATCCGGGTTTGTGGACCGCAACCGTTCAATGGCGCGCTTTACCACACCTGGGCCGGAGATGCCCACATTGACCACCGCTTCACCCTGGCCAAAGCCGAGATAGGCCCCTGCCATAAAAGGGTTGTCTTCAGGCATGTTGGCGAAGACGCAAAGTTTGGCGCAGGCAAATCCTCCCATATCTGCGCTTTTTTCAGCAGCCAGTTTGATGATCCGCCCCAATTGCAGAATCGCATCCATATTAATGCCCGCTTTGCTGGTGGCAACGTTGATAGAAGCGCAGATTCGATCGGTTCGGGAAAGGACCTGGGGCAGGCTTTCCATAAGACGGGCCTCCGTTGGGGTGGTCCCTTTTTGTACCAGCGCCGTGAAACCGCCCAGAAGATCCACCCCCACGGACTCCGCGGCATGATCCAGGGCATGGGCCAGTTGAATAAATCCCGGTTCATCCGTCTTCCCTCCGATGGCGCCCAGAGGCGAGATGGCCAGGCGTTTGTTGACCACCGGAATGCCGTAACGTTCCGAGATGCGTTCGCATACCGGTACAAGGGAACCGGCAACACGTTTTACCTTATCAATGAGGTTTTGGCAAAACTTTGAAACATCGCTGGAAACGCAGTCGGTGATGTTAATGCCGAGGGTGACGGTGCGCACGTCCAGATTCTCCTCCTGAAACATGCGGACCGTTGAGAGGATATCTTCATTTCTGTTCATGAGGGCATTTCCGTTTCATGTTTGGGCATGGGGATTCGGTTTGTGGCGTCAAAAATGTCGGAGTGCATGAGCGTTACCTTTACCTTCCTGTCGGCTAGAATTTCGGTGAGTTCGAGACGGACCGCTTTGACGTCCACGTTATGGGGTACCGTGAGCTCTCCAATGATGGTGAAACGATCCTCTTTGAGTGGGCCTTGGGCATCGGTCCGACAGGCCAGACTTTCCACATTGATGTCATATTTTGCGAGACAGGTGGTAACCATGGAAAAGTTTCCCGGCACATCGATTCCCGCCATGGCCAGAACAAACGGTGCACCATGTCCAGCGGGAGGAATCGATGTATCGCGGCGTGGCAAAACGCTGATGGCCGGTTTGCCGGCATCATCAATTTTCTCCAGGCCCATGTGAACGGCCTCAGCGGTGGCACCGTTATCAAATGTGGCCATGAGGGTGATGACAAAATAACCCAGCCGAACGTTTTGATCGAGCACTTCAATATTCCCGCCAAGAGCCGTAATGGCGCCGGTGAATCGACCCACCAGACCCACACGGTCTTCACACACGACCGTAATGGCGTATCGGGTTGTGTTTTTCAAATCGGTTGCCTCCAAAAGCCTTATTTTCCCATAAATTATTCCCATTGCTTTTAGATGTCAACGAATCTGACCGATATCATCTATTTCGAAACTTGCTTTTTAAAATTTCTTCTGAGAGAATGTAACCTTGAAGATCCCTCCTTAAAATTTTTGGTGAAAAAGAACGGAGTAAAGACTATGGGCCAATGGAATGCGGGAAGCTTGCTGGCTTTATCTGGAAAATACTGGCATACCTGTACCCTTCACGCGGGGGTCAAACTGGGGATCTTTTCACAGATTGATGAGGATCAGGTGAGTGCGCACGAACTGGCGGAGCAAATCGGTGTTGACGAAAGGGGTGTGGCCGCTCTGTTGAATGCGCTTTCTGCCATGGGGCTTTTGGTAAAAACCGGATCCCGATACGCCAACACACCTGAAAGCTGGGATTTGCTGGTCCGCCATTCGCCCCATTACATCGGGTACATGATCATGCACCACCATCATCTGGTGGAACCCTGGTCCCGGTTGGATGAGGTTGTCAGATTAGGACATTCCCTTTCCGGGAAAGTGGTCCATGACGATGACAGCCGGGAGAGTTTTCTGATGGGCATGTTCAATATGGCCATGGCCATCGCGCCACAGGTTTCCCGGGAAATAGACCTGAAGGGAAAAACGAAATTCTTAGACCTGGGGGGAGGACCGGGGACCTATTCTATTCATTTCTGCCAGGCCAATCCGGAATTGAATGCCACCGTGGCAGACCTTTCCACCACCCGCCCCTTTGCGGAAAAAACCATTGCACGCTTTGACCTTTCCAACCGGATCGAGTTTATGCCCTGCGACTATTTAAATGATGCCATTGAGGGCATTTATGATGTGGCATGGCTTTCCCATATCCTGCACGGTGAAGGCCCCGATGAATGTGAAATGATTTTGCAGAAAGCGGTATCAGCGCTGGTCGAAGGTGGAACCCTTTTTGTTCACGAATTCATTTTAAACAACACCTCCGACGGCCCGCTTTTCCCGGCTCTTTTTTATTTGAANATGTTGATCAACACCGATAAAGGGCGGTCCTATACGGAAAGAGGGCTTTATGAGATGATGGAGGAGGCGGGATTGCACCATATAGAACGGCTCCCCTTTAAAGGCCCAACGGATTCGGGCATTATGGTGGGAACAAAATAGGTTCCTAATTCTTGACGACGTCCTCTTCAAAAAAGTCCCGGTCCGAAATTGTGCCATGTTTTTCAAAGGTGTCGATCCAGTTCTGTACCCGAGCCGCTCCATAGGTCGTCTTCCAGGCAGCGAGGATTTTATCCAGGGGAATGTCCGCGAAGACCCCGTGGTCGGCAGTGTATTCCATAAACTGCTGATGTTCCAGGTTGAAGGGGTGAAATATGGAATCTTCCCGGCCGTTGAATTCCAGAGGTGCCACCTGGTGCTTTGCGCAGAGCTCTTTATTAAAGGCAGGCGTTGCTTTCACCCATTTATGTTCCAGAAAGAACTCAACATAACCGTGGTACACAAACAAATCGCTTCCTAGAAATTCCAGAAGCTGCCGCGTGGCCAGATGGTTTTTCACATCGGCAAAACCAACCCTGGAGGGAATCTGGCAGGCTCGTCCGAGAGCGCATAAGAGTGAGGCTTTACAAACGCAGTAGCCCCGGCCGCTTTTCAGAACGTTGCTGGCCCGATAGTGCTCCGGTAAATAGAAGGGATAGTAAGGATCGTACCAGATGCCGTCTCTCACGGCGTAATAAAGTTTCACGGCTTTGTCCACAGGATCATTGCTGCCATCAATGAATTTTTCAGCATGGGCCGTTATGTCAGGGTGGTTACTGTCGATGATGTCGGTGGGGGTCAGGTACCGGGGGTCCGATTGTTGCATGATGATTTACTCCCTGTTCTAGGCCCAATGAAAAGCTAAGGAAGGCCTTTAGGAAAATGTATGGGCCGCTATGAAAAAGCAACTTTTTGCTTGACGCATAGTTACGATATAGCTATGTTGTAATCATATCTATTGGCTTTCTAAACACAGTCATTTTTAAATTGTCATTTAAATCAGCAGCTTGCTGCCTATTAAAATTCCAGAAGGAATTTTCGAGAAGTCTAACAAAATGCCGGTTGAAAAGAAAACAAAAAAAGAAGATAATGCGACTCCGGCCAAAGGCAGGGGGAAAGTCAAGCTGGAAATCTATGGCGAGGAGATGGTTGAAAAGATCGTTAAACTGAGCGGAAACAGCGGGCGGGTTTATCTGCCACCGGATTGGGTAGGATGCCGCGTAAAAATTGTCAGAGTGGATTAAGGAACTGGTTCCATGGATGATGTGGTAAACGATTTGCTGATCAGAAAAATCAAACCCGAAGATGCCGAGGAGATTACGGCCATTCAGTCTTCTATTACCAAGGCTTCACCGGCTATTGATTTTAGTTATATTATTGAAGAACATGTTCAGAAAAGCGGAGATATCAGTTTTTCGGCCGAATTGAACGGTAAAGTCGTGGGTTACATGATCAGCTATATTGTTTTCGGGGGATTCGGTCTTCAAAAGAGCGCGTGGATTGCCACTCTGGGTGTGGATCCCAAATATATGGGTCAGGGTATCGGTCGGTTGCTGGCGGAAAAGCTGTTGGCGGTTTACAGTGAAAAAGGAATCGAGCATATTTTCACAACGGTCCGTTGGGACTCCGTTGACCTTTTATCTTTTTTTAAAACGCTTGGTTTTGATCGGAGTGAATTTATCCATCTCACAAAGAAGTTAGGGTCATGGCGACTCACAATTCCACCTATCTGATTTAAGACAACGTAATATCTCCGCAATAATTACCTCCAGTCTACCCGGTAGGTTTTTACGATTTTATGAATTCCCTTAACCTGAATATCCCCCACTTCTATTACGGTCCTCCTGTTATCCAGCAGGCTGAGCGTTCGCCGGCTGATCAAAATTTCCCCCGCTTTTGCCAGATTTTCCAACCTTGAGGCCACATTGACCTGGTTGCCGATAATGGTGTAGTCTCTGTGCATGTCTGATCCCACATTACCGACCGTCACATAACCGGTGTTGATCCCGATTCCCACTCCCAGCTCATGATCGAAGTGCTTCCACTCCTGTTTCAGCCGCTCCACGGCTTGTTGCATTTTGACCGCCATCTTTACAGCACGTTCCGCATGGTCTTCCATGGGGATCGGATCTCCGAAAAAAACCAGAAGACCATCTCCGACGATTTTGTTGAGCGTCCCGTCATATTGATGCACAATCTCAATCATCACAGAAAAGTAACGGCTCAGGAGTTGGAACAATTCTTCGGGTTCCAGGTTTTCAGTCAGGGTTGAAAACCCTCTAATATCCGTGAAAACGATCGTCAACAGTTTTCTCTGTGGTTCGGTTCCCAGTGCGCCGTCATTTTCCAGAATGGTTTTCGCAAGGTTTGGCGAAAGGTAGCGGCGTAGTTGATCGTGCCGTTTCAAAGCGAGGAGCTGTTCGTTGACCCTTTTTTCCAATCCGTCATTGAGTCTGATTAAATCCTGCCGGGCTTTTTCCAATTCCGCGGTCCGCTCTTTCACCTTGGCTTCCAGTTCAAGATTGGCCTTTTCAAGTGCCACGTTTGCTAAATTCTTGTCTTTAACAGCTTCACGGAGCTGATCAATAATTTCGGTTAATTCGTGCCCCGTATCCGGTTTTTTCTTTTTGAGCCTGAGCGCTTCAGATATACGGTGTCCCATGGACATGCGGTCAAATGCGATATCCAGGATGCAGTATGGGGCTTTGAAAAAGGTGCCTTTCTTCAGAATTTCCTGGCCCCCAAGTGAAAAACCCTGAGTGATCAGGATGGCCTTTCTAAAATTCCGGGCGGTTTCTTTTGCATCGAGTTCCTTTGTTTTGCCCAGATACAGCGTTTTGCCGTTAATGTTTTCCGTTTCCAGCAGAACCTCTTTCCCCACGGCAATGCGTTCGCCGGTGGCCGGATCTCGAAGGCTCATCCGGCCTTCCGCAACCCGGACATCCAAACCGCTGTCAGCAAACTCAGGGTCTTGGTTGAAAACGACCACCGGATCGTAAGGGGAAAGCGGTTGTTCGATGTTTGCCGGGGGAAGATTCCAGATGGTTGGAATGGAAGAGAGGATGCCCCTCATAAAAGCATCTCCAATATAGTCCGGATTCGGATCAAAATCATCGTGGAAGGTGATCTTCAAAAGTGTTTTGATCTTTCTTGATGTGGCATCGTAGTAAGGTGGGAGTATGATTTCGATCTCTTTGGTATCATTGAAGTTTTTGTTGAAAAAGGGCAGTTTCTTGTAACCGTCAGCGGGTGAAGCAAAAACCCTTACAAAGTAGTGGAATCGGCCCCATGAACGCAATTGCGCTGAAGAAAGACCGCAATTAAAAAAGAAATTCGCTTCAGCCACGTGTTTTCTGCCCCGTCGGAAAACCCGATTGAAATTGTCATAGGTGGTCCATTGATCTTCGTTCAGGAAAAAGCTTTCAGCGGAGGGATACCCTTCCGGTCTGGGAAGGCCTTCAAACAGGTTACACCCACGCGCCGAACAGCTTTTTACATAGGCGTCAATGATTTTGAGATTTCTGTTGCTGATACAATCAGGGCGTGTCATGGGCAACTCATCAAATTTTTTACCGAGGGCTTTAGCATACTTCATCTTTGAAAAATCTGGCAAGGGCGTTTTTTGAGGTTTTGAGAATCGCAGAGCCTTTTCAAATGCCCTGCGATTGAAATTCGAAAAAAATGGCTATGGTGTTAGAATTGAGTGAATTTTTTGGGGTATGATTCTTCTGAAAAACATGGCAGGGGAGGGTGTGGCGTTTTACGATTCATTTATTTCTTGACAATGAACAAAGGAAACACGATAATCCCGTCTTCTCGGGACGTGGCGCAGCCTGGAAGCGCACCTGAATGGGGTTCAGGGGGTCCGGAGTTCAAATCTCCGCGTCCCGACCAGTAAAATCGAGGACTTACAGGGAAGCAAGTTTAGCATTTTCAAAAATCTGGCACTTTTCTGGCATGTTCTTTTTTGGGGTCGTCAATCTGTTTAAGAGGTTGACGACCCTTTTTTTGTGCTCCTGGCTCAAGTGCGCATACCTCAAGGTCATGGTTGTGGTCTTACTTACAGCACATTGAAATGTGCCACACGTTGTGGACCGACGGCCGTGTCTGTTTCGCATGAGCCGTTTCAGGTAAGGCCGCTGCCAGGGTTTTGACAACGCCGATTTTTCCGGGTACAATCTCAATGCATTGCAGGTTGGGGATGGAAAGGTTCACCACAACATCTGGCCAACTTCCAAACGGCTTTGGTTCCATACGGTCAAGAGTTGTTCCCAGATAAACGTAAAGAATTGTTCTGGAAGCTTTTTGAAATCTTGAGGATTGTGATACAGAAGCTTCATGCACGTTTCGTTATGCAACGGCTGAAGAGATTAGGACTCGGTCTCTCAGAACGTGTTTCAAAACACCATAAGCTGCTACTCTAATCAAGAAATGGAAAATACCAAGAAAGTTATTGCGATCAACGGTGCTTGCCGCCGAACGGGAACGACCACACAGTTGACAGCGGCAGCCCTGGAAGGTGCGTCCTCAGTGGGCATGGACACCGAAATGATATTTCTTTGCGATAAAGATATTCGCTATTGTACCAATTGCCTTATGTGCTACAAGGACTTGGATTCGGAGATTGCGCCTTGCTCGATCAACGACGACATGGGAGAGATCCTGCGAAAAACAGTGGACGCTGATGGCATCATTTTAACATCGGCGGTGCATAACGGGTTCATCACTGGGCTCATGACAGTATTTTTCGAGCGTATGGCATGGCGTCTATGTCGACCAACAGGCAGATTTTTGACCTTCAGAGGTGCCCCTCAGCCTCGTTCCAAAAAGCGTCGGGCACTAGGCACCATCGTGAGTGCGGGATCTATGCCGACAAAGTTAGGGAAAAGGTACTGCAACGATGGGACGCCATTCATGAAGCAAAACGGCTGCCTCATTCTCAATGCTGATTGGGTCGGAGAAATGTATGCCGGAGGGGAATTTTCAAAAAAGCTGCGGGGTGAGGACTGGCAAAGAGCATACCTCTATAAAGAACTCACCGAAGTACAGCTCAGAGAGGCCAAGGATCTCGGTGTCAAAATGGCCGAGATGATCAAGGCCGACAGGCTCAGACCCCTTCATCCCTTGGGTCGGGTCGGTCCACTCCTTGATATCGTCACAGGTTGGTTTATCCGGGAATGAGGCAAATCAATGCGGCAAAGTATGAAAACTATTTAATTTTTTGATGGCATATTTATTACTGATACGAATGCAATTGGATCGCTAGGGTCGCGGCATTTTTCCTGAACGGCAGACTGGCAGTGGTGACTATCCCTCTGAAAAAATTGTTGCCCGCAAACGCAAGTATTACAAACCTGTTTTCACATATATTGAAATCGACGGCCATGCTCATTGGGTACTCAGGGAGCCTGGGTCGGAAGACCTCGCTGGACGTATTCATGCCTGGTTGAAGGAGAATGTTTAGCTGTAATGACAACGACTGATCTAAACCCAGAAGAAGCGCAGGCGCTGAAGTCCTTTGTCAGAGATGGCCTCGGCTGCGGATGCCCGGACGAGGTATTCTCCAAGATCCAAATAGAGAAAAACCCCGCTGGGTTTCAAGGTCTGTCGATCGACTGCCTGATCAGAATCGGCGACCGCCTGTTGGTGGCCATCCGACTATTGGAAAGCCTGAATGGCGAATTGGGTGAGGATATCAAGAGATCCCTAGAGATCGGCAAACAACTGCGTGACGACACTGGGTTCAACCGCTTTCGCCTCGTCGTTACCTCGCAGGAGGCGGACAGCATTGCCCCAGCTTTTAAAGAACAATTTGATGGCCTAGATGGGTTGGATGACAGGATTCACTTGCATTTGGTCAGACCTTCGGTGATACCTGAGTTTCTGGTGTTATCGGAGGTTTGATCGAATTTTTTGGGCATCTGTGATGGAGGACTGTTGCAATGAAGATTGCCGAGCCATTTATCATGCCCTTTCTTCTATGTCTTTTTTTCTTCTGCATATTGATGCTTTTGGCACAGCCCGCGATGTCTGCCCCCACGGTGGATCATAATCTGTATGCCGAATTACTGAAGGCACATGTCAGCAATGAGGTTGTGGACTATCAGGGGTTTAAAAAGGATGAGGCCAAGCTGGATCGTTATCTCGAGATTCTGGCGAAGACCGATACCCGGACGCTGTCCCGAAATGAACAGTTCGCCTTTTATATCAACGCCTATAACGCTTGGACCATAAAGCTTATCCTGAGTGGCTATCCTGGAATAAAGTCCATCAAAGATCTGGGAACTTTTTTCAAGAGTCCCTGGAAGAAGAAGATTGCCCGTATTGACGGAAAAGTGGTAACGCTGGATAACATTGAGCACGACATTATGCGTCCTCGGTTCAAAGATCCGCGAATTCATTTTGCCGTTAACTGTGCGTCCAGGAGTTGTCCCCCTCTAATGTCGAAACCCTATCAGGGTGACGTTCTGGATCAGCAGTTAACCCGGATTACCGAAAAGTTCATCAATGATCCCGAATACAACCGCCTGAAAGGAAATACCCTCTATGTAAGCCGTATTTTCGATTGGTATGCTGATGATTTCAACGGTGACATTGTAGCATTTTTCCTGAAATACGCTAAGGGGAACACCCTGAAGATGCTGAAAGAAAACCGTTCTGGCATTGATGTTGAATACCTTGACTATGACTGGTCTCTGAACGGGAAATAGGGGAGGGTGGGCCATGGCAACATACGACTATGATATCGGTATCCTGGGCGGAGGAGCTGCCGGTCTGACCGTAGCATCGGGCGCAGCCCAGTTGGGCGCGAAAACCCTTCTGGTTGAAAGTGAGGAAAAGCTGGGTGGAGATTGTCTGCATTTCGGATGCGTGCCCAGCAAAACCCTCATTCGAACAGCCCAAGTCTATCATGCCATGAAAAATGCCGAAACGTTCGGTCTCCCTTTTGTTGAAATACCGCCGGTGGACTTTCAAAAGGTGAAAGGAAGAATCCAGTCGGTGATCTCAACCATTCAAAAACATGACTCCGAGGAAAGGTTCTGCAAGCTTGGCGCCAGAGTGGTATTTGGCAGTCCCACTTTTATAGATGAACACAGCATACGGCTGAACGGAGAGACGGTTTCCGCAAAAAACTGGGTCATTGCCACCGGATCCTCACCGAGCATTCCTTCCATCCAAGGGCTCGATAAAACCCCTTATTTGACCAACAGGGAGATCTTTTACCTGGATCGCCTCCCTGAATCCATGGCGATTCTGGGTGCGGGTCCCATTGCCATCGAGATGGCTCAGGCGTTCTCCCGCCTCGGAACAGCCGTATTCGTTGTTCAACGAAGTGATCAGATCCTGAGCAAGGAAGACAAGGATATGGCAGACGGGGTGATGCAGGTTCTCTCCAGCGAAGGTGTCAGGTTTTGCTTAAACGCTTCAATTCTTGACGTGAAAGATCTGGGGAACAGCCGGGAAGTCCGTTTCAAAGACAAGGCGGAGAAAATCAATACATTAAAGGTGGAAGCGATTCTCGTTGCCATGGGTCGTGCGCCCAATGTAAACGGCCTTGGTCTGGAGAGCATCGGTCTTGAAGAAAACCGCAAGGGCATCAAAGTGGATAATCGACTGCGAACCGCACATAAAAACATTTATGCCGCTGGAGATGTAACGGGCGCTTTTCAGTTTACGCATGCCGCGGGTTACGAAGGGGGGATTGTGGTGGCCAACGCCATTTTTCATCTTCCAAAGAAAGCCGATTACACCCTATTACCCTGGTGCACCTATGCCGATCCAGAGCTTGCGGTTATCGGAATGAACGAAAGGCTGGCAGTGAAAGCCGGTATCGAATATTCGGTTTTTACCGAAAGCTTTCAGGACAATGACAGAAGTCTCGCGGAAGGTGAAAGCGTGGGAGAGATCAAGCTGGTCCTGGACAAGGACGAAAAACCGATCGGGGTTCAAATTCTGGGGCCACAGGCAGGCGAACTGCTGAGCGAATGGGTGGCTGTTCTGAACGGGAAGGTGAAGCTTTCGACTTTGGCTTCCGCTGTCCATCCCTACCCGACGCTCGGAGAAATCAACAAGCGGGTGGCGGGAAGCCCTATTTCACCAAAGATCTTTTCCAAAAAAGTTAAAAAAGGGCTCAAGTTCTTTTTTCATTTGAAAGGAAGAGCTTGCGCGGAGGGCCTTCATGGCCGGGAGTCGTAGGACCATCATGGAATATAACAGAAGAGAATATCAGAAATGGTTTGCCATATGCCTGATCGGTGTGTCGTTTTTTTTCGGGGCAGTTGCTGAGGCAAGAAACATTGAACCGGCACAAATCCCTGAATTGATGGCTTCGCTTAACATTCCAGCGGGCCAGAATTTCTGCGGGGAACCGGTTCCCATGGACAACCCGGACGTGAGACAACGATTCGAGCGGGAACTGCTGTTGACCCTCTGGAACCGACCCCAGGTGATTTTGTGGCTGAAACGCTCAGGTCGTTATCTGCCCCATATGGAGCGACTGTTAAAGAAGAATGGGCTACCCGATGACCTCAAGTACGTGGCCATTGCGGAAAGCGCCCTGAGGCCCCATGCGGGGTCAAGCCGGGGCGCCATCGGTTTCTGGCAGTTTGTCAGAGCCACGGGGCGGAAGTACGGACTTACCATCAACGATCGCGTCGATGAAAGACGAAACGTGTTTGCCTCAACCCGGGCTGCGATCGGGTATTTCAAAGCTCTGCACGAGGAAATGGGATCCTGGACTTTGGCCGCTGCCGCCTACAACATGGGAGAAAAGGGCCTGATGGGTGAGATCCTGGCCCAGGATTCCATGAATTACTACGACCTCTACCTGCCACTGGAAACACAACACTTTCTGTTTCGCATCCTCGCTATCAAGCTCATTTTTTCCGATCCGAAACGGTATGGCTTTGACCTGTCCGGCGAGGAGCGCTACCCACTTCTATCCTTTGAGAGGGTTCAGTTGAAATGTGACCGCGAAACCCCCATCAAGCTTGTGGCAAAAGCAGCAAACACCCGTTTCAAGGTCATCAAGGACCTCAACCCGGAAATTCGGGGCCACTATATTGCAAAAGGCGAACATGCGATCCTGATACCCGAAGGGTCCCTACAGGGGTTTCAAAAGCGGTATTCCAGATTGCTCAAGGACTATGCTGAAAATCAGAAAGGCCGTGTCTATGTGGTGCAACCGGGGGACAACCTCTCTAATATCGCCCGTCGTCACAATGTTCCGGTCACGGCACTGTTTATTTGGAATCGAATCAATCCGCGAGATCCGATCCACCCGGGACAGAAGTTGATTGTCCATCCCGGGGATTAATTTTCACAGCTTTAAATCCTGGCTCAAGTTGCCAATGAGAATCTCAAGGGCGTTTTGCTGTTTTTTCTGCTGGCCCATAAGGGATTCTTCCTGGTTCTCGATCTTTCCCAGCCGAGTTTCCTGGCTGTCAAGCTGCTGAATATAGCGGCTTCGAAGCCCTTTTTCTTCAGANGTCTGNCCCANACCCCTCAGGTTTTCACGAAGCCTTTTCTGGTCGGCAAATATCTGTTGCCGTTCCTTNTNAAGGGNGNTCAGATCGGCCTCGATACGGGCTAAATCANCTTTAACGGCAACGATNTTTTCCAACTGCCGGAGTGTATTATCGTCCAGGAATTTTTGACGGGCNAAGATNAGAATGTTGTCCGGGGTCAGGTTGCTGACGGAAATGCTTTCCCAAACGTCCCGAATTTCTTTGACCACAAAGGCGGTTTCATTATTCCCGGAGACCGTTACCTCGAAACGAAGGTAACTGTCGGTGGTCTCCAGAGGTTTTTGAGGCTGCAAAAGTCTCCAGCCGCTATTGTATGGGTGTTCGATGACCACTGTTCTGGCCTGAGCATTTTTATTGTTGAGGGTGTAGTTCCGGGTTTCGATGATCCCTCGGTGAAGGCGCATGAGGCCACGGTTGATCACCACCCGGTCTATCGGTTCGGTGGTGCTTCCTTTTTTTGTGCTTACAGAAAGGCCCAGGTCAACCGCATAGGTGATGTAGCGCTGTTCATTGGGTTTGAGGCTTTTCATAAAAGCTTCCCCCGCGTATGTGCCGTCTTTGAGCACGGTCAGGGGTCCCCCTTCAAGGGTGAGCCCTGTGGTATTTTTAAGCTCTATCCCTGCGAGAGGGTTCTGTTTTCGAGTTCTTTCGTTATACAGGTCCACCGCCCGGCCTTCAATGTCCTTTGAAACAATGGGCACCAGCGCCGACCGGTTCTGATCGATGGTGACGGGATGGTCTATGCGGTATTCAAACATGTCCCCCACTTCGCGGGTGACACTTTGGGCTTTCAAGTCGCGAATGCTTTGTTCCATGTCGGGCTCAGGGGCATATTTTCTTTTTGCCATGGCCTCCTTTCGAAAGGAACCGGCTTTGGCCATTGGGCTGGCGGGTGCTGCCATCAACATTCGGTTTTCACTTATGACAGCTTCCGGCACCCTTGGGGCAACCATATCTTCATCATCCATCTTGAGCTCGGGTCGCTTTTTGAAGCGCGGCGCGTAGAGCTCTTGGACAAATGACACAGGCAGACCGCTGACCAGTGAAAGCTGAATGTTTTCCCAGTT
>JGI10211J34971_10001596_pt1 | contig 18670 bp, 20 predicted proteins | sample Etolagsediment_FD_34971 | JGI IMG/M metagenome (IMG submission 34971)
AACTAAATAACGAAACAAGGGTCATTACAACACCGGCAATTTTAAGTATTAACATCTCACTTTTTACCTTAACTTTCATAAATTTTTGCAAAATTAAAGAGTAACTTAAAGTAGGTCCAAGAGTTCCCAGTCCAAAGAAAAGCATCACCAAAAAACCATTGAGCCCTGAAGTTGACAGCATTGCTATAGCGATGGCAGCATAAATGAGTGAACATGGAATGAATACCCACAGCAAACCATAAAATGGTACGCTCAAGGGCCTATTCCTAAAAGACCTTAAATTGGTCCAAATCAACCTTCCAAAATTATCTAAAAACAAAGGATGTCTACCATAGATCATCATGTAACCACCCCATAGAATAATGATTAAGTGGAAAACAAACCTTAAAGAATAAAATGGCTTCGATGTAATTAATAATTGATTAATAAAAGAAAAAAAATGTCCTGCAAGAAAACCTAATAAACCATAACCTAAGATTCTAAATAGATGAAAACTCAATAAATTTGCCCCGCTCTTTCTAAATATCAAATTGCAGATATTCCCGCACATTGCGATGCAGTGAGGTCCCCCATAAAGGCCCAAAAAGAATGCCCCAATTAAACTTGATATGGAAATCATGGTAAATTTAAATTACTTTAGAGAATTGTTTTTTTTGTCGATCGACATGCAAATACTGATCAAAAATCATGGCTATCGGCCTTATAAAAAACCATCCTAAATCTGTAATGGTTATTTCATCACCCGCTATCCTTAATAAACCATCCCGCTCAAAATCAATTAAACGAAATAACTCATCACGAAAATAAATATCAAAATCTATTTGAAAGGCATCCTCATAACCTCTTTTAACAATAAAACCATGGCTCATGATATCAACAATGATGGCTCGACGAATTAGGTCATCCATATTTAATGAAATACCTTTTTGAATAGGCAATCTATTGTCATCGATGGCTTTATAATAGTCAGGAATGTGTTTGGTATTTTGAAGATAATGAGATTGATACTGGCTAATAGAGGATATCCCCAGACCTATTGTTTCGTACAAATTAGTTGTATAGCCCTGAAAATTACGATGCAACCGGCCTTGTTTTTTAGCAATACTCAATTCATCGTCAGGCAGCGCAAAATGATCCATACCAATATAGTCATATCCTGACATAGTGAATAGTTTTATAGCGTCTTGAAACATACTTATTTTAACTTCAGCGTTAGGTATTGAGTTTTCATCCATTAATTTTTGCGATTTAAATAATGAGGGCATATGCGCGTAGCTATAAAGAGCTATTCTATCTGGCCTTAAATCAATAATTTTATTTAAGGTACTTTCAAATGTTGCCAAGGTCTGATTAGGTAAACCATAAATCAAATCAACATTTATTGATTTAAAACCTANCATCCTTGAAATAATAATTAAATCCAAAATTTGGCGATAATTTTGCTCACGATTTATTGAGATTTGTACCTTTGTATCAAGATCTTGAATTCCAAAACTTATTCGATTAAAACCTAGCGATTTAATATGTCGTAATCTTGCCTCATCAACAGTTCTTGGATCCACCTCAATAGATTGCTCTGCATCCTCAGAGACTAAATCCTTAACATAAATATTATGTAAAAAAGATAATTGCTCATCATTTAAGAAGGTGGGCGTCCCACCACCTAAATGAATCGAATTTAATTTAATTCTATTTGAAGAAATTTCTTTATATATATCCCATTCCTTACTCAAATATGCCAAATATTCTGTTGCTACAAAACTGTGTCTTGTAATTATTTTATTACATCCACAGTAGTAACACAGGGAACGACAAAAAGGGATATGAATATACAAATCATAGATTTTGTGTTTATTTTGATTTTCTACGGACCTAAAAATAGAATCTAAAATTTGATTACTCGGCAGATCTTTAAGGTGATTTGCGGTGGGATATGACGTGTAGCGTGGCCCATTAAAATCGTATTTTTTCGACAATGATGTAGGAATTTTTTTAGTTTGATTTAATTGACGAAACATGAAAAACATTATGCGAGTATAATTAAATTTTTATTTGATATAAGTCAAATCCGACAATAAATAAATTATGACAATAAACTGCTCTAACTGCTCACTACGAAGTTTATGCGTGCCTCTTAGTATTGAAGAAGAGGATCTAACTAAACTTGATCAGCTTGTTAGGCAGAGAAAAAAAATAAAAAAGAATGAATTTCTCTATTACCAGGGCGATAGATTTGATTCAATTTTTGCAATCAGGACTGGTTTTTTTAAAACTGTCGTTACTAACCCAGATGGTCTTGACAGAATTCTTAGCTTTAGTATGTCAGGAGAGATCTTAGGGTTAGATGGGTTTTCAAGCAACATCTATCAAAGTAATTCTGTTGCCCTTGAGGATTCAGAAGTTTGCATAATCAATCAAAGCGACATTTATAAATTATCAAGCTCTTTTCAACCATTACAATATTACTTACAAAAAATCTTAAGCAGTGAAATTGTAAGAGAAAATAATCTGCTGATGGTCATCTCACATTTAAATGCGGAGGATAAAATATTAGCCTTTCTAATAAATCTAGGCCAGCGCTTTAAACAAAGACATTATGCTGAAGATCAATTTTATCTAAGGATGTCCAGAGAAGATATTGGTTCTTATTTAAATTTAAAAATTGAAACCATAAGCAGGGCATTCAAAAAGCTAGAGATGCGTGGTTTACTTGAGGTTAGGCATAAGCATGTGAAAATCAAAAATCCAGCTCAAATCAAAGATTATCTATGGACTTGTAATCACTAGAATCTATTTTTTTATCTCGTAATCGCTTACAATGACTACTGGACTTGAATTATGGGCAATATAAATAGTCACCAATGATGCAGCTACAACCAATAACGGTCCAATTACCAATATCCAAAAATAAATATTTTTTTTAGTTTTCATTATTTGGTACTAAAAAAGTTGCTTTTTCAAAAACAATGTCATCACTATTTTCTTTTTTTAAAAGAAAATGAATGGGGTAATTTCCAGATTGTAAAACACCATTAGGTAATTCAACCGTAACTACAAACCAATCGCTTTCTGAGGGATCAAGCTCAATACGCAACCTACCATAAGATCTTTCATCAATCTTAATATTGAATAAACCATCTACGCCAAGATGATATTTTTGAAAATGATTTGATGCATTCATAACTTTTATTCGATAAACATTTTCAATATTGTTATTTTCATCTAATCGGTACATGACTTTTCTGTCTTTAACGACATCATATTTATAATCATACCTACTCTCTAAAAAATAAAAAAACAAAGCTATTAAACTCAATAAAATTAAGGTGTAAATTAAAATTCTAGGCCTCAATATTTCTTGATAATTTAACCCATCCTTAATTTTATTTTTTATCTTATAATCAGTCGAGTATCTAATTAGGTTTTTAAATTTTCCTGTTTTTTCCATAATTGTATTGCAAGCATCAACGCATAAACCGCAACCAATACACTCATATTGTAATCCATCCCTTATATCTATACCGGTCGGACAGACTTGTATGCAGGCTTGACAATTTATACAGTCGCCATGGATTTTTGACTGAGAAATCTTTCTTGGCTCACCTCTATAATGATCGTAGGTTACAATTAGTGTATGCTGATCAAACATTGCACTTTGAAATCTTGCATAAGGACACATGTATTTACATACCTGCTCCCGCATAAAACCAGCATTCATATAGGTAAACATGCTATAAAAAATAACCCAAAACAATACCCATCCCGATAATAAAAAGTGCTGGAGGTCATTAACCAATAAATTAATATCTATGAAATATCCGACAAATGTGATTCCCGTCCAAATTGAAAAAAATAACCATACAGAATGTTTTAAAACTTTAAGACTAATTTTTTTTATGTTCCAGCCAGCTAGGTCTAACTTTTTCCTGTTAAAAAAATTACCTTCAATCTTTGACTCTATCCATAAAAAAATTTCGGTGTACACAGTTTGAGGGCAAGCGTATCCGCACCACAACCTCCCAGCTATTGCAGTAAATAAAAATAACGAGATAGCGCAAATAATAAGAAGCAAGGTTAAGTAAATTAAATCTTGCGGATAAAAAACTATATCAAATAAATAAAATCGTCTATGCTCAATATCAAATAATATTGCTTGCCTACCACCCCAGCTTACCCACGGAGTCCCATAAAAAATAATCTGGGTAATCCAAACAAAAAGCCATCTGAATTTAGCATAGATTCCAAAAACATCTCGAGGATAGATTTTTTGCTCCGATTGATAGAGATGAATCTCTTTTTCCATGAAAAACTTCTATTGATTTGCTTTAGATAATGTCCATACATACATCGAAACGATATCTATTTCATTCTTTGATAAACGAGTATTTCTTGGTGGCATATGATTGACGACACCATTATTAATAACGCTCATAATAAATTCTATTCCTTTTCCATGAAGCCAAATATCATCTGTCAGATTGGGGGCGCCGATTATTTGATTTCCAGTAGCATTTTCAGAATGACATACAGAACAGGTCTGTTTAAACATAGCTTTACCAAGGTATGCAAGGTGTTCTTGATGTTCGCCCCCAGACAAACTATTAACGTAATGTGCAATATAAGTAACTTCATTAGGATTTAAAGATTGTTTAAAAGCTGGCATCATCCCATTTCTTCCATTCGTAATGGTCTCTCTTATGCTTTTAAGGTCGCCTCCGTAGAGCCAATCATTGTCAGTTAGGTTTGGGAAGCTGATTGATCCTTTTGCGTCAACACCATGACATTCAGCACATTGATTTAGAAATAATTTCTTACCCACTTTAACTGCTTTGCGATTATTTAAATAATCATCGGCACTTAATGCAGCGTATTTTTTATAAACTTCACTGTACTTTTCATTGGCAGAAGCCATCTCACGATCATACTGGTTGTTTTGAGTCCATTTATAACTACCCTGAGTAATAATCAATCCAGGATAAAAAAATAAATAGACAATACTAAAAATAATGGTAATGATAAAAAGATTTACCCACCATTTAGGAAGAGGGTTATTTTTTTCAGTAAGCGTTTCATCCCATACGTGGGTAGTTGATACTTTTTTAGAATTAATTTTTTTTTGCCCTGTTAAAAAGAGTAATATCAGGCAACCTAAGATACCAGCAATGGTTATTAGGGCGATCGTTATAGGCCAAAATAAACTCGGAAAATCAGTGATCATAACTCTCTAGTCCTTTAATGGAATTTTAGATGCATTAAAAAAATCTTTGCTTTTTCTTCGTTTGATTGCATAAATAATTATTAGTACAAAAAATACAAAGAAAATGACTGTTAATAATGTTCTTATCTCGGAGATCGCCATAATTTATTTCCTATGAATGCCAAGTGTTTGGAGATAGTAAATTAATGCTTCCATTTCCGTTTTATTCAAGAGCATGGCTTCAGCATTTTCAATATCATCATCACTGTAGGGAACACCCATGATTTTGAGCGCATGCATTCGTCTTTTGATGGTCTCCACCGAGGCCATATTGTCTTCCAGCCAGGGGTATGATGGCATAATCGACTCTGGTACAACCTCCCTAGGATTAAGGAGGTGAATACGATGCCAAGCATCGCTGTACCTTTTTCCAACCCTTGCTAGGTCTGGTCCTGTTCGCTTACTTCCCCAAAGAAATGGCCTGTCATATACAAATTCACTTGCTAAAGAATACTTCCCGTATCTTAATGTTTCAGCACGGAATGGCCTTACCATCTGCGAATGGCAAGATACGCACCCTTCTCGAATGTATATATCCCTCCCCTCTAAAGCTAACGCATCATAGGGCCTTAGGTTTTTGATTGGTTCATTGAGAGTTTTTTGTTTGCTCAGAGGAATAATTTCAATAATACCTGCTATAGATACAACTAGAAAGATTAGTACAATCATTAAAAAATTATTAGTCTCAATTTTTTCGTGTGTGAATTTTTTTTTCATGCCTAAATTTTCATCCTAATTTTGGAATTCTTACCTCAACTAAATGTTTATTTTTTATAGTCAACACAACGTTATAAAGCATCACTAACATCCCGCCAAAATATAAAATACCACCCAACAACCTGATGATGTAATAGGGCATCTTAGCCTTAACGCTTTCAATAAATGTATAAACCAATGAGCCATCATTGGGATCTAGCTCTCGCCACATGAGCCCCTCCATGACGCCTGCAATCCATAATGCAGCGATGTATAAAACTATCCCTATCGTTGCCATCCAGAAATGTAATTCAATTAGTTTTTTACTAAACATTTGATCCTGGCCGTAAAGTTTTGGAACCAGGTAATAAAGTGCCCCCATTGATATTAAACCAACCCAACCCAGCGCACCTGAGTGTACATGCCCAATGGTCCAGTCTGTGTAGTGAGATAGCGCGTTAACTGTTTTAATTGACATCATGGGTCCCTCAAATGTACTCATTCCATAAAAAGATAAGGAAACGATTAAAAACCTTAAAACAGGATCGGTCCTTAATTTATCCCAAGCACCTGATAGAGTCATAATTCCATTTATCATGCCCCCCCAACTTGGCGCTAATAAAATGAGAGAAAAAATCATTCCAAGTGTTTGTGTCCAGTCTGGAAGTGCAGTGTAATGGAGATGATGAGGTCCCGCCCACATGTAGGTAAATATTAGTGCCCAAAAATGAACAATGGAAAGGCTGTAGGAATATACAGGTCGATTGGCTTGCTTAGGAATAAAATAATACATTATTCCCAAAAAGCCAGCTGTTAAGAAAAATCCAACCGCATTATGGCCATACCACCATTGCACCATTGCATCTTGAACACCTGCATATGCAGAATAAGATTTAAGTAAACCAGCAGGTATCGCTGCACTATTTACAATATGCAATAAAGCAACCGTAATGATAAAGGCCCCAAAAAACCAATTGGCAACATAAATATGTTTCACTTTTCTTTTCGCAATTGTTCCAAAAAAAACAATCGCGTAACAAACCCAAACAACAGTAATTAATATATCAATTGGCCACTCTAATTCTGCATATTCCTTACTTGAGGTAATACCTAAGGGTAATGTTATTGCGGCGAGCAGAATAACCAACTGCCAACCCCAAAAAGTAAAATTAGCTAGCCTAGGTGCAAATAAAGTCGTTTGACAGGTTCGTTGAACAACGTAATAGGAAGTTGCAAATAAAGTTGATCCACCGAAGGCAAAAATTACCGCATTTGTATGGAGGGGTCTAAGTCTTCCAAAGCTTGTCCAAGGTAGATCAAAATTAAGTTCTGGCCAGATAAGTTGCGATGACAAAACAACGCCCACCAACATTCCAACAATTCCCCAAACTATGGCCATGAGGGTAAAATTTCTAATTGAATAATCGTTATACATAAAAATTCTTAAAACAATGAATTTACGTATTAAAACTCGATTGGAAATTAATTTTTTTGACCTAAGTCAAAAAAAAATAATAGAAAAATATTATGGTTAAAGAACTTAAATTTAATTGAGGAAAAAAAATGGAGCAACCCCTTCTAACACAACTCAAGCCAGTCATAATTGCATCACTGAGTGTCACTAGTTTTATGTTTATTATTTTTCTAACAATTATGTTTTTTCCATTTGAAAATTTTATTTAATGATCAATTAGTATTATTAAATACCCATTCCATCATTCATCTTATTATAATTCTCAATCCACAAATTTGACATTGCTGTAGCCCTATAATCCTTAAAGCATGGTGTACCTAGCGTATAGTGAATGAGTTTAGCACTTGGGTTGTCTTCATACTCGATAGCCAACCAATTCCACTCAATGGGTAATGCACCAATGTCATCATCATCAAGCCATGAAAACCGATGAAGAAATTTTCCTGACTGGCCTTTAATGAATTCTGGGGTTAAGATTTTATGCTTCGGATGTTCACAATTCCATAAAATAACACTTGACCAATTTTTTCTTGGGTAGTTTTGATTTATATTGCCTAGGTATTTTTTCTCTTGCTAAGTTTTATAGTCATGCTTTACAACCATCAATGCTTTTGAATCATCTCTTAAATCAAATAATTCTTTTACATCAGTCTGGCAAATCATATCTCCGTCTGCGAACAAAGCCCAGCCATTGAAATCATTTAAATAAGGGGTTAAAAATCTTGAATAAATAAAGTCATTACTTCTATCCTCGTGACCTTCAGAGTATTGATAAAGATTTTTTAAGGCTAAGGGGGTTATTTGAAGGGGCATTGAATAATGCTGAATCAGTGTTTGGCAGAAGGTGTGATAAGCCACCGACTCTTTCTGATCAAAACCTATGAAAATATTTAATTTTTTCATTAAACTCTGCCCTCACTATTAATTTAAAAATTTTATGCCCCTTGATTTTTATGATTTCTAACTTAGCTATATTTATTCTCTTAATATTATTTTACTTGCAGCTCTCTCAAGAAGGGGAAGTTTTGCGGCACGTATGATTATTTTTCTAATTACCTTTGCTGCCCTAGACTCACTGGTAAAAAGATTAGCAATGAACTTTGTAAAAAGGTATAGAGGTTTTGTTGTTCGCACATGAATTTGATCATATTTTTTCAGTAAAATTTCGCTAGCAAAATCCATACCTGCTTCATGCGCATCCTTAATTAATTGAGATAAGGTGGTGACACTCTCAAGCCCAAAATTATAACCATGAGCGGTAACTGGATGCATACCTACCGCAGCATCACCAATGACGGCATAGTTTTTTCCAACGAACTTATTTGAATATACTGAAACTAGCGGATAAATATAACAGTCACTATCTAATTTCATTGAACCGAATCGTGTTTTAAACTTTTTAGTAACCTCTAAACTAAATACATCGGGCTCTAAATTTCTAAGGCAATTAATTTCATGCTTAGTCGCAGTAATAATCACCGACGATTTATATAGTCCTTTTTTAAAATTTTGCATCGGTAAAAGAGCTAGAGTTTGGCCATAAGTGAACCATTCCCAAGCTGTAAGTTCATGACTTTTTTCATGCGTCATATTACAAACTAACATATCACGACCATAGTTATATGATGAGGATTGAATGCCTTTTAATGTTCTAATTTTAGAAAAACGACTGTCGGCACTGATTACCAAAGATACTTTTAAAAATTGACCTGAACTTAATTTAACCCTACTTGAACCTTCAAGGTCCTCTATATCTAAAACCTCAGTATCAAATATAAATTGAATTTCATTATTTATTAAAGAAAGATTATGTAATGCCTTATAGGTTGCAGATTTAATGCTCTTATTTGAAATAAGATAACCTATGGCTGAATTTTTTTTAAAATAATCTCTTAACTCAATTGATGGTTGGTCATCATTGTCGAGTATTCTTGCCTTATTAATAGGGGAAATACTCTCTGGATTAATTAATTCCCAAATCCTTAATTTATCCATTATCTTCTTTGAGCGGTGCGTTAGGGCTATTTCTCTACCGTCGTAAATGGGAGTGGTGATATTTTTTTTACTTTGCAGCTCTACAATGACGATTTTAAAGCCATTGCCAATCAAACTTAATGCCATGGCAAGGCCAATTGGGCCTGCACCAATAATAAGTATTGTTTTTTTAGTCAATGATTACTCTAGAAAAAATAATTCAATACCATTTCCAACTGGGTCTTTAAAAAATAATTGTTTATTACCAAGCAAGGGAACGTCTCTGCAATAAAAATCAATATGATATTTTTTTAAATGATTGATTGTTTTTCTATAATTTTTTGCACTAAAAGCAGCATGATCAAATGAACATTCCTCACAATGCTTAGTTGTAACATTATTTTTTTTGGTGGCCAGATGGAGAACATCTTTATCGCCAGAATAAAGCCAAAAACCTTTACTTTCATAGGGTGGGCGGTATCCTTCTTTTAAACCTACAATGTCAATATAAAATTTTCTCAACTTATGCATTGTCGATAAATCTGTGCGAATATTGTAGTGATTAAGGCCTGTTATCATTTTTCACTCCAATTAAATTTTAATGATCAACAATTTCTTAGAGATTTGTTTGATATATGTCAATTTTTTTCAACATAAATCTAGTTTAATTCAACTAAATAAATAATTTTTAATTCAAAACTAAACTGTAAAATTTAATGGAAACACTTCTATCTAAAGATGAATTTGAACAACAATTAAGAGCTAAAGGTGCGGGTTATCATATTCATCATCCTTTTCATGTGATGATGAATGAAGGCGTGCTTAACAAAAAACAAGTGCAAATATGGGTGGCTAACAGATATTATTACCAAATTGCTATTCCGCAGAAAGATGCTGCAATTCTCTCTAATTGTCCTGTAAAAGAGATAAGAAAAGGTTGGATCACTCGAATTATTGATCACGACGGTGATGCTAAACATGAGGGAGGGATTGAGGCGTGGATCAAATTAGGGTTGGCTGTTGGCTTAACGAGAAAAGATATTACATCCCTTAAATACCTCATTCCTGGGGTTAAATTTGCTGTTGATGCATATGTAAATTTTGCAAGGCAACGGCCTTGGCAAGAAGCTGTATGTTCATCTTTAACTGAATTATTTGCTCCACATATCCATAAACAAAGAATCAATTCATGGCCAGAAAAATATCCCTGGATAGACGAGACAGGGTTAATTTATTTTAAAAAAAGACTTATTGAGGCCCCTAGGGATGTCATTCAAGGATTAAGTCTAACGTTAGACTATTTTGGGAAAACAGAAAGGTTACAAAAAAGAGCACTAGATATCCTTCAATTTAAACTCGATGTTCTATGGGCGATGGTTGATGCAATTATGTTAGAAACAATGAATATTAAGGTTGAGGGTAAGACCTATACTGGCCAATCACAATTAACAACATTAAGGTTAGATAAAAATTATGAATAAATTAGCGTCGATCTTATCATTAGCTGCGCTTGTCATTATTGTATATATGATCATATATGATGTGACTAAAAATGTAGGAAGCACTACCTCAAAGGATAACGATGATTTTTATGGGATTGTACAAGAAAAGCCTAAAAATAATCTTGGGGTCTGGGTTGTTGGTAATCAAAAATTTACGGTAACCCGTGATACTGAAATAGATGAAGATTATGAAAGCATCAATATAGGCTCCTGTGTAGAAATTGATATAGAAAACAACCGGGTTAAAGAAATTGAATCAAGACATAAAAGTAGGTGTATTAATAATTAACCAAAAATGACATTACAAGATACAACTAAAAATTATGGCGATATTACCTTCTTAAATCATTGGGCTGTTGTAATATTGATCACAATCATGTTTTCTCTGGGATTTATCAGTGACTACTTACCTAAAGGAAATTCAAAGGAAAATATTATTCTTGTTCATGCAAGCATAGGAATTATTGCTTGCTTGGTAATATCGTGGAGAATTTATTGGAGAATAAGGAACGGATTTGTATTTGACTCGGAAATATTAACGTTCGAAAAATACTTAAAAATATTAATTTATTCCCTGTTGTTAATTTCATTAGGGCTACTAATTTTTTCAGGTCCTTTGTATATATGGAGCGAAGCTAAACCCCTGTCTTTTTTTAATTTATTTGAAATTCCATCTCCTTTTCAGATAAAGAACCAACCAATTCACGAACTTTCAGAATTTGTTCACAAAAACACATCTTACCCTTTTTTAATTATTCTAATTTCAATTCATTTTTGCCTTGTTTGTAGAGATATTTTTAGTATCAAACAAGGTTAACGATGGTCATGCATATGGAATTAATCACATGAAAGTAACTGAAAAAGATGCACTAAATCAATTCAATAGATTTTGTTTTAATGGTATTACTGGTTATGGAACTCTTGGGAGAGGCTTAGGTGATTATCTTTGTATTCAAGAGATTTGGATTGAGAAAAATGGTAAGTTAAAACCTAACAGCAAAAAAAGTGTTTCCCGAGAAGATTTTGATTTACCTTATTAAAATTAGCAAAAATTTTCTTACCCTATCTAAATAACAGCGATAGACCTAGGGGGTGTAAAGGTGGTCTTGCTAGGCTAGGTAGCTGTAGATCGAAGGCACATCTCCATTTTTAAAACGTGCGTGATTATTTCTAGCGCTAGGATTGCTGTCAGGGTGGTGCAAAAAAAAACTTTCTTTTATAGAGAAGCGTGTAACGGATTGCTCAGAACTCGAAGGGGGGACAGCCACATCTGTCACGTATTATTACCTGTACGAATTTTTCTGCCAAATTATTTCGGTTGCTTCTGCTAGTAAAGGGGGCTCAGTCAAAGTTGCTATGTCCTAGTTGAGAGGGCACAGCAAGAACCTTAGAAACCTTCGTACACTACAGTGACTTAATCATCTTTCATTATTGCATTCCAAGCAATAATCCCAATGACAAAAACGCCAATCCAAATGAGTGACCAAGCTGTACCAATTACTGTACCTTCGTTTAACTGTGAGCCAACTCCAAAGCCAATAGCGAACCATAGAACAACTGCAAGCAATCCTCTAAAACTCATAAGACTTTTCCAATAATAAAAGAAGTAATCTTAAACGATACAGACAACTGAATCCACAAAATCTGAGGATAACTATGCGCCCAATATTATCTTTCTTAACGATAGAAAAGCTTTCATTAGAATGTTCAAACTTTAGTCAGGTGTTTCTTTCTGAATATACTGATAAGGGTAAATAAATTTAAATGCGTTAGAGCGTGTTTATGGAGCTCATATTTTAGTGAATGTAATAAAAAAAAGTCATTGTGGGGTATGGGTAGCAAATGCCAAAGTACTTACAAATGTACTTACATATTGCTAATTTAGGAGTGCTGCAAAAGAAAAAACCCCTATTAATCAAGGGTTTAGTTTACAAATAGTGGTGGAGCTGGGGGGAATCGAACCCCCGTCCGCAAGCCCTCTGCAGATAGATCTACATACTTAGCTTATTATTTAAATTTAACTAATACTCCATTAACAAGCAACCGAATATATTAGCGAGCTACCTTAAGTTTAAGAAATTATTAAGTAACCCAATAATTTCCGAGTCTCTCTATATGACGCTGGTTCCTGAGCGAGTGACTTATCAGGTCAGCGTTTAGCTGAAATTAAGCAGCTAAAGCGTAGTTATCGTCGTTTGCGATTACTGTTTTTCTAGTTTATTTACGAGGTTACTAGTCCTCGGTATGCACTACTCTGTTTTGTAACCCACGTCGAAACCGGGTCAGCCCCAGAGTTGCGTATTATACTACTTTCCTTTGTTGGCTGCTCTTAAGATTCGAGATTGCTCTCTTTTCCAGTCTTTTTCCTTCTCTACAGCCCGTTTATCGTACTGTTTTTTACCCTTTGCAAGACCAATCTCACATTTGATAAGCCCATTCTTAAAATGCAAATCTAGCGGAACCAGGGTATATCCCGCCCGTTCCACTTTACCAATTAACTTAACGATTTGCTCGCCTTTAAGTAAAAGCTTTCTTGTTCTAACATTATCTGGGCTAACGTGGGTTGATGTGCTGCCGAGGGGGGAAATATGACAGCCAAGGAGATAAATCTCGCCACGCTGAATAATGACGTAAGCCTCCTTGAGCTGGGCACGATTGTCCCGAATCGCCTTAACCTCCCAGCCCTCTAGGACAATACCCGCCTCAAATTTGTCCTCGATAAAATAATCGTGGAACGCTTTTTTATTTTGCACAATGCTCATTAATCGTTTTACCAGATAGTATAATTAAATAATATTTAGAATCTTATCACCTCAATGTATACAATTAAAAAAAACGCAATCGTATTTCATGACGCAGAAAAAATGTTTAAGCTTGTTGACGATGTGGAAAGTTATCCCGAGTTTCTTCCCTGGTGTGGAGGGGCTGAATTAATAACTCAGGATGATGCAATTACTGAGGCAAAAATCACAATCAATTACCATGGCTTAAGACAATCGTTTACTACCAAAAATAAAAAGTTTTTTCCAAGCAAGATGATTATAGAATTAGTGAATGGACCTTTCAGAAAGCTCGAGGGTGAGTGGCGTTTTATTGAAGTAAGTAAGGGGTGCTGTAGAATTGAGTTAGATTTGAATTATGAATTTAAAAATATAATTTTAGAAAAGCTGATAGCGCCAGCATTCAATATGATAGCCAACACATTTATTGATAGCTTTGTGAAACGAGCAGAGGAAGATTAACTTGCCAGATAAAATTATGATCGAGGTTGCTTTCGCATTGCCTAATAAACAAATTATCATCCCTGTCCTTGTCCATAAGGACTGTACTGTTCAGAAGGCTATTCAAATGTCTGGTATCCAGGAAAAATTTACTGAGATTGACCTTAGCAAAAATGATGTTGGTATTTTTGGCAAATTAACCACCTTGGATGCAAAGTTACGTGAGCGAGATCGCGTAGAAATTTATCGTCCATTAATCGCCGACCCAAAAGAGATTCGACGTCAAAGGGCCGCTGAGGGCAAAGACATGAAAAAAGGGAGTTAAAATAGCCATAACACTCGATTCCTCGCATTGTTTTCTGTATAATCTCGTTTTGCGCGATAAGGAAATCACATGCGTCTGACAAAACAAGCACTAACATTTGACGATGTACTTCTCGAGCCTGCACATTCGAATGTCGTTCCCAGAGAAGTTTCATTAGCAACACAGCTTACTAAAAATATAACTCTCAATATCCCTCTTGTCTCCGCTGCAATGGATACAGTGACCGAGGCAAACCTTGCAATCGCTTTGGCAGAGCAAGGGGGTATCGGTATTATTCATAAAAATATGCCCCCAGAATCGCAGGCTGACCATGTCAAGAAGGTCAAGCGTTTTGAGTCTGGTGTCGTTAATGATCCTATTACCATCAACCCCAACATGAGTGTTGATGAGGTGATTCAAATTACCCGCAAACATAAAATTTCTGGCTTGCCTGTTATCGACAACAACAAGGTTGTCGGTATTGTGACCAACCGAGATTTGCGGTTTGAAGACAACCTTAGTCAGCCGATTAAAAATGTCATGACACCGAGAGAGAGACTAGTCACAGTTTCAGAGGGCGCAAGCAAAGATGAGGTAATGCGTCTTTTACACCAACATAGACTGGAACGTTTATTAGTCATTGACGCTAACGACCACCTTCGAGGCTTAATCACCGTTAAAGATATTCAAAAATCCTCCGATCACCCCTTCGCTTGTAAGGATTCTGATGAAAGATTAAGAGTCGGTGCTGCGGTTGGGACAGGCGAGGATACTGAACAAAGAGTTGAGCTGCTAATCAGCGCTGGGGTTGATTTGATTGTTGTTGATACCGCCCACGGACACTCAAAAGGTGTCTTAGATAGGGTCAAATGGATAAAAAAACACTTCCCCGCCACCGATGTCATTGGCGGTAATATTGCTACCGGTGATGCTGCACAAGCACTCATTGATCATGGTGCAGATGCTGTTAAAGTTGGTATTGGTCCTGGCTCGATATGCACCACACGGATCGTAGCTGGGGTCGGAGTGCCACAAGTGACAGCTATCGCAAATGTTGCAGAGGTCCTTGGTAAGAAAAATATCCCCTTTATTGCTGATGGTGGAATTCGTTATTCTGGCGATATTGCCAAGGCAGTTGCGGCGGGGGCATCATCAGTGATGCTGGGTAGCATGTTCGCTGGGACTGAAGAGGCACCCGGTGAGGTTGAACTCTATCAAGGAAGATCTTACAAATCCTATCGCGGAATGGGCTCTATTGGTGCAATGCAAAAAGGCTCAAGTGATAGATACTTTCAGGATGATGAAAATAACGCAGAAAAATTAGTGCCCGAGGGTATTGAGGGGCGTGTGCCTTACAAAGGGCCGGTGCTTAACGTTATCCATCAACTCATGGGGGGCTTAAGGGCTTCGATGGGTTATGTTGGCGTTAAAACCATTGCAGAAATGCATAAAAAAGCCACATTTGTTCAAATCACCAACGCAGGAATACGTGAATCCCATGTGCACGACGTTCAAATCACAAAAGAAGCCCCTAATTACAGGGTGGATTAAATTTTATAAAGTGCTCTATGGATAAGGTTTTAATTTTAGATTTTGGCTCGCAATATACACAACTTATTGCAAGGCGTATCAGGGAGCTAAACGTCTACTGCGAGATTCATCCCTATGACGTTGCTGATGAAATCATTAAGAACATAAAACCCAAGGCAATTATTCTATCGGGTGGGCCTAATTCTGTTTATGAGAACGATACCCCAAAGGCACCAGAAATTATTTTTACCTTAAACTGCCCTATCCTTGGTATTTGTTACGGTATGCAAACCTTAGTTAGTCAATTGGGCGGCAAAGTTGAGAATAGTCCTAAGCGTGAATTTGGTTATGCAGAGATACGCGCAAGAGGTCATTCAAAGCTACTTAAAGATCTTCAAGATAAAACCAACGCTAATAATCATGGCTTACTTGATGTATGGATGAGCCATGGGGATAAAGTCATTGAGCTGCCAGAGGGTTTTAAGTTAATTTCTAGCAACGATTCCACACCTATCGTTGCAATTGCTGATGAAGCAAGAGACTTTTACGGCGTACAATTTCATCCTGAAGTTACCCATACAAAACAAGGAAAAAATATCTTATCGCGTTTCGTTGTTGAAATAAGTAAGTGTGAACAGTCCTGGAATATGCCTGACTATGTTGAGACTGCAATTGACGAAATAAAACGTCAGGTTGGCAGCGACAAAGTTATTCTCGGTCTCTCTGGTGGAGTGGACTCATCGGTTGCAGCAGCTTTGTTGCACAGAGCAATTGGTGATCAGCTAACCTGTATATTTGTTGATCACGGCATGTTAAGGCTTGATGAAGCAACCAGTGTTATGAAAACCTTTCATAACAACCTCGGCGTCAAAGTGATACATATAGACGCGACCAAAAAATTTATGGGTGATCTTAGGGGTATTACTGATCCAGAACAAAAAAGAAAAATTATTGGTAAAGATTTTGTAGAAGTGTTTCAAGAGGAAGCCAAAAAATTAAAAGACGTAAAATGGTTGGCGCAAGGCACCATCTATCCTGATGTAATTGAATCTGCCGGTGGTAAGACAAAAAAAGCTCATAATATCAAAAGTCATCACAATGTAGGTGGCTTACCAGAGACTTTGAATCTTAAGCTGCTTGAACCCCTCAGAGAGCTATTTAAGGATGAGGTAAGAGAGTTAGGGATAGCACTTGGATTACCCAAAGATATGGTATTCCGACACCCCTTCCCCGGACCTGGTTTGGGTGTTCGAATTTTAGGTGAAGTAAAATTAGAGTTTGCTGATCTGCTAAGGCAGGCCGATGCAATCTATATTGAGGAATTAAAGAAGAGCGGCTGGTACGAGAAAACGTCGCAGGCTTTTACAGTTTTTTTACCCGTCAAATCTGTGGGGGTCATGGGTGATGGAAGAACTTATGAGTATGTGGTTGCTCTCAGAGCGGTTGAAACGTCAGACTTTATGACAGCCCAGTGGGCTGAACTTCCCTATGAACTTCTGGGCAAGGTGTCTAATCGGATTATTAATGAAGTAAAGGGTATTAACCGTGTTGTTTATGATATCTCGGGTAAACCGCCCGCGACTATCGAGTGGGAATAAATATTTATAAAAGGAAAAAAAATGCTTGCATGTCTAGATCTTGAGGGGGTTCTGTTACCTGAAATATGGGTTAAATTTGCTGAAAAAACTGGGATTGAAGAGTTAAAAATCACAACAAGAGAGATCCCAGATTATGATCAGCTTATGCGAATAAGACTAAAAATCCTTCGAGAGCAAAATTTAACCATAAACGATATTCAAAACGTTATCGCAACCTTATCCCCGCTTGAGGGTGCTTATGATTTTTTAAATTGGTTAAAATCTGAGTTTCAGGTAATTATCCTGTCCGACACGTACTATGAATTTATTGGTCCCTTAATGAAGCAACTTGATTATCCGACGGTATTTTGCCATAGCTTAGTGATCGATAATAAAGGATTAATTACTGATTACAAATTACGTCAAAGTGACCAAAAAACTAAAGCCGTTAAATCACTTCAGAGTCTAAATTTTAAAGTAATCTCTGCCGGAGATTCTTATAATGATACTGGAATGCTGCAGCAAGCTGACGCCGGCATTCTCTTTTGTCCACCTGACAAGGTAATAAAAGACTTTCCTCAGTTTCCAGTTGCCAGAGATTATAGTGAATTTAAAAACCTACTATCTTCGACTAAGTTAAAATTACTGGGCTAAATGGATCCACTTAGCCAGGGAGTTGTGGGTGCTGTTGTTCCCCAGTCATTTGCCAAAAGAAGTTCTATTTTATGGGCATCAGTGCTTGGTTTCGTTGCTGGACTAGCTCCCGATTTGGATATCTTTATCCGCTCTGAAAACGACCCCCTTCTCTTCTTAGAATACCATCGTCAATTTACACATTCACTTGTTTTTATCCCAATTGGAGGGCTGTTGTGTGCCAGTTTCTTTTATTTCTTGCTGAAAAGAAAAATCAGGCTGGGCTTCAAAGAGGTTTGGCTTTACTCAACCTTAGGCTATGGTACCCATGGACTGTTAGATGCCTGCACGAGCTATGGGACACTTTTATTTTGGCCATTCAGTGATTACCGATTCGCTTGGAATAATATTTCAATTATCGACCCAATCTTTACCCTTCCAATTCTCTTTCTGGTCGTAATCGCCGCCATTCGCAAGAATAATTTGTATGCAAAGATTGCGC
>JGI10211J34971_10001597_pt1 | contig 18668 bp, 22 predicted proteins | sample Etolagsediment_FD_34971 | JGI IMG/M metagenome (IMG submission 34971)
GGGGTTTTTCGTTTTTAAAAAACACACATTACACGCAATCAGTGTCATTGGTAAATGTTTGCAAAAAACTGGCGTACAGGAATCCCGTGTAATATTTTAAAAACTGGCGTACACGATTTTTTTTTTCAATTTTAGAACACATGAATTTTTTACCCAAAATTCGTTTTGTGGCATCTTTGCAGACAGGAAAAATAACCACCAAGGATTCAAAAAAGTTTTGTGGCATCTTTGAGACAAGCGTTTTTGTTTAAAGTTATAATTATTTATATTTATTTTCATTTTATGATTAAAATTCCTCAATTTGCATTGCAAGATGCCACGAAAGATGCCACAAATGAAAGTCAAAAAAAAACTTTTTTTGCACTATTGTCTCCCAGAAAATTTACTTTTTTTTGAGGCGAAAAATATTTTTGTGCAACATTTGTTTTTTTCACGTTTTTTTTTTGTGGCAAATTCTGTGGCATCTTGCAATGCAAATTGAGGAATTTATTCATAGAGGTAAAATAATAATAATAAAATATATACTATTACTTGTTTAAATATGGTGGCAAAGATGCCACAAAACTTTTTTGGGGTTCTTGGTGAAGATATTTTTTTTGTGGCATCTTTGCAAAATTTGTAGTTTATATGAAATGTTAACTTTTTGTTGAAAATCTAAAATCTAATTTTAATAATTATAATAAGAATATATGTATTTCAATACTTATTAGTGGCATTTGTGGCATTAGTGGCATTTGTGGCATTCGTGGCATTTGTGGCATTCGTGGCAAGTTATGTGGCAACTTTATAAAAATATACTTAAAAAAAATATATGAATAAAAATTATGAGTAACCCATATATGTGTTATCGATGTTTATTTAAAACATCAAAAAGATATAATATTATCAAACATTATAATAGAAAAAGAAGATGTGTGCGTAGTACTTCCTGTAGTTATAGTGATGAAGAAATAAAATTATTAAATGATAAACAATTAGAAGAAAAATTTAAGCATAAAATAAATAATGAAGAAATGGATGAATTATTACAACAAATTCATTTAAATAATGAAAAAAAAGAAACACCTGAAATAGCGAATAATGTATTTAATCAAACAACAAATAATACCACGAATAATAATACCACGAATAATAATACAATGAATATTACAAATAATATAATGAATATCAATATAAATATATCGAATAACCTCATACCATTTAATGAAGATTGGGACTTGTCTTCAATAAGTGAAAAGGATAAAATATATCTTATTTTTTCAAAAGTTATGTATACAAAGTTATTGGAACTTATACTTAAAAATGATATTAATTCAAATGTTATTATTGATAATGATTCTGAACAAGGATTGGTTTTCTATAAATATAATCAAGAAAATAAATATGAACATATCAAATTAGACCAATTAGTTAATGATTCAGTGTCTAAACTTCATAAACAACTTATTGAAATTTACAAATCAATCATGGATGATTTAAGCGACGATATCAAAAGTAATATTATTAAACCTACTTTTTTAAATGAATTTTTAAAAGCAGTAGAGGAAAAATATGATAATTTTAAAAATAAAAGTAATATTAAAAAAAATGTAAAAGAAATGATTATTGAAATATATAAAAATAATCAAGACAAAGCACTCATGATTATGAAAGAAAAAGGAGAAAAAAAACATTTAATTAATTTTTAATTTGTTTCTTTAATATATGAATATAATAAAAACAGAAAAAGGTTATTATTATAAAATTTATAAAAATAATAAAAAAAAACGTATTTCAAAATTAGAATATGAAAAATTTGTAAAGAATGGTGGAAGTCCTAATCCTGGTTTAACTATTATACCATCTCCTCTTAAACGAAAACGTTCAGAATCTACTAATACAATTACAAATAATAATAATTTTAATTTAAATAAAATGAAACAATATAATAATAATGTTCGTTTAACAAAAATAGAATCTGATGTTATAAAAGAATTAAAAGAATTAAATAATAATCAATATCAATATTTGAAAATAAAAAATAATAAACCTTTAAAAAATACATATAAAAGAAATAAAATAGATACTTCTATTGTGAATAATAATAATAAAATTATAAAATATTTAAAGTGTTATAAAGGACATGATGATTTTATAAAAAAAATATTAAAAGAAATTATCATGCATAAATTTGCAATTGAATTAACAAATGAATATAATGAAAAGAATCTTGATTTTAAATTTAAGGTACCTATAATATATAATATTTATTTTAGCATTGATCCAACTGATTATATAACAATTTATATTGAAATGGAAAAATTAAATGAAATAAAATGGAATACAATAAAATTAAATGATAAAGAGATTATTAACAGTTATGATAATATCATAAAATATTTAGAATTCTTAAGATCAAATGGTTTATTTCATAACGATACACATCCTGGTAATTTATTTTTTATTAATGATGGTGATGATGGTTGTAAGATGGGTTTAATTGATTTTGGACAATCAAATACTAAATCATTANATTCAAGTTTTTTAGGTATTAAGATTAAAAATAATANAAATAATCATAATATTAAAATTAAAAAATTAAAATCATGGTGTAATAAATCAAGTAATAATTGGTCAGAAAGTTATTAACTAAAAATAATCATACCCAACCAAACTTCCATTTGATATATAATCAATAGACGCACCACCTCCTGTACTGACATAATAAAAATTATGTTCAAATTTATTCACAAAACATGCTGTGTCCCCGCCACCAATTACAATTTTTTTACCTGATTTTTTTAATAATTCTATCAATGTTTGTGTACCATATTTATACAAATCATGTTCTACAACGCCTAATGTACCATTCCAAAAAATAATATCATAATGTTGAATAATAGCATTGAGTTCAATAATAGACTGCATGCCAATATCAAAAAAGTTTTTATTTTCTGGTAAGTCTCTTGAATGGTAATAAGTACATTTATTATTTAAATCTTCCGATGATAAACCATCATTCATTTCATATATTTTTGCTTTATTATCTTGAATAGAATCTATATAAGTTCTATATTCTTTATTTTTTAAAATAGAATTTATATTTCCTCCCGAAATATAAATTCCATCTATTTTTTTTGATAATTGTTCCAATAATGCTAATTTATCGTCCATTTTACCGCCGCCAATAATAGCTAATATTTTTTCATGATTTACATTTTTTTGAATCAAATCTAAACATTGTATTTCTTTATGAATCAAATATCCAATTACTCTTTGGCTACCTTTAAATCCACAAATAGACATATGTTTTCGATGAAGACAACCAAAAGCATCATTAACAAAAATATTTCCCATTTGATTAAATAGTTGAACAACATTATTATCTTCTAAATCTTTTTTTGAAAATTGTGTTTCTTCTTGATGAAAACGAATATTCTCACATAAATAAATAATGTGTTTATTTTTTTGTAATAATTCCAATGAATTTTCATGAATACCATCTTTTAAGAAACAAATAGATTCTTTAAAATAAGATTGAATTTGAGTTAAAAAATGTTTTAAACTAAGCTTTTCTTCATAACCATTGCCTTGTGGACGAGCTAAATGAGTAATTAATACAACATAACTTGGTTTTTGATCCAAAATATATTGTATTGTTTTTAAAGAAGAAGTAATACGAAAATTATCATTCATTGTAAAATTTTCTTTATTATAAGGTATATTCCAATCTACACGTATTATTACTTTTTTATCTTTAAATTTATAATTTTCTATAAAACAAGGATGATTATAATTATTTTTTTGAATATTATGTTGTACAATATGTTCTGTTAATTTTACTACTTGTGCGCTATATGACCATTCATTATCATACCATATCATAAGTTTAAATTCATTAACATCTAACTGCATAGAAGCATGTGCATCAATAATAGAAGGAACTTTAGTAGTATTAAAATCACTACTTACTAAATCTCTTTTATTTACTTTTATATATCCTGATTTTTCCATATTTTTCAATAATTCTTCTAAATTTGTATTTTCATTTAGCGTCACATTTAAATCAACAATACTGACATTACTAACAGGTACTCGTAATGAAGTACCTTTTACTTTACCATCCAATGAAGGAAGTAGAACTTTAATTGATTTAGACGCACCTGTACTATGAGGAATGATATTATTAATTATTGAACGAGATGTTCGATTATTAAAATGATTTGTATCAATTGTATTTTGAGATGCAGTAGTAGCATGAATAGTAGTAAAGTTTGCTTTTTGAATACCATAATTTTTCTCTAAAAACCCTAATACTGGACAAATACAATTTGTTGTACATGATGCATTACTAATTATCTTTTCACCATTATATTTTTCATGATTTACATTAACCACAAATTGGGGACTATTATCTTTAGGAGGTGCACACATAATAACATAATCTACATTATGCGTAGAACATTTATCTTGTGTTAAATAAGCACCTGTACTATCAATCACATAATGAATATCATATGATTTCCAATTAAGTAATGATGCATCACGATTATTAAGTAAATAAATCACTTGACCATTAATTGAAAAAGTACTTTCATTAATAATTTCTATAGACCAATTTTTAGAATATTGATGTGTAGAATCATTTTCTAAATATGATGCTATATTTTCTAATTTAAAGTTAGGCGCATTAATTGCTTTTAATTTTAACGTTTTATGCCCTAAAAGTTGAATAAATACAGATTTTCCAATACGTCCGAAACCATTAATGCCAACAAATGTCATATATAATTATTTATATAAAAATTATAATGAATAAAAACAAAAAAAATTGAAATTTTTTAATTAAAAAAATAAAATCATTTTTAAGATGAATCAAAAAATATGCTGCAGTGAAGAAAATCTAAATAATTTACATAAATCAACTGGTTGGATACCTTGTCGAGAACAAACACATCCAATTGATGAAATATTAAATGTAAAAGAAAAAATGAATGCTCAAAATAAAAAATTATATTATTCAAAAGAAGATGAAATACTAATAAATTATTTTGGGTATGAGTCAATTCTACTTATTAGTAAGGATCAATTTAAACTAAAATCATCTGTTTCATTAAATGTAGAAAAAAAAATTATTTGTATTCCAAATGAATATCCTTATCAAGTACCATATGGTACATTTCATTATGTATTATGGTATTCATATTTAGATATAGATAAATCTAAAATAAATGAAGATATATTTCAATGTTTAAAAGAAATAAATGAAGAAAAAAAATTTGAGTTTGTTTGGTATGAAAACCCATCTATGAGTGTTCCTGAAGTATATCATGTTCAAGTATTTTGGCATTATTTAGAATAAATANTAATTTATATAATTTCTGTNANATCTACATGAGCTAATAACATGCGTCTACAACAATATCTATGAACACATAATTCATCTAATATTTTACCTTCAATTGTTTTATCTTTAATTTTATCTATATTTATAAAACGTTCTTTTTTATTTTCTACTACATTGTCTTTTAAATAGTGTTCTTGAATTTTTTGTTGATAAACTTCCCATTTATTAGCAATTACTTTATTGCAACTAAAACAACGAATTGGAATAATCATACTTAATATATAAAGATACTTTATTTTTAAGTATTTTAAAAGTTCATTTTTTTATAATTTTTAAAAATAATAAGAAATTTTTTATAGTGTTTAAGAGCGTTTAAATATTTATAAATAAATATAAATTATAATTATAAATGGATACTAAAGCAACTCTATATACTAAAACAAAACTCAATGAACTTGCTGCTCAACACAATCGCCTTACTACATTATGTGCTTTTTTATTGAATGAAGTAAGTGGTATTAAGAAAGAATTACATTCAATTAAATCAGGAAGTTCAGGTATTCCATCTGCACCCCATGGAGGTACATCTCAATCTAATTCTATTCAACATAATCGTATGTCTAATTTTTCAGAACTTAAAGCCGAAGAAATTTTAAAACAATTATCAATTAATAATCTTGATAATTAAAATTTATAACTTATTTGAAGTATATGCTAAATAATAATTGATATATTATCATTATATTTACACCTTTGCACATTTAAAACGCCGATTTTATAATAAATAAAACTACTTAAAAAGATATTAATATATATTATTAACAATGAATAGTAAGAAGTCTATAAAGATTTGTTCATAAGGGTTTGAATTATTACGATGTCAATCGGTTAAGCTATATGCAAAATAATTCTTTTTATAACCTATTAAAACTTCATTTCCATTACACGATGGAATATAACCAAATTTTTATACCTCGGCATTTTAAATGTGCAAAGGTGTAAAAAGACCTCATATATATTAGTATTAAACCTACTAATAAAGCTAATATATATGATTCTTTATTTTTTACAAAAGAACAATTTTTATAATGTTTTTTTATACTATTTTACATATTTCTATTTTACAACTTAATATGTGTAAATAAATATATTTATCTTAATTAAATATGTTTTTTTTATATTCGACATTTTGTTCTTATAAAAAAATATTAAAAAACATATCATCTGATATAAAAATACCATTTATTGATAATAAATTAAAGTTTTTAGGTGCTTCAACAGCAGATATAATAATGACATTTATTATATCCTATTTTATTTCAATAGTTATGAATTTAAATTTTTATTATGTATTTTTAGTTTTATTTGTTTTTGGTTTAATTCTTCAAGTATATTTATGTAGAAGAGATATAATAAATTTTGGTGATAAACAAATCAAAAAAATATTTCCAAATATAAAATTTTCAATGAACGATGTAAAAATAATTTAAATATATGTTTTTAATCTATATTTAATAAAATAAATCATGTTATTTATTGATAATTATAGATTTAATGAAGATGGGAATGATATATTATTAACGAATTTATATGATGTATATCCTTCTAAAATAAAAGAATAAAAGAATAAAAAATATAATTATACATTAGATGTCTGATTTAACAACACAAAAAACAAATATATTAGTAGAAAGAAAAGTAAAAAAAGATAATGGTAATAATGGTAATAATGGCAATAATGGCAATAATGGCAATAATATTGGTAAATCATTTAAATCATTTAAATCAATATTGGCAGATTTTAATGTAATGCCTTATGTCATTGGTTTTGTAATTGCGTTGTCATTTCAAAATTTATTAAGTGAATTTTCAAAAACGATCATACAAAAAATATTTAAAATAAAAAATCCTTTATTAGATGCTACTTTTGAATTTATATTAATATTAATTTTAATTTATGTTTTTATTCATCAAATTTATTATAAATATTTGTTTAGTGAAGATATATCTAAAGAAAAAATTGTAAAAAAAGCAATAAATGAAACAAAGATTGATGAAGCAAAGAAAGAAATCGAAAAAGATTATGAAACAAAGAAAAGTATTGAAAAAGATTTTGAATTCGATAAAAATAAAAGTATTGAAGAATATTTTATGAATTTATATTAATAAATATGTGGTTCTATGACTCTATGACTCTATGACTCTATGATATCAAATGCGCATTTTCGAAATTGATTCAATATTAATTTTTAATATTTTTCATTTATTATTTTTTTTAGTGTTTGACTACTAATATTTATATTTTTCTTCTTTAACTCCAATAAAGCTACTTTCATTTGATTTTGATGGTCCTTTAATTCATCCACAAGTTCTTTTATCATTTTTATTTGTGTTTCATTGTATTTTTTTTTGCTTTTTTTAATATCATATTGAATTATTTCATAATCTAATATTTTTCCTTGGGTACTTTCTTTATATCCATGTATTTTTAACAAACCATGATGAACTTCATGATGATGTTGTTTACATAAAACAACTAAATTTGATAATTTATTTTTAAATCTGTTATTTTCATCAAAATCATGTTGCTCTACAATATGATGGGTATCTAATCCTTCTTCTACTTTTCCACAAATCGAACATTTTTCAACATATAGTTTTGAATTATAATTTGATGTTTTGTTTTCAAGAATTTCTCCACTATTACAAAGTAATTTATTTCGAATTTTTTTGGCATCTTTAATAAAATCATCATCGTCAATAACATAATTGGCTATTTCTATTCCATATAAATTAGATCCACAACCATCCATCAGTTTTCGACCATAAATTAATTTTTCATCTTGATATTCAATACTTAAATGTTTAAAATGAATACAATCCAATTGTTTAATTTCATCTAATTCAACTAATTTATGAAAATGAGTAGCCATAATAAAATGAACATTATTTTTACAAAAACGTAATATTGACGCACTTACAATTGCTAACGCTGATGTTTCTTCCGTTCCTTTACAAATCTCATCCCCCAATACAATGGATTGACTATCACTGTATTTTAGAATTGACCGTAATTCATCCATTTCTACTACAAAAGAAGACATTCCCTTAAAAATATTATCGTCTCCATTAATGCGTGTAAATATTTTTGAATACGGATAATAAGTAAATGAACTACAAGGTACATAAAATCCCATTTGTGCTAAAATAATATTACAACCTACTGCCTTACTTAAACTACTTTTACCAACACCATTTATACCATAAAGTAAGAAACCATTGTTTTTATCATGATCCATTTGAATATCATTGGGTACGTAATCATAATTTTCATGAATCATTTCAATAATAGGATGACGCATTTCAGAAGCTTCAAAATAACTTTTTTTATCATATTTATCATCAATAATTGGTTTTTTATAATGATGGGTCAATGCTACTTTTGCTCCGCATTTAATAAAATCCAATTGAATAATAAATTGACTTAAACATTGAAATAAATCTTGATGTTTTTCAAATATAGATGATTGAAACTCTAAATATTTCTTTTTAGTTAATTCTTTAATTTTATCTTCTTGTTTAACTAATAAAATACTAAGTTTTGTTAATTTTTCGCTTGAAATTTTAACATTTGTTGTTGTATATCTTTTAATTTCATATTCATTATTATTTTGTTTTTTAAATTCTTTGACTAATAATTCTGATCTTTTCTTGGTAGTATATATAAAATATCCATCACGATCATTATGTTCCATTTTGACAAAATCACTATTTATTTCAATCATATTTGATAATTCTTTCATAGTATCATTAAAATAACCATAAACATTATCTATTTTTTCTTGTATTTCATCTAATTCCTGATAAACACCTTTCTTAAAAAAAGAACTTTGAATATTTTGTAAATTGTATTTTCCCATTGCTTTTAAATCTAACATTTCTTCAAAACTCATAATATAATTTTCAAAATCACAAATATAGTCATGATTAAAATAATAATCTTCTAAATTAATAATATTTATAAATATATTAATTAATTTTTGTATATTATTATAAGTATAACTTAAATTTAGGAACTCAAATGGGTGGAGTTGTCCTAAACTAATTTTACGATGAATTCTTTCAATATCTATAATTTCATCCAATAATTTTTCACTCTTTTCTATTCCTTTGATATTTATAAATTCTTCTATCAATTGATATCTTTTTTCAATAAGATTTCTATTGGTTGATGGGTTATGAATACAATATTTTAAAAATCGTTTTCCTAATGACGTAGATGTTTTATCAATTACATGAAACAAAGATTTATATTTATGATTTTCTTGATTATTTAAACTTACAATATTCAGTTGATATAATGCGTTATGATATAAAATTAAATGGTCATCATAATTCCAAAATTGAGGTTTGTCTATTTTTTGAATACAATTTTCATTATGTTCAAACGCAAATTCAAGTAAAATAATATAACTAATCGTACTTAATCTTTTTTTTTCTAAATCTAAATATTCCAATGGTTGAAGTAAAGTTTCATGATTAAATATTTTAGATAAAAATGTATTTTGATAATGAATATTTTCAAATTGAGTCTCAATGTTTTTATAATGAACAAGACGATTTTCTAAATTAATTTTTTTACTTAATTCTCTTATCATATCTTGTGACGAATCTTCAAATTTTTTTGAATAGTTAATAATAATTTCTTTTGGATTAAATGTTTCCAAAAAACGATAAATTTCTTCAAAATAAGCATTTTTATCATAATAATTCATTTTTGCTTCATATAAATAATTTTTACCTGTCGATAAATCAATACTTGCTAAACCAAAAACATAAATATCTTTATTTGTTTTAAAACATAATTCGTGATTTAAATACAAAGAAACTATATTATTGGGATTATAATTAACGATTTCGTCTAAATAAGTACCAGGACTAAAAATTTGAGTAATTTCTCTTTTAGGATTGGGTGGTGGTGTCACTTGTTCAATCAAAACAATGGTATAATTGTGACTAATTAAAATTTGAATAAACCGTTTTAATGAATGAGTAGGAAAACCAGCCATTAAACAATTATTTTTTGAATTTTCTAAAATAGCTTTATTACGACGTGTTAATTGAATATTAAGTAATTCTGCAATAACTTTAGTGTCACCAATTTTTTCTTTATCATTGTCAACACCATAAAATTCAAAAAAAGAACCTACTTGCATGAGTACAAGAGTGTGTTCACCATATTTTTTTTCAAATTCTATTTGTTGGTTTAAATAGTCATGTATTAACATTTTTACCTTTTTACCTTTTTACCTTTTACCTTTTTTTTATTAAGTATCTATCTTAAAATATACTTTATTGTTTAAGTGGATATTTATTTTTTTTAAATAATAAATTCAAAAAAAAATAATAACATAGATTATGATAGACCTATTTAATTTGTTTATGGGTACTTATTATGAAGAAAATAAATCTAATATATGGAGTTTAATCATTGTAAGTTTATTATTTATCATATCAGAGTCAATATTAGCACCTTATTTTATCAGTAATATACTTAATAATCTAAAAAACGTTCAATATTATTTATTATATGCTTTTATTTTATATATAATAATATTTGTTTTATTTTATTTCAAAAAAAAGTATGAGAAGGATATTTTTTCTGATTTGATTACTAAACCACGAGAACGTTTATATTCAGGTATTATTGATAAATATAGTGAAAACTACAAGTCATTAAAAATGGGAAGTACAACTTCAAAAATAAATAATATAACAAATGAATTTAGAAATCTCTACCAATTTTTAATTATTGATATATTTCCAAATATTGTAGTGTTATTTCTAATAGCAATTGTATTATGTTATCTAAACATGAATATTGGTTTATTATTATTTTTATGTTGTATTTTATTTATTATTTTAATTTTAAAATATAAAAATTCAATATATAAAATAAAACATCAAGGAGAAAATTATTATTATAAAATAAACAATAATTTAGTTGATATTTATGAATCACTTATGAATACATATTTAAATAATTCTGAAAAAGAAGAAAAAGAAAAAATAAGAAATGATCAAAAAATGTACAATTACTATTTAAACGAACGAAATAAAATTGAAAATAACTTAGCTTATTTATTATATTGTGTCGTTATTATTACATTATTTGTCACTTTATATCTAACATTAAAATTAAATTCTTCATTAGCTAATAAAACAATTATAATTTTATTTTTGATATATTTTACAAATAGTGCTGTTATTATTACAAAAAATATACCATTTATATTACAAGTTTATGGTGCAGTAATTTATAATATTCATTTTGTACAAAGTTTACTTAATGAAAATATTTATAAGAAAATAACAGATATAACTAAAGGAAATATACAATTTAAAAATGTTTATTTTTCATATAATAATAATGATCCTATTTTAGAAAATATAAATTTAACTATTTCATCAGGTACTAAATTAGCAATTATGGGACGCAGTGGTTCAGGTAAATCCACATTATCAAAATTACTACTTAAATTTTATCCATACAATGGACATATATTAATTGATAATCAAGAACTAAAAAATATTAATACAAATTATCTACGGTCAAAAATACTTTATTGTAATCAAAAAACAATGTTATATGATAAAAAAGTTATTGAAAATATAAAATATGGAAATAATGCGACTGATGATGAAATATTAGAAATACTTAAAAATTATGAATTATTGGAAATATTTAATGGATTGAAAAATGGAATTTATAGTGATTCAGGTGTTCAAGGGAATGAACTAAGCCATGGTATGCAGAAAATTGTCATATTATTACGCACGATACTTAAAGTAAATGATGCTTTAATAATTATTTTTGATGAACCATTAGCGGGGTTAGATGAACATACGCGTAAAAAGGTGATTAAATTAATTAATGATTATTGTAAAACGAAAACACTTATTATTATTACACATGACAAGGAAATATTACCACATGTAGATAAAGTGATTGATTTAAGTAAAATTAATAAGAGAAAACTAAAATAAAAATTTGATTTTTTTTATTATATGAGAACAAAAAGAGAAAAAAAGAGAACATATAAAGAATTATGGATTTATCAACAGCATTAATAATTTATTTTTATTATAGTCTATGTACCAGACCTATACTATGGATTCTTGGAATAACTCCCTATATTTTTTTTATCAAGTAATTGAGATTAAAAACAAAAATGAATTTATTATTCATCGATATTGGTATAATATATTATCTGAAATATTATATTTCTTGTTATTACCAATGAAAGTGAAATATATTTCTCTATAAAAAAATGAATATTTTTAATTTATAAAAAAAAACAATGAATACTATTTTACAATATTTTTTAATCTATATTTTGTGTATAAGACCATTATTGTCTTATATTCAAGTTCCACCAATTCAATTCTATTTTTATACACAAATAGATGAAGTTATACAAGGAGGGCGAAAAAGGAATATAATGACATATACAGATATGTCATGGTATGATATATATAAGATGATTTTTATTTTTTTTATTTATCCAATCAATATAAATATTGAAAATATTTAAAAAATAATAAAAATTGATTTAATACTTATTTACTAAATAAATATGAAATACAGAAATTATAAATTTTAAAAATGGATAGTCTAAACGAAAGACAATTAAGAGCATTTAATGCTATGATTAATGAAGAAAATGTATTTATTACTGGTCCAGGTGGTTCTGGTAAATCTCATGTACTTAATATATTTATTGAATATTTTAATACACATATAAAAGATGATGATAATAGTATTTATGTAACAAGTAGTACGGGTTTATCTTCATTACTTATTCAAGGAATTACAATTCATCAATATAGTGGTCTCGGAAGTGGAATAAAAGAATTAGATTATTATGTAGACCGTGTCAAGAAAAATAAAAATATACGCAATCGTTGGAGAAATACAAAGACTCTTATTATAGATGAAATTTCAATGATAAGTGAAGATTTTTTTGAAAAATTAGATATATTAGGTCAAAAAATCAGAAAAAATAATAAACCTTTTGGTGGGTTGCAATTAATTGTTAGTGGTGATTTTCTACAATTGCCACCTGTTAAAAGTAGTGGTTTTTGTTTTGAATCATTTAGTTGGGATATATGTAATTTTGAAATATTTTATTTTGATAAAATTATTCGACAAGATGATAAAAAATTACAATCAATACTAAATAAAGTACGATTAGGTATAATCGACAAAGACGTTAAAAAAATATTGAACTCTCGATTAAATAAAGAAATGTCTAATATACATGGAATCAAACCAACACTTCTTTTTTCAAGAAAAGATATGGTAAATGATTATAATGAAGAAAAATTAGAAGAATTAATTAAGAAAGGAAATGAAAAAAGAGAATATCATTCATCATTTCATTTTAGTAAACAAGTATCTTTGGAATCAGAGGATTTTTTAAAAGAATTGATGAATAATCAATATAATATATCTGATAATTTAATATTAACTATTGGAAGCCAAGTAATGTTAAATGCGAATAATGTAGCAGAAGGATTAGCAAATGGGAGTAGAGGAATTATTATTAAATTTAGTGCTAAAGGTTATCCAATTGTTCATTTCTTAAATAATTCGGTGGTTGAAATAAATATGAAAGATTATAAAATAGAAGATTCAAAGGATAGTGTCACAAAAAAGCAAATACCTTTAATTCATGCTTGGGCAATTACAATTCATAAAGCACAGGGAATGAGTTTAGAATATTTAGAAACAGATATTGGTGATTCAATATTTGAATATGGTCAAGCATATGTGGTATTATCACGTATCAAAAATTTAGAAGGACTTTTTTTAAAAGATATAGATTATTCAAAAATAAATGCGAATCCCAAAATATTGAAGTTTTATGAAGAACTTCTAAAATGAATATAAAAGAAAATATTATAAATATAATTATGAGGACATCTTGTTATTTGGGTTTAAGCATGACTTATATTTTATATTTTTCAGGTTTTCATTTTATTTCATATAAATTATTAAAAAATCATCAATATCCATTTGATTTATTTATCTCACATTTGAAGAATTCATTTATTTTTAGTTTCATTACAATTCCATTACTTGGTTTTATTGTGCATAAACTAATTAAATAGTTCCTATTTTTCTTTTTTTTAATTTTTCTAAAATAAGAATAATTTCTTTATTATTGAAATTATTTTGAATATATTCTTTAACATCTTTTCCATAATAATCTCTAAAAAGAAATAATAAATCATTATCTTTATTTTCTAATGAATAAACATTATTATTAATTATAATCCATGCGTTTTCATCATTATTATGTTTTTGAATATCTCTTTTATTGATTTTAGATTTATAATCTTCTTCTTTGAATAAATTAGAAACACAAGAAAACATAATCTATTATTAAATTATAAAATAAAAATGTTATATTAATTTATTTTTTTCATTATCATTATAATATATATGAATACAAAAATGATAAATAATATTATTAATAAAATGTTATAATTTACATAATTATAAACCTTTTGTTGAGTAATGATATAATTAGGATTTTCTTTTTGAGGTTTCATTATTTAATATAAAGCCTTATTTTTTTTATAAAAAATCAATTAAATAATAATAATAATAAAAACGATAATTAACAAAATAACCCAAGGAAGAAACATAATAGGACCACCAACGAAATCTTTTATAGCAAACATGGGCATCATTGGGGGTGCTTTTTGCATTACTTTTTTGCATGTATCTATATTATTATTAGAAGGATTATTGGTATCCATTTTATATTATATACTTATAGAAAAAATGCGTAAATAAAAATTTTTATTTTTATTTATTTAGATTAATGAATTCCATACCTGTTTTAGTAGAAGCAAAAAAAGAGTACACTAATCAGCTTCAACAAATATTAGCTCCTCGTTTATATGAAGGATTTAAATCAATATATGATGATTTACTTATTGCACTTAGTAATGAAATGATTGAAAATAATGTACAAAGTAGCAGTGTTATCAAGACGTTCCAACGTAGTTTAAAAGAAATTCCTTTGTGGAATCAAGACATGATTAAAAATGAATATAATCGTATTGAAAAACTAAGTAAATGTGATTATTTTGAAAACTTACTTGAGGCAGTGTTTGTGACGAATACAAAAATATTAAGCTCTGTTCAATTAAATTCGAATGCTCAAAATGTTAAAATAAATGTTCCTTCTTCTTCTCATTTTGTACATAAATGTTATATAGAATGTTCAAAAGAACTTTATAAAAATCCTTATATATTTGATATGTCAAGAGGTTTAACTCCTAAAGAAAGACATTCTAACCTAAGAGAATCACTTAATGTAATTAATCATTCAATATCCAACGCAGTTCGTGAAATGTTACCTATTCGTGAAATATTAATTCAAGGATTACTTCAAGAAGAAACTCAAAATGACGTAAGTGATGAACAATTGAATCAAGAAAGTATGACTCAAGAAAGTATGACTCAAGAAAGTATGACTCAAGAAAGTATGAATGATGAAGAAGAAGATAATAATGAAGATAATGAAGATAATGAAGATAATAAGATTGAATTATTGAATGATAATGAAACACCTATTCAAGAATTTAAAACAATCCTTTATGATAAAAATGCGAATAATGATGATGATGAAAATGATGATGAAAATGATGATGAAAATGATGATGAAAATGATGATGAAAATGATGATGAAAATGAAGATGATGATGATGATGATGAAGGTGTTGGTATACCAATTTATAGTAATAATGAAGAGACAAAAACTATTCAACTTGGTAAATTTGAGAATAATATAATAGATGAGAATGTTATTGAAAATCAAATGAATAATATAAATATCAATAATGATAATATTAAACCTTCATTAAGTGATAATATTATAAATGTAAATGAAAACAGATCAGAGATAAAACAAATTAATTTAGAGAAACCATCATTATTAAGAAAAATTAATACAATTCAAAAAGTAGAAACTCCTAATATTACTGAGTTAATGAAACCAGTTATGCATAAATCTATTAATATTAACCCTAAAATACAGAAAATAAATCAAAAAAAAATTATTAAAAATAAATTAATGGGTGGAAAAAACAATGCTTTTTACCAAAAAAAATACGACCAAAATTTAGCAAATTATCATTATACAAGTGAAAGTTATTTAGATGATGATGAAGCAAAAAATATGACTAAAAATAACATAAATATTGATTTTAATTCATCTGATGAAGAAGATAATAGTCCTGTTGTTTTAGGTTAAGTTAGTTTAATTTAAATAAAAAAAATAAAATTAAAAAATATATGGATTTGAAAATACTTTACGAACCTTATATTTTATGTCTATTATTAGCGATCATAATAAGTATTTTTTATTATTTTAATGAAAAAAGTAATTATGAAAAATCTGTAAAATTATCCAATAAAAAGGGCGAAGATGTTGAAGAAAATAATATCTTGCCTAAAACAATTATTTCATTACTGGCATCTTATATGTTGATGCTTATGGGATTTTATTGCTACAAATATTTTAATGTAGATACACTAATTAGTCAAAGTGGTGGTGCTAGTGTACTTAAAAATAAAAACGAAGTAAATGAAGCAAAACGTGATAAAATTATGGAAAGATTAACGATAGTAGATGATGATATAGATGTGGGTATATTAGAAGATTAAATTTCTTTTATTTTATTGTTTTAGATTCGTTATGGATTTAAAATAAATTTAATGTATTTAAATATGAGTCTTCAATTGAAGAAATTCAATATGAATATGATAAGAGATGATTCTGTAGTTGTTTTAATTGGAAAACGTAATACAGGAAAATCATTTTTAACAAAAGATTTACTTTATTATCACCAAGATATACCTGCTGGTACCGTTATATCACCTACAGAAAATGCAAATCAATTTTATGGAGATATTATTCCTCCAATCTTTATACATGATGAATATAATCCAAAAATTACAAATGAATTTATTAAACGACAAAAAAATTTAAAAAAACGTATTATGGCAGGAGAAAAAGACATAGATAATCGTGCATTTATGATTATGGATGATTGTTTGTATGATAACGATTGGAAGAAAGATAAGCGTATAAAAGAGATATTTATGAATGGACGTCATTGGGGCATCTTTTATATTATCTTACTTCAATACTCTATTGGTCTTGGACCAAGTCTAAGATGTAATATTGATTGGGTATTTTTACTTCGTGAAAATAGTGTTCAAAATCGTAAGAAATTGTACGAAAATTACGCAGGAATGTTTTATAACTTTGAAATGTTTTGTCAAACAATGGATGCTTGTACAGAAAATTATGGTTGTTTAGTAATACATAATGGTTCTAAATCTAATAAAATAGAAGATCAAGTTTATTGGTATTGTGCTGATGAACACGAAGATTTTAAAGTATGCTGTCCAGAAGCATGGAATTTTTCTCAACAAAATTATAATCCTGACCAAGACTCTGATGATGATGGAGATGTATCTGAACTTTTTAGGAAAAAGAATAAAGTTAATTTGAAAGTGAAGAAAATATAATATTGCTTTTGATTTTTAAAAGTAAAAGTATTTAAATATAAATTACTAAAATAATTTATAAATATGACAGACTTAAATATAGTAGAATTAATTGAAAAAAACCCAATAACTAAATTATCTAATAATTATAACAATAAGTTATTGAACAAAATTAAAGAAAAATTTAATGAAGAACAACAAAAATTTATTAGAAAAAAAATTTATTCTTGATAAAGACTACATAAACTTTGCTTTACCAATTGGTAAAGCAAAAAATGAATCAAATAATTTTTTGATGAAACTTACTTTGCTATCTTGTAAAGCAAGTTGTTAAGATATTTAGACCATTGGAAAAGAATCAAATAATTTTTTGATGAAACTTACTTTGCTATCTTGTAAAGTAAGTTTCATCAAAAAATTATTTAGACCATTGGAAATAAAAATTAATTTAACTTGTTTTTGTTGATACAAAAGCGAAATGAAAAATATATAGACTATATATTTTTGCTCACCTTAAAGGGTGATCAAAAATGAGCATTTGTGTAAAAAATAAAACAATTATTTAGGATTATTATTATTGTGAAGCCACTTAATTTTTAAAAGTAAAAGTATTTAAATATAAATTACTAAAATAATTTATAAATATGACAGAATTAAATATAGTAGAATTAATTGAAAAAAACCCAATAACTAAATTATCTAATAATTATAACAATAAGTTATTGAACAAAATTAAAGAAAAATTTAATG
>JGI10211J34971_10001604_pt1 | contig 18629 bp, 14 predicted proteins | sample Etolagsediment_FD_34971 | JGI IMG/M metagenome (IMG submission 34971)
GGGGCTTGATCCGCCCCCGGTCCATCGTGTCCGCCTCCGAGGCGAGGATTTCAGCCAGCCCGAGGATGGCGGAAAGCGGGGTGCGCAGTTCGTGGGGCAGGACGTACATAATCTTGCCGCGCAATGCGTCAAGCTTCTCCTCGCTGACCTTCTGCTGCACCAAGCGTTTTGCCAGGCGTGCCCGCACTGCGGCTATGAGCTCATCGGCCCCGAAAGGCTTCTCGAGGTAATCGTCCGCCCCCAAGTCCATCCCCTGCCTGAGTTCGTCCATCCCTACCTGTCCGGTGAGGAAAACGAACGGGATCGTTGCTGTCTCAGAGGATGCCCCGAGCTGCCGGAGGACCTCGTAACCGTCCATCTCGGGCATGTTGACGTCGCAGATGATCAGATCCGGCTGGTCCCGCTTGGCGGCCTCGACACCGGCTCTGCCGTTCGTTGCCTCGATGATCTCGAGGCCGGCCCGGCGGAGGATCAAGGCCACCAGTCGGCGAACGTCGTTTTCGTCGTCTATGATCAGTACCGTGCTCATTCCCTCACGGTCCTCTACATCTCTAGTTGTCGGTATCCGTCGGCCTTGCACACCCTCGTGCGCCCGTCGCGTGTGCCGGTGGCAATCCTGTCACTCTTGAGCCCGGCATCGGGCGACCGGGACCATTCCCGATAGTATACACCCTCGGCCCTGCAAGCCGTACCCGTTTCGTAGTCAAGAGTGGCCGTCCCAACAGGCGGGGATCGGGGATCTTCAATAGCCGGTGGGCAGGTCAATGAACTCGCACTCGATCGTGAACTCCTCCTGCACACGGGCCATCACGGCTCTGACGCCGGGGACTTCACTCCGGTAGTGTCCGGCCGCCACCACGTTGACCCCCGCTTCAAGCGCGGTGTGGTAGTGCTGATGGAGCATCTCGCCCGTGACCAGGCAGTCCACGCCGCGCCCGACGCAATCGGCTATTGCATCAGCAGCACCGCCGGAGACAACCGCCACCGACACGACCGTCTCGGGACCGGCGTTGACGACTTGCGACTCCGTTGCCAGGGCACGGTCCACTGATGTCACAAACGCCCCCAGAGGCACCGGTTCTCGGAGTCTGCCGCTGAAGCCGATCTCGATGCCACCGTAACGGAAGAAGGGCTCGCGCTCCACCAGGCCGAGACGGCGCGCGATGACGGCATTGTGGCCCAGTTCCGGGTGCATGTCGAGCGGGAGGTGGGAGGCGTACAACGAGATGCCGTTCTGGAAAAGGGCGCCCACGCGGCGAGCCGTGGGGCCAGTGAGGTACTTGAGGCTGTCGCCCCAGCTCAGACCATGATGGACAAACACGAAGTCGGCCTCTCGCTCGACGGCGGCATCGAAGAGTTGAACACAAGCATCGACGGAGAATATGGCCCGTTCTATCGCGTCTCCGCCTTCGACCTGCAGACCGTTGTTCGACGAGTCCTTCACCGGCTCGGGGGGCTCCAGCAACTCGTCAAGGAAAGCGACCAGTTCATGTCTTGGCAACATCTTCGGGCTCCATGGTCTGCCGCGAGTTCCGCGGCGGCGAACAGGCTCCTCTGCGGGCCTGCTCGATGAACGTAACCAGCTTGGGCCAGTGCGTGCCTTTCCAGAACACTTTACCGCATTCCACACACCTATAGAAATCCTCAACTGTGCGGAAGGTATATGCCGGCACAAGATCGCGAACCTGTGACTTGTCTGACTGGCAGATGCGCCCGTTGCAGGACAGACATCGGCTCCATGGTGAAATGTGACCGTACAGGTCGAGTCGGTCAAGTACCTGTCGCACCTGTTCGTTGGCTTTTCCCGAGCGAACGAAGATGCCGTGCATGACCATGGCCCGCATCAGCAGTTGTCGGTCACGCGTGAGCAGGATTCGCTCCTCGCGCGCGCTTCGTTCAGCGAGGCGGGCGTCATCGAAGTCCGGTCCGTAAGAGCAGTCGAAGCCCAGCAGGCGGAGGCGCCGCACAAGCTTGCCGAGGTGCACGTCGGCGACAAACCGTGGTGATCGCAGGGGAGGGCGCCCGAGCCTGGACACAGTGGANATGTCAAGACTCTCGAACACGGGATACACGGCCACGTCGTCTCCGTCACCCACCAGGCAGTCGAAGCCGACGGACTCGCCGTTGACGAGCAACAGGTCGATTTCCGTGTGCGGGACGCCTTCGGATTCCGCCAGGTCTTTTACGGAACGCCGCTCCGGGAATGTCACCTCGTAACGGCGCTTCCTTTTCTCGGGCGGAAGGAAGTCGTTGAGCTCTTCGTAGAAACGTACCGTGACAGTGGGCATGGGCATGGAAGCGGCCAGGCCGAGTTGTCTCGACCTGACCATGGATCAACCCGGGCGATCCCGCATGACGAGGCGGCGACTCACGAGCACAGCGCGTTCACCGCTGCAAGCACCGCACGCACGGCTGCCTGATCTATGTTTGCGCCTCGTCCGGCGCCGAAACTGGACTGCCCGTCCTTGCCTTGCAGCCGGACGAAGGTGATGGCCTCCGTGTCAGCGCCTGTGCCGATGGCGTCTTCCTCGTAGTCCTCGAGGGTGAATTCCGGCAGCGGCAACTCCCGGATAGCGTGAACAAAGGCGGAGATCGGACCAACACCTTCGCCCTGCAACCGATGCTCGGCGCCATTGAACTCGACGTGGATCTCGCCCTCGATCGTCGACGGGTCGGCGGCGTCCGGACGCGGCCAGTAATTGAGCAGCCTGAGGGGCGATGTCTGCTGCATGAACCTGGCCTCGAATATCTCCCAGACCTCTCCGGCATTCACCTCGCGGGCGATCTGGTCGGCGTACGACTGCACGTGTTTGCTCAGCTCCATCAACATGGGCCGAGGCAACTGCACGCCATACTCGCGCTCCAGCACGTGGGCGATCCCTCCCTTCCCTGACTGGCTGTTGATGCGGATGAACTTCTCGAAGCTGCGGCCGATTTCTTCCGGACTGATGTGCAGGTACGGGATCTTCCAGCCGTCGAAGTGTTCGGCCAGGTCGGTGCGTCTGTTCAGCCCTTTGTGGATGGCGTCCTGATGCGATCCGGAGAAAGCCGTGAACACCAACTCGCCTGCGTAGGGTTGCCGGGCGTGGATCCCCATGCCGGTGAGTTCCTGCAACTCGTCGGCCGTTTCCTGCAGGTGACTGAAGTCCAGGCCGGTGTCGACTCCCAGATACTGCAGGTTCAGGGCCAGTGTCACCAAGTCGACGTTCCCGGATCTCTCGCCGTGTCCGAACAGCGTTCCCTCGACCCGGTCGGCCCCGGCCATCAGCGACAGTTCGGTCGCGGCCACAGCGCTGCCCATGTCGTTGTGGGCGTGCAGCGAGATGATCGAGTCGTCCCGATGCTTTTGACGACGAATGAACTCCTCTATCATGTCCGCATACTCGTTGGGCAGACGGCGCTCGACCGTTGCGGGCAAGTTCAACACGACCCGGTCATCGCCTTCGGGTCCCCACGCTTCAACCACAGCATCGCACAGATCGACTGTGTAGTCCAGGTCACTGTCCGTAAACTCCTCGGGCGAAAACTCCAACCCGATATCGCTCTCGGGCATGGCGTTGGCCAAGTCCCGGATCAGACGTACCGAGTTGACGGCGGTCGCCTTTGTCTCGGCTGCCGTTTTGCCGAACACGAATCGCATGTGGAGTTCGCTCGTCGCGATGTAGACGTGACAGATGGCGCGCTTCGCCCCCTGCAACGCCTCCATCGTGCGATGGATCAGGTGTTCACGGGCCTGCGTCAGCACCGAGATCGTCACGTCGTCGGGGATCATCCCCTGCTCGATCAGGTCGCGGCAGAACTGGAAATCGTCCGACGAGGCCGACGGGAACCCGATCTCGATTTCCTTGAACCCCACCTCCGTGAGCAACTGGAAATACCGCTTCTTCTGGTCGGGGGACATGGGGTCCGGCAAGGCTTGGTTGCCGTCCCGCAGATCCACTGCACACCAGATCGGTGCGGTCGTGATCAGTTTATCCGGCCATTCCCGCCGTGCCATGGCTACGCGTGGCGGTCTGGAATAGTGCTTCTTCATCGCGTTGTTTCCTTGAGAGGCATGTCTCTGTGGTGTACCGATAGCAGTTGCAGAAAAAAAGAGGAACCTGTTAGCCGTTGCGGGGCTGCAGGTTCCTCGGATCTGGCGCCTGATTCACATCGTTCAGAGCGCGCCACAGCCTCCGCCGGCCCGTAGGGCGAGCAGGAGAAGGCTGATAAGTCGACCGCTCTGGATGTCAATCGGTATGTTCATGGTACACAGTCAATTACAGACATACACTCACAAAATAAGTTCCTGCCACGACACAGTCAAGCCGTCGTCGATAGTAAAATGACAGACAATCAGGTTTCTACTTGAACGGCGACGTGTGCTATATTTTTCTATGCTGTTTTTCAAGACAAGGAGACCCGCCATGCGTCGCATCACCCTCACTCTGGTCGTTCTGTCACTCGTATTCTCTTTCTCTGCCGTGTCGGGGCAGGGGAACAGGAACCGGAACAACAAGCATGGGAACAACAGCAAAATCAAAAAGCCGAACTCGGCGCAGATGAAGAGCGGCATCAGGCGCGATAACAACAAGAACACGAACAACAATAACAAAGGGAACCGGAGCAGTTCCACCAGCCGGTCTACCAGCCAGTCCACCAGCCGGTCGGGCAACAACTACGACAACTACCGGCGCAACCGGCAGCGTGACGTGCAGGCTCTCTACAACGAAGTGGACATGCCCGATCCATGGGTCATGAGGGAGAAACTGGCGAACAGCGGGAATACGGCAACCGACCTGCCGCGCACCAGGCTCAGTTCCGCCTACCGTATCGAGCTCGACGGCAAGGTTGCCCGCAAGACGGTCCCCAACGGCGAAGGCGCACCGGAGAACGTATTCTTCCTCGTCTGCGACGACGGCACGCCAGTGAAGCTCCCTCCGCCTGTCTCGGTGACCCCCGCCGACGATGCCGATGGCGAAGGCGAGGCGGAGGTGCCCATCGATTACCTGCAGTACCTTGGCAAGGCTGTCACCCTCAGGGGCTATGGTTCGCGCACGCTCGGCGAGGGAGGCAAACTCAAGGTCTCCCTATCGCGCGTGATGGCCATCTCGGCTGCGTCCGGCTCTGACAGGTAGCCCGTTCCGCCGTAGGACTTGCGCGCTTCCCGGGCGGTTCCTCACCAATGAAAAGCGCTCATCTCCTTTACGGAACAGACGGACTCACTGTCAACGTTCCCGATTCCGCCGCAGTCCTGACCGGCCAGAGCCTTCCAGCGTTGCCCGACGCGGCCGGTGCGGTGAAGGCAGCCTTGGCACAACCGATCGGCACTCCCTCCCTCGCGCAGCTCGTGCGGTTGCGGAATCCGCGGACCGTGGCGATCACGATCTCGGACATCACTCGTCCCGTCCCCAACCGGGCGTTTCTCCCTCCAATCCTGGACCTCCTGAGTTCGTGTGGAATCCGCAATGAGGATATCATCATCATTGTCGGCACCGGCATGCACCGTCCGAGCACGGGCTGCGAACTCCGCACGCTCGTGGGCGAGGATGTGCTCGGACGCGTCGAGGTGATCGATCACCGGGCCGGCGATCCTGCCACGCTCGTCCGCGTCTGCGATACGCCGCCGGTCAGCATCTGTCGGCGTTTCGCCGAGGCGGACTTCCGCATTGTCACCGGATACATCGAGCCCCATTTCATGGCCGGCTTCTCGGGCGGACGCAAAGGCGTGTGCCCGGCGCTCGTGGATCTGGAGACGATCCAGCGCTTCCATGGCTTCGACACGTTGTGCGATCCCCGCGCGGACAACGGTGTCCTCGACGGCAATCCGTGCCACGACATTTCTCTTCGCGTGGCGAAGACTGTGGGCGTGGACTTCCTTTTCAACGTCGCTATCGCGAAGGACCGGCGCATGGCCGGCATCTACTGCGGCGACTTGGAGCAGGCGCACGCCATCGGGTGTCGCCAGGTTGCGGAGTGGACCACGGCCGACATAGCGCATCCCTTCGACTTGCTTATCACCAACGGTGGCGGCCATCCGCTCGACCAGACATTTTACCAGACTGTGAAGGGCATGTGCACCGCTTTGCCCGGGCTGCACCGAGGAAGCACACTGCTGCAGGTCTCGCACTGCGGGGAGGGAGTCGGCAGCGCAGCCTACACCGAGCTCATGTTGCACTACGGCAACGACTGGCACCGGTTCCTGCGCGACATCGAGGAGAACCGTCACGAGACGAAGCTCGACCAATGGGAGTACCAGATGCAGTGCCGTGTTCTCGGCCGGATCGGGATCGAGAATCTACGGCTCGTGACGGACGGCATCCCGCACCACCTGCAGAGCAAGCTGTCAGTGGCGCCCGTTCTCGGCGTCGGCGATGCCCGAACGCGTCTCCAGCGCGCGATCGACTGCTACCTGTCCGCGAATCCCGCCGCCCGGGTTGCCATCGTCCCCGAGGGACCTTACACCATGTTGCGGCCCACTCGGTAGGGCACCGCCTACGGTCGTTGGCAGTTGAGTACGCGAGCGTTGTTGATCTCGCTTTCTTCGTCNGTNTCCCCGAGCCTGTCGATGCATGAGCGCATGATCTCGGTGTGCTACGGTAGCGCGGGGGGAACGCCGGCGTCCCGGGATTCGGGCATGGTCACGCGGTCGAGGGCCTCGGGAAAGGTCTCGACCGGGACGGCCGCACGAGCGGCCGCCTGGAAGGCCGTTTCCATCTCGCGGCGTTTGTCGAGGATAAGCTTGTGGCGGAGTTGGGGCAGGGCTTTCTCAAATGGCGTGACTTCAGCTTCGCGGACATCGCAGTAACGCACGATATAAAGCGCGGTCGGCGTCTCGACAACGTCGCTGATGTCCCCGATGGCCTCGAGTGCGAAGCCCGCGTCGATGACGGGTTTGGGCCAGCGGTATTCGCGGCCTTCGGTGACCCAACCGATCTCGCCGCCCTTGTAGCGCGTGGTCTGGTCTTCGGAGTAGTCGACGGCAACCTTGCCGAAGCCGCGGATGCCTTTCGTCGACGTCTGGGCCAGGGCCTTGTCGCGCGCATCGCGGATGCGGCTTTCGCAATGGCGGCGTTTCTCCTCGGTCATCTTCTCGTGGACCGTGATCATAATCATGGCCAGTTTCCGCTTGGCAGGGGTCGTGTGGGCGTCGACATGTGCGTCGTAATGCTGCCTGGCTTCGTCTTCGGCGACCTCCATGGTGTTGAGCTCGGGTTCGAGCTCGCGCTGACGGAGCTTGCCGATCAGCATGTTCTCGCAACTGCGGATGTACTCGGCCTCTTCGTGCAAGCCCAGCTCCCGGGCGCGGGCGATCAGAGCCTGGCGCTGGATCATCTCTTCGAGCAGTGCGCCTTTGTCGACATCCGCGGGATTGTGCCCGCCGCGGCGAACGACTTCGCGTTCGACGTCCGGCACGCGGATTTCGAACACTCCCACGCGCGCAATCAGATCGGGGTCGACAGCAGGCGGCGGCGGACGGCGCAACTTGAGGACAAGGACGACGACCGCGAAGGCAACAGTGACCAGGACAATTCCGACGAGGATTTTGCGCATGAGTATTCTCTCTGACAGCTGCCTGAAGGCGGCACACCTTACGACACGTAACAGCCCAGGACGGGCAACAGGTGCTCCATCTGAGCGAAGTCCGGGACAATAACATCGGCGCCTGCTTTGATGAGGCGCGAGCGTTTCTCCGTGCTCAGACCGAAGCGCCGGATCTCGTCGGAGGCGATGCCGACCGTGAAGGCGCCGCATTTGTGCGTTTCACGTATCTCGACGGGGCCGTCGCCGAAAGCCACAAGCTCGCGCGTTGCGGCGGTGCCCAGATCTGTCATGATGCGTTCCAGAACGAGGCGTTTGGCGTCCTTCCCTATCGCATCCACGGCTCCGTATATGCCGCCCTCGAAGAGGTGGGCGTAGCCGAGCGCTTCGGCTTCCGCGATGACGTCCTGCTGGTCTGTGCCGCTGGCCAGGATCATGCGGACGCCGGCGGCGCGCAGGCGTTCGAGGAAGGGGACGGCATTCTTGATGGTGAAGTCCGACACCGCGAGTTCGCCACAATTGAGCTTGGCGAGTCGCGACCGGACCCGCCCCATGAGAGCGTCGTTGTAGATCGCCTTGTATCCGTGCGCATCCAGGATGTCCCGGTCGGGTACGCAACCGAAATCGTGAACCATCTCGACCAATTCCTGCATCTGCACCAACGTCCGGACGCCAGTCGATTGATCGACGTACTGACGGACGGCTGCCACGACCCGCTGGTACAGAGCTTCGTCCGCCGAGCCGTACCGCTGGCCGAGGATGGCACGGACCATCATCGGCTCCATCACGGTTTCCCAGCCCTGACGCAACACGGAGATCGTGCCGTCATGGTCGAACAGAGCGTGGCGGATACGGAGGCCGGGGGGAACGTTGGTGACAATTTCGATGTCGGTTTCGGGCAGGAAACGAGCCGCGCGTGCGTCTTCCGCAAGCTCAGGCCGGTAGATGTAGTTCCCTTGGCGGCCAATGGAGAGGATCTCGTCGGGTGTGGCCGTGCCGGTCTGCCGGAGTTTCTGGATCGTGACGGCTGCGACCAGATTGCCGATCCGTGCAGCAGTCGTCGGATCACAACCTGCCGCGACACCGGCTGCGATGCCCGCAAGGGCGCTGTCGCCGGCCCCCACCGTGTCGACGCGGCCGAGCACGAGAACTCCCGGGATCTCTTGGCAGCCACTGGCGTCCCCGACGACTATTCCGCGGCTGCCGCGGGTCACGAAGACGGGCTTGTTCGAGCGCGAGAAGAGCCGGCGTGCCGCATCTGTCGCCTCCTCGCGAAGCACCGGGTGATCGGGCTCGTGAGCGCCGCCGCAGAGGCGTGCGGCTTCGTTGTCGTTGATCTTCAGCCAGGCGTCCGTGTAGACGTCGCTGTAGTGTCGACTATCGACAATGAACGGCGGCGTCTGCGGTCTCCGCATCAACATCTGGAGGCCGGTGCGCAACTCGGGACTGTGGACGCCTTGGACGACCTGCTGATTGACGATGATCACGTCGGTCTGAGGTATGCGTTGCTCGATGCGGACCAGCAGACGCTCGGCCGTTGCGGCGGGAAGCCGGTTGAAGTTGCCGAAGTCGATCCGGTTTGTCTCGTCCTTCCGCATGTGCGGCTTGGTGTAGGCGAGGGTTGCCCAGTCGTTTGCTTCCACCAGCAGATCGCCGGTGTCGACGCCGAGCCCGTCAAGCAGGCGAGCCATCTCCCGCCCCCACGGGTCATCGCCGACCACGCCGACCGCGGCGAGGTTACCGCATCCCATGGCCGCAAGATTGGCGACGACATTGCCGGCGCCGCCCAGGGAGTAGCGTTGTTCGCGCACCGGTTGCGTGGCCAGGCCGGTCTCCAGCGATGTCTCGCTGCGGGACGGATCGACGAACCAGTATATGTCGAGGCAGAAGTCGCCGACCACGGCAATGCGGACATCGCGCAGTCGTTCGAGCGCCGCTTCGATAGTGTCCGCCAGCAATGGCACGACGTCTGTCAGCGGGGGAGCCGCGTACCCCATAACTGCGTCACCCATGTTTGTTTCCCGAATCAACGGCACTCAAGCATGACGGCCGAGAACGCCGGCATCCAACACTCGAGCTTTGTCCCGCCGATGTTCAGTGGTTTGCCCTTCTGCAGGCAAGGTCCGAGCGTTTCGCTGATGTAATAGGGGACGGCACGGGCTTTGGGAGCGGGCAGGTTGATCACAGTCTCGACGGGTTTCCCGGCATTCTTGTTGATCAGGATCACGAAGACGGTGTTGCCCTGCGTGGTGGCAAACGCGAAGACGTCTTCGTGCGGGCTCTGCACGTCTGTGTAACGGCCAATGACGTTGCCGCCCTTGCCGTCGTAGTTTGTGAAGAGTGTGTAAGCCCAGAAGACATAGTCGTCCGGCGTCGTCCCATACCAGTTGTTGGCCATGTAGAGGTTCTCGCGCATGAAGATGCCCAGTGTGGCGACGCGCAGCAGTCCGCCGTGGTAGTGACCCGCGCTGCCCGTGGCGAACTCCGTGATGGCGACCTTTGTCCCCGGATAGTGCCTGTCACACAGTCCCTGGAGAGCGGGGACGACCGGGTGAAACGGCTCCCACATGTGGGCGCGGTTCTCCCGGTTGGCCGTCCACGAGCCGGAACTCAGGTACGTAGGGTCCCACCACTCGCGGAGCGACTCGAACTGCTTCTCCGTAAACTTGGGATCGTAGGGCACGTCGTCCGTGATTCGGTGTCCCACCCCCTTGGTGTCTTCCTCGTAGATCTCGGGGTACCAGTGAATGTCGAGCACGTCGAGGAGGCGCTGCCCCCCCGCACGTTCGATGTCGCGCATTTTCTGCAGGTACCACGTGACCAGCGGCACGTCGCCGTGCTGCCGACGGTCAGACCACTTCTCGCGATCCGACAGGCGTTTGCCGCGTTGGCGATACCCCTCGGGACCGGGTGGCATGAAGTCGAGTGCGGATCCCGCGAGATCCATGACCCCCCAGGATGAGTAGCCGAGCAACTTGGCTTCCGGATCAACCGACCTGATAGCTTTCATGTAGAGTACGTTCCGTCGCAGCAGTTCGTCGTACCCGACGCCTTTGGGGTGGATGTCGCGGTGCGTGATGTGCCAGATGCCGGGCTCGTTGTCGATGCTGTAGAAGCGCACACCGTCGTCGCTCGCCTTGCCGAAGTGCCGGACAATGGTGCGGAGCCACTCTTTCTGTATCTCGGGCGAGTTGGGGACGTTGGCAATGGCGGGGTCGTTGTCCCAGATGGGTTCGTTCGTGCCAACGCGCAGGCCGTCTCCGGCCCCCTCTCCGTCAGAACTGTTCTGGTTCGGGTACACGCTGGTGGGGAAACTGCACAGCCGGCCGCCGGGCTCGGGGCGGCGCGCGATCCAGTCGGCAGCCGAGATACACACGTTGACGTCGATCTTGTTTTTCAGGTTGCCCTCGATGAACTTGAAGTAGGACTTCTCGTTCTCCTTCTGATCGGCTGGTGGGGCCGGACTGCCGAGGAAAAACCAATCGGACCCCGCGTTGTGCACATCGTCGCGCCAGTTGTAGCGAGTGGTGATATTTCCACCCCAACGGTTAATCGTCGCCCCCGCCCGACTGGCTAAGTCGGGGGCCATGTTGTTGAAGCCGAAGATGTATTTGGAGACCATGTGGCGCTGCAGAGCCAACACGGTCACGTCCGCCTTCTCGGTAGCCTTGGACGCGAGCTCTATCTTGAGCGTCGTCGGGGCTGATTGCTTGCCCTCCTCGACCGCGGCGATCGATAGCTCCACGCCGGGACCGCGCAGACGCGATCCCGCGACGGTCGTGGCCCGAACGTTCGCCGGCAGTGTCCCCAGAGGCGTCCCATCGGCTTTGATCTCGAAGCCTTCGCACGTATCCGCGTTGGCCGGTTCCCACCTGAGGATGACTTCGTCGGGGAGCACCAGGTAGCCGACCTTGCGGACGCCGGGCACAAGCTTGGTGGATGTGAAGTATACGTTGTCGATCAGGGCGTGAACCTGCTCGTTCTCCGGGAACTGCCCGCCGGCGCCAAAGGACACGTTGTAGATCTTCGCCTGGTCGATCTCATCGAACTCCGGGAACTTCTCCAAAGGAATGAAGACCTGCGTCCAGTCACTCCCAAACCTGCCCTTGTCTGTCCATTCCGTTGCCAGAACTTCGCCCGTTTGCTTCTTGTCGTTGTCGATCAGCGACACCTTCAGGTCGATGTCCTCACCGCCCACTGCTTTCACCGAGAAGACGAAGAATCGTGCCTGCCTGACATCCACCGGATCCCAGTTCTCGTTCAGGGCCATGCCGAACATGCCCCATCGCTTCTCCCAGTACTTCTGATGTTTGTGGGTGACCCAGCGCCAACTGAAGTCCAGACTCCTTCCCTTGCGCGTGCCGAAAACGAGCCACTGCGGCCGGTAGCGGGAACTGCTGTCGCCACATTCTCCAGGGCAGTCGTCGTCGCTGTAGACAAGGCGGTTCTCGTCGTGGTATACGTACAGACCCCCGGCACCGTCCTGTGCACCGGCGGAGATCCACGTCACGCCGACGGCATCGGCGGCGGCAGCCCCGCGAGGCATCGCGAACAGTGCAACCAGTGCAACGGTGGCGCAGAGGTTGATCGGCGTGAAGATGGTGTGCTCAGAGTTCATTGGTCTGTATCCTCATAAGTTCCACGCGCCCCATGAGGGCGACATCCGTGACGTAGTGGAATGCACCGTTGGCCCACATGCCCTGGTAAGGCCGTACAGGCCATTGTGCACATCCCTGGTGCAGCACGAGCATTCGCCGTCGCCCGGTTCGCATGTCGACCAGGACGGGCTGGGTCCGGACGAACCCTGTACCGAGATTCAGCACCAGCACCCGGTTGTCCGGAGAGAACGCCAGCGCAGACACAAGTGCACCGGAGCAACATACCTCCTCTGTGCGTCCTCCGTCGAGCAGACGGAATATCCTGTACGATCCGTCGTGTCCGGGGCGACACGCGTAATACGGAAGACTCCACAGGCTGGTGTCCTTGCTGCCCGACTCCGTGGGGAGAGTCCACTGGTCATCTCCGCGGACCCGTCGGATGCGTGTTTCCCCGCTGCCGTCGACGGAGAAGGAAAGGTATTCGAGGAACGGCGAGAGCGAGACACTGGCACCGTCGGGGACGTGGACTTGACCGATTGGCGTGGCGCCGTCTTGCCGCGACCAGTGCAGAAGCGTACACAGTCGTTCGGTGCGCTCGGCCCATACGAGTGTGTCGCCGCTGAGCTGCCTGACGCCGATCGGTGCTGCCGTCGCGAACAGTTCTTCCGTGCTGCCCGTGGTCAGGTCCAGCCGGAGTATTGTCGTCGTGTCGTCGTCACTCCGGGCCAAGCCGAAGACCGCGGCGGTCCGCGACGGCACTCGACCGGCTGCTGGCGCAAGCTGCACGCCTTCGAATCGTTGCAGTTCCCCCGTATCGCCGAAACGGCGGGAGTAGGTCGTCCAGTTGGCTGACTCATCCCGGCCCAGCCAGCACACCCACTCGCCGTGAACGGAAGGGAACAACTGACGCGGTACGCTGTGCCGGGAGCGTATCCGCAGGTCGGGATCGAGTAGCAGCAGCTCCGCGTGCCGGGCATCGGCGTTGGCGCGGAAGACGGCGACCCGGCCGTCGGGCCACACGACGCAGTCGGACGTTACGGCCGTCGATCCGCTGTCGTACCCGACGACGTCCCATTCGGCCACCGACACGGACTCGGTGTGATGGAGCGACCAGAGCAGATCCCCGCCGGGGACGAAACAGACCCCCGCGACAAGCGCGAATGCCCAGGCCGGCCGCGGCCGGCGCTCCACGAAATAGGGCAGCAGGGACAGCAGGTCGAATACTTCGAGCACGACGACAAGCCACACGTACACGTACAGCGCGCAGGTGGCGGCGGCGTCGGACCTGACACCGAGGAGGAAGGGGAGCAGGACTTGGAGGGAACTGGTCAGAAAGATCTCTCTGAACTCGCGTGCTCCACTCCTCGGCTCGAACCACCCCAGGTACCCGGACAGAAGTTGCCGGACAGCGGCTGCGATTACGAGCATCGCCAGCAAGAGGACGCCGGTCGTCGGCGGCCCGCCGGCGACGGTCCAGGCCCCGGGGCGGCCGGTCAGCACCACGAGTAGCCAGCTCAGGGCGAGCGCGACGTGCGTCGCCAGGAGCGTGCGCAGCACGCGTCTCGATGGCACGGGTGCCTCCGCGAGCGTCACAAGGCCCGGCTGCAGCCTCTCATCGGACAGTCTCTCCCGCAACGAGGCGCAGAATCCCGCGGCCGGCACCGGCGGGGTGGCCAGGCGTACGCGCCTACGCCAGGATTCCGGCGTTATGCCTCTCAGGGGCTCGGTGAGGATGATCTCGAAGAACGGCAGGAGCACGCCGAGTCTGCCAACTGCCCGGACGAGCGCGACGTTGTCCCACGCGATCCGCTGTCGCCTGAGCCCCATCAGCCCGATCCCGTCGTCTTCCACTACGATCGTACGCGTGAGGAAGCACGGGAGGATCAGGGCGATGACGATGAGCCACAGGATGTTGTGGGCCGGGAACGTATGCGGGAGGAGGGGAAGCCAGAACCAGAACTGGAAGAAGAACGGCAACGCCGCGGCGCTCACCTTCCAGGTGTTGTCAACAGTCCATCGTTGTTCGGGCAGACTCTGTTCTGCACTCACTGCAACGCGCTCCCGTCACCGTCCTTCCCCTGCGCGTCCGACTTGCCTCAGCCTCGTTTGTCATCGCCCAGCGGATACGGCAAGACGTCCATTTCCTTGCCGTCGAGCGATGTCAGCAGGTGCCCGAAGTGGTAGAGATCTCTCAGGTTCCCTTCCACGAGCGAGACGAGGAATAGCTGAGACAGAACGCCAAGCCAGACGTCCTTCCGGCCGCACGGGTGGATCTTGGCGTCCATTTCCAGTTTGCGGATGTGCCAGCCGTCGGTGGGATCGACGAGTAGGTGGTTGCGGTCTATCAGGCAAAAACGTCCCTCGAACAGGACAACGGTCGGATGCCACCCCAGCTGTGTGCCCAGGTTCTGGGCGATAGCACACAAGAGAGCCGGGGCACCGTAACGTGTGGCCAGCACACGTTCCAGGAGGTAGAGGTCGACATCCAGGACATCTTCCTCCGCTACATAGAACTCCTGCTCCCTCATGAAGGACGCCACCGAGGGCGCGTCGATGCTCTCTTGCGTGATGGCGTTCCGCAGTTCGTCCACGGACTCCTGCACGGTTTTGCGCGCACACTCGGGGTCGTAGAGCATGTTGATCTCGACCAGCCCGTCCCACAACGAGATCGTCTCGTTCTTCACCGCGTCGAGAAACGCCATGCGAGCGCGGCGCCGGGCAAGGATGCTGCTCAACTGATGGATCCGCGAACGCAGACGCGGGTCATTGTCCTCCTGGTACTCCGCTATCGTCTCCTCGGCGTCGATTCCCATATTGAGAATCTGCTCCATCGCAAGAGACGCGACCGCCACATCGTCGTCCTGGAGGAGGTTGAGGAGGGCGGAAATCTGAGGCTTATTCCGGGGCACGGCCATCGAAATCCCGTTCGTAGATCAGGCGGTATTCCAACACTTTCCCAATATAATCTCGGGTCATGGGAAAACGAATACGGTCCAACGCCTTTTCGCGCGGGTCGTCCGGCGCCCAGCGGCGTGCGTGTGTGGGGCCCGCATTGTACTGTGCGAGCGCCAGGACCTCGCAGTCGCGATAGCCACGCCAGCGTTGCAGGCCCCGGCCGAGGTACCACGTTCCGACCTCGATGTTCAGGCGCGGGTCGAAGAACATTCCGGCAGCGGGGGCGCGTCTGCCCGTGTGCTTCTCCCACTCCTTGATGGCCCCGTCGGTGATCTGCATCAGCCCGATCTCGCCAGCGGCCCCGCGAGCCTGCGGGTTGAAACTGCTCTCCTTGCGGATGACGGCCTTGACGAGAAAGGGTGACACATGATGGCGAATCGACGCTTCCGCGATGATGCCATCGAAGGCCTTTTCCCGCTTCGCCTCACGCCGATCCCGGCGGACGGCCCACAGCACAAGCACGAGCAGGCCGACAAGGAAGGCGGCAAACAAGCGTTCTGCCGTGATCACGTTCGGCCGCAGCACTTCTTGTACTTCCTCCCGCTTCCACAGGGACACGGGTCGTTGCGTCCCACCGGCCCCGGCGCCATGGCAGGCGGATGTGCCATCATGGCTCTCTGCCGTTCCTGAATGAGCTCCCGTGCGAGCGTTTCGAACCGCGGCAGTGTGTGCCGGTAGAACTGCTTCAGGCCCGCGCAGAGATGACTCAAGCGGCGCGGATCGCCGCCGCCGGCGCAGAGACGGTGCTTCAGGCAATCGCCCATGCACACCGCCAGGAACTCGCAGTCGTTACACGCGGAGTTCCACTGCTGTTTCTTACTGCCGAAGTCGAGATACATGGGCGACTGCTGCAGCTTGGTCCAGGAGTCGTGCATGACGTTGCCCAGGTGCAGCCGTTTCTCGACGAAGAAATCGCACGGGTAGATGTCGCCGTTGTGTTCCACTACAAAGTACTGACAGCAGTTCGTGCCGAAGTGACAGATATTGCGGGCCCCCTCGACCATCAGCGTCAGGATCGAGTCGAAAAGCCGGATCGATACCCGCCGCGTATCATTCTCGTACCACAGATCGAAGATCGTGCACAGGAAATTGCCCCACTCTTCCGGTTCGATCGAGAACGGCAGCACGTTGCGGTTCTCGTCCGGTTCCACGCAGGAGATGTACTGGTGGAACAGAAATCGGTTGTCGCAGAAGTAGTGGTAGATATCGGCTGGCTTGGCCACGTTGCTCTTACTCACCAGGCAGAGGATGTTGAATTCCACCTCGTGCTCCCTGAGCGTGCGGATTCCGCGCATGACGGCTGCGTGCGACTCGCCTCCGCTCATGGTCTTGCGGTAGTGATCGTGGATCTCGGCGGGACCGTCCACACTGACGCCGACCAGGAAGCTGTACTTGCTCAGGACCTTCGCGAGATCGTCGTTGATGAGCGTGCCATTCGTCTGCAGTCCGTTCCCGACCATGGCGCCCGACGCGCCGTACTTCTGCTGGAACTGGACCGCACGACGGAAGAAATCCGCCCCCATCAGCGTTGGCTCGCCTCCCTGCCACCCGAACGAATACTGAGGCTGCTCCGTCTGCATGTACGTGCGCACCATCTGCTCCAGCACCTCGTCGGTCATACGGTGCTTGGCCGCCTCCGGGTAGAGCGAGCAGTGGTCCAGGTAGAAGCAGTACTTGCAGCGCAGATTGCAGTCCGCCGAAGCGGGTTTGATAAGCAGTGAGAAAGGACGCGTGGGCATGCTGTGGGCCGGTTTGTGGAGGCCGTTGTTCAGAGCGCCGGCTACTATAACCCGGCTTTTTTGCCGGACCGGGGGCAATAAGGGCGCTTGGCCGGCGTTCTCTGGGTGTTCCGAGCCAGGAAACAGGCAACAGCTCCAAAGGGGCCGAACAGAGACAAAGGAGACAGAACAATGGCACGGTATCTGGCACAGATGACAGGTGTGGCGATGGTGATCACTTTTGTGATCAGCACGGTGTATGCTGCTCCCGGCGAGGGCGGCCAGCGTGGGGAGAAGGGCGGGCGCAGAGGGCAGGGCGGCGCCGCGGCGTTCGGTCAACCAGGCGGCCCGACGGGCGGCGGACAGAGGCCAGAGTTCCAGGATCCCGATACGAACGGCGATTGTCTCATCGATGATGACGAGGCCCAGGCCGTGATAGACAAGACTGCGGACAGGATGCGCGAGAACTTCAAGCGCATGAACGAGCAGATCCTGAACCGGTTCGACGAAGACGGTGACGGGGCTCTGACCGGAGCCGAGCTCGACAAGGCGAAGGAAGCCAGGGAGCAGCTGAAGCAGCGTCGTCGCGATGGCGGCGGACCTGCGGGCGGCCCCCCGGCTGGGATGCAGGAGATTGTCAAGAAGTTCGATGAGGACGGCGACGGCCGGTTGAGCGACGAAGAGAGACAGAAGGCGAGGGCGGAGATGATGAAGCAGCGCCAGGGCGGTGCGGGCGGACGTGACGAGGATTTCCGCAAGAAGATGATCGAGAAGTTCGACGCCGACGGCGACGGACAACTGAATGATGCAGAGCGCCAGAAGGCCAAGGCAGAGATGATGAAGCAGCGGCGCGGCGCCGGACGGCCCGGCAAGGACATCGCCGAGTAGACTACCTCAACCTGTGACGTAACTCAACGGCGCAGCGACCCCCGCGGTCGCTGCGCCGTTCGTTTTCTGTCGGCCATGCCTGCTGATGGGGGCTGCCTCGGTCCAACTCTGGCCGCCGCTGCACCGAAGACATGTTCCACAAGGGCGACAGCGGCATCGTCCTCCAGAAGGAAGCCAAAGCCCTGCTCATGCCCGCCTTCGAAGAGTACCTGGAGACGCCCATCCGCTGGCGCATCAAGTCCAGCCGCACGGGCAAGACGCGCCAGATCAAGCGTCGCGACTGCATTCAGGCCGAGGCCCACACGCTGGCCAACCGCCTCCTCGGCAAGGACGGCGGCCTGCCCGAGGTCATGCAGACCAAGGAAGTCTTCGGAGACACCGACCAATGACAGATAGCAGAGCCAACAAGAAGCCGACCGAATCCCTGCTGCCAATCGAGCGGGTGACCGACATCATCCTCGTCCTTCGAGGACAAAAGGTGATCATCGATGCGGACCTGGCACGACTGTATGGCGTGACGACCAAACGGCTCAACCAGCAAGTGCGCAGGAACGCCGACAGGTTCCCTCCGGACTTCGTGTTCGAGCTGGACTCGCACGAGAAAGCGGAACTGGTTGCAGATTGCAACCGGTTCGAGCGCCTCAAACACTCCTCGGCCTTGCCACACGCCTTCACCGAGCACGGCGCGGTCATGGCGGCCAGCGTGCTGAATTCACCTCAGGCGATCGAGTGCAGCATCCTCGTTGTCCGCGCCTTCGTGAGAATGCGGGAGCTGTTGGTCTCCAACCACGAGCTCGCCGTGAAGGTCGAGCAGCTCGAATCCCGTCTCGACCAGCACGACGAGGAGCTACGCGCAATCGTCGAAGCCATCCGCCAACTCGCCGCTCCGCCCCACCCGGAGCCCAAGCCCCGCCGAATCGGCTTCACGGTCGAAGAAGCCGGAGGCGAA
>JGI10211J34971_10001607_pt1 | contig 18611 bp, 41 predicted proteins | sample Etolagsediment_FD_34971 | JGI IMG/M metagenome (IMG submission 34971)
ATAATGAGGCGGCTGCGAAAGAAACATATTACGTTACGCTTGAATTAACTGACGAAGAAAGAAAAGAAAGTATCAGAAAAGCATTGCTGCAAGTTGCCTTCGCTGAACAATTAGAACGCAAACCCAAATTCCTGTTCTATATGCAATACAAGAAACACTACGGACTACAAGTAAAATCTATCCCCATCGAAAGATTGTTTAGCCCCAATCTGCAAGTCCTTGAACACCATTGCTTCCTCCCAGTATTAACAGACGAGGATTAAAATGCACGAAGCACGACCCCTAAAACTGATCTGTACGCCGGGAGGCACACCGGATGATCGTATTTTCGTTATCCGTAAAAAACCCGGACTCTGGCGAATCGTAGGGAACTTCCAATACTCCCGCCCAATTAAAGCCCGGCTCGGTGAAAAAGTCTATTCATTCTACCGAGATAAAGAACTTGAAACCGAAATGCAATATATGTTATCATGGGCGAAAACAGGCGAAGAACCCTTTGAAGAAGAACTAGAACCCCAATACCTCTTCCCAGCTATCAACCTCCAAACACTACGACACGAAGCCGAAGATAAAAGAAATAATAAAGAGGCGATGGAGGTTGCAGCCCAGGCCGCATTAAAAGCAAAGGAATTTGAGAAAAAACAAGAAACGATTTCAAAACTCAAAGAAGCAGAACAACGACTGCAAAATCTAAGGCGGTGTACCCCCCCCACATTTGGTACAATTCACAACTTATTGCAGCAATATGGAACCATACCAAACGTCCCTCTAGAAAATGTAGAAGTAAACGCCGATGATACTGGTCACGATATAGACGCCCCAGAGACAGTAGAAGAAGAACAAGTAAGATTAGAAGCAGAACAGAGATTAATAAGGGATGAAATAGAACACTCCTGGGCCGTAAGTTCGGAAAGATTAAGAGAAGAACAGACAGCAAGATTACGAGAAAAATACAGGAGAATACTTCATCCTGAAGCGATAACGAGGACAGCCGACGAAATTATTAGTGATATAGAAGAATTGTTGGATCGTCCTGGTATATTGGGAAACTAACCAATCAAATTAAATTCTCCTTACTATTATAAGAAAAAGGAGAATTTATATGCGTTACGAATATCAAGTTTTAGAAGGCGATGCACCCGGAATCCCAGCAGAAATGCTAAATGAACAAGGCAATGAAGGTTGGATGATGGCTGGTGTCGTTAAACGAGAAGTAGAAGGTAATTCCAGATGGATTTTCTACTTTATTCGTGAAAAAACCGAATGAAAGAAACCATCCTAATCTGCATAGTCGCTGCCCTAGTTGTTGTGCTTTGGTGCATAATTAAAGGATGTTAACCCGCCTCAAAGTTTTAGGAGTTTAAACATGGACCGTAGAGAGTTTGTCGCAGGAGTCGCGGGAGCATCCGTCCTCCCAGTTGCAGCTATCGCCTCAGAAGATGCAAAACCTGATAAGGAAGAACCTAAGGAGTTAGTTTGGAAAGTTATTAATATTGAGGCGGGACAGAAAGAGCCCGAGAAAGTCCAACAGATTCTCAATGATTTAGAATCAAAAGGTTACGCCATCGTCGGTGTGGAACCTTGTACTGGGAATCAAGTTCAAGTCTATGCAAGAATTCGTCCCAATTTTATGTTTAGCGATTCAATCGCAAGGAGTTAAACATGGCTACCGCTGAATTGGAAACCCTATCTACCAAAGTTGAAGGTATGATAGAAGAAGGTCTGGTCCTCCCTCAAATCTCGGAAGACCAACGACGTAGAACTGAGATGGCTCTAAAACATCTCAAATCCCCCCATCATGATTCAATCCGCAGCTTCAGAAGTAAATGCTGGCAAGCTGAAGAAATGGGATTGAAACGAATGAGTCTGTTGGAAATCGGTAACCTCCTAACAGGGAAGAAATACCGAAAAGTCTCCACTTGGCTAGGATGGGATGGAAAACCCGGCCCGTGGCGTAGTTTAGACCCAGTGGAACATAAGTTTGAGTTCTTCCAATATGATGGGAGAAACCACCGAGACTGGGGACAAGAACCCATCTATATCAAAGGATGGTTTGCGGAACCCCTGGTGTTGAGCCGCCTCCCTAATTTACAAGAAGAAATCCCCTATCCTGCTTTATTGAAGGTAGACCAGTTCAAAGAGCTTGGTTTGTTCAACTGTTTTTCCACTGTTGGACCTAAAAAAGCCTTCCGAAGTCTCTCTAAACCACAGCCAGAACCGATTGATCCTGTTTTGGTTGGATGTATCTACAATCGGCAATGGACCCCAAAGGGATTGGACGACCCGAACTACGTCGCATATTTCCCTTTGGCTAAATGGTAACACAGGCTCTCCTTAGCCTGGGTAAAGAAAGATCCCACCCACCCCGTTTTTATTTGGGTGGGTGGGATTCTATCATTATGAGAAAACAAATACCTGAATTTATCTCCGTTAACGGCCCTCCGATCTTATTCATTGGAATCGTATTATCAGTCTTTGTACTAATAATATGGGTCGTAATGTCAACTGTCGATAAAAGAGATAATACTGAAATCACACCCGACCGCTACCAATCTCTTCAAAGGGATATTGAAATGGTCCCCTCATTCAAATCAAATATTAAGAGGCGGTTGGACGACGATAAGATTACCCGCCTCGAATATAAGGAACTTCTGGAAGAATTTAATGCAATATTAGGGAGTCATGAGAAAAATCAATTGAAATTGGAGTTAGAATGAGAAAAGAACAATCTGAACCGCCCATTTGGGTTGGATTCCTTATTTTTGCAGTGGTAGTCACTTTAATAATTGTGGGCATTTCTTCAGTGATTAGTTGTTGTAATGAAGAGCATCGCCAGAGGCTAGAAAGGGAAATATCTTTTAGTGACTACGAGGACATAACCACTTGGGCTGAGGAATGGCCTGAATTGAAACCTTTTATTAAAACTCGTATGGATGATGGTAAGATTAGCCACCGCGAATATAGAGAAATTAGGGACCAGGCATTTGAGCAAGAACGCCTCAAAAAAATTGAAACCTTAAAGGGTGTGGTGGAATGAGGAAGGAAGTGCCTGAGCCATTGAAATTTTTCGCAGCCATAACGATGGTTGTCTTGCTAGTAGGATTAATTCCTTTTTTTGCTTTTACTGATGAAGCTTCTTTACAATGGCACAAGCTTATTGCAGGATACAGTGATGAATTCCCCGAACTGAAGGATGACATTGCCGAATGTCTGGAAGATGGAAAGTTAAGTGTATGGGAAGCCAAGGGTATTGAACGAGCTTACCAACGCTTGAAGAAGCGGGAGTTATTAAAACGATGCGAAAAATAAGATGGTATCAACATCGGGATTGGAGTGGTTTGATTTTTCTTGGGATTTTAACATTGGTTATAGGGGGGATGTGTTATGCTGCTTATTGGACTCATTTCAATGCAGAAGTAAGTGGCGAAAAATACGTACAAATCAGACAGATGCTTGCAGAGCATAGCAAGCTTCGCCCGAAGTTTGTTTCTTACATGGATGATGAAAAGATAACTATGTGGGAATACGGTGATATAGCAAAAGACTACGTTGAATTAATAAAAGCCCAAGAGAAGAGGTTATTAAATGCGAAAAGTAATAATTGAGGACAAGTTCAAGTTAATAGCGAAGCTATGGATAGGCTTCATAGGTTTATTATTATTAATAGCAATTATAGTTGGACTTTTCTACTGCCCTGAAGTAATAGGCATGGTGGCTATGGTAGGTGCGGGTGCGGGTTTATTTTTTTTCACTATTCACTGTCTTTTCTATATTAGCGAACATGGAGGGTGGAGAGAATGAAGAAGACCGGCATAGCGTTAATAATACTGGCAGTTATTATCCACTTTTTAGCGGTAGATTGGAAAAGCGATCTCACGATAGCTACTCCTGATGTTCGGGGATTCTTTTGGGGGATATTAGTACCGCCTCTTATTATTTTTATTGGTTACATTGCATATGGGATGAGACCGCCTCATTTTATTAGGGTTTTGAGGGAGTTATTTACGCCAGTATCATATGGTTCTCCTCCGCGTAGGCGGGTAGAAGCACATCCTCGGCATTGGCCTCGTCCTGAGCCTCCGATGGCACAATCGCTATCTGCTGATGTGCGGGTGAAGCCGGTAGGGACTTATGGTTTTCCGCCTCAAGACGCCATACCTGGATCAATTGATGGTGGAGTAGATGGGCTTGAGATAACAGGGCGATACATTCGCAATCTTCGCACAAGGAAGAATTTCAGTAGAAAAGAGTTAGCTTCACGTTTGGGTGTTTCTGTTTCTACTATAAGAAGGTGGGAAAGTAGTCCTGAGAAGCTCTTACCCGCCTCAAGATTTAAAAGTATTAGGAATTTAGAAGGTTTTCCCCCCTTTTTTCCTCCTCCGCCTCCTAATAGGATTGCAGAATGAGAAAACGACCTCCTGAAACTTGGGATGTTCGGCTTGCAAAGCTATGGTTGGGATTTCTAATTTGTATGGCTATTATTAGTCTCATCACTAGCTTTATATTGTGGACAAATACAATGGTAGTCATACTTATAGTGGTAGTTAGCCTTGCGGGGGTGATTGGCGTTGTAATTGCAACTGGTGTGAGTATTGAGATTATGAGGGACTATCGGAGAGCGGTTCTTGCGGAACGAGCCAGGGAGAGATTTAGATGAAAGAGGGTAAATTTGAGATAATAGATTACGATGGAGAGGAAACGATTGAGTATGGTGGTGTTGATTACTTGATCCATAAGCTCAATTTCCAGGCCCGCGATCTAAAAGACGACACTGTTTTTTGTCTTCAAGCCAACAAGCGTGTTGGGATGCAGATTCTAAGGCTTATGATTGAGCCGCCTCCTGAGAATCCTTGGTGGCGAAGGTTGCTTCGCTTACCCCGGCGATCAGCGGGGCCTCTAAGAATTGAGATTACTCGTTGCGAATCTCATAGGGGTACTGGCGTTGTATTTCCGAAGTATTGTGTTGAAAGGATAGCCGGATGAGATCGCGGTTCCGCACGGAACGTTTGCCCGTGATAGCGACCATTTGCGGGGTAATATTTGTAATTGCTTTAATGGTCATACCTCCTTTTGCTGTGCTGAGGGAAGAGAGTAATCGTGAGATAAACACTCATGAGTATAAGAAGATTGAGGAGTGGATGAGTGAATACCCGGAATTAAAACCCAAAATGCAGACTGCTTTAGAGGATTTGAAGATATCAGCGAAGGAATATAAGGCTATTGAGGATGAGACGAAGAATCTTGCTCGCCAATCGTGGGCAAGGCACTTGCAAACGGAGTTGGAAAATTGAGAAAACAAAACAATATAAGAGTGAAATTAGGAAAGGTTGTTGAAGGGTTAATAGAGCACCCTGAGATACTTTTTCCCGCTATTATTGTTCTTTCAATTCTTTTCGTGGTAGTTATTCCTGTTAGTTATGATTGGTACACACATGGCACAAAAGAGATACATTGGATTGGTTACAAAGATATAAAGGAGTATTCAGAGAAGTATCCTCAATTAAGCGATATGGGGAATTTGGGAAGACATTCCCATTGCTTCGTTATTGGAGATTGCACGACAATGCAGATTGCGAGCAAGATCGGGTCATTGAGGACTTAGAGATTAATTTGGGAGTTGTTCGTAACGCTATTAAAGATTTCCCTTCTTCGTCATAAACCATACGAGGCACAGGAAAGCCAGGAAGCAAACTCCAAACCACAGTATATTCATGCCTTTATATAGAAAACCCTACCACAGAAACTCAAAATACCCCCCGCCAATTTTTCGAAACCCCTATGCCTTTTAATTTTTCAGATATGCCGGTATTTTTCGAAACCCCCGAATTAAAAGTTTTGTAACACCCAAATAAGAAAAGGGGGTGCTATGGCGGTGTACCCCCCCCACATTTGGTACAATTCACAACTTTTTCCAAAATAATTTTTGGGTTTTTAATTATGCAACACGCCCCGCGTACAATTCGTATAGCACACCGCGCATAGCTACGCCCCGCCCCCCTAGTGGGGCGGGGCTAGGGTGATGGTCTAGTCGTCACGCGGCGGGCCAGTGTCCTCCCACGTCGCGTAGTAGTCGTCGGGCGGCTGCACCTTGCACGTCTTGCAGTCGCCATTCACACAGCCATCGCACGGGTCCATTGTCTCGCCTCCGTTGTGTAGTGTAGTAACCCCTTACACTACACAACGTACAATTCATGTATTTAATAACGCACGACCCTGCCCCCCTACGGTGGGGGCACACCGTAGGGGGGCTACTGACACGGGGCTAGGGTTGTGCTAGCAACGCCGCAAGGGCGTCAGTCTCGGCTTGTGTAGGGGCGTTAGGACTGGGTATGTTCGCCCCGTCTGCAAAGCTATCGCCCTGCGCCCTCAGCGCCACGGGTAGGCCAAACGTGGCCCGCGTGACGATGGACTGTAGCCGTTGTATGTATCGCGTGCGCCATGCCTTGTAGCCCTTGTCGGCCTTGCCATCGGCAAACCAGTTCTCGCCAAGCTCTAGGCCCTGCGCCCGCATAGCGTCATAGCAAGCGTCGAAGCTATCCCACAACGCCGTGTCCCACCACTGTATTAGTTCCTTGACCGCATCGCCCTCGCTTATGTCGTTCTCAGCGATACGCTCGCCAAGCAACGCCACCGCTGCGCCCCGCTCTGCCGCCCTTGTTTCGTTCCCCTGGTCGCACCCGTATAGTCCACCCATTGTCACGCCTCCGTAGTGAGTAGTGTAGTAACCCCTTACTACCCTCCCCCGTACAATTTTAATTTCGTGTAGGGGGAAGCCCCGCCCCCCTACTGGGGGGCGGGGCTAGGGGACTACTCGCTACCGTCGCCAAATTCGGCTTGCCACGCTTCCATCGCTTCGGCCATCGCATCGTCGGCCTGTTCGAACTCGGCCACCGGGTCCAGGGGCTCGCCGCTGTCGCTCAATTCCGAGAAACCGGCCAGCGTGTCAGTGCCACACTCTCGCTCAAAACCCAACATAGTTCTACTCCCTAGCTAGTGTTGATTGCCCCGTCACTGTCCCTTGCGGTACAATTTTAATTTACCGCTTCCATCACCGTACAATTTTAATTTAATTGAGGCGGGAAGAGCGCATACAATTACCCCACCCCCCAGCGGGGGGTGGGGTATTCTCGTTGTAGTCACTCCGGGGGGTTACGCAGCGGCGGCTTCCGCTTCGCCCTCAGCCTCCCCCTCTTCGGCGGGGGTCTCAGCCTCACCCTCTTCCGGGGGGGCGGGCTCCACAACGACGCCTTCAACGTCCTTGCGCTTTTCGGGCTCAATTTCCTTGACCAGTGCCGTGAATTCCAGCACTTCGTCCCACACTTCGGCCACCTTCTCAATCTCTTCCGGGTAGAGATTGAGAACCGGGAACTTCCGCACGCCCCGCAGGCAGATCGTGCCCTTGTCACCGCAGTACAATTCTCGCGGCTTCGGCTTGCGCGGCGGCTTGTTCGCCTTCATCGTCGCCAGAATCTCGGCGGCTTCCGTCTTGGTCAATTCGCCTTCCAAGACAGCCGCCAGAATCTTCGGCTTCGTCCATTTCTTCGGCTCGGCGGGAGTTTCCTCAGCCGGGGCCTCAGCAGCAGCAGTGGTTTCGTCGCTCACTCGGTTTCCCCTTTCAATTGGGATAGGAAAGTTGTTGATGCCCTCACAGGTACAATTTAGTTTTAGGTAGGACAGTTTAGGGCAACGGCTGTTCCACCTATGTCAATTCCATTCGGTTGCGGTCGGGTATTACACTGTACCCACGCACCGCAACCGATACACTCGTTGTTGGCAAGTGACCGGCTTTCGCCGTGTCTGGTATCCCATTTGCCAAGCCTATGCCCGCGAGTCTCACAGGCACTTTCGGCTCTCATCCGTAGATCAAGTAACCCTGCCATACTCACCCCCGTACAATTTTAATTCCAACGTGCCGTGCCTGTCTCCCTATTCTCTACCCACTCCACCCTTGCACTCGCCGGGCTACCTATCGTGAATAGCCCAACCAGCCACATAAGAAAGAGTGAAAATGGTAGCAAAACCAGTGTGATGATGCTTCTCATGGTACAATTCGCCATTGCTGTGTAATCTTGAAGCGCCCGCCCAATTGCTCACGCTCAAAATGATCCACTAGCCTGTCCGCATTGACTACCGGATCACGATATTCAAACCGTTGACCCGTCCGCGTTTGACAGACTACCTTGCCACCCTCATTCCTAAAGTAGAACTTCATTGCCTCACTCCGTACAATTTAGAAAAAAGAGGCGGGGGGATGCGCCAAGTATGCGCTTTATGGAGCAGCGCTCACTATCTGGTCGTAACGAGATAGTTGCTTACTGCCTTGGGTGTTGGGGCTACTGGCTTGATGCCCCCCGCCTCAAGTATTTAGGATTTGGGTACAATTCCTCTTGAGAGGATTTGCTTGAGCATTGCGGACCACCGCGCGTCACTTATTGACTGGCACGGCTTGTAGGTGCCTTGATAAATGACATGCATAATCATTCGGTTGAGTGTTTGCATAGCAACCCCCGTACAATTCATGCGGGGTCAAGATAGTAGTGCATACCATCGTGCCCGACATTATGCCAACCGCCAACAAAATTCTTATTGCCCCAGATCATAACGGGAATCATAAATCCCCGCTTGAGCATACCGAACCGATGGCGGGTAAGAGCATACGCCTTCTGGTGACTGATGTAGCTGCGATTTGTTTTCATACTAGCCCCCGTACAATTTTAATTCAACAGCCACTCCCAAGCGGTAACGTCTTCGTAGATCAGGAATGGCTCGCAAAACCAGTACCACTGTATGAGTTGAACCATGTCTCACCCCGTACAATTCTATTGCCCCATAATTGCCGTGAAGACTTCAATGGCGTCCTTGGCCTCCTTGAGTGATGCCCCTGTCCTTGCCCGGTACAATTTAATTGCACCAATCTTTTTGCCATTCACTAGCTCACGCATTTCAGCGGGCGCAAGCATACCATTCCCCTCGGGCATACACTCTTGCCCAAGCAATTCCTTCAATTGCCCCTTAGTTGCGGGCTCTTTCGACAGATCATACGCAACGGACAAGCAGCGAATCAATTCAGTGTTCATAGCTCTCCCCGTACAATTTTTAATTAGGGGCGGTGCCTTACCCCTTATTTGTATGGAGCCGGAAGCTGGGTTGTTAGCCCGTAGGACAGCGCTATCCACCCCGGCATTTGTACAATTCAACTGATTTGGACGACTCGGGGCCGTTCGGGGGCATCGTTATCAATCCCCACTTCCTGCGCCCCTGTCATAAAGAAAATCGCTGCATTGAAATCAGCGGCAGTTGATACCCGCCCCGATTCAATTAGATCGGGAATCAAGGTTTCTTCCAGGTATGCAACGAATTCGTCTTTTGTCTGCACGATCATTCGTACAATTCCTTTGAATTAAAAAGGGGGCGGGGGTTTCGGTTAGTTGCTTACGCCGTCGTTATCACGGTGCAACATTGGCAATATCACGCCTTCCCCTATTTACCCGCCCCCTTTTGTACAATTTTATTTCAGGTATGCAGGGCCATACGGACCCATCCAGCCCATTCCTTCTTTTTCGTCAGTGATATTACCCCTGGCGTGTTTTGCCGGGGCTTTCCAGCTTGCGGGCTTGCGAATATCACCATTCGTCATATCCACAAACGCCCAAGCCGACGAACTGAATGGCTTTGTTTCGCCTTCCGCTGTTTCAGTGCGTACAATTTTGGCGTACCGCTTACCCCATTTAATCACCAACACTTGTCGGCAAAGGCTAGGGAAATTCTTTTCGCGGTGTTCATCCACCAACTTTTGACACCGCTCAAGCCACGCCTCAATTTGTTCTCTCATTCTTGTTCTCGCTTTTCTTCCAGAAAGCTAACCGGATCATCCGGTCTTACCCCGTACAATTCTTCACATGCATCCCCAAGTGTATCAATGGCAGCCCCAAGAGTGCGGACCATTTGCTTCGTATAGCAGGCAATTGTTGCTACCTCAGCAGCAGGCTCACGCATCATTCGGACACACTCTTCTTTGTCCTCTATGTCCCTTCGTACAATTTTAGTATTGGGCCAATTCAGGGTGCCTTCGGTTTGATTAGTCCAGAATCGGACACCAATATAACTCGGATCATCCACGCCCTCGGTGTATTCAAGCACTACGAACATTTGTACAATTCCTTAAAAGTTTGGGTTCTCTGGTATTAGAGTATAAACCTTTTCAGGAATTTCAGAGGCGGGGAAATGATATTCCTGCCCGCAGAACGATGATTGCTCATTGACATTCAGCCAATGGCTCATCCCGTGAGGATCAACGCCCATGAATTTAACAGTGAAACTCCCACCCATTCCACTGTCAATGTCGTACAATTCGCCTTCAACCACGGCGTCGGCTGATTCAACGTACTTACGCTTTGCCGGTACGATCATTTGTACAATTCCTTTTAATTAGTACCCCGACACGGACTTGAACCGAGAGTCTCCACCTTGAAAGGGTGGCGGCCTAACCATTAGCCTACCGGGGCATTATCGCTAGAGAGTGTGGAGGGTGCGTGAATGGCCTTTCGGCAACGCTCTTGCACACTCCCTAGCGTACAATTTTATCTTCCCATTGTGCCTAAACTGGTTTCCATTCCTGTTTTGCTTGTGAATATGTCACACAACATATCACAATAGACACCCTCCACCGTTTCAATCACCTTGTATTTGCTGCCCCAGACTCGCCCAAACTCCATTGTGTAGGTGTCTGACGGGTCTAGTACAATTTTAAGATAATTGATTCGTTGCCGACACATATTGCCCGGCAATCGCATTGACAACGCATCTTCATGCGCCAGTAGGTTCTTAGCCCCCGTCATTACGATGAAACGACGACCACCCAACTGTTCCAGAATTGTTTGTGCGATGCTCATACGTTCCCCCGTACAATTTAATACTCACGAATGGCGGCATTGTTTTGGGCACGACGGGTTCGCAACCGTTTGGGGCGGTTATCGTGCTTACCACTACCGGAACGATGGGGAGAATGACCACGGCCAACTTCCCATTGTTCCTTTACATTCAATTTAATAGTGGTTTTCTTCATAGCATACCCCGTACAATTTATTTATGCCGCCTCAAGTAGTCTTTCCAGAAATGCCAGTTGCACTTCTTTCGCTACATCCTTGCGACATTTACCCATCCACTCCCAAAATCGGGAATGAACAACGTAATCATCATCTTCCCTACCTTGTCCCCACTTGTACTTGAACTTCCCGCAATTCGGGTCATCAAGCGGCTTGTTGGCGCGATTACTCCAACTGATTGTATGTTCTTCGCCCGATTCAACGTGCAGAAGAATAACCTTGAGAATCACAGACTTCAGACGCATGAAATGAGTTTCACCCGTCTTTTTATCAGTGATAGGGCAGTAACGTACCATTTTGCACATTACTTCCCGTTCCTCTTTCCCGTGCTTCTCAATTTGGGGTACAATTCGCCACGACATTGTTTCGCCTCTTTTTATTGTGAGTGATTCAACTGCCCACTCAGGTACAATTTTAACAACACTTGTCTCGCCATATTTTAATGAGGCGCTTATACGCTTTCATATCGCCTCTTAAAATCTTGGCGTCAAATGCCTTTTCCCAATCAGGATCATTGGACGTTGTTTTCTTCCACGCTAAATACGCCCCCGCCTCATTTTTGTACCATTCCCCATCAAATTGCCAAGCGCCACGGCACTCAGTCCTGCCCTCTAATTGGGAATGGTAATAATGACGCCCCCAAGGTACAGGATCATTAAATCCCATTGGCCCAGGATGGTCACAATTAGGACACTCAATCATCGCTGGCATTGTTGTTTCCTCCTGCCCATCCACGTACAATTTTAATTTTTATCCTATAAGTGTCAGCGCATACGACTACCCCGCCCCCATACTTGAAGGCGAGGTAGTTTTAACTCTCACAATGTCATTTCAATTCAGCCGTTAGTTCTTAAATGCGCATGGTCCTACTCCTTTGGATTATTTGTCCCGTTGAAGTGCTGTTCTGTCTCTAGTGCAGTTCATCAAGGTACAATTCCAATCTAAAGGGGCGGGCCACGGGCTTTATTAGGCAATGAGTTATGTCCAATGAGGCCAATCGGGATAAGTAAAGGTAATTCTAGACGGGGCGACCTGCGCCAATCGCAGCCCTTATTGCCACCCCGCCCCTACCCTGCTAATCACCCATTCACTCCCCCCAGAGTAGGGTAAGGGGAGTACGGGTTTCAGAAGCACATTGGACTAGCCCTCCATTTTGATTCACGGCTTGCCGAAGGCCGAAGTCGGGCGGCTTATGCTCTTTGACGTACAATTTAAGTCTGCCGGGGTGGAATTGAACCACCAATAGCCGGGGGCACCTGATTTACAGTCAGGGGGGCTCGCCTATGCCCAGCCGACAGATAAATAACCCCCTTACGGGCACGTTCCCCGTAAGGGGGCATTAAAAATACGAGTAGCACATCGTTTCGCACAGAGGGGTTTGTGCTAGTCTTGTAAGAACAGTGGTATGTTACCGTTACCTGATCGCGGACTCTGAATTGAACTTACATTCAAGACTCTACATTGAACATAGCCACAGCGCGCTTGAGGCCATAGGTTGTAGCAGTAGAGAACCAGAGGTTGCAGCAGTACCGGAACAGTGGTCGTCCATTACTTGCGTCGGACAAAACAGGACTTACTACTCTCCCTCAACACTCACTCAAGTACAATTCTATTTTAATCCCAAGGCACTTCCATCCAGCCACCGCAAACCTGATCCGGCTCGCAATCGCCAACGAATGTCACCTTAATGCGGACACAACGCATCCCACCCGCACGCTGTAATGTCCGCCCCGTTGTTTCAATTTCAACCGCCAACGACTTAATAGGCCCTTGGCTATTAGTCGGCAAGCGAAAACTACTAAAATCATCGCCCGCTATTAAACATTCACCCTCTCGCCATCCATCAGGACGAATGTAACGACCAATCTTAGGGGCGGCATCCCAACCCCAAATGTCTTTTTGTTTTGTGCTTGTCTTCATAATAGCCCCCGTACAATTCCTAATGTTCCAAGTCACCGTGTTCAAGGAATGAGGCTACTAAACAGTCCTTCTCCCCAACGGAGTAGGCGTTAACCCGCATCACACGGTCACTATCACGATACTTAATAAACTCCCCCGCCTCTTTTATTGTGAAGAAACCGAGTTCAATAGCCCAGCCACCCTCCATGCCGCCCGAAAACTCACTGTGATTCCCTTCCCAACAAAGGGTACGCTTGCCATTCACCCAACGGTTTTTACTCGTTTGTCTGCTCATACTCTCCCCCGTACAATTTTAATAGTAATCCACCGACGCCCCAACTACTGCCGCCTCATTATTTGACATTGGATTATTGCCAGCATCAAATTCATCGGCTAGTTTGCGAAGAATGGCTGCTACTTCTTCCCCACTTGTTGCACCACGATGGGGACGAACATCACAGAGAATATCAACCCGAATACAGGTTGTCTCAAATTTGTTGATTCGTGCTGCTGGCAAAGTACAATTCCTTATGCGGGGACAGCAACTTGGGCATTGGTAATCTTTTCCAACTTACCCTCTGCATTGTAGTGAAGCACCTTATTGAAAAAATCAGCGAACAATTCCCCCGAATCCTGCCACAACTGAACTGTCAGTGCTTCACCGGGAAACGCCTCTTGGGCCTCAATCACCAACCGTCCAAACACGGCAGGATCTTCGGCGCAACCCCTCTTGTCAAACTGCCCAGTATTGAAGTAATGCCCCTGCCTTCCTGCCGGGTCACCAACTCCACCGTACAATTCCGGGCGCGTTACTCGTAGCTCAAACATTTATTTCCCCTTAAAGAATGATTCCAGTATCAGCCCAACCAAGCTGTTCTTCGCCCTTTTCGTCAAAGATATGAAGAACCAATTCACCACTTGGCCCGCCTATCACCTTCACTTCGTAAATTTCATTCCCCGTTATGTCCCCGCAACGGAAACTATTCGGCAAAACATTGTTCGCCTCAAAGATTGTATATGCCTCCGATATGGCTGCACAAACCGCTTGTGCATCGCCACCGGCTACGTCCTCAAAGTCTTTTCCATTCATTACCATCGTTTGCTCCAATCGTCGTAACTCGTTGCTACCAACATACTTTACGACGTACAATTTAATTTATTGAGGCGGGGCGTTCCAATCCTAAAGCATATTTATTAAAGGAACTTACGATGGAATGTTGTCAAAATTGACGTAAACCATATTTTAATATAGGGGTTACGTCACTAGGCTCAATCGGTGAAGGGCACCTATCCCCGCCTCATTACAAATTTTCTTCAACGCAGTTTCAATGTGATTATCATTCACACCGTCACTGTATATGTTAAAATCTGCATTGTGAGGCACTGTCCGTACTCGCCCCTTACCAAATGCCGGGTGGGTATCACTATTGCGTAAGTCAAACGACGCTTGACTCCAAAGTGCCCAAAATACCCATGTGTCGCTTCGCCCCTCAAAATGTTTTGCAATCGCCTTACGCCCATAACGCTCTATGATAGCCAGCATTGCCGACTTCATCACTTCGTACTTCGCACCCTTGATCTTCATTCGTTCCTCCCGTAAACCATATTTCCTAGTATGCTTTACGTCGTACAATTTTAATTAGTGAGCCGAGTGGGACTTGAACCCACAACCACCGGATTAAAAGTCCGGTGCTCTATCCAATTGAGCTACCGGCTCCCTATCTACCTACTACATAAAGGTTTACAACGACAACCGAACTTCCGGCGTAATCGCAAACCCTTATGTCACACCACTTTAGGTACAATTTTAATTGAGGCGGGTTGCGCCACGCGCCACCAATCAATTGGGGGGTGTGCCATACGAGCATCCCCCAGAAGTAGAAAGAGGGTGAGTCATACCCCACACCCCCCAAAATAACCCCTCACCGCACCTTCGGGCGTACAATTCGCTTTGCCGCCTCCATTATTTCGTGCGGGCTTAATCCCTCAATTAAATTCCCATTTATAATCGCACCCGTCTGACGCTGACAGCACAACCGACGACTCGCCCCAATTTTATTTACCTGCCTCGCCTTTTCGTGCGAAGTATCAACGTGATCGGGACTAATTAAATTGTCGGTTCCAATACCGTAACGACTGCCCTCACAATGCGGCCTAGTCGCTCGGGCCACCCAATCGCCATCCTCTTGCAGTATGATCGTCATACCAGCCCCCGTACAATTTCAAACTAATTGAAATGCCTCCACCTTGTATTCTGTCCGCTTACCGACTTCGTGAGGTATTCCCCGCCTCTTTAATTCATCCTCAAATAATCCCTCTGCACGATGCACGTTCCCCATTCGCCGCCCCGCTTGGCTTATATTCCAAGCTGCAACTAGCTCACGATCAGTCATGTTTTCAACTTGTTGCTTGTCTGTCATACTCTCCCCCGTACAATTCAATTTTAGAGGCGGGCCGTTCGTATCGCTACATAATTAAATGCGCTCAAAACTGCATACCCGCCTCTTTTAATTGATTGGACAACATTCCAGGGTCCGGGGGTAAGTGTTTATAGCTGTCACCCTATCCCGGTTTTATAAGACTCAGCTTCCGGTCCTAATTTACGCCCCTGGAACTCCCAAGACCGTACAATTCTTATTTTCCCGCCCCGCCCCCTCCCCTTGCTCCGCTAGGGGAGGGGGCTTTTGCTTCCCGCCTCTTTTAATTCTTCCCGTACAATTCCTATTCTCACCCCCGCCTCGTTTTTAATATATTTTAATCTTTTTATATTCGCCCGCCCCAGACCCCTAATTCTAGTTTGAATTAAAAAGAATTAAAATTGAAGCATTTGAGGCGGGTGTATAGCATAGAGGCTAGACCGCCCCTTTTTTTAACTACAATGGCAATTCTGCGCCTCAATTTAATTTATTTGTAGTGTAGGTAGATGGGTAGGAATGGGGAAAAGTGGGGATTATGCCACTTTTCGCTGTTGGTTTCTTAATTCCTGCCCCTTTTTGAGCCAATCTTGGAGTCTTTTAATAACTCTATCAACAGGTCCGGTGTATTTCCTATGTTTGTGGTCAATTAAATATGAGGCATTGCTAGAGGCAAGTTCAATCGTGACCTTTTCATCGGTAGTATCGTAGTATCGCTTGCCTTTTTGTGGAGTAATCAGGAAGCGGTAGAAGCATGAATTTTCGTAGATACCATTCTGCCAAGTGTCTCTAGGATCAAAGGAGCCAGTTACTTTGACGCTTGACATTATATTGTCATTCGTACTTACTTTAATAACTGGCGTGATTGCTAGAGTGGCTTCCCTAATAGCGTCACAGATAGCGAGCATTTTAGGGGGCGTGCCATTTACATCAGGCCGATCAACGTCTTGGACGACTTCCATTGTACCCGCCTCATTTAATTGTTTTGTTGCTGTTGGTATTTGGGGTACAATTTTAGATTGTTTCTAATCCTCCGACGAAGTAGATATTTCCCTCTACTTCATAGGTACAACTGTCTTGCCAGTATTCAATAGGGGGCGGGTTATGCCCTTGTTCGGAAAAGAGGTTATTTAGAGCTTGTTGCATTTCGCCGTCAGTATTTACAGCGAAAGTACGCCCCAACTCACCATCGGCCCCCATGAATCCTACGACTAGCATATTGCTTTCCTTTTTAATAAATGGGGGCGCCCCTTTTATTTTGCACTCAAATTCAACTAGCAGAAAATCCTCTTTAATAGGTTTAACTTTCCTCATACGGAGGATTTCAACATCGCCAGTTTCGGTGATTTCTATTTGGGGCATCATGTTACGATAGTGGCGTAGGTGACTTCGGTATCGGGTGATTGAAAGCCTTTATTCTCAATTAGCCAATCACAAAATAGGCTATCGGTATCAGGCTCGGGCTCTAGTTCCCGCCATTCTTGCCATAATTCTGTCAATTTCTCATCGGCAGAATCAGCAACAGGAAAATTTTGGGGCGGGACCACACTACCAATTTGGTAACTTTGACCATCGGCATCAACAAAGATAGCGAGAATCATTTTAATTCCTTAGTAAGCTACGGCACCGGAGGGTAATCGGACAGCCCTACGATAGTTTCCTGCGCCTTGCCAGTGAAAATTATCTTCGGATTCTAGGTATTGTTCGGGGTTAATAACCTCTACATTCCCGGCGTCGGTGAAAACCTTATCGCCATCAATGTTAATACCAACCCGCATAGGTGCAGTAGCAAACCTAGAGCGTGAGAATACTCTACCCTTGCCATACCAGAACACTACACCTTCCGAACCTTGCTTGATCTTTCGTCCCTTAATTACTTTTACTTGTCGCCCTTTTTCGGGGATTCGGGACTTTTCTTCGTTCCTTCGCTTCCACGCCTCAAAATCTTTTTGTTTTTGGTGTGCTTCTGCTTTTTCAATTACATCATCGGTAGCATCAACGGAGGCACCATTAGGATAGCACCACCCGCGAGTAGTGGCATACTCAATGGACTTAGTAGATTGAGTTTCTTCGTCCCAAACGATAGCATAAAAATCGCTATCACTTGAACCGTTGCGCTCATAGGTGGAGAGTACGCACCCCTTGTAAGTAATTTCCATATACAGGGGTTCCCAGTCGCTACAACCGGGGAGGCAGTTATCTTGGGTGTAGCCCTTTTCCTTATTATAATTCCACCCGCCTCTTTTTTGTGCTTCCGCCTTATTAGCTTCGGAGCAATTAGGGCAGTCGGCTTTATGGGTAACGAATCCGACTTCGTGACCGGGATAGTTGGTCACGATATAGACTTGCCCCGATTTAATAGCTTCAACCGTAGCCTTTTCACGGCTAACCATCATCGTAATAGCCATTGTTTTCCCCTTAATAACGGTTATTAACTGACTGACGGTTGCGGTACAATTTTATTTAATTTTCCGCCTCGCATCAAACCAATTTACAATCCAACGGAGTTCTTCTGTATCTGTATCCATATCGGCATCAGCCCAGAAATCACGCACAGCATCCAGCCAATAATTAGGGGCACCTTTTTCATCTGAAAAACCGTCTGGTGTTTTTGTGTCTCTAGGCATGATTTATTCTCAACATTCGGCGGGCATACTTCATATCAACAAAGTTTGTCCAGCCTGCTTTATGGTAATCTTGTTTGATTGATTGGTGAATGTTTGGGATATTAAACATGATTATTTCCCATCTAGGTATTCCAGCAAACCGAGACTAATAAGGGTGGCACCTACGCCAAGCCATCCCCACGGTTGACTTGTAAGACAGCCGACAGCCCCACTAACCATACAGCCCCCGATCAGCATTAAACCTTTTGGATTCATTTAGATTACCCTAATATGTTGGTCGTATGCCCAATTACGGACGGCATCATCTTGGTTTTGGTATCCCTTACCTTCACAGCGAAAACAGGGACCGGAATGGGTCATTTTACCATTGATACACGCGCCCCAATAATAAATACCAGCGTGGCAACGCCAGCATTTAATACGGACTTTCTTCGCGGCATCAACATATTCTTCGGGGGTTTGCGGATTAGCAGCCTTTACTTGCGCCTCAAATTCCTCTTTGCTCATAATATAGAGAGCATTTCTTCGGAGGCGGGCGTATTCTTTCCGCAGCGATTGAATGTCGG
>JGI10211J34971_10001608_pt1 | contig 18607 bp, 13 predicted proteins | sample Etolagsediment_FD_34971 | JGI IMG/M metagenome (IMG submission 34971)
AGGAATGGTTCTACGATGTTTACAAACTCTGCACGAGTAAACTCATCGTTTAGTTCAAACAATGTGTTTCTTGCAGCCAATGCGATTGCTCTCTCTACTACATTGAATAGACGACGAACATTGATACGATCAAACGCTGATGGTCTGTTCATGTGTGTTGTCGCCATATAGTAGAATGCCTTGACCAGGCAAGTTAGCGATTGGGTTAATACCTGCTTTATACAAAGTATCACGTTGTGCTTTTGTTGGTGTGTATGCCAGTGCTGTTACACCCAAGTATGTGCCTCTACGTGAACCAGCTGGTGAGAACCATGGTGCAGAGTTAGCGTCTGATGCTGCCATGATACCTGCTGTTGANCCNGCTGCAGGAATAAAGATATACTTATCGTTATATTTGTCGTAAACTTTTAGATAGTTATTGTCTACAAATAGATATGAACTGTANGTATAGTCTGCAACATCTGCTGTAGTTGCCGATACTGGATCAGAGTTATTTACAACTGAGTTTCTAGCAGGGGATGTTACAACAACNCAATCTTTACGAGTTGTACCTGCTGTTGTGACCATATCGTCAACGACAGTTTCTTGATCAGTAGCAGTTGTCATGCCAGGTGCAATCATAAAGTCTACTGTAATAGTGTCTTTATCATTGAACTGATCTAGGGCAGTCAAAAGGTTTGCTGTTGTTCTAGTACCATCTGCGCCTGATGCGAGCGAAAGTGATGCGTCTGAATCCAAAGCATCGTTCACACGAATGTAGCTAGATTGTCTATTGATAACATTTTTTTCATAGTTAGTTGAACCATCTGCCAGTGTTGCAGATGATGAACTAGATACAAATGAATATCTCTCAAGTACAGTACCAGCAGTACCTGTGATAACGCCATCTTCGTCAGTGACTAGAATGTGACGTTCACTACCTGTTGGTGCTCCATCAAACTGATTTGTGAATGATGCTGCTGCACTTGCCCATGTTACAGGGCCAGCAACTTCTACTTTAAGTGAGTTACCTAGTGTACCTGCATGCTTTGCAAATACATCGCCTGTCCATGTGCCTGCGTCCCAAGCATCATCGTTCTTGATTAGTGCAGCAGTTCCATCTGAACTTACTGCGTTTAATGCTCCTGAGTCTGCGACCCTAGAGACTTGCATTGCACTTGAGTATCTTAAAAAACTTGATGCTGTATGAAAATCTACAGCGTGTGCGTCATTGGGTGCACCGAATGTTGAGGCAAGTGTTGCTTCGTTGTCTACTAATGTAGCCTCTTCCATCGGACCCCAACGGAAACTCCCAGCGAATGCGCCAGTTGTAGACTGGACGTTTGGTACGCCACCTGTTAGGTCTACTTCCTTGACGATAATGGCTGGGGATTCGGAAGGTGCGCCTATTGCCATTTCTTGTTCCTTTTCCAGTAATCGAATTATATGTTTATCATAATACGGTTATATTCAATCACTTGTATTTATAACTTTTTATTTTTAGTATAAGCCGCCCCATTCTTCGACCCATTTTTTAGTATTCCAATCATCTCTTTGCTCTTCTTCTTGTACCTGTTCCATACCATCGTCAATAAATCCAAATGGCAGTACATCATTTTCAATCTCTTGCATTCTTTGCTTGAACATCATGTCCTTTAGATTTACGTCTGTCAGTTCTTGGAAATAGTTACCTGTTGCAAAATACCCAAACATCACTAAGTTCATCATCAAGTCATCGTGGTTTCCGTCAGAAGCTTCATAGGATTGACCTTTGGCAACAAATGTGCTACACTCTAAGATGGTATTCTCATCAACAATGTCTAGCTTTTGTTCTTCTAGTATGTCTTTGATCCCTGAGCAACCCAATCGTTTGACTTTACGATTCATTTCAATACCAAGTCTATTTGCTTTTACAGTAGACTCGATAAAGAGGTTTTCGTATTCTAACTCATGGTACAGTCCATTACATACGATACCACCTTGATCGTTTGATTCAACAACAACCCAAGCATCGTTGTAAACTTTCGCATATTTATAAATAAAGTTTGGGAAGAGTAATGGAGAAATATTATTATTGCGATAAACGGCAACCTGTTTAAAGGGTCTTGTGCTAATATCGATCACATTAAAGGTACTGTAATCCTGTCCTCTTCCCTTCGATACATCTACTGTCATCACATATTGATGATCTTTTACAGGTTCATCATATATGTAAACACTATTACCCTCTACAATCTTTTTAGGCGGCATTGCCCTAAAGTTCATGAGAGTTTCTGCATTGATTAAAGTATCACCTGTTCCGAAGAACGTGTTACCAAACTCCTGATCAAACTGAAGTTGTGATGTGTTNGATATCGTTGTTTTCTTCCATTCATCATCACGACCAGGCACGTCCCACCAATCAACTCTGAAAGATTGGTACTCGTTTACTCCTTGGACTGCACCTTCCCAAAGTTTATGAAACTGATTACCAATACCATTTGCAGTTGATGTAATAATAACTTTGGTGTCTTTACCAGATGAGATAACAGGGTATGTTGATGTATAAAACTCTGCTGCATTCTCAACAAACGCAAACTCATCTAGATATAGTAAGTTCACAGACATACCACGAATAGATGACCCTGATGTGGCTGCTGATACGATACGACTATTATTTGAAAAGTCAATAGATTTCTTGTTAAGTGACTTACACCCAGGTTGTAAAAAGAATGGCAAGTTCTCTAACATGAGAGTTACCCTACCAATCATTTCTTGGGCAGTTGATCCTTTGTTTGCAAGTATAGCAATAGTTTTTTCTGGATTAAATATCGCAAACCACAGAAGATAAGCCACGCTAGAAATAGACTTGCCAGATTGACGACAAGCAAGTACAATGCTAAATCTATTGTCGTTGAAGTGATTAAACATTTTCTCCTGATATGGATATAGTTCAAAGTTCACTAAGCCTTTATCAAGATGAATGATCTTACAATAGTTCACTGCAAAGTATGACGGTGACTTCAAACACTTCGCATATTCGGTTATTTCATGTTGTGTAAAGTTGTGAGTAACCCCATCACGTTTAACGTTAGGGTTGCCCATATAGGTGTCATTCATCAGACTTATAATCACTTATGTCTACTACATTATCATCTGGTTCACTATCTTGTGCTAAAAGCATTCTCTGTAAGTCGCTTGTCGATCCCACAAAAAGATTGTTATTGGTTGTTTGAGGTATTTCTTTTGGGGCTTCTTCTTTATGATAATCTTTTTTCTTTTTATGTAAGTCTAAGAGATTACCGTTCACATCTGCTACGTTCTTCATCATGCCTGAGAGAACTTCAAATGCACGTGGATGCTCAGTAGCTCTTGCTACTTCCATCATTTCTTCGAGTGCTTCAGAACCTTTTACGAGTAAGTCGTAATATGTTTTTCTTGCGAACTCAAAATCATTGTCTACGTTATCATTATTATCTTTTGTCATTGTTATGCACTATCAAAAGGATATTCTAAATCCAAGGTTTCACTAAATCCAAAATCGCTGTCAGCAGAGGCATTCGCTGGGTCTGTTGTTACTGTCAGTCTACTAATCTGTAAATCAGAGTCTAAAAGACCCGCATCTTGATTATATATGTTATTAATAGATGTTCTGATGACACCTGTTTCTGAGACTGCACCATAGAAGTTTACTCTCATATCAAAAGATAGAGTGTATATAATGGTTCTTCTGTTTTCCAATGCATTCTCATAATCGTCTGAGAAATCCACGCCTGTGAGTGTGATAGGCACATCCTCTTTGACGTTAGGATAATCTGTAAATGGTTTGATTGTCAAACTGTATTGTGGATTGAATGTTGGCAATATTTGCTCAACAATCTGTAGGGCATCATCTTGGTTCTTCGCATATACACTCAGTTGAAAGCCAATGGTGTATGGAACAAAGCTGTAGAACTTATTTCTAAGATTCGCAGAGGAACCTGCTTGTGTAAAGTTGTTAGTCTTTTGTAGTTGTCTTTGAGCATCATACGTTATTGAAATGATTTCAAATGACATACGAGGTAGCTTGATTGCAACCTTCGTGTCTGTGTCAAGGTCTGGGTTTTCTCGAATACGTTCTAAAAACTTTCTCTTAGGACCATAAGATAATGGTACTTTTACTTGACTTATGACTTGATCATTGCTATTTTTACGTAACACATAAAGGTTATTGAAAAGTGTGCCAAAGACGGCTACACTTTTTCGAATACGCTGATGGTAAAAATGAGTTCCAAACATCGTTAACCTTTATATATTTCTTGAAGATGATCTTCGAACTCTTCAACCTTTTGTAATCTATTAGGCCAGAGAATATATTCCTTCTCTGGATTTTTCTTTAAGTTATTCAGGAGAGGTACAATGGCATTGTATAACTTATTTAGTCTATCTTCAGCAGATGTAGCACTCGCTGATACTTTTTGAACCGCTTCAAGTTCATNCTCTGTTACTGCCGTAAATCCAAAATCAAACATATCACTCATTAGTTATCCTCAGGGTCTCCAAATGGATTTGACTCACTAAAATCTAAGAAATCATCACTGATTGTACTGAAGTCATCGTTTTGTTCATTTTGACTAATCTGATTATCTTCTGTAACACTATTAACAAGTGCATTTGCTTTCGCACCAGCCAAGTCAAGATCAGTCGTACCAACAACAACTCTGCCAGATACAAACTCATGATAGTCTCCATCATCTGCACCGATATGAATAAGCTTGAGAACATTATCTGAGTCACTCCAAGCAGATACTTCACCTGACATAATGACACCAGTAGATAGTGTTTGGTTTACGGTTTCACCTATTGTAAACCCACCGCCTGCGCTATCCAATGTAAGTAGGTATTCATATGCGTAATCACGTTCAATATTATCAATAGCGTCAATATTCGTGTCAAAGTCTTCATCGTTATACTCAAATAGTTCGCAACGTAGTTTATATGTGGCAAGATTACTTAGTTGATAGAATGGTTGCTCATGCTCCACCGCCATGATTTGGAACATAGAGTTTGACAATGGCAGATATACCAAGTCGCCTTCACGTGGTCTTGTGCTATTAATATCGTTATCATAGCGATTGATTGTTTGCGTCCATCTACGTCTTGCTACGACAAACGTAGCCTGATCTCTGATTTCCACACCAAACTTTGTGAACAGATCACCCTCACCATCAAACCCTTCAGTATTTTCGATGTACATTTCGATTTTATATGATGAGTTAAATCTGGAAGGTACATCATCTCCAAAAACTTTATCTTCATTCACAATATCCCTTGGCAGATAATATACATCCTGCCCATACATCTTTAAAGACTCTATGACGATATCTTCATAGAGACCTTGTTCTGAATGTACTTTTTGACTGAAGTAAAGATTGGTAGCCATGGATTATCCTAAGAAAAAGTCTACAGGGAGTTCGTGATCCATTCTTAGCTTTTCTCTTAACCTTTCAAGTTCTTGCATTGCATCTTCGTATAGTTGTCTACCATTTAGTGTGACACCACCGGGCAACTGCATACCTTCAAACTTGATTAGGTTCGTACCCCATTGAAGTTTTAGTAGTTGTGTGGTATACTCTTTCAACCACATGTCATTCCAAACAGCAGTGTGATCACCCTCATCGATGATGCTGTATACTTCTGCTACGATATATTCGCCTGCTTCAATATCACCGTCTTCAAAGTTACCGTGAATGTAAAGCCTATTCTGTTTTCTGACATAATCTACTTGTGGAGTTCCGTTTAGTCTTTGATCAAGTAGAGACATGTACTGCATTACTTGTTCATAGTATGCAAGATCGCCAATATACGAATGCATGTTAGCGATATCGTTCAAATGCATTTGATATTTAATGCTGAACATGTTACGTGAATACAAGCCTTGTTCTAACTTGAATAGTTTTGTGACTTGTTGTACATTAGACGAAATAGAAATATACTTATTTGTAATATCATCAGCAGTCAACTGATGTTGAATATATCCTCTGTAAGTTGCATCAGAGTGATACTCTCTAAAATACTGTAATGCCTCATCAACACGATCTTCGATTTGATCTTCATCCACGTTTATTTCGATGACAGGATCACCCAACCTACGTAAACAGTAGTCAATCAAACCTTGTCTTGTACTAGGATTTGCCATATTTTATTCCTATTTTTACACTATTTATATTAGTTCAAAAGAGTGCCAGAGGCATCATAAACATCGATACGATAGTATGTTCCATTCTCACCATCAAGAGTATCCGCATCAACATTCAATGCATCGACAAATGCTTTGTCAACATCAGCAGAAATGATTGTTGAGATATTAGCAGAGTCAATCTGAATATCGTTTGCATTAGCGATAATACCTTTACCGCCAATGACATTAAATGTTCTAGACGATGATATATTACCACCACCAGTGAGACCAGTTCCAGCCGTAAATGTTACGCTTGTGTGGTTGATGTGTTCATTAGCAACAAATCCACTTAGGTTATCATGTAATACATTTGCTTCGTCAACATCAAATGCACCAGTAGAACTATTGTAGTTTACGCCATTCGAACCAGAGAACATACCTCTAATATTTGCAGAGTCGATTTGAATATCGTTAGCGTTAGCAATAATACCCTTTCCACCGATAACATTGATAGTTCTAGTGGCTGTAATATTACCACCACCTGTAAGACCAGTACCTGCGGTCACAGACACACCTGAATGGTCTATATGCTCATTTGCTACAAATCCAGAAAGATTGTCGTGAACAATCGCTCCATCATTTGATGATATAACACCAGTTGAACTACTATAAGAAATACCAGTACCTGCCGATACTGCTGTTCTTGTAAGTTCTCTTGAATATACACGTCTTGGATAAGAACCACCATCAGCAGTATTGATTGTATAGGTTCCAGTAGCACTATCGAATGATGTTGAACTTACACCTGCTACACTTACCGTACCTGCTGAGTCTAGTTGACCTTGAGCGTTAACCGTAAATACTGGGACTTGAGACGCAGAACCATATGTCGCTGCCGTGACACCAGTGTTGGCAATATTGATTTTACCTGAGGCACTATCGAAATCAATACCAGTACCATCTTGTAATGTACTCCTTACATCACTAATAGATGGACCAGTATAAGCTACCGTACCTGTACCTTCTGTATATGATAGTGAACCAAATCCACCGTTATCGGTTACACTAAACGATTGCCTTGCTCTTGTTTGAGTAAAGTATTGATTGGTAGAACCTTCGCTTAGATTATCAGTGTCGAATGGATCAAGCGTAATAGAGTCGCTAAAGTTTTCGATAGCAGTTTGGACCGTCAATACACCATCAGATATATTATACGACACACCAGAAACACCAGATACACTTGCAGTTCCAACACTATCAACATAACCATTCGCATCAACGGTAATCACAGGAATAGCAGTCGCAGAACCATAAGTACCACCTACAACTGAAGTATTCGCTGAACGATCAACTTCACCAGTCATTGTCCCTGCAATGGTAAAGTCGCCTGATCCGTCTTTAGACACTACCGTACCACTTGTGGGTAATGTTAGAGATGTTGTGCCTGATGTGGTAAATGTAGTATTATGCGCCCCTGAAGTGGTAAAGTTTCCACCTAACGTTAAGTTACCAGTAAGACTAATAGTTCTGTCAGCATTATTAACATCTAATGTAAGTGTTCTATCTGCACTAAGTGCAGGGCTTACGTTATTAGAAATAATACGTGTTTCACGTGTTGTAGTAGTAACATCTCTTAAACCAAATGTTGTAACATCAGTGATAGATGCAGGACCAGTAATGCTTGGTTGTGTAATCGTAGGAGATGTTAATGTTTTATTGGTAAGAGTTTGAGAAGCATTCAAACCTACAAAATCATCTCCACTCAAAGCGGCATTGAACTGACCTAATGTACCTGACAAAGTATTATTTGTCAAGTTTATAGTTTTATTAGTAAGAGTTTGTGTTCCAGTTCTGTGTACAATATGATTGCTATCTATTGTAATAGTAGCATCAAGAGCATGCGCTGCGGCAGTGACGTTAAGTCCATCGCCGCCAGTTAGTGTTTTGATATAGTCGCCACTTGTACCTGAATCTAGTAAAATGGTTTCACTTTGTACAATACTTCTAACACCTGCTGAATCCAGAGATGCTTCAACTAATGATGTAGATAAAAATGTACTTAGCTTTTGTACCATTTAGTTTTTCCTATGCTTGTGCTTCCTGCCACAAAATGTTAATTGTGCCTTCAACAGTACCTGCAACAGCAAACACGTTGATAACAAGAATATCAGGCCCGTCTGGATACTTAAAGTCTCCACCAAGTGGTGCACCTGACATTTCTTTTAGTTTTGATAGATCAAACTCAGTTGCGATTGTATCTGTTTTTGAGGCTGATGCTGTAAACGCAAACACTTGCTCTCCAGGAATACCATAATCATCTGCACCTGTCCATGTAATTGCACTCGCAGGGGCAACTTGAGCAAATGATGGTTGACCACCTTGATCTAAACCACCAAGACCTATCCATGACGCATCAGAGAAGTTCTGAGGATTAATAACACCTTGAATAACAACTTCACCGAGTTGGACCCCACCACGACCAAGACTTACGATGATTCTATCCAATAGCATTTGCGATCTGTTTAACAAATCTTTAGCACCCAATCTTCCAACACTAGAGTTAGAGACAGAAGGTGCTAATCTAATCGCAAAAGCAGCCTTTGGTGATGTATCAAACTGTAATGATGGAGCAGCATAGTTAAATAGATAACCACGGTCAGTTTCAAACCCACCATCCATAATCAATGAACTACCCCAGTGAGATAGTGTAGGTGAACAAGTGTTTGAGATTTCAAGAATACCTGTATTTGAAGAGTGTGTTGTGGCAGAACCTGCTGATAACGTATTTAATGAACCTTGAAGGAACTGTTGGAATGTAGCTGCTCTTGTTACACCAGTAAAGTTACCAGCTCCATCTGTAACACTTCTACCAGTATATGTCATAATCTCATTGTCAATCAATAGTGTACCAGTATCAGCAAACTCTTGTAAGTTTGCAGCTGGAATCGTAGTTTGAGAACTATCTACTGTGCCTGTGAGATATGTTAGAGGAGCATCATTGTCGATAGAATAACGAACAGGTAAGTTAGACGAACGCATATATGCTTCATCATTTACGTTATTATTTTTCATTCTATGACAATACACCCACTTACCATCAGAACCACGGACCATAAAGTGAATAAAGCCAGCGCCGTACCAAGACCATTCAATGCCAATCATTTGCATTTCATTAAAGTCCCAGTTATAACCTGATGGACCAGTTCCATCACATTTGTCTAAGTTCCATTTTGATTGCGGAACACGAACTTCCTCAACCTTTTGTGAACGAACACCTGAAGCTGTAATACCTCTATAGTCTGGAGTAATATAAAGAGTTGTATTACTTGGTACGTCAGAGATATAATGTGTCATACCTCTAATAACAATACGATCACCAGCTCTTAACTGTTCCGTAAATCTTGTATTACTACCAGTAATCGCACTAGAGTTTTGTGTAACAGCAAGCGTACCAGCTACGTTGTCAACAGCAGAACGTTTTACAGCAAACATTTGCTGACCATCAAACTCAAAGAAAACTCCGTTTTGATCGTCAAATACACCACCACGTACAGCTGCACCAGTCCAACTTGTAACATAGATATCCGCATGAAGTTCTAGAACAGCTGTTGTATCACCTAGTGTAGTCGTTGCAAGAACTGTAAAAGTATAGTCATCCGTGATGCTATTTACTGTGTATGTTCCATTATAACCAGAAGTTGTTACACCTTCTAGTCTTATGGTTGCTCCTGCTTGTAGACCGTGATCAATGTCATCTGTTTTAATAGTAATAGTAGAACCAGAGGCAGTACCACTTGCAGATACAGATTGAACATCATAGTTAGGAGCAAACAAAGTACCAGATGAGAATAATAAACCTTTACCAGATTGGTAACGGAAGAATCTCTTAGATTGTCTTACAACTGACGCCGCATATGTTGGTGTTTTTGTTGAAAGAATAACACCACCATCAGAAGGTCTGTGAAGAATAGTTGCGTTAGAGAACGCATATACAATAGGAGAACCAGGACTAGTTACTCCACCACCTGATCTTGCGGTATATTTAAGTTGATTTTTAGCAGGAGTATTTGTTACAACAAATGGACCAGAAGCTAAAGAAGCGTTCGTTCCACTTCCCATTTCTACGTGTAAAGGTGTACCAGGAACTAGTCCGTGTGGATTAGTAAATGTTAAAGTAATCTCAGAAGGATCAGCTCCACTTGATGTAGCAGTTGGAGTCGGTAGGGCGGCATTTGCATATAGAGCACCCTTACGAGCAATAGATTCCGCAATATGTAAAGTATCGCCATCAGAAGCTCCAACTGTGCCTCTTGCAAAATATGTCAATGATCTAGTCGTAGGAACAGCTTCGATCAAAAAGTTCCCGTCTGCACGAGAGAACCCTGCTGTACCAGCATCAAGACCAGACACATTAATGACATCACCAACACTTTGTCCATGATCGGAATCAAATGTAACTGTAATCAAACTATTTGATGTGCTAGTTGTTTGATAGTCCGTGTTGATACTATCAATAGAGAGGTCAACGCCAGGAATATCATAAGCAGAAGGATAACCTTTTACTGTACCATATCCAGCCCATTTAGTTGGCTGCAAACCATATTCAAAGTCAGCATCGATCATTGATTGTGGATTAGAAACTCTTGTGCGTTCAATCGCATCTGTGCCGAAAGGCCAAGGGCGAACCATTTGACCATATTCTTCTGTACCTTCTACGAAGATTTGTAAGTCGTCACCTGCACTCATTGCAGATGTATTATATTGTAACGTAATAGTTGTAAAACCATCGTGCGCCATATAGACAGTTGGGAAATCAGTATCTTCTGCATCGTCTTTAGACTTAGCAGTAAATGCACAAGTAGTACCTGCAAAGGTAGTATCTGCAAAGTTATAAAGAATAACGTTGTCTGTAACGTTAGTAATCAAAAGTAGTTTGTCAAGAGTATAACGACCAGGAATCTTAATAGTAGATGATCCTGCGATACCAGGGGTAAATACATATTGTTTAACGAGTTGTTTTGCCATTGTTCCCTATCCTAATGCCACTGAAAATGCTATAGATTGTGCTTGTGAAGCAAATGTACCTGCATCTGCTGAGTCACCTTTTTCCCCTTGTGGACCTCGTTGACCAATAGATGTGTATAGTTGCCAATTACTATTTATATAGATAAACTCGATTATAGATTGCCCTAAGTCTAGTTCAAAGTTTTCTGTTAGACCTTCAATAGTCGATCCATTCCGATCAACAATACAAGAGTTTGTTGTGAAGTTTGCTACGTCAATAAGTCTTACATAATCACCAGTTGCAGGAGAAGCAGGAAGTGTGACTGTAATAGAACCACTTGAAGTATCGATTGCATATCGACCTGCATTAATAGCAGTAAAATCAGAATCGTATACTGTATAGTTAGACGAGAATACTGCAAAGTCTGAGTCAAACCCTAAGTATCTACCTCTAAGAGCACCGAAGTTCCACGTACCAAGTTCAAATGAGGCATGGTTTCTATCAATAGTTTGTGCAGCAGGCGCAGAGTCTAAACTATTTTGAATAAGATTATTGAATGTGTACCATTCACCGTTTGTTGCATCTCTGAAGAAACCTGATCTTCTAATGGTTGAACCACCATCTTGTGAGTATCTACCAACAACACCAATATCAACGTTATCTGCGGTGTTAGAGTCTGCAAGTTTGATGAGAGCATTCTTTACACGAAGGTCTTGTTGAGAGTCAATGAAGTATCCACCACCAACGGTCAAGTCACCATTGATAACAACACTACCTGTAAATAACCCACCAGAGAACTCGACAGAATCAGCCGTACTTACTGCTTGACCAATCGCAATCGATCCACTAGTGATTGTGACACCTGTTCCACCAGAGAAATGTGCTCTCACTTCACTTGCAGATGGACCAGTGTATGTAATAACGCCTGTCGAAGCATTATATGTTAACGAACCATCGCCACCACCATCACTTACACTAATAGCGTTCTTAGCATCACTATCTGCACGTGCAGTTGTATAGTATAGGTTTGTACCTTCTGATACATCAGTAGTAAGAATGCTTGCGTTGATATACGAATCTACTCGTGCGTCAGTATAGTAACGATTAGTCGATCCTTCACCCAAATCATCTGTTGATCTGGCAGATAAAGACGCAGCAGACAAAGTACCTAATAGTTGACCATTCGCTTGAATATTATTAGCAGCAATGATATCTTGTCCACGAATGTTTTTATCTGCACCAATACCACCACGAACAACCAAGGCAGCAGAAGTCTTTGATGTAGCTTCTGTTGTATTTTTAACATCAAGCCTACCTGCGGATGTCATTGTCAATAGGTCTGTACCACTCGCAAAATCAAATGGACCTGTACCTACATCGTTTTTGATTTCAAGACCAGTGGCAGTACCTTCCATACCAATAACCAAAGTACCATCAGCGGCAGTACCAGTAACACCAATGGCTGTGTGGTATTGCCCATTAACCCCAAGACTTAGAACCGCTTCATCACCTGCGCTTTTTGAGTTAAAGTTTAATACAGATTGAGTAGTACCACCAAGTTGAGCATCTTCGTTGAATGAGATGCCGCCATATTGAATGCCATACATAGAAGTCGAGTCAATGACTGGATCAACAATAGTTTTATTTGTGAGTGTTTGAGTACCTGTCTTTGTGACATAATCTTTAGCAAGAGTGTCTAAAAATGCAGAGTCAACTAATGCTCTTGTATCGCTATCATGCCTTGCTGTTGTATAATAAAGATTAGTTCCTTCAGATAGATCACTGGTTGACTTTTCTGTGAAGTCACTATCGAAACCAGTATAGTCACCTGAGAACGTTCCGTCAATAGTTACGTTACCTTCGAAGGTAGTTGCACCTGAAACTGTAGTAGTACCTGTGATTACGGTATTACCTTGAACGGTAAGATTGTTCCCAATAGTAGCACTATCCCCTACTATGAGGTTATTCTTTACCTTAAACGCTTTATCTGCCATAGTTCACTTTCCCTTGGCTATTTGATTATTGTCTTAATCGGTTTGACATTAACCGTTCCCATTCCTGTTGCTCTTTGGAACTTAAGTCTAATATTGTCACCAAGGACATCTGCGCTTAACGTACCAATATCACTATCACCAGTAAATGAACTGATGACACCATACTCTGTATAGAACACGTTTGATTTGTTATATGTTAAAAGAACTTTTGATACTTGTGAATGCCCTGCATCTGAGTCATCCATATGAACTGTGTATTCAACTGAGGTGAAGTCTGAGTCATGTAGTGTATTATCAACAACAACTATTGTGTCAGAAGTTGCTTGACTTTGTGTTGGAGTTGTGTTAGTCTCACCTGTAGTATTTGTGATACTATTCGCAGTTACGGTATCAGGTGTGATATTACCAAGACTAATCTCGCCACTAGAAAGAACAACACCGTCTGCTACAGAAAAATGAGCACGAACTTCAGATGCACTTGGGCCTGTATATGTAAAGTTCCCAGTCGCAGAATCATACGTTAGAGAACCATCCCCACCTTGATCTAATACTTGTAGAGAGTTCCTAGCCCTTGCTTCTGTGAAGTAAAGATTAGAACCCTCTGATAAATCAGTTGTTGTATTATCGCCAAAATCACTATCAAATCTAGCTGTTGTATAATATAGATTAGTACCTTCAGTAAGATCACTAGTTGTATTGTCACCAAAATCACTATCAAATCTAGCAGTTGTATAGTAGAGGTTAGTACCTTCACTTAGGTCAGTCGTAGAGAAATAAGTTAGTCCAATACGAGCATTAAACGATCCACCATCCGCAGTGCCAATGTTTAATGTAGCATTCGCAGAGTCGAATGTAAAGGTTGAAACACCTGCAACACTTGTTGTGCTGATACTATCAACATGACCAAACTCATCAACCGTGATGATTGGAACAAGAGACGCAGACCCAAAGGTACCTGTCGAACCAGGCATCCTTGTATGTGTCATTTGTGGATAAGAACCACCGTCTGCTGTATTAATCGTATAAACATATGATGCACTATCAAATGATACAGACGAAACACCTGCGACTGATACTGTGCCTGCGCTATCAATAAAGCCTGATGAATCAATGGTTAGAACTGGAACGAGAGATGCGGAACCATATACACCTGCTGTGACTGTAGTGTTCGCTGATCTATCAAAGTCACCTGTTACTAAATCGATTTGTGCAGAATCGCCACGTAATGATCCGTAGTATGTAAGACCAAACTCTTCAGTTTCAAGTCTGTGGACACCACCATGATATAGTTCGAGCTTATCGCTATCAGCGTATGTTCTCAGTAATACATTACCAGTTGGAGTAGAAATACCAAACCGATTAGTTAAAAATAAGATTGCATTTGAATCTTCGCCATTGAAGACTTGTGTTTTTCTGTTCTCAAAAACTTGATCGTATATTCTTGATATGGTAGTATCATTAGAATCTTTTAGAACAACAACCTTTGTTATAATCTGATCAGCAATCGCAGAATCAACTCTAGATTCTGTAAAGTATAGATTAGATGACCCCTCAGTAATATCATTAGTTGAGAAATAAGAGGATAGTTCTGCACTATCAATACTTAAAGTGTTTGTTCCTTGGTTATAACTAAGACCCACCCCACCAAGAGTCGCTTCATCTAAACTTACATTAAAGTCTGAATCGAAGTTTGCTTTAGTGTATACGCTTTCAACATCAAACTCAAATCTACCTGTTGAACTATCGTATGTTAAATCACCGCCGCCAGAGAAGAACCCTCTGATAGTAGAAATAGAAGTCGAGGTATCTAATCTAACGTCAAATGCACTATCAGCTCTTGATGTAGTGTAATAAAGATTAGCACCCTCTGATAAATCAGTTGTTGTGTTGTCACCGAAGTCGCTATCAAATCTAGCTGTGGTGTAGTATAAGTTGGTTCCTTCGCTTAGATCAGTAGTTGAAAATGCTATAAGACCAATACGAGTATCTTTACGTGTGCCATCATTAAGTCTTAGAGTTAATGTAGCTGTGTCTGAGTCAAACGTGAAGTCGTTAACACTTGAAACTGTCTGTACACCAATACTGTCAATCTGACCTTGAGCGTTAACACTAATAGAAGGAACCAATGACCCAGTACCGTATGTGCCTGCTACGACACCAGTGTCAGTAATAGAGAACTCGCCTGAGTCGTTATACGTTAACCCTGTTCCTGCACTTAGTTCCGAATGAACTCTTGCGCTTGTATAATATTGATTTGATCCTTCACTTAGATTGTCTGTTGTGAAGTTAGTCAAATGATTTCTTGTAGAACCAAGAGGTTTATTTAAGTCCCAAGTATCAGTAGTTGAGTTGTATGTGATGGTTGCGTTTGCACCTTCGACAGTGATCCCTGCTCCGTTAGCTGCCGAAGAATCTGCTGCACTATCTGCAAGTACGATATTTTTATCGTTGACCGAAAGCGTGGTGGAGTTGATAGTCGTTGTCGTACCGTCAACTTGTAGATTTCCAAGAATAGTTACATTGTCATCAACTTGAAGTTTATCAGCAATATGCGTCTTACCTTCTAAGATTTCAAAACGTAGAGTGTTGTCCCAATAGAGTTCTACTCCACCATGATCTCTAAAGTGTGCAAGGTCTCTTGAACCATCAAAAGATTGAAGATGAATAGTACCACTATCACGAGACATGATATAGATGTTGCCACCAGATTCGCCAGCAAGTTCAACATCAGTTCTTCGTATAAAGAAGTTTCCACCTTGTTCAAAGATATCTGCAATACCATCACAGAAAGTGATCTTTTGTCCATCAGGTATCCTGATACCATTATTGAAAAGTTCTTCTCTATCTGTTCTTGCAATGGCTGAATCTAGTATGGTAAGGACACCAGTACTAGCTTCATATGAGAATAGATCACTATCAACGTCTATAGAAAAGGCTTGACGTGATCTTAGTTGTGTGAAATATTGATTAGTAGAACCTTCAAGAAGATCGTCGGTTGTATTTCCTTCTAAGTCAAGTTTTACTGGACTGTTTGTACTATCTAATACTAAGAAGTTACCGTTTTCTTCTTTAAGGCGAATATTACCAAGTGTGATCGTACCACCACTCAGGTACAAGTCTCTCCACTTATACGCAGAGTCACCAAGATCATACGCAATATCCTGAGATGGAACAAGGCTTCCCGAAATGGATTGAATAGTAAGGCCAAAGTCACTGTCAAAGTTCGCTTGTGTGTATTGTTGCTCAACATCAATAGAGAACTGACCAGAAGAACTATCATAGCTTAGATCACCGCTTGCGCTCAAAGCATTGCGAATAGTTGTTGTCAAATCAACTGAAGGATCAGAACCAGTCGTTGTTTCTATTTGAAGTGTACGAGTGTCGTCGTCCAAAACGAACCCAGTGACACCTGCAATGGAAACTGTACCAATAGAATCTATTTGTCCACGTGCGTTTACTGTAAACTGTGGGATTGCTTGATTAGAACCGTATGTGCCAGAGTCAACACCAGTTGTACTAATCGAGAATACACCTGCTGAATAATCTAAACCAGTACCCGCACTTAATACTTCATGTACGTCTGAATCAAAATCATAGAACTTAAATGTTTGAGACGCAGAGTCCCAACGTAAATGATATGTGTCGTTTAGATTATTCTTATTTACATCATCTAAGTCTTTTAAAGCACCACTGGAAGGATCACCTATTCTAGTAGGTGTTCCAACTGTTATCTTTTTAACTATAGTTGTGCCAGCAGATACTACACGAATAGCCATTACGTCTCCTTAGGTTCTCGTAACCGAAGGTGATACTGTGATCTGACCTTCTAAGATTCTTTCGACAATGGTATTATCCCCACTATCAGAATAAGAAATCTCCACATCATAGACATAACGACCTGCCTTTAAACTGCCTGTCTGAGAATTAGTTAGAGTAAGATTTAGTATACCGTCAGTCCTTGGTGCTGTGAACTGAGTAGAAAAGCTAACTGCATCTGAATCACTTGAAGAGTATGTTTTACGGATTTGAGCAGCCGCAGAATATCCTGTTAGGTCTTTTTTATCACCATTCGTATCAACTAGTTCTAGTTTGATTGTATGGTCTGCACCTTGATCGATTGTGAAATCTTCGTACTGCGACATTTGATGAATCTCTTTTTATTTTCATTTTACCTTTATTTATAAGAAATATTTCTCTAAACCTTTATAATGTTCGTCAGTACACTGAGATAAAACGCAAAAGGTTCTATCTGGATCATAGTTGAGCGAATACTTATCTCTCATGTTATCACCAAGTTTGCCCTTGGTTCTGTGATAGTAATCTTTGTCAAAATCTAGAAATGATATATTGTCATACTCTTTGGATATAAATCTGTCCAATCCATAGTAGTGTATCATGTTATAGTCAATATTTTCTATAAACTTAGTATAAAGCTGCTTATGTAGTTTTGGACAAAACAACATTATAGAACTATTTAGTATTGTTGGTGGGATGGTTAATATGTTGTCATACGATCCATCGAACGGATAGAATGCGCCCATGTCATCGATTGACAGTACCTTTAATGTGTCGTCAATCTTATCAAAGATGTAGTCAAAGTTATTTTGTATCACTACGTCTAAGTCAAGATATAATGTTGGCTGTTTGAAGTCAAGATTAAAAAGTTCTATTTTCCACCAATAAGTTTCAAGGTCTAATGACTCATTGATAAAAATAGTATTGACATCTTGTTGAATATCTGATATACAAGAAAAAGAAAATGGTAGAGTACAGTTACGCTCTACCATTCTATGAAGTGTATTTACATGCTCTTTATTATACTTGTTGCCTACACAGACACAAACTATATTAACATTCTGTCTCAAGGTCTTCAATAACCTCTTCCCAAAACTCATCAGCCTCTGCAAAAACAAATGCGACTGTGATACGATAGTCGTCTGAATAAGCTGCGTGATAACAGATTTGATCTGGATCGCCATCGTATGGTCCAAAGTAAGTCATCTTTGCTTGCCAACCAGGAACGTCTTGAATACGAACTCGTTCTTTTTTTTCTGTGTCCCAATAATCAAACCAACCATTACCATTCTCAGAATATGTGATGATAATATTGTATCCTTTAGCATTTGCGTTGTTGTGCCATGATATAAAACCACCAGGTGGATAACAAGCATTCAAAGCATTGTTACGACACGACAAGAACTCCATTAACTTTGTGTTAAGATCACGTGAGGCATCTTTGATGACCTTGCCTCGCATATCACCACCTTCATGTTTCAGTCCACCATATCCCTTCAACACTCTAGGAAATCCGTCATGGCCTGAACCCATTTTAATGATTTCATGCATGTATTCATCGGATACCCAATCCTCTGCTTTTTCTTCTTTGTGTTGAAGAGGCATTTCCTTTGCGATTAAAGGATCGTCATCAGGGTGATCTCTCTTCAAAAGAATATCTTTATATTCATTTAGAATATCAAGAAACTCACTATT
>JGI10211J34971_10001609_pt1 | contig 18591 bp, 15 predicted proteins | sample Etolagsediment_FD_34971 | JGI IMG/M metagenome (IMG submission 34971)
TTCAGCGATCCTCTATACCGCAGGCTCGAAACTCTTCCCCGACAACCAGCAATGACAGATATGCATAACGATATCACGACCACTCTGGCTGGAGCAACCATCCAGCACGGAAAGAAAAGCAACCGGATCTATCTCATGAAACCCGGCAGTACCGATCTGCAACAGTTGCTCCCTGACATGGAAGAACTGGCAGCTGAACACGGCTACACCAAAATTGTAGCCAAAGTCCCAGACAGCTCGCAAGAAAGCTTTCTTCAGCACGGCTATACCGAAGAAGCCTCGATCCCCGGCTTCTACCGCGGAGTAGGCAAGGCACTGTTCCTCTGCAAGTACCTCACCCCTGAACGACGCAACGTTCCCGACATCAAAACTATCGAGGAGGTTCTGGAACTTTGCGCAAACGCAGCGGCACAGGCCCCCGAGGAGCCTCGCCTCGTCCCCGAAGGAATAAATCTCCGCACATGCACGCAAAAGGATGCCGAAACGATGAGCGCCATCTATCGGGAGGTATTCCCAAGCTACCCGTTCCCGATAGACGATCCAGGCTACCTCAAGGAAACCATGCAAAGTCATATTGACTATTTCGGAGCTGGAACAGACAGCAACCTCATCGCCCTTGCATCCTCAGAAATGGATCTGGATAACCTGAACGTTGAAATGACAGACTTTGCAACCCTCCCTGCAGCAAGGGGCAAAGGGCTTGCAAGGCACCTGCTCGGCATGATGGAAGCAGCCATGAAAAAGCGCGGCATGAGGGTCGCCTACACCATTGCCAGAGCCATCTCAACCGGCATGAACCTCACCTTCGCAAAAGCAGGCTACACCCTCAGCGGCACGCTCTGGAACAACACCGGTATTTCCGGGGGCATCGAAAGCATGAACGTGTGGCACAAACCGCTATAATTTTTCCATACCCTCTACGGGAACATATACCGACTGAACAGAAGTTATACGTAGACAAGCCACAAACACATTTACTGTAACCACCTCTACACACAATCATGCACATTCCAAAGCGCGCTCTCGGCATCGTCAGGGAAATTGCTGACGAACTGAACCATGAAGTCACCTATGCCTACGAGGATTTAGTCTTCATGGATCATAACGCCTACCTGCTGCAGTTCAGCGACAAGAACGATACACTCAATCTCTACTTCAACATAGAGTGCCCGGACGAAGAAGCGGATGAAATGGCAAACAAACTCTATGCCGCAGCGTCACAGAAGCAGATGCACATGATAAGGAAAGGGCACTATGAGCTTGCAGAAAAACCCGACAACAACCTTGAAGTCAAGTTTTTCAATGCAAAGGAAGCATAAACAATCACAACCATGCCGTCATTCACTACCCAGAACCTTTACGATCTCCTGATCACCTACGGCCTGAAAGTCATCACAGGGCTTGTACTCCTCTATGCTGGATTCAAAATTGCAGGCTACACTGAAAAAAAAGTCATCGATCTCCTGCGCAGGCATAATACGCTGGATGAAATGCTGGTACGATTCCTGGGCAACCTGACCAGGTACGGAATTATAGCTGTCGTTGTCACTCTGGTACTCAACCAGGTTGGCGTTGAAACGGCAAGCATAATCGCAGTTCTCGGTACCGTAGGCCTTGCCATTGGACTCGCCCTGCAAGGCACCCTGTCGAACATCGCATCTGGCGTCATGCTCATGCTGTTCAAGCCGTTCACCATAGGGCAGTACATCGAAGCTGGGGGTCACAGCGGCACGGTAAAAGCAGTCAACCTCTTCACCACGGAACTCGCCACGCCCGACAATGTACAGATTATCATGCCCAACAACGCAGTATGGGGAAGCTCTGTGGTCAACTACTCGCATCATGCAACGAGACGTGCTGATTTCACGATAGGGATTTCCTACAGCGACAGCATCGAAAAAGCCATGTCTACCCTGCATCACGTCATACGCAACGAACCTCGCATCAACAGCGAACCTGAAGCGCAGGTGGTTGTCAGTGAGCTTGCAGACAGCTCCGTCAACATCACTGTACGTGTATGGGTAGCCTCAGGCGATTACTGGCCAGTCAAGTTCGACCTGACAAGAAGATTCAAGGAGGAGTTCGACAAAGCTGGTATATCCATACCGTTTCCGCAGCAGGATGTCCATATTGTCAGGGAGTAGTCTGCAGGCGCTATGTAGCCCGTAACGTTCGTACAACCTTTCCTGGAGTCATTACAGAAAAGAACACCAGTACAAACAGGAACGTGATGAATTCAGCAATTGAGAACGAGACGAAAATACCAGAATCTCCAAAAAAAACCGGCAGTACCAGGATAAAGAGAATCGGAAACACAAGCGTCCGTGACAATGCGATAAACGCCGAGGGCATTGGCTTGTGAATAGCAGTAAAATACGCACTGAACACCACGTTAGCCCCGTTCCAGAGGAACGCCGGCCAGCTGAGGGAAATAAACGCAAGCGTCAACGCCATGGTAGCAGCCGTACCCTTGTCGAGGAAAAGTGAGGCAAGGGTTTCGGGCATTGCAAGCAGCAGCACCACCAGTATGACACCAACAAGGAAGCTGCAGAACAAGGCAAGTCCGAGGAACGAGCCAATCCGTGCAGGCTTGCGAGCCCCGAAATTGGTACTCACAATAGGTTGCAGAGCATCGGCAAATCCGTAAATAATAATCTGTTCTGCAAAAAACAGGTAGTGGATAATCGTAAACGCTGCAACCCCCTCCACGCCAAACCGGTTGATCATGACCCAGTTGAAGACAAGGATGACAAGCGCAGCCGAAAGCTGGTTAATGAACTCGGACATACCGTTATAGGCCGCATGCAGCATCTCTCCCCACCCCTGCTGGCGCAGCGAAAACCGAAGTACGGATTTCTTCGCCACAAAGTGAACAAGCAGGATAAGAAAAGCACTCACATTCGCTGCACCTGTCGCAAGCGCCGCGCCCTTGAGCCCCATACCCATCACCCCTACAAGCTTCCAGTCGAGAAGCACATTGATCAGCGCAGCGGAAATAATTGCCACCGCAGCAAACACCGGCTGCCCATCCACCCTCACAAAAAAGGAAAGACAGAAGCTGACAGGGAGGAACACCATGAACAGCAGCATGATGAACAGGTACTCCCTCACCATGGGGGCGAGTTCTTCATTGGCACCAAGAAGCCCGACCAGCTGGTCGAGAAAAAGAATCCCGAGCACAGAGAGCAGAAGCGTGCTGAACGCAACAGTGATAAGCGTCTTGGAAAACACCGCATTGGCGGCATCGTATGCCCCCTCACCGATATACTTACCACACCGCACCATACCGCCGACTGAAAACATGATGCCCACACCAAGCAGCAGGCTGAACAGCGGCATAATGATATTGATGGAAGCAAGCGCGCTGTCACCGACAAAATTACCGACAAAAATACCATCCACGATACCAGCAGAGGAGAGTGCAAGCATGCCCAGCACATTGGGAATGGCATGATAGAAAAATACCATCAGGACATTGCCCTGTATCATGTCGCTGAACTGACTTTCACTCATGTAACGAATCCTCTGTTTGACAGGAACAACCCTGGTATACTGCAAACCGGATCAGGCAACTCGATCAATCCTGTCCGGCAGAGGAATATAGCCCGCACAGGCACATAAAACAATTGCTCCCGCCCCAACATTTTAATCACTTGACTTATTTTAATCATTTGAGTAAATTGACTTACCATGAAAAAATATGCCAACAGCGAACATACACGTGAAGCTCTCATCAATGCCGCAGGGGAACTTGCTGCAGAAATGGGCTTTCCCAACGTTTCAACCAGGGCGGTAGCAGAGCGCGCCGGCGAGAACATCGGCAGTATCCACTACCATTTCGGCGGAAAGGATCAGCTCTTCGAAGCGGTGGTCAGACAGGTCATCACACGAGGCCGAAGCCTGACGATCGAGCAGGTCATCGAACCATTTTCGGATACCCTCACCGAACCTGAAGGGCAAACAGAAGCGATCAGGGCGATGGTAAGACGGGAAATATCCATCCTGTTCGATCCCAAATTCCCCCACTGGCACACCAGGGTCATCTACCAACTGATGCAGTACCGCAACCCTATGCAGGAACTGCTCAAAACAGAGCTGATCAACCCGTTCATCGATGCCATAGACCGTATCGTTGCTGCAATACGGCCCGACATGCCTCCCCGAGAGCGATTCATTGTAGCATCACTACTCTACTCCCCGATCATCTCACATGCCGACTACATAAGCATCTACCTCGAACGCCTCGACGACGAATACTATACACCCGACTACCTGCAAAAACTCGAAGACATGATAGTCCGGCAGACCACCCTCCTGCTCGACATCCAGGCCCCACAACCACAAAAACATCATACGAAACCGGCACCATGAACCGATTCACGAGATACACGACCATCTTCTGCATGTGTTCCCTGCTTGCACTGCTTAACGCATGCACCGGACAATCCGGCACAGAAGACGAACAACCACCGCCAGCAATGCGCATAGGAGTCTCCCGACCGCTCGTGGTAACGGATACCGAAAGCTACAGCTATCCAGCAACACTTCGAGCTGTTCGACAAACCGATCTCTCGTTCCGGGTACCGGGCACCCTGAACCAAGTCATCGCTCATCCGGGCGACCTGGTCAGGAAGGGTGACCTGCTGATGCAGCTGGACCAGAGGGACTACCAAAGCGCCGTTGCAGCCCTGCAGGCGGAACTTGAAGGAACCCTGGCCAGGGCCGGGAAAGCCGCAGCCGATTTTGCACGTGCCGAGCAGCTGTTTGCCAAAGAAATCATCTCCAGGGCTGATTACGACATGCAGAAAAGCGCCGCGCATTCGGCCGCTGCCGGTGTAGAGCATATCCGTGCCCGGTTACGCCAGTCACAAGACCAGCTTCGTGACACCTCACTCCGTGCACCCTACCAGGGCACCATCACTTCACGCTTAACGGAAAACCACCAGATGGTCCGGGCGGGCCAGGTGGTCATGCAGATGCATGACATAGCCACCCTCGAAGCCGTCTGCCATGTAGCGGAAAACCACATCGCCAACCTTGACCTTCAAAAAGGGACAAAAGCATCACTCTCCCTGCCAGCCCTGCCAGGCAAAACGTTCGAAACCACCCTCGAGGAATGGAGCACTGCAGCTGATCCGAAAAGCGGCACCTACCAGCTCACCTTCCAACTACCTGCCCCCGAACACATGGTACTGCTGCCAGGAATGAGTGCCGAACTCACACTGGAAAACACCCGTCCTGCTGAACACGTACTTGCCCTTCCGCTTTCAGCCATCACGGCAGATACCTCAGCAAGTGCCTCAGTCTGGATATACGACCCGTCAACAAAGAGAGCACAAAAACGGTCAGTCACAACAAGCCGCATGCACGACCAGCAGTTCATCATCATAACCTCCGGCATTGAAAAGGATGAACTGATAGTTACCCAGGGCGCAAGCTTCATTCTTGACGGCATGGAACTGGAGGCACAAGAATGATGAACCCGGCAGAATTTGCGTTACGCAAACGGACAATCATGGTGATGCTCACCCTTGTACTCATGGGGGCAGGCATGCTCTCGTACCAGAAGCTCGGCCGTCTCGAAGACCCGGGGTTCACGATCAAGACCGCTCTTGTCGTCACGCAGTATCCGGGAGCATCACCCACCGAAGTTGAAAACGAGGTCACAGACGTGATCGAAGAAGCGATCCAGTCGATGGGAGAGATCAAGGAGATCTACTCCTCCTCTGAAGAAGGGATCTCGTATGTCTATGTAGACATGCAGGATAAATTCAGTGGCGATCAGCTGCCGCAGCTATGGGACCAGCTCCGCAAGAAAGTTGCAGGTGCAGCCATGCATCTGCCCCCAGGAGCCGGGACACCTATAGTGAACGACGATTTCGGAGATGTATATGGCGTCTACTTTGCCATAACAGGCAACGGCAGGAACTATGCCGAACTCAAGGACTACGCAGATGAGCTGAAAAAAGAGCTCCTGCTCAGTCGCGACGTAGCAAAAATCGATTTCTGGGGAGCACGGCAGGAAACCATTTTCATCGAGATAGACAGAGCAAGAATCGCAGCACTCGGCATCTCTCCCGATCTCATCACCGCAACCCTCCAGTCACAGAATGCCATCGGACGTGGCGGCAAAGTGGCCGCAGGCAGCAAATACCTCAGGATAACCCCCGGCGGAGATATCCCTGACGAACAGGCCATCGCAGAACTGCTCCTTCCCCTGCCAGGCAAAACGGTCCGGCTCGGAGATATCGCCCGCGTCTTTACCGGGTATGACGATCCTCCCCGTAACGGTCTGCTCTTCAACGGGAAACCCGGCATCGCCATGGGAATCTCAACCATCAGGGGAGGAAACGTGATCGTCATGGGCGACGCAGTCAGTGACAAACTCGAGCAACTTGCCCATAACACCCCTCCAGGCATTGAACTCCATACCATCTACTTCCAGAGCGACCTGGTCAACCAGTCCGTCAAGGCATTCGTCAACAACCTGGTACAGGCAGTCATCATCGTCGTCGTCATCCTCATGCTCTTCATGGGATGGCAGAGCGGTATGATGATCGGCGGCATACTGTTGCTGACCATTTTCGGCACCTTCATCGCCATGGCGTTGCTCGGCATAGACCTCCAGAAAATGTCGCTCGGAGCGCTCATCCTTGCGCTTGGTATGCTGGTCGACAACGCCATCGTCGTTGCCGACGGCATCCTGGTAAGGGTAGAACGCGGCGACGGGCGTGAACATGCCGCAACTGAAGTGGTCAAAGAAAACATCTGGCCCCTCTTTGGTGCAACGCTCATAGCTATCCTCGCCTTTGCCGCGATCGGATTCGCCCCCGGCAACATCGGGGAATACTGCCGCTCACTCTTCGATGTACTGGCGCTCTCCCTCTTCATCAGCTGGGTACTTGCCGTTACCATCACCCCGCTGTTCTGCGTCTGGTTCCTCAAAATTCCCGACACGACAACCACCGATCCTTTCGAAAAGCCGGTCTACCGAAAGTACAGGGAAATGCTCCACCTCGGCATACGCTACCGATGGGCAACCCTGAGCGTTGCAGGACTCCTGCTCGCAGCATCGATCATCGGCTTCAGCTCCCTGCCGCAGGCGTTTTTTTCGAACTCCACACAACCCTACTTCTTCATCAACTACTGGAGGCCACAGGGAACCCATATCGATGAAACGCGTAAAGACATGGTGGACCTCGAGCACATGATCAGCTCCCTCGACGGGGTCAGGAATGCCACCGGTTTCCTGGGAGAAGGCGGCATGCGTTTCATCCTTCCCTACAAGTACTACACACCGAACTCCGGCCTCTGCCAGTTTCTCGTTGAAACCACCAGCCACCGGGATATCGAACGGATCAGCAGCCTCGTAGATGAACATATCCGCTCACACTACCCCGATGCACAAGCCTACGTAACAAGGATTGCCAATGGCCCACCGGTTGATTTCAAGGTAGAAGTCCGCTACAGAGGCCCTGAGACAGAAGTGCTGCACAACCTTGCTGCACAAGCCTCAGCCGTGATGCAATCGACCCCAGGAACCCGGGACGTGCGAACAGACTGGCGACAGCAGGTACAGGTCATCAAACCAGCCTATAATGAAGCCCAGGGACGAAGCTCCGGCATTACGCGCCATGACCTCTCGATCTCGCTCCTGCGTAACTTCCAGGGTATCAGGACAGGCGTCGTGAGACAAGGCGACGAACTCATCCCGGTCGTGCTCCGCATGCCCCACGAAGAGCGAGCTTCGATGACCCAACTTGATAACGTACAGGTCTGGAGTTCAGGAAAACACGGCTTTTTCCCGATGGCCCAGGTTGTCTCCGGTATCGAGATGGAATGGGAATGGCCAATCATCCAGCGCAGGGACCGCCAGAAAGCCATCACCGTCCAGTGCAATCCGGAAAGCGGTCTTGCCGAGCCTCTCCGCCAGGCCATGCTCGAACGTATAGAAAGCATCGAACTACCAGAAGGCTACACGATGGAATGGGCTGGAGAATACAAGGAGTCGATGAAAGGCAAGGGGCCTCTCGCTCAGATTTTCCCAATCTGCATCCTGGGTATGTTCTTCATCCTGGTCTGGCAGTTCAATTCAGTCAAAAAAGCCACAGCGATCTTCCTTACCGTACCGCTGTCACTTATCGGTGTCACTGCAGGCCTGCTCCTCACCGGCCAGGCATTTGGATTCATGGCAATCCTCGGGTTCCTCGGGCTTTCCGGCATGCTGATCAAAAACGCGATTGTGCTGGTCGAACAGACCGAACTCGACCTCCAGGCAGGCAAGGAACCATACAAGGCAGTACTCGACTCAGCCGTCAGCCGCCTGCGCCCGGTTGTCATGGCAGCAGCAACGACCATACTTGGGATGATCCCACTGATTGCCGATCCACTCTACTCAGCAATGGCCACCACGATCATGGGCGGACTGTTTGCCGCCACCTTCCTCACGCTAGGCCTTGTACCTGTACTGTACTCGATATTTTTTGGCATCAAGGCTGATGAAACCCATGTATAGAACATCATGAACCGACGAACCATACTCACCATACTGCTCGCTTTCGGCTTCGCTGCACCAGCAGCACACGGAGAAAACCCCGATCCCGTTGACACCGCCGAAGCACATGAACTGCAAAGCAGCCTAACGCTCAGGGAAGCACAGCGTATCGCCCTGCAACAGAACCCCTCCATCCGGCAGGGTATCCAGAGAATCCGTGCTGCAGAAGGAAAACTCAGGCAGGCATACTCCGCATGGTGGCCAACAGTCACGGCACGTGGAGGGTTGTACCGCAGAGAAGCAGACCGGCAGATAGACTTCAGGAACTATGAACGACTGCAGGCCGACCTGACGGAAAGCGACGTTGCCCTCGAAGCCAACTGGCTGCTCTTCAACGGCTTTGCCCGCCGAGCCGAAACCCTTGCCGCAGGCTATGGCGTAGAACAGACACACCAGCTGCAGCTGAACACCCGAAGGCTGATTACCGAAGCTGTGGCAACCGCCTACCTCCAGTCACAGCTTGCAATGGAAATGATGGAAATTGCAAGGAAAGACCGGGAGTTCAACCGTTCGCTTGAAGAGAACGCGCGCACCAGGTACGAAGCCGGAGCGGCAGCTCGAACCGAACTGCTCAACTTCTCTATGAAGGCCCTCCAGGCTGACAGCGACTACATTACAGCACAAAAAGACTACCAGGTCGCCTGCACCGTGCTGGCAGAACTGATGGGCATCGAAGGCAGCTCCCTCCCCGCCCCGATGCAACTGAAAGCTACCCGGGCTGCTTCAGCAGAAGAAATCCCGGACTTCGAACAAAGCCTCGCCTACGCCCTGGCAAACCGTCCAGACCTTCTGGCAACAGAAGCCGCAACAGACGCAGCCAACTCCCTGAAAAACGCGGCAAAAGGGGCATGGATGCCAGCCATCGCAGCAACAGCGGGGTTCAGCTACCAGAAGCAGTCAGGATTCGAACCTGAAATTCCGCCACATAACCTTGAACAGTATAACAGCCATGTAGGCCTGACCGCCCGGTGGGATATTTTTACAGGTGGCCGGCGCAGTGGAGCGTTCCAGGAAAAAAAGGCCGAAGCACTGGCTATGCAGGCTGAACAGGAAAAGGTGAAGCTCGAGATAGCCTCGTCTCTCCGGCAGGCGACCCTTGCCGCCCAAACCGCCCTGCAGGTCCGGGATCGCCAGGAACAAGCGCTCGATATGACCACCAGGATCCGCAACGATATCGAAGAGCTCTACAGAAGCGGCGCCGCAACCCTCACCAGGCTCAATGAAGCCCAGCGCGACCTGGTAAGAGCCGCAGGACTGGCTGCGGCAAGCAGAATCCGCCTGGCACTTGCTCTTGAAAAACTCAGGTCGGAAACAGGAATCCTTCCTGAAACACTTGAATAGCTCCACTGTGTTGTTGTATCTTTGCTGAGAGAACATGTCTCGATAACCCGTCAACAAACACACGATGCTCTACAGCGAAGCACAACAAGGCAGAACATTCATTATCCGCCTCGAAGACGGCGATATCGTCCATGAAAGCATAGAGGCATTTGCTGCCCAACAAGGCATACATCGCGCGGCACTGCTCGTGCTTGGCGGAGCTGACCGCGAAAGCACCCTGGTTGTCGGCCCTGAATCAAGCCGTACCCACCCTGTTATTCCCATGACCCACGAGCTTTACGACACCCACGAAGTCACCGGCACCGGCACAATTTTTCCTGATGAAACCGGCACACCGATGCTCCACATGCATATGGCATGCGGCCGTGAAGAGAACACCGTCACCGGCTGTGTAAGGGAAGGCGTCAAGGTCTGGCATGTCATGGAAATCATCCTTTTCGAACTTACCGGCAGCACCGCATCGCGCCAGCCCGACCCGGCTACCGGTTTTTCACTGCTCATACCCTAACATGGAATTCCTGCACAACCCTCTTTGGTGGATAATCTCCGTTATGGCTATCATCATAGCCATACTTCCAGCTTTCGCCAAAAAGAAAGCCCTGAAGACAATCCGTCTCTCACTTGCCCCCTGGCTCCTGCTTGTCGGCGCAGCCTACATGGTAACAGGAAGTTTCCTCGCCACCCTGGCAGCAGCGGCCATCTCTCTCCTGGCCGCCATGCTCTTTCTTGCCATCTCCCTGGTCATCACCGGCATCAAAGGCATGCCCAACCAGCGCTTCAACTGAAGCAGGAAAGGTCCAGAGACATCCTGATGGCGCTGGTTCCATCCTGGTAGTATCCTTCCCGTCGGTCCACTTCCTTAAACCCGGCCTTACGATAAAGTGCAAGAGCTGCACTGTTGCGTTCACTGACTTCCAGCTTCACAACTGTCCGGCCCGAATTCAGCTCGAGAATGAGTAACTGTCGCAAACAGCGATATCCCACCCCTTTCCCTCTCATGGCAGGATCAACTGCAAACGAATAGAGACGACTCTTTGCCGATCCCTTTCTGGTCAAGAGAACCGCAGCGGCACAACGTGCTGCAGCAGCTTCGCAAACAAACACCCGTCCAAGGGTAATAAAACGCCGCCAGCTCCTCGAGGATATCAGGTCAGAAGTGAAAGCCTGCTGCTCGAGATCACAAAGAAACCCGAGGTCAGCCAGCTCTGCCCTCCTCATACCAAGCAAGCCAGAGGCTTCATCCGCGTCTTCCTTTCCAGAGCCGCCTGAGAAATTCATTAATGATACTCCTGTAGAGTTCGTCGCCAATAATCGCATCTTCAACGCCGTAATCGATATTCGGGTTATCGTTAACTTCTATGACGAAACATTCAGTTCCAACCTGCTTGATATCAACTCCGTAAAGGCCATTCCCGATAAGGTCACCAGCCCTTTGAGCAAGTTTCAATACTGCAGTCGGAACCAATCGGAGCGGAAGAGCTTCAGCTTCCCCTGGTTGTGCATGTTTCCCTGTATGGCTGTATATCTGCCAATGCCCGGCCGCCATGTAATAACGGCACGCAAACAGGGGTTCATGGTTAAGAATCCCTATCCTCCAATCGAACTCGGTATAGAGATACTGCTGGGCCAACACCAGATGGGATGCTTTAAAAAGCTCATCGAGCATCCGGGACGCTTCAGCTGGTGTATCTGCACGGCTGATACCCCGCGAAAACGAACCATCCGGAATTTTCAATACCACAGGGTATGTCATGCCTTCGAGCATCTCTGGAGTAACGGTACCCCTGCTGAGAACCCTTGTCTGTGGAGCCGGAATACCGTTTTTGACCAACAGGTCGTGCAGGTATACCTTATTGGTACAACGAAGGATAGAAGCCGGATCATCGATCACCTCCAGACCCAGCCGCTGGGCCTCTCGGGCAAAACTGTACGTATGATGGTTGACTGCAGTGGTCTCACGGATAAAAAGCGCATCAAACTCGGCAAGTCGCCTGAAATCATCGGCAGTAATCAGTTCGACATGCATGTCGAGTTTTTTTGCCAGAGAGATGAACTGCTGGAGAGCACGGCGATTGCTCGGAGGAAACTCCTCTTCAGGGTTATGCAGCATGGCAAGGTCAAATGAATTCCCTTTCCGACTTCGCTGACGATACCAGATCCTGTGGTGATAACGCTCAAGTGCCTCGACAAAAAAATCCTGCTCAACCGGCGCAAGTTCAGGAAGAGAAACCGGCAACACGGTATCAATCAACCACCGTCGATCACCCTGCTTCTTCAAGCGTACCTTGAGAAGCGGAAAATTCATCAGGTTGAACAGGTTTTTTGCATAAGCCTCAAAGCGCGAATCAGCCGTCATGCCAAACACCACGAAAATTTCCACTTCACCTTCTTCGATCTTGCGGGTCCGACGGCCCCGGGCACTGATAAAAGGAAAACCAGCAAATCCACGGAACTCACTTGGCTGATTGAACCCTCCAAGAGTTTCGAGTGACGGAAGCACTTTATGCCCCCTCGCCTCTGCCAGTAGCGTGCAATAATACCCCTTGCCCAGGTAATCGTAGGATCCTGCCAGGTTAATGAGTTGCAGCGCCTGGTCACGTTCCTGGTATCGCTTGAGATACTCTTCAAAATCAACCACAAGATCCGAATGGGCGTAATCGCACCATTCATCCATGGAGGATACGACAATAATGGTTTTTGACATCAGAGCTCCAGAAAAAGTGGCATAGAGCGACTGGCCAGCCGAAGCTCTCTCCGATTACGGTCGGTGTTCGGATCGCAGCGTCCTACCAGTTCCCAGAATGCCCTGGAATGGTTGGGATGCACCGTATGGCAAAGTTCGTGGATCAGCACATGCTCCACCAGCTCTGATGGTAAAAAAAGGAGCTTTATGTTGAGACTGATGGTTCCCTGTCCCGAACAACTACCCCACCTCGTCTTCTGATGCCGGACAGAAACCCGCTCATATGAAAACCCATGCTGCCGCGCAACACGCTGCAGCCAGCCAGGCAACACATCTCTCGCCTTCCATTTCAACCACTCCTGCAGCAACTTCGCCGACGCTGCGTGAGCATCAAGATCACCCGACATCCTGAGCCCTGCCCTGTCAACCACCTCCAGCTCGAGCATGCATCCCGGCTTGTGACAATACTCGACACCCCAGAGCTCCCCGATACTCCGCAGCTCGATCTTATCGGGAAACAGCAACGCCTGCCGACCTTGTTCACTGCCAGCAGCGACCTGTCGTCGACGCAAGGCTTCAGCTATCCATGCCTCCTTATCGCGTAACAGCCCGGGAATCGTTGCGCAGTCGAACCCTGGGGGAACCACGACCACAACCTCACCGAGCGCTGTCACCATAATCCGGGGATGTTTCAGGCGTCGGTTTTCCCTGACACTGTATGCTCTTTCACCCTGCATGTTCCATCCTGACTGCTCTTGACATATCACTCATACCCTGCCGTAACCACGTTTGCAGGCACGTCCCCCGCGCACGCCAGCCTCCTATCGTTCACCAAGGGCGTTGGAGGTCGTTCGTAGTATCGGTTTGAGAAGATACATAAGAACAGTGCGTTTTCCAGTAATAATATCGACCTGCGCCATCATCCCAGGGATAATCGGGAACCCTTTGCCGATAGAAGCACTATGCGTCTTGACCCTGACAAGGTAATAGGTAGTACCCTGTTCGTCAGTCACGGTATCAGCACTGATATGGTGCACATCTGCCTCCATGCCACCATAGATGGAAAATTCATACGCCGTCAGCTTTACCAGGGCTTTCTGCCCGGGATAGACAAATGCGATATCTTTTGGCGACACCTTTACCTCCACCTCGAGACTGTCACCCAGCGGGACAATATCCGCCACCCTGCCGCCGGGCTGCACAACACCCCCCAGGGTATTGACATACAAACGCTGCACCGTCCCATCCATGGGGCTGCGGATCCCGGCCCTCTCGACGCGGTCAGCAAGCCCTTTCGCCCCCTGGCTCATGCTGGCAATCCGGCTCAGCACTTCGGCAAGTTCGTTACGCCACTTGTTCCGGCTATTGAGTTCAGCCTCACGCACCTTTTCCTCCGCTTCACTGACGGTATTCTGCAGAGTTGCCTCTCGCGCCAGGGCGGCATCCCGCTCCCCCTGCGCATTGGCAACGTCACGACGAAGCCGGATAACCTCAACTTCCGATACAGCCCCAGACTTGAGCAGAGGAGCTGTCTTGGTGAACTCCTGAAGAGACAGACTGTAGGCTTTTTCCGCCTGGACCAACCTCGCCTGAACTTCTTCGAGCTCATGCCTTTTCTGCATGAGCTGCTCGTTCATGATGTTCACCTGCGACTTGAACCCCCGCAGGCTCTCTTCATACAGCCTTTTTTCATGTGCCACGATCTGCGGGACATCCCCGAGCTGCTCATCGGGAAGCTCGAGCGGCGTATCTTCAGCCAAGGCTTGCAGACGGGCCGCACGAGCAATCAGGCTCAGCACCTCGTACTGCTTTTCCTGCAGCGACGAGGTATAGCGGGTGGGATCGATCCGCATCAGCAGGTCTCCCGCATGGACCACATCCCCCTCATGCACCATAATCTCCTCGACCACACCACCATCGAGCGACTCGATCACCTGGAGCCGTGACGAAGGAATCACCTTACCAGCCCCCCTGGTTACCTCATCGAGCTGAGCAACCGCCGCCCAGGCAAGAAGCAGCACCAGCGTCACCGCAAACATCCTGAGAATCGCCCGAGCCCTTACCGGTTCCTGCTGCAGGCGAGCCCAGTCGGCATCGCCAGCCCAATCGAGCGGCTCCTCCTCCTCAACAGGAATCCAGCGCTGAAACACCCGATCGATGAACCCACGCCCTTTCCCCCCGGCTTTTCTGCTAAGCTCTCCGATTTTATCAAATCCCTTCTGCGTCCGTGGATCGATCATGCCTCACCCCTTCTCACCTTGCCCTGCTTGAGCGCTTCGAGGACTTTCTCCTTCGGACCGTCGGCTACTACCCGACCACTGTCAAGAATAATGATCCGATCGACCAGTTCGAGCAGCGACGTTCGGTGCGTCACGATCAGCATGGTTTTATACTGTGAAAACTGCTTGAGCCGGCTTTTGAACAACGCCTCCGTCGTGGTATCCATCGACGACGTCGGCTCATCCAGCAACAGGATCGGCGGATCGGCAACCACCGCACGAGCGATAGCAACCCCCTGCCGCTGGCCACCGGAAAGGTTCTCACCCCGTTCGCCCACCTGCATCTGGAAGCCATGAGGATGCTTGTCGACAAACTGGTCGATCGTACCTATCTTCGATGCCCTCAGAATTTCGCGATCGCTTGCCGTGGCATACGACATGGTGATATTCTCCCGCAGAGAGCCGAAAAACAGCATCACATCCTGCGGCACATGCCCGAGATTCCGCCGCAGTTCCGCCGGATCGAGCTGCCGGCTGTCGACCCCGTCGATCAGGATGGAACCGGACGTCGGCTGGTACAACCCCAAAATGAGTCGTTCCAATGTCGTCTTACCGGATCCCACCTTGCCGAGAATGGCTACATGCTCTCCCGGACGGATATGCAGCGACAGGCCGCTGAGGGCCTCGTTCTCCTGGTTCGGATACACAAAACTCACATCCCTGAACACGATATCGCCCCGAAAATGCTCACGGGTGACAAACGAAGCATCGGCCGGACGCTCGACCGGACGATCCATAATCTCATTGAGAGAGGTCATCGAGGTTTCCGCCTGATGATACTGCGTCAGCAAGGCTGCACTCTGGCTCACCGGTGCCATCGCCCGCGACGACAGGATATAAACCGCAATCAACCCACCCATACTGAGACTGCCATTGGCAGCAAGATAAACCCCGATAATAATGATCGCAATCGACACCGCGTTCTGCACCCAGTAAGCCCCTGTAGTCACCGTTGCCGAAAGAAAACGAAGCTGCTCGCCAATGCGCGACAGATACGCAACCAGCTGCTCCCATTTCGCCTGAAAGCGCCCCTCCGCCCCGAGAATCTTGATGGTTTCCATGCCGGTCAGCCCTTCGATCAGCGTCGCATTGCGCTGGGCACCGACACGATAGGTCTTTTCGGTAAGATCATGCAGCTTCCCCTGGATGGTCACGGCATAGAGAAAGATCACTCCTGCGCCGATCAGCACCGGGATAGCCAACGCCCAGGCAATCAAGGCAATGATGAAAATAAACAACAGCGCAAACGGCAGATCAACCAACGCTGCAACCGTTGACGACGTGATAAACGTGCGGATAAACTCAAAAGCCTGAAGGTTCGATGCGAACGACCCGACAGACACGGGGCGGTTTTCCATTCGCAGCCCCTGAACCTGCTCCATAATCGACGCAGAGAGCTTGACATCCGCCCGCCCGGCTGCACGATCGATAAAGTACACCCGCATCAGCCGCAGCACGACATCTGCGCACAGCACAAGCACCACAGCCGATGCCGTCACCCAGAGTGTATCGAGCGCAAGGTTCGGCAACACCCGGTCGTACACGTTGCGAATAAAAAGCGGCATAGCCAGAGCCATGAGGTTGATCATCACCGCTGCTATGAGAATATCACGGTACAACGGCTTGTTTTCCTCAATCACGCTCCAGAACCAGTGGCGACGCTTGAGCTTCCTGACTTCCGGGGTCCTGATGTCGTATCGGAAATCAGGACGGACATACATACCGACCCCCTGGTACCGATCCTGGATCTCCTGCAGAGGCACATCAACCCGGGCACCTGACAGCTCTGAATAGGTAACCGACGCCATCCCTGTCTCCCGATCGATACCATGCAGCAGGCAGGCATCCTCCCGGTCAAGCAGCAGCACAACAGGCAAAAGCGCAGAATTGAAACCTTCAATTCCGCGCCGCACAATCCGTGCCGTAAAACCCGCACGTTTCGCAGCCCGGGTAAACAGCCCGGGGGTGATCTTTCCCTTCTGCAGCGGAAGCCCTGCCGTGAGCGATTCACGCTGCAGGGTATGGCCATGGACCTTCCCGATAGTCAAAAGGCATTCAAGCAGAGCATCCTGCTCCACAGGAGTTTCCTCCCGGAGATGCTGCTGGGGGTCAGATATCATAAACGTTTACTCACTCAACTACTGAATCAATGAATTACATCTCTCCGTTTTCAGGCAGAATACGGGTTTCCGGTGCTTCGACAGGGCAGTAATCCCCTGTATGCACGTAGTGCTCTGAATAATCGAGCTCTTCGAGTGTCGGCAGGTCGTAGCGCACCACCTCCATCTCGTTGAGCAGCATTCCCATGCCGCTGAGTATTCTCGCATCGACAATCAGCAGATCGAAGAGACCGTTCATATAAGCCCTCTGCGCCTGGTAGTACTCATTCTCCGTATCGAGCAAATCGAGCAGCGTGCGCTTGCCAATCGTGAACTGGTCAAGATACGCAACACGCACAAAATCGAGGCGTTGACGATGCTGATCAAGATACTCCAACTGTGTTGTCAGAGAGCGCTTGTCATTATAGGCAATCTCCAACGCCTGGCGCAAATCGTGACACGCCTTGTTTTTCAAATCATCGGTCTGGTACAGCTTCTGCTTGTACTGCCGAACCGCAGCCGCATCGGACCCACCATTGAAAATGTTATAGTTCATTACTACCTCTACAACGGCTTCGCGCTGGTACCCGTCGATACCGTCCTTGTCCCAGCTCCAGTCGTGATAGCCCCTGAGATCAAAACGGGGGTAAAACTTCGACTCCTGGACCTTCACAGCATGTTCAGCCGACTTGATATCGAGCAACGATGCAATAAAACCAGGATTGCTGCGAAACGCATCTTCCAGTGCACGCTCAATGCTACCCGGAACAATCTCGTCAGGAACCTCGAACTCCGTCAGCTGGTCTGGAGGCAGTTCACCGACAATACGCTGGTATCGAGCCGTCACATCATGCAGGTTAGCCCGTTCCGTAATCAGGTTCGAGAGAGCAAGTGCCACACGACCATCGATCTGGTCCATATCAACCCCAGAGCTCACCCCCTGCGTCACACGGTTTTTTATCTGCTCGTAGATCTCCATATGATAAGAGTGGTTCTGCTCGGCAAGCCGTACAAGATTACGGTAGCGCTGCACGTCGGCATACGCCCGCAGCGCCTCGAGACCAACACGCTCGATGGCATCGATAAACTCGTAGTATTTGGCCTTGCCAGCATACTTCAGCCGGCACACCTGGTTACAGGTATAGAACCCATCAAACAGCATCTGACTGACCTCAAGGCGTACCCCCCTTCGGGTATAGACATCCTTATCGGTTTCATCCCCATCAACCCACTCACGGCCGACACCGGCAGAAACATCGACTCTCGGAAAATAACCACCATAGGGGATCGCCTCTTCATGGTAGGCAGCCATGAACTCATGCCACTTGGCCTGCACCTCCGGATTATTGTTGATCACCTTCTCGACAATCTCCTGGACTGTCTGTGTCGTCACCGAAGTTGCACTGGCAACTACAGGCTCTTCAGTCACCGGATCCTGGGCCCGAAGGTCTGAAAAGCTTCCGCCCACAAGAATCCCGGTAACCAGCATGCCCACGGACATCTTCCGGTAGTTGATATGTTTCATATTCCGTTCAATTAGGGCTTGCTGAATAATAGTTAAATCGTTTTATGGTAGTGGATTAGGAGGTGTTTTTTGTAACTTGTATGCAAGGAAAAGCCTGAAAAAGCCCCAAA
>JGI10211J34971_10001610_pt1 | contig 18581 bp, 19 predicted proteins | sample Etolagsediment_FD_34971 | JGI IMG/M metagenome (IMG submission 34971)
CCCTACACGACGCTCTTCCGATCTATCACACACCTAGCACCTATGTACACCGAATGGATCCAAGAGGATTTCCCAGACGACTGTCAAAACGAGGAATCAGTGAACGAGTATGTGAAGAATACGGAATCCACGCCGATGGAGAACTCCTATGCTTCCATTATCGAGACAGCACTGGACGTCTTATTGGAATAAAAACTAAGACAAAAGACAAACAATTTAGATATGAAGGGGAGACAGACGGGTGTTTCTTCGGCCAACACATATTCCGTAAAGCAGGTAAACAAGTTGTTATTACGGAAGGTGAGCTTGATGCTGCTACGTGCAGAGAGGCGTTACCCAATTGGGAAATGGTCTCACTACCGTCAGGTGCGGCCGCGGCCAAAAAATCAATCCAAAAAAATTTGGAGTGGTTACAGAACTGGCAGGACATCGTACTGTTCTTCGATAACGATGATGCAGGCCGTAAGGCGACGGAGGAAGCGGCAAGCGTACTACCACCTGGCAAGGTCAAGATCGCTGACCTCAAAGGCTATAAGGACGCTTCAGACGCCGCTCAGGACAATAACTTGCAGGCGGTTAGAGAAGCTATTTGGAATGCTCAGCCATACCGACCTGACGGGATTGTCGATGGCAAGTCTTTACTTTCACTTGTAATAGAACCACAACAACCCTGTGCATATGATTATCCATTCATCGGACTACAGTCAAAGCTTCACGGAATCCGATACGGAGAGCTTGTCACAGTTACTGCAGGAAGCGGTATCGGCAAGTCCTCATTCTGCCGGGACATTGCAACTCGTTTACTTCAAGAAGGAGCACGGGTTGGTTACTTGGCTTTGGAGGAATCGAACAGAAGGACTGCAATTGGATTGATGTCCGCTGCCTGTGGCAAAGCTTTCCACTTAGGCACACATACACATGAAGAATTATCGGCTGCATTCGATGACACGTTGGCTAATTGGAATCTCTTTTTGTTTGATGGCTTTGGGAGTTATGACCCTGACGTTATTTACAATAGGATTGAATATCTGGCATCTGGCCTCGACTGCAAAATTATCTTCCTTGATCATCTTTCCATCCTTCTTAGTGGCTTGGATGGCGATGAAAGACGGATGATAGATACAACAATGACACGCTTACGTTCACTTGTAGAACGTACAGGAATCTCGCTATTCCTTGTGTCCCACTTACGACGACCACAAGGAGACAAAGGCCACGAAGATGGAGCAACGGTATCACTTGGACAACTGCGAGGTAGTCATTCAATTGCACAAATATCTGACGCAGTTATTGGACTCGAAAGAAATCAACAGAGCGGACCTGAACACGCTGATACAACTGTGCGAGTCATCAAGAATCGCTATTCAGGGGAAACTGGCATCGCGGGAACGCTGACTTACGACAAAGACACTTGCAGATTTAATGAGCAACAAGAATTTAATCCTACGTCAGATTTTTAAAGCTGAACAAGAGGCTTATCTGAAGAAGCCAAACCCTCCTACTGAAGAGATGGTACGGCGAGCACAATTCAAAGACAAAACTTACATTTGGAAACATGCTGGTGTTCGACCTGGAGACGGACGGTCTCCTCAATGATGTTACCTGCATCCACTGTTTGGTCATCTACGATTCTGAAGCTGACGAAACTTATGTCTACAACGACAAGGGTTCTGAAGAACCGATTGTTCGTGGCATCCAACTACTAGAAGACGCTGATGTTATTTGTGGTCACAACGTGATCTCTTATGACATCCCAGTTATTGAGAAGCTTTACCACTGGTTTATACCTACTGCCTTAGTTGTGGACACGTTGTTGTTGTCACGTCTGTATCACGCAGACATGATGGCAATTGATAAAAAGAGAAACATCCCCCGTATGCCAGATCAGTTATATGGCAGACATTCTCTCGAGTCATATGGCTACAGGCTGGGTGAATACAAAGGGTGCTTTGGTAAGACCACAGATTGGAAAGAGTGGTCACAAGAAATGCAGGATTACTGCATACAAGATGTAAACGTTACTAAAAAACTATGCGAGCACTTCCACCCTTACCTGAGTGGGTCGCACTAGAGCACAAGGTAGCAACCATACTCGCTAAACAAGAACAACATGGCTGGTATTTCGATGAACGGTCTGCATGGCAACTTGCATCGACTCTCCAACAGGAACTTCAAGATCTTGAAAAAGTACTTCGGGAACAACACCCTTACGTCGCAGGAAATGAGTTCACTCCAAAAAGAAATAACAAAACTAGCGGCTACATCGAAGGAGCACCCTTCACACGACTCAAAGAACTAAACCCTACATCAAGGGATCACATCTCATGGATATTGCAAACGTACTATGGTTGGAAGCCGACACAGAAGACAGCTACTGGGAAACCTATCGTAGACGAAGTTATTCTGACCGAGATTGGATCAGAGATTTCTACGATGTTTGCGAGATGTTTGACGGTAACGAAAATGCTTGGGATGCTGTCGAACGGCGTGAACGCATGGCTGAAGCTGAGTACGAAGAATAGGATCCATCATCACTGTTCTATTGCTACAGCTACTCATAGATGCGCACACCGTAAGCCAAATTTATCGCAGACCCCGAGTGATCCTGAGTTCAGGAAGTTGTTTACAGCTACACCTGGACAGGTGATGGTCGGTGCTGACTTGAGTGGTATTGAGCTACGAATGTTGGCGCATTACCTATCTCGGTATGACACACACTTTGCTGATGTTCTGCTGAATGGTGATATTCACCAAGCCAATGCAGACAAGGTCGGTGTGTCAAGACGGCAGATCAAGACAATCACATACGCATGGTGCTACGGCGCTGGTGATGAAAAGATCGGCCACAGTTATGACCCACAGCTGTCATCTGCTAAGGCAAAAAAGAAAGGCAAAGAGATCCGCAAAGCATTTGTTGATGCTATCCCTGGTATGTCAGATCTACTGCAAGCTATTGATGTAGCAGCTAAGCGTGGATCAGTGAGGTCTATTGATGGTCGTGTGATCACTCTAGATAGCCCACACAAAGCATTGAACTTCCTATTGCAGTCATCTGCTGGTGTTATTAGCCGCAGGTGGATTGCTATCACCCACGATAATTTAAATGATTTACAAATTTGTGCTTCTCAGCTTGCTTACATTCATGACGAGCTGCAGTTTGAATCCTCTCCAGAACATTCAGAACAGCTCGCAAGAGTCCTTGAACTCAGTGCAGCAGAAGCTGGAGAATACTATTCCATCCGTGTCCCCATCGCAGCTGAATCCAAAGTCGGCGCTAACTGGTCGGAGGTTCATTGAATGAAGCTATTGGTAGACGCAGACTTTATTGTCTATAAGTCCTGCGCTGCCGCTGAAACAGAAATTGATTGGGGTGACGATGTCATCCTTGTGACTAGTAAGTTTAGCGAGGCGTACAAAAATGTTCTAAAAGAACTACATAAAATTAGAGATCAATTCATTTGGGATTCACCAGAACTGATCTTGTTCTTTAGTGACTCAAAGAATTTTAGGAAGAAAATTTATCCTGCTTACAAAGGACATCGAAATCGTAAGAAGCCCTGTGGGTATCGAAGAGTCATCGAAGAACTTAAAAAAGAATACAACGTCATCAGGATGCCAGAGCTGGAAGCAGATGATGCTATGGGTATTTATGCGACAGCTAATACTGGTAATATCATTGTTAGTCCTGACAAAGACATGCGCCAGATTCCTGGTCGTGTCTACAACCTAGACGAAACGATTCACGTCACACCAGAAGAAGGTGCTAGGTGGCATCTGATCCAGACACTGGCTGGTGACCAAACTGATGGTTACAGCGGTGTACCTGGCATTGGTGTGAAGCGTGCAGTGGCTTTGTTTGAAGAGGATGGGTACAGCTGGGAGACAGTTGTCAAAGCTTTTGCAAGCAAGGAACTCGATGAGGATGCTGCATTGATGAACGCACGTCTTGCACGAATCCTTACATGTACTGACTATGACATCTCAAACAAACAAGTCATTCCTTGGACCCCCACCCCCGGTTACAGAGCTGACGGTGGAGCAGGAGTTCAAGATGAGACGGCTGACGGATCTACTACCGAAGGCTGATAAAGAAGATATTGTTACTGTCTACTTAGCTCTGCAAAAACAAAACTTTGTTCTTGCTAACACCGTAAGCAATCTAATCAAACAATGGCCAAATCACCCACACACTACACAAGAGGAGACATAGAGGTCTGGGATTTCATCCGAGACCAAGGTCTCAATTATTTCAGAGGCAATGCTATTAAATATATTTGCAGAGCCGGTTTCAAAAGTACTAGCACAGAGATCGACGACCTTAAAAAAGCTATCCACTATCTTGAGAATGAACTACAACATGCACTGTCGCAGTCAGAGTCTGCAGGAACAAGCACAACAATTCCGGACTGCATATGGGATGAAGAATGGGATTGGGAGTCGGACTATGCAACGGGCTTTGATCGATGAAGAGTGTAAGGAGTTCATGTATGCCTGTGACAATGAAGGCTACGAACAAGAGCTGAAAGAACTGGCAGACCTTGTGTATGTCTGCTTTCAGTATGCAGAAAACATGGAGTGGGATCTAGAAGAAGCTATGTTCCGTGTCCATAAATCAAACATGTCCAAGCTTGGACTAGATGGTAAACCCATCCGCCGTGATGACGGCAAGATCCTGAAGGGTCCTAACTACGAACCACCTAACCTAAAAGATATTGTTGATGGCTGAATTGATTAGTCGCACTGGTCGTGTGCAGAGTTGGATTGACGATCCAGCTGGACGGTTGCCTGTCAGTTGCACCGTATTTGTTGTAGACAACGAAATGGAGGGACCAAATGGAATCGAAGCGTCTTGGAGATTTGCGTCTCACGCTTTACGAAACGGCGCAGGAGTTGCTATCCATCTATCGAGACTCGACGCCAAAGGCTACGAGAGAGAGTCTGGGGTCGTTGCGAGTGGTCCTGTTTCATTTGGACGAATCTACTCGGCTCTTAACGAAACTCTCCGGAGGGGAGGAAAATACAAAAATGGAGCCATAGTTCTACACCTTGATGCAAACCACTCTGACCTACTTGAGTTCATCAATGCACCCCGTGATGTATTGCCATGGGTCAAGCGTTGTGTAGATGTATGTGATGACTGGTGGAACGAGCTGCTACCAGACGTCAAAGAGAAAGTACTCCTAGCTATGAAGCGTGGGGATGTATGGCTCAACAAAGTTAAGTATGACAATGATGGAAACCGAATCTATGGAAACGTCTGCCTGGAAGTTTACCTGCCCTCACGCGGAACATGTTTGCTTGAACACATCAATCTCTCTGCCTGTGAGTTCGACACAATCCCGCGAGCTTTCACTGAGGGTATGCAGGAATTGTGTACGCTCCACAGTACAACTGGCGTTGGTTCTACAGGAGAATATCTCTCTCCTGAACGAGACAGACAAGTCGGCCTTGGAATGCTGGGACTTGCCAATCTCCTCGGACGTTACGGAATAAGCTACAAACAATTTGGTGATGCTCTTGAACAATTCACCTCAGGTGAAGTCAAGGCTTCCCCTGCCTACGAGCTGGCCTCCCAGCTTGCTGCTGGCATCGAGCAAGCGGCGTCCATCGCTAGGCAACACAATATGGTCAGAGCGTTTGCAATTGCTCCCACAGCGTCTTGTAGCTACCGCTCACGAAGCATTGATGGGTTCACTGCTACGCCTGAAATTGCACCACCTATTGCACGGACTGTTGATCGTGACAGTGGGACGTTTGGTGTACAGACATACGACTACGGAAACGTAGAGATTGCTTCTGCTGTCGGCTGGGAAGCATTCAAGAAAGTTGCCGACAACATTATGATTTTGTTGGATAGGACTGGACTTCTTCATGGATACTCTTTGAACTGGTGGTCAGATATGGTCACCATGGATGAGAGCTTTATCGAAGAGTGGCTGCAATCGCCCCAGACTTCCCTCTACTACTCCCTTCAAGTGATGGGTGACGTACAGGACAAGTCAAGCGCATACGCCGCTTTGGATGAACTGGAGGTCAACGATTACTTGGAGGATCTTTTAAATGAACCTCAATGTGATTGTCAAGAATGAACCCTTATCAGAAACTAATTAATCGTAAACGTAAATGGACACCTGTCCAAGTCGAAGCTGGCAAAGTAAAGGAAGGTGCGGAAGATGTTATCTATCGTGCCTTGGCTTTACGTCACATGGAATTACCTGTAGGTGACTTTATTAAAGATGCACTCACTACTGAAGTACCAGAAAGCGCACGTGATCTCCTTCTGTCTAATGTCACAGACGAAGAGAACCACGACGTTGCACTCGGTTACATTGCCAATGCTTACGGCGTTGATGAAAAGGCTGAAGCCGAAGCACTCAAACTACGACAAGCTTGGATTGCACATCCAGATCACACGATTACCAAAGCGATGGTTGCCGAACGTGCGATCTTCTTTGTACTCCTGCCGCTATTTCGGTTTACAGGTGACGCTGGCATGAGAACCACCTCTGCTGATATTAGTCGTGACGAACAAATTCATGTGGCTACCAATAGTCTGGTTCATACTGAGTTGGGGTATAACATCAGTCCTTCTCTTGATAAGCTCCGCAAAGCAACTATCAATTGGGTGATGCAACCGCTTGGTAATAGCCAAGACAAATATTTGAACAAACAATTCTGGCTGTCATCTAGTGATCGCCTGATGTACGAAGGCAAAGCACCTGAGCTTGCCGACACTAAGGCTGCACGTATGCCTGCTTTCTTTGAACATAGCAATGTCAATCTCCCCCAATATGCTTGAGGTCTTCGGAATGGAAGCCCGAGCTGTACTAACTGAAATGGAGGACCGGTTCCCACCGGTCACTCCTTCACCAGAAGATTCAATTGAAAAGATCATGTACCGCTCTGGCCAACGTTCTGTTGTGGAGTGGTTAGTAAACCGACTTAACAACGAAAATGACTGATAGCTTTAGTATTGCGGATTTGTCTGAAGAAGAGAAGGACTATAGACTTGGTTTGTTTGATAAGTTTATGGACCGTTCTAAAAGTTTACTGGAGGAACATCATAGACCTCTACAATATCAATACAGTGCACGTGACGTCATCCAATGGTCTGATTTTAAGGATACTTATAAAGATGACATCAAGAGATCCTTTTTACAATTCAGACATGCTGGCGGCTCGTGGGAAACATATGAGTTTGAAGGTAATAGCGACCGCGATACAATGCAAACCGCTTGGCGTTTTGTTGAAGGGCAAGTTGACCCTGATCAGGTAGAGGCAACTATACGTGCTGAACTAGAGGATAAGTATTCTTTAAAAATTGAGCCTAGCTACGAGCCTGGTTCTAGTATCCCTGATTTTGATAAATATAAAATTGAGCGGGAACTTGCTGACTATGATGACAACAAAGGTCTCACTCCAAAAAGTGAAATTAAAAAGCCTAGTGTTAAAAAGTTTAAAATTCCTAAGAGTGTCCGCAAGTATGCCGCAGGCGTCTCAGGTAAACCCGCCAATTCTGCCAAGATGGCTATCCGTGGTTTGAAACAGGCTACAAAAACTTATTCTCCAAACTTTATCTCTGATTAATGGCTAAACGATTCGGTGAACTATCTAAGAAAAAAAAGCGAAAGATTCTAGGTAAACCAAAATATCAAGGTCTCACAAAAAAGCAGGTTCGTAAGAAATATAATCAAAGCAGAGGTTTGTCTAATAGGTCATCATTGAGCACAAACAACTCGTCTGGCAGTAAGTTAACATCAGCCTCCTTTGATAACGCTACTTCTTATGCTCCGGGTGCTTCGACTGGTAGTCCCTTCGGGCCTAACACCACAACGTTCGCTCCGGGTGCTTCGACTGGTAGCCCCTTCGGGCCTAACACCACAACGTTCGCTCCGGGTGTTTCAGTGCAACCTGCACCACAACCTACACCACAACCTACACCACAACCTACACCACAACCTACACCACAACCTACACCACCACTTACACCACAACCTACACCACAACCTACACCACCACCAACTGACTTTGAAGGCTTAATTGCTGATTTGTTGGAACAACTCAACGAACCAGTGGAGCAGCCTGATATTAATTTAGAAATGCCCAAACCACCAGGCAAGCGTACTAGCACTTACGTGTCTGGCGGATCAGCTGGTGGTATTAGAAGGCGTCGTTCTAATCGATCCAAACTAGGATTCAGCGGTCTGGGTACAAATCAACTTAATCGTAACTTAAGTAATCTCCTTTCACTTAGAGGTATTAATATCTAATGACAGCTAAAAAAAGATATGATGAGCTGTCAGGTGAACGCTCACAATTTTTAAACGTAGCAGAGCAAGCCGCTGATTTAACTCTTCCTTATCTTATCCGTGGTGAAGAACAAAGCACAACGGGTATGCGTCATTTACCTACTCCTTGGCAATCAGTAGGTGCTAAGGGTGTTGTTACTCTTAGTGCAAAATTGATGCTTGCACTGCTGCCTCCACAAACAAGTTTTTTCAAGCTGCAAGTAGACGAAAGTATGCTTGGTCAGTTTGGCCCAGAAGTTAAATCAGAACTTGATCTTTCTTTTTCTAAGATTGAACGAATTATCTTAGATGCCATAGCGGCGTCTGATGATCGTGTTGTTGTACATCAAGCTATCAAACATCTGGTAGTGGCTGGCAATGCTTTGTTGTTCATGTCAAAGAAAGGTCTTAAGCTGTACCCTCTCAATAGGTATGTATGTGAAAGGGATGGTAATGGTAACGTTGTAGAGATTGTTACCAAAGAGCTTATCAACAAAGACATTCTTGAAGAAGTCTTTCCTGGTTATAAACCTACACCACCTGAAGGTGTCAGTGATTCAACAGTTGGCATCGGTGAGGACGTTGAAGTCTATACACACATCAAACGTGTAGATAATAAGTTCAACTGGCACCAAGAAATTGATGGCAAGATTATTCCTCGTACAAAAGGTACATCTCCTATCGATTCAAACCCTTGGATTCCTCTTCGATTCAATGTGGTTGATGGCGAAGCTTATGGGCGTGGTCGCGTCGAAGAGTTCTTAGGTGACCTTAAAAGTTTGGAGGCTTTGTCTCAAGCTATCTGCGAAGGCTCTGCAGCTGCTGCAAAAGTTGTTTTCACCGTATCACCTTCGAGTACAACTAAGCCAGCTACTCTTGCAGCTGCCGGTAACGGAGCAATTGTACAGGGACGACCTGATGATATTGGCGTAGTTCAAGTTGGTAAGACAGCTGATTTTGCAACTGCTTATCAGTTAATTCAAACCCTTGAACGTCGGCTGTCAGAAGCTTTCCTTATCTTGACTGTTAGACAGTCTGAGCGCACTACAGCGCAAGAGGTCCAGATGACACAAATGGAACTTGAATCTCAACTAGGTGGATTGTTCTCTCTGCTTACTGTTGATTTTCTTGTCCCTTATCTCAATAGAAAACTTAAGACCTTCCAAAGCGCAGGTAAGATTCCTAAGATTCCAAAAGATGTTGTAAACATTACTATTGTTGCTGGCATTAATGCTCTTGGTAGAGGTCAAGACCGTGACAGTCTGACTCAGTTCTTGCAGACTGTTGCTGGAACTATGGGTCCTGAAGCTATCAGTCAATACATTAATCCACTTGAAGTAGTTAAGCGGCTAGCAGCTGCTCAAGGTATTGACGTCCTTAATCTTGTTAAGACAGAACAACAGATGCAGCAAGAGATGCAATCTCAGATGCAACAACAACAAGATATGGAGATGACAAAGCAAGCTGGTAAGTTTGCACAAGTAGAACAATCAGCAGCCGAAGCTGAAATGGCTGCACAACAATAAAGCACCCACTTAACTTATGTCTGAAACACTTACTTATACTGAAGAGTCTAGCACTGAACTTAATGCAGATGAACAGGAGTCTCTTGCTGTTGGCGAACAGATGCAACAGGAACAAGAAACCCTGTTGGCTGGTAAATATAATTCACCAGAAGCACTAGAGAAAGCCTACCTTGAACTGCAACAAAAGCTAGGTTCCAATGAAGAAACACCGGCAGAATCAGCAGAAGAACCTGCTGAAGAACCTGCTGAAGAGTCCACTGAAAAAAATCAGGAAAATATTTTTGATTCTTTGTGGGATGAATATAGCAGTAATGATGGTGTATCTGAAAATCTTATTAATTCATTGAAAGAGATGGATACGGCTGAGTTGGCTGAAATGTATTTGCAGCAACGTAGTCAAACCGCACCTAGTGATTTCACTGACGATCAGGTTGAAACCCTTCAACAGGTTGTTGGTGGTTCTGAACAATACGGAAGTATGATCGAATGGGCTAAGAGCAACGCTGACCCTAATGAGATTGAGTTGTTCGATAAAGTCATGGAAGGTGGTGATGCGGCAAGTGCATACTTTGCTATTCGCGCAATGGGTCAACGATGGGCTGAATCAGTTGGATACGAAGGTGATTTGATTCAAGGCAAAGCACCACGTAAATCCGATGGTAATAAATTCCGTAGTCAGGCTGAGCTTGTTAGTGCTATGAATGACCCACGATATGAAAGTGATCCTGCATATCGAGAAGATGTTATTGAAAAACTGGGTCGTTCTGAACTTAATTTCTGATGTCACAACAATCTGATGTACTACAGGCTTACGTAACACGTTACGAGCCTGAACCTGAACAAAAAGAACAATCTATTAAATCAGAATCTGATACTGAAGAGTCTGGTGAGGAAGACCAAGATTCTTAGTTTTTAGATTAACCGGCCTACCGGGGGCCGAATAATACCCGTACTTCTGGCTTGTATAGCCGAAGGGACGGTTTAAGGACCGAGTCGTCGGAAGCTCGGGTCTAAGACAATTGAATAGTAGGAGGAGCACCTCAGAGTCGGACTCCTCCTGCCTATGGCACCAAGCCCGTACGCGGACACCTTGGCTGCCGTCTAGACGGTGGGATAGACCACAAACTTCAAAGCTTTGAAGAGACTGATTTATACATTCTCTTTTTTATAATGGCACAACAAAATTCTACCTTGACCACTAGCCTCACACGGCCTGGTCAGGCTAACTCTGCGGGCGACGCTCGCGCTCTCTACTTGAAGCTTTTTAGTGGAGAGATGTTCAAAGGATTCCAGAACAACACCATTGCTCGGGATCTGATCATGAAGCGTACCCTGAAGAACGGCAAGTCTTTGCAGTTCATCTACACGGGTCGCACCAAATCGGAGTTCCACACTCCTGGTAACAGCATCCTCGGTAACTCCGACGGTGCACCTCCTGTGGCCGAGAAGACCATCACTGTTGATGACCTTCTGATCAGCTCGGCTTTCGTCTACAACCTCGACGAAGTCCTCAGCCACTACGACCTGCGTTCTGAGATCTCCCGCAAGATCGGTTACGCACTGGCTGAAAAGTATGACCGTCTGGCATTCCGTGCTGTTGCACGTGGTGCTCGTCAGGCATCCCCTATCACCAAGACTGGCTTCGTTGAGCCTGGTGGTACTCAGATTCGTGTTGGTGCTACCACCAATGATTCTGATGCATTTAACTCCAGCAATCTGGTGGCTGCTTTCTATGACGCTGCTGCTGCTCTGGATGAGAAGGGTGTCTCTTCTGATGGTCGTGTCGGTGTGCTGAACCCTCGTCAGTACTACGAACTGATCCAAGCTGTTGGTTCTAACGGTCTGGTTAACCGCGATGCTCAAGGTACTGCTCTGCAAGGCGGTAACGGCATCGTTGAGATTGCTGGTATCAAGATCTACAAGTCCATGAACATTCCGTTCTTGGGTAAGTACGGTACTGCTTACGGCGGAACCACTGGTGTCACTGCTCCTAGCAACACTGGCTCCTTTGTTTCTGAGTCCCTGGAAGATGCTTCTGGTGCTCAGACCGGTATCAATAACGATTACGGTACTGCTTCTGAAGTCGGTTCTAAGTCCTGCGGCTTGATCTTCCAAAAGGAAGCAGCCGGTATGGTCGAAGCCATCGGTCCTCAGGTGCAAGTCACCAGCGGTGACGTGTCCGTTGTCTACCAAGGCGACGTGATGCTCGGCCGTCTGGCCTGTGGCGCAGACTATCTGAACCCTGCAGCTTCTGTTGAGCTGTATGTGGGTGCTTCTGCTCCTTCTGCATTCTGATTTTATTTACACACAAGGGATCCTTCGGGGTCCCTTTTTTTTATTCTGAGATATGTCACTTCCTTCAACTACTAAAGAGTTAGATGCTGTTAATGATATTTTAAACTCAATTGGACAGGCGTCTGTAACTTCTATAGATCAAACAAACCCGGACGTTTCGCTTGCCTACAGAACTCTCCTTAGTATTTCACGAGAAGTGCAATCAGAAGGATGGTCTTTTAATGAAGAGTATGACGTTCAATTTTCAGTTGATTCAGTAACTAAAAAGATTGCCGTACCTCCTGATATTATTAACATTGATGCTACAAAAGAATATTACCAATATGACACTGTTGTTCGCAATGACTTCTTGTATGACAGGTGTGAACAGACAGATATATTTGATGTAGATTTTATTAAGTGTAATATCACACGTTTATATTCATTTGATGATCTGCCTCATTACGTAAAGGATTACATTGTTGCACGAGCAGCAGCTGTAACTTCCACTCGTATTGTTGGTGATCCAACGCAGTATCAACTTCTAAAAGAGCGTGAAGTAGAGGCTCGTTCCCGCTTACTTGAAAATGACTGTAAGACTGGTGACTACAGTTACTTTGGATACGAAAACGGTAAACAAAATTACTACACCCCTTACCAACCATTTAGAGCATTGCAACGATAATGGCAGCAGTTACACAAAACATTCCTTCTTTTTTGGGTGGTGTTTCTACTCAACAAGATACAAAAAAAAAGCCAGGCCAATTAACTGAATCTATTAATGCCTTTCCTGATCCAACCTTTGGTTTGACCAAGCGGCCTGGCCTCAAGTTTATCCGTGAGCTTGTAGGATCAGCAGATGTTTCTAAATATGATGATGCTAAATGGTTCTTTATCAATAGAAGCTCTACTGAGCAGTATTTATGTGCAATTCATAAAGAGCCTTCAGCAGCTAATGATGGTGTTTCTATATGGAACATTAAAAAAACAGGTAACAGTTATACAACCGTCGCTATTACAAGCGAGACTACTTCTGGACAAAACTATCACCCATATCTCAACCTCACCTCTGCTACTGACCTAAAACCTGCAGACAGCTACGAAGTAGTTACAGTACAAGATACTACATTCATTGTTAACAAAAATACTACAGTTGTTGAACAGCCTGCTCCTACTTATGTACCTAAACAGTATGCAACTATTCGTCTAAAGGCTGTTAATTACAGTGCTAAATACAAGGTTACTATTGACGGTGTTTCTTATTCAGTGAACACCAGGAATGGTGATGATACTTCTAACAATGCGGTGCATACTGATGCTCTAGATGCAGAAGAGGTTCTTACTGATTTAAACACAGCAATTACTGGTTCGTTTACTAAGTATCAAACAGCCACTTCACTTATTATTTATAAAGCTGCTGGAAATATTGATATTAAGGTAGAAGGTGGTACTGATGGTCAAGCTTTAGAAGCTTTTGTGACTGAGGTTGACAGTATATCTGATTTACCTAATGAGTCTTTACAAGGCCGCAAGGTAAAGGTCGTCCCTGTCAATGCTCAGAACTTTGCCTACTGGGCTGAGTTTGAGACTGTTTCTGGTACAGCTGGTTCTATTGGTCCTGGTTCTTGGATTGAATGCCGTGATCCTTCTGTATCTCCAGGTCTAGATACATCTACGATGCCTATTGAACTTAAAAACACAGCAGTTAATGCTTTCACTATTCAAACTATTAAGGATGTGCTAGATCCTACTCAATCAGGCTATGTAGGTCGCCTTGTCGGTGATTTGCAAACTAACTCTTCGCCTAGTTTTGTTGGAGCAAAAATTAGCAATATCTTTTTCCACAACAACCGTCTAGGCATGTTGTCAGAAGATAATGTAATCATGAGTCAAGCTGGCGAGTTTTTCAACTTTTATCACATCACTGCATCTACTGTATCTGATGCTGATCCGGTTGACATCAACGTATCTAGTACAAGACCTGTCAAGCTGACCAGTGTTCTTGCTAGTCCCCAAGGTGTGCTGCTGTTTTCTAGGGACCAACAGTACCTGTTGTACTCAGAAAATGGAAACCTTACACCAAAGGACTCTTTGATTACAGGTATTTCTAGCTATGAAACAGATCCTGCAATTGCTCCAAAGGACGCTGGTGACTTTAAAGTATTTGTCAGTAAAAGTGCTGCATATACACGTGTATTTACTTATCAACCAGTCGAACGTGGTCAGCCTCGTGTTCTAGAAATTGGGAAGGTTGTTCACACTTACATACCTTCTCAGGTACGTCGCATGGTTACAAGTTCACAAAATGCGATGGTAGGTTTCTATGACACGTCTGACGCCACAGAGTTCGATGGGAAAGAGATCTTCTTTTTTAAGAACTTTAATGATGGTCAAGCTAACGTCATGCAGTCTTGGTTTAAATGGAGGTTGCCTGGACGTGTGTTGTTTGCTGAGATTATTGACGATGAGATTATTTGTGTACTTAAGTCAGACTCACAGATTTATGCATTGTCTGCAAACCTGACCAACTCACCTAGTGACAAGTTAATTACTACTAAAACTGGTAAGTTTATTCATCCTTATATCGACTACTACACGACACCATCTGCTATCACATATAGCAATGGCATTAATAAATGTACCGCTCCTTTCAATTTTACAACTGAAGGTTTGACACCTGTAGTCATGATTGGTGGTGAAATCCAAGCAGGTAGTACTGAGACAAAGGAAGGCTTTTTCTTTACTCCAACAGTGACTACTGAAAGTGGAACTAATTACTTCAGTTTTGAAAGTATTGACTTTTCATCAACACCTGCAAAAGTAATTATTGGTTATAGGTTTGACTTAGACATCACACTTCCTACGTTCTATTTTCAGCGTACTCCTGACGGTGCAAATCCAGACTACACAGCATCGTTGACTATTTCACGAATGAAGTTTTCGTTAGGTGAATCAAATGCATTTAACTTCCTAATAACTTCTGCTGGTCTCAGTGACTACACAGAAGTAGCAACCAATATCAGAGCAGATTATTATCTAGCAAACGACGTGACGATTGAAGACAGTCTTGTAGCAGAGATTCCTATTTATCAACGCACAGAGAACTTTACTCTTAAGTTAACAAGCAATAAGCCACTTCCACTGTCTCTTCAATCGATGAGGTGGGAAGGTATTTACTCTCCACGTTTTTATAGGAGGACATAATGTTTAATCCAAAAGAAAATCTTTTAGATCAGCAGTTAGCGGAATCTGGCTTAGAGATGACTGTGGCTATTGACCCAGTCTCTGCTGGCCTTGGAGGTGCTTCGCTGCTTTTAGGTTTCTTCGGCCAGTCTCAAGCTTCTTCGGCTGCCGCCGCACAAGCTAAAGCTTATGAAGACCAACGTAAATATGCAAAGAAAGTTGCCGATCTTCAGCTTCAAGATCGCATTGATTCTTATAATTATGCATATGATACGTATGAAATTACACTTGCAAATTATGAGGCTGAAAAGAAATACCAACGCAAGTTACGTATTGAAGAGTGGAAGCAAGCAAATAAGATTAGAAAACGCGCATATAATGACGCTGTAGATGCTTACAATGCTTCTGTAGATGCTTTTGAAGATCAGATAGATTTTAATCAGACAGCTGCTGACGTAGCCGTACGTGATTCACAGCGTGTCCTTCAAGAGCAATATGATGCGATTGCTTTTGAAGCTGAGTCTCTAAAGCTTGACCTCGAATTTAGTCGTGAACAAGCAAGCCTTGACTTAGAAGGTTTGAACAGAGCAGATGAACAAGCTAAAAGGCGCGGTGAAATTGAGAAATCAAAAGTCCAGCAACAGTTCGATGCTGCACGTGCTCAATTCAACAATTCATCAGCAGAGTTAGCTGCTCTTACAGATTCTGCTCGTGCGGATACTGCTGAGAAACTCCGTATCCAGCGGTTTCAATCCCTCTTAGAAGAGGGTACAGCACGTGCCTCTGGTCAAGCCGGTCGTAGTGCAATGAAGGTCCAAAACTCTATTGCTGCACAAGCTGCGTTGGCTCAGCAATCGATTGTTGACGCATTGGTACGTAATGATGTCATGACAGCTATTGAGAAACGTAAGCTTGTCAGTGGTCTAAATAATGCCCAGAGAAGTGCTCAACTTAGTATGCGTGATATTAATGAGCAACTTTATAATGGTTTTGAAGAACGCAATGCAGAACGTCTTGGTATTGGTCTTAAGCAAGTTCAAGAAGCACGGCGGATGGGTCTAAATATTGAACAACTTACTGCTTCACGAAAGAGTGCATCAGATCAATATGATGCTGATGTCAGTCAGATTGAACTTGACCAATATGCAGCCAATGTGGCGGCTCAAAATAATATCTTACCTAAGCCTGTCTATCCGGACAAGTTGCCTAAACCGATTAAACCGCCTGAACCAATTCTGCAAGAACCACTTAGGCCAAATTTTGAAGCTATTCAAAAACTAAATGAAGACGCCGGTGACGCCATTGTCGGAAATTATGCACCATCACTCAGTACGGGATCACTGCAGATGGCACTAAGCGGTGTTAACCAGCTTTATCAAGGTTTGAAAGCTAACAGATCTACACCTACACCTACACCTACACCTACACCTACAACCCCAACTCAAACTAGAATTTCTAACATTACAACTCCAACACCGGACATTGGTGACTTAAGTTAAATGGCAAAATTTACAGGGTACGCCCGGAGCAGGGGTTTCCAAAACATTCCTGTTCGTGATCAATCTAAACAAATACAGCAACGAAGCTCCGATGTTCTACGGGACATGGAAGCTACGCGTCAACGTAACTTACAAGTAGCTAATCAGCATCTGCAAGACCTGCGTGATAAGCATGAGCTTGAACGACAGAATCGTGCACTCAACGAAAATATTCGTAGAGAATATGCAGATGCTTATATCAATGCTTATTCACGTAATGCTGAAGCACAGGTAAAGGGTCAATTTCAAGCAATTGAAAACAAGCAAAAATTAGTTAATGATCTTTTAGGCTTTTCTCAAACTCTTGTAGGCATTGCTCAACAACAAAATGAAAAGTACAAAGAAGATCAACTAAACCAAGCTAATGTACTTGCTTCTAGGTTTGGCGTTACAGGTCAGCAGTTTCAACAGCTACAAACTCTTAAGGGAGTTTTAGATCAGAATGAACGTGAAACTGCGCCTGTCTACGAAGCAATGCTACGTAGAGGTGCTACTGCTGAAGATTTAAATACTCTTATTAATGCTTCTGGTTTCTCTAAGTATGCCTTTAGTGTTGCCTCTATGCAGCAGTCTGGCGCAGCTTTGGAGAGGTATATCTCTGACAATGCTGATACCAAGATTCAAGGGTTTAGTACCTCTCTAAATGCTGCTGAGCAAAAAGGTCTGCCTGAATACAATGACATCCTCTTGCGTATGCAACAGGACTTTGTCGTTGATCAACTAGCTGGGTTTGACCCTGCCTTTATTGCAGAGCACGCAAAGCCCTCAATGGATCGTACTCTTGCTCGTCGGCAAGATTACGCACGTACTATCCGCAATAAGGAAAACGCTAAAATATTTGATGCAAATGTACAGCAAGAATTTGCAACTTTAGCTGAAACTGGTGGAGCTGCTGCTGTCCTGGCGCGGCTCCAAGATTTAACTGGTCCTGACAAAAGACAATTTAAAGGTATTGTCAGTAGGTATATCCCTTATCTGACTGAGCTTGCAGAGCAAGGGTCTTTGCCAGATCACTTTGTTACGGACCTTGCTAATCAACCGTTGCAGATAGGTAATCAACAGCAAAAGTTTGGTTCTCTTCATAGTGCTGCTATTGATCGTTTGCGTATTGCTGAAGCTGAAGGCATGGCAGAAGAACGCAAAACAATTCAGGCTGAGTATCAACTATCACGCACTCAAACCAAACAGGTTGTACGTACTGTTGAGCGTGACATGTCAGAAAAAGCCCGTAGTGGTGCACTGCAATATCAAGATGTAGTTGCAACCATTCAGCAAATGCAGAGTCGCCCTGACATGTTTGAAGATGAAGACATCAGCAAAGTTAAAGCGTTTCTTCCTAAAACTCCAGACGCTACTGCTGCTGAAAATACTATCCGTCAGTGGGATCTAAGTTTTAAGCGTGATCGTCAGTTACCTTCTATTCCGGAAATCAGTGCTTCGCCTTTGCTGCCTGAACAGAAACTTGAATGGTACGACAAGGTCAACAAAGAGATCGAAGCTGGTCTTGATACTGACCAAAAGTCTAGACGAGATCTTTTCCTCAAATCATCTTTGATGCGTGAACTAAATATTGCTGATGCCACTATGGATCAGTGGGGGATGGTTCACCCTTCCGTTCACAATCTTTACTTTCGCCTACAGCAAGATTACGACGATCTTTTTAGTAGTGATCTTACACAAAATATAAATACTAGACATGAACAAGCTCAAGCTGCAATCCTTTCCCGCTTACCTGCCGGTGGTTCTGACAAGCCTCTTTTCACTTTTAATGG
>JGI10211J34971_10001611_pt1 | contig 18564 bp, 19 predicted proteins | sample Etolagsediment_FD_34971 | JGI IMG/M metagenome (IMG submission 34971)
GAAAAAAGCCGGTCTGATCATAATGAATCTGAACCGATCCCGGGGGCTTGGCTTTGAAATGGCGGGTTTTTTCAATCAGGCTTTCGGCCATGTCGGTATCGAAACCGCCTTTGGGCGCCATGCCGCTGACAATGCCGGCGCCGCCCACGGCGATGTTGCAGTTTTTATGCGCAAACAGCACCGTCGGGCTGATACTTTGATAGCCGCCGCCGGCAGGATTGGTTCCGTAAATGCCGGCCAGTACGGGAATGCCCATCTGTTCCAATTCGGCATGGCGGAAAAACGGGGCGCCGGCGCCACGGCGATTGGCATAAAATTTTTCCTGTTCATTGAGCTTGGCGCCACTGCAGTTGACCAGCCAAACCAGCGGCAGGTTCATCCGCTTGGCCAGGTTGGTCACCCGCAAGATGTTTTCAGATTGGCCTGGCAGCCAGGCGCCGGCCATAACCTTGTTGTCAAAGCCGATGATGACCGCCCATTTTCCGGAAATTTTGCCCAGGCCATCCACCACGTTGGTGACGCCCTCGGTATTGTCGAGCGGATTGTACAGGGTATGCAACGGTCGCCAGGTGCCGGGGTCGACCAGGTATTCCAGGCGCTGCCACACGGTCATTTGACCGCGCGCATTGATTTTATCAGTTGGAAAACCGGCATCCTTTACCGCCTGTACGGCCTCTTCGATCTGTGCTTCGGCAGCTTGCAGTTGGGCCTGATTTTTCTGGCCGCGTTTGATTTGGCCTTTTTTCAATTCGTGGCCCAGCGGCGTCATTTTTTCAAAATACGGTTTCATTTAACAGCTCCTTTAGGCAATGACCGCCAGCACATCATCTTCTTCCACTTCATCGCCCACCTTGACATTGATCTTTTCGACCGTTCCGTTGGCCGGAACATAAATGGGCGTTTCCATCTTCATGGCCTCGATGATCATGGCCTCGTCGTCTTCTTCCACGGCAGCGCCTTTTTCGATATTGATTTCAATAATTTTACCGGCAAGGGGCGCCAAAATTTCTTCAGCCATCATGTCCTCCAATGTGTGTTAAATTAATTATTTTAGTAAATTTATGCAGAAACTTTTGTCATAAAACAATAAAATTTAGTAGGTCAGGGTGCGACCATCGGGAGCTCCCTGACAGGTGCGTTGCTTGAAATTGTCAGGTAGCTCGCTCTTCTGCGAAAGCAGGCACATGTGACTTGGCGTAATTTACGGTTATCCAGATATTACCGTTAGCCAAAACGCTCGCAACCTGACCTACCGTTAGGTCACGCGATACCATCACTTGAGAAGCGTTAAAAAAATGCCGGCTGCGATAACCGTTCCGATGACGCCGGCCACGTTGGGCCCCATGGCATACATCAGCAGGTAGTTTTTGCGATCTTCCTGAGCCGCGACCTTGTGTACTACCCGCGCGGCCATGGGCACGGCCGACACGCCGGCGGCCCCCAGCAGGGGATTGATTTTATCGCGCAGAAACAGATTCATGATTTTAGCCAGCAAAATTCCGGTGGCTGTGCTGATCATGAAGGCAAAAAGACCCAGGAAGAAAATAAAGATCACGCGCGGCTGTAAAAACACCTCGGCATTCATGGTGGCGCCGACCGGCAGGCCCAAAAATATGGTGACAATATTGAGCAATTCATTTTGGGCCGCATGGGTCAACCGCTCAACCACTTTGGCCTCGCGAAACAGATTGCCAAGCATGAACATGGCCATCAGCGGGGCCGCGGCAGGCACCAGCAAGATGATAACCAGGGTGGCGACAATGGGGAACAGCAGCTTTTCCAGGCGGCCGACCTTGCGCAGTTTGGTCATGCGAATCAATCGCTCATTTTTGCTGGTCATCAGTCGCATGATCGGCGGCTGGATAATCGGCACCATGGCCATGTACGAATAGGCGGCTACCGCGCAGGTGCCCAGCAGGTGTGGGGCCAGATTGGCGGCCAAAAATATGGTTGTGGGCCCATCGGCGCCGCCGATGATGCCGATGGTGGCCGCTTCTTTGATGTCAAATCCCATTGCCGAGGCAATGAAAAATGTCACATACACGCCGGCCTGGGCGCCGGCGCCCAAAAAAATCAGGGACGGACGCGACAGCATGGGTCCAAAATCGGTCAGGGCGCCTAACCCCAGAAAAATCAGCGGTGGTACAATTTCCCATTGAATGCCGTAATGATAGAACCGCCACAGCAAGCCTTCTTCGGGCGTCATCAAATTGGCCAGCGGCAAATTGGCCAAAATAATGCCAAACCCAATCGGCAGTAGCAGCAGTGGTTCATAGTCTTTGGCCACGGCCAGATAGATCAATACAAAAGCGATCAACCACATCAGCAGCATGCCCGGCGTCAGATAGAAAAAACCAGTGGTTTGAAACAGAGGCAACAAGGCGTTCATTGTTTGTCCTTTTGACGGTTTTCAAAGGGTTGGGTCATGCGGGAGGTCAGCCGAATGGCAAGATAGAGCAGCCCCATGCCGATAAACACGCCGCCGATGCCGGCGAAAAAAATGATGGTGGGTTGCGCCACGGTTTTAATTCTCCTTTTTTAAAATGATGCGCGCATCCACAATGCTGGCGCCATCTTCATAAGCAATCACCGGATTGAGGTCCATTTCCTGGATGTCCGGATAAGATTCGATGACCTCGCTGCACTTGAGCAGGATTTTTTTCAAGGCTCGCCGGTCCACCGGCGCCCGGCCGCGAATGCCTTTCAAAATGGGGAATGCATTGATTTCACGGATCATTTTCCGCGCCGCGGGTGGCGTCAGCGGCAGCACCCGGAACGATACATCCTTTAAAATTTCAACCAAAATACCGCCCAGGCCGAACATGATGACCGGACCGAATTGATCGTCCAGTTTGGTGCCGATAATCACCTCTACGCCTTCTTTGGCCATGGGACTGACCAGCACGCCGCGAACATCGGCATCTGGCGCATAATATTTGGCGTTTTCGATGATGTCGCCAAAAGCTTCGGCAACTTGTTGAGGCGTTTTAAGATTGATGCGCACGCCACCGGCATCGCTTTTGTGCAAAATATCGGGCGACACAATTTTCAACGCCACCGGCATGTCCAGTTTGGTGGCCAATTCAACGGCTTCATCAGCGGTTTTGGCGACGCTGTCTGCCGATATGGGCATGCCATGCAGATTCAGCAATTGACGGGCCTCGTTTTCCATCAGGTTGACGCGGCCCTCATTTCTCGCTTTTTGAATGATCTTGGTTCCCTTGACACGGCTTTTGGAGCGGGCGGGAATTATGAAATCGGTTTTTGCCTGATAGGTTTTCAGGTAATTGCCATATTCAGCCAGTGAACCCACGCATTTGCAGGCCACATCCAATGAGTCGTAAACAGGAATGTGATAGTAGCGCAGCAGTTGAATCGGATGGGTTTTTTCTGATGTATAAAGACTGTGGAAAACAATGGGTTTGTGGCGTTTGCGAACCATTTTGCCCATTTGATGCGCGGCATCCTCTTCCATCATGGTCAGGCTGGACGCAAAGCGAATGCCATAGCCGCCAAACAGGCCCACAACCAGCAATCCGCCCACATTGGGATCTTTGAGCAAAATGCGGGCGCACTCGGCAAAAATGGTTGGGTCTGCATCGGTGCCGCCGGCCACGTCAATGGGGTTGATCACCGAGGCCGCATTGGGCAGTATCTGGCGTAGTTTTTCTTTTGTGCGCATCTCCAACTCAGGAATCTCGATGCCCAGGTCGGTCAACAAATCAGCGGCAATGGTGGCATGACCACCGCCATCGGCCAGGATCGCCACGCGATTGTTGCGAATCGGCGGTAAGCTGGAAAGGGTTTCGGCAACCGGAAACAATTCATCGGAGTTTTCGATAACGATGATGCCGGCGCGCCTGAACGCCGATCGCGCCACTTCAGAAATACCGGCCAGCGCGCCGGTATGGGAGCCGGCGGATTTTTGCCCGGTGGCCGACCGGCCGCTCTTGAGCAGGATAATGGGTTTTTTGCGGGTGGTGCGGCTGGCTTGCTCCAGGAATTCGCGGCCGTTGCGCAAGCCCTCGACATACATCAAAATGGCTTTGGTGTGGGCATCTTTCCTGAAAAATTCCAAATATTCATGAAATTTGATGTCGGCTTCATTGCCCACCCCCACATAATAACTAAACCCTTTGCGGCTCTTGATTTTGGCCTCGGTGATCAATGTCAAGGCCATATTGCCGCTTTGGGTAAGCAGGGCGATGTCGCCCTTGGGGGCATTGCGCAGCCCAACTAGATTCAGGTTTCGCTTCAAATTCATCATGCCTGAAGTGTTCGGGCCGATTAGACGAATATGGTGTTTTTGCGCGGTTTCGACCACTTGATCTTCCAGTTGGCGACCGGCTTCGCCCATTTCGCCAAATCCGCCGGCAATGATAACCGCCCCCTTGACGCCGCCCTTGGCGCAATCTTCCAAAATGGCCGGTAGCGTGCGCGCCGGCGTCGTGATCAGCGCCAGGTCGACCTCCGCGCCAATGGCGGATACGCTGGGATAGCATTTCAATCCTAAAATACGCTTTTCCTTGGGGTTGACCGGATAGATGGCGCCTTCATAGTTTTCTTTCAACAGGGTGTTGATGGCCTGAAACCCGCGTTTGGTTTCAGACTTTGATGCCCCGACAATGGCCACGGATTCAGCATCGAGAACAGACTCTAGTCCCATGATTGATATCATTCCCGTTTGGATAATTAGCAATGCATGTTGATTTTATTATCTCTGAGCTATTCATTAGCGTTAGGAACCCGGCATGAAATAAACACCCAAATTGAAAATATAAATTGAATCAATATTCACAATATCTTGTAGGTCAGGGCGCGACCATCGGGAGCTCCCTGACGCCACGACGGACTACGGGGGGGGGCAGGTAGCTCGCTATACCGCGCGATTAGCCAACGCTGCCTATTTTTGACAGCTGCTTTTTCGAATAACCTGTCGCTTTTTCACCGCTCGCAACCTGACCTACTTGAGATATATTGGGTATTTGATTTTTGCCTGGTTCCTTACCCCCGTTTTCGATCAGCAAAATTTTCCAGTGATTGCTGCCGTTCTTTGGTTGACACACAAGCCAGGCACCCCTCAATTTCAAAATCCATCAGGGCGCGCAGGCTGGCCTCGCCGCGAGCCATGCGCAAGCCTTTTTTGATAATTGCCAGGGAAAAGGCGGAATTGGCGGCAATCTTGGCGGCCATGGCCATGGTTTCTTCCATCAGCGCGTCGGCCGGAACGGCTTTGTTGACCAGGCCGATGCGCGCGGCTTCAGTGCCGGTGATGTTCTCGGCGGTAAACAGCAGCTCGGCCGCCTTGCCCGGCCCGATCAAATCTTGAATCAGCCGAAACGCGCCGCCGGTAACCGATGAGGTGACGCGCGCTTCGGGTGACCCGATTTGCGCGTCTTGCGCGGCAATCCGAATATCGCAGGCCAGCGCCAGCTCGTATCCCGAGCCCAGCGCATAGCCATTGATGGCGGCAATGGTTGGTTTGGGAAATGAAATAATGCGCCGTGACGCCTGCTGCAGCTCTTCCAGATAGGCGCGATAGGCTTCAATGCTGCGCCCCTTGGAGTCTTTCAGGTCTGCGCCGGTTGAAAAGGCGCGGCCGGCGCCGGTGAAAATCAATACGCGTGTCTGATCATCCTGGCGCGCATCTTCTATCGCCTGCTGCAGATCAAGCCACAGTTGGTGGTTCATGGCATTGAGTACCCGGGGCCGATTGAGGGTAATGGTAGCCACTGCATCGGTTTTGTCATAGCAGATGCATTCAAAGTCCATTTTTGATCCTTGGTTGTGTATGTGGGTTGAGAAATTTGGCATCGTTTATAATGCATAAAAGTAGTTTACACTTTTGATAAGGTCAACCACTCGTTGTTCGCTGTTAGCCTTCAGCCTTCAGCCTTTAGCTAATTGCTGACAGCTAAAGGCGAAAAATATTTATCGTGCGTCGGTCGGCCCGGCATTAAACCGATTCAGCCGGAATGTCATCTTTTGATGGCAGGGGCCACATCTTTTTTTCTTTCAGCACGCTTTTAAATGCTTCAAGAGCTTGATTGGTGGCCGGCATGCCGCCATACACAAAGGTTTGAAAGATGGTTTCGGCAATATGGCGCGGATCGCAGCCGACATTGAGCGCGGCATGTATATGCAGCTTGAGCTCTTCGGTTTTTCCCAGCACCGTCAAGGCGGCAATGGTAACCAGTTGGCGCGTGGGGTGCGGCAGTTTTTGGCGCGCATACATGCGACCGGTAATAAACAGTGAGAGATCTCGCGCCAGATCGGCGTCGAAAGATTTCCAGAGGGCATATGGGGTTGGGCCGCTAATGCCCTGAAAATATAGCGCGGCGGTTTGACGGGTTTTTTCTATCGTGTCGCTGTCCACGGAGCCGGCTCCCTTGGCATTGGCCCTGCATCGGTCGATGCAGGGCATGGGTTACAGATTCGCGCCCCCTATCGATTGGCTTTGCGGATGCCCAATTGATCTTGCGCGATGATCCATTTGCAGATATTGGTCGACCCTTCAACCATAAAATAGGTGGGGGCATCGCGGAAGTAGCGGGCCACCGGGTATTCCGTGGAATAGCCATAGGCGCCCAGAATGCGCATGGCGTAGTTGGCGCACTTGTTGGCCACTTCGCCGGCCAGCAGTTTGGCCTGGGCCACGTCCAGACCGTTATTGAGCCGACCCTGATCTTTGGCCCAGGCCGCTTTGTATACCATCAGCCTGGCGGCCTCGATTTCCGAAGACATTTGGGCGACCATATCCTGATTCATTTGAAATGTGCCGATGGGTTTACCGAACTGTTTGCGATCATTGCAGTATTTGACGACCACATCCAGACAGGCCTGAGCCAGGCCGACACCGCCGGCGGCGGCCGACAGCCGGGTTTGATTCAAGGAGCTGAAAACAATTTTGACGCCATCGCCCGGTTTGCCCAGAATGTTTTCTTTGGGTACCTTGCAGTTGTCCAGAAACACCTCTCCGGTGGGGGATGAGTGCGAGCCCAGCTTTTCCAGCCCGGATGTTTTGATGCCGGGAAAATTTTTGGGTTCGATCACAAAGGCGGACATGCCGCGCGAGCCCTTGGATTTGTCCGTATAGGCATAATAGATCAACACATCGGCATAGTTGGCATTGGAAATCCAGGTTTTGGAGCCGTTGAGCAGCCAGTGGTCGCCTTTGTCTTCGGCAGTCGAGGTCATGGCCATCACATCGGATCCGGCATCCGGCTCGGTAATGGCAAAGCCTCCCAGATAGTCAGCATTGCAGAGTTTGGCCACATATTTTTTCTTCAACGCTTCGCTGCCGTAACGATATATGGTGTAGCCGCAGCCCAGCACCTGCATGTTGACCTGCACCCGCAGGGAACTGGATGCCCTGGCAATTTCCTCTGTAACGATCATGGCGGCCAGCCAGCCCATGTCTTCGCCGCCATATTCTTCCGGAATGACGGTGCCGAAAAAACCCAGCTGCCCCATGGGTTTGATGGCTTCTTTATAAGGCAAATGATGATCGGCATCCCATTGATCGGCATTGGGCACAATTTTTTTGTTGGCAAATTCGCGCACGGCTTTGCGCAGCATTTCCAGCTCTTTTGACAGTCCAAAATCCATGGATCACTCCCTTGTCTTTATTGTTTCATATGGTAAAACGGTGTTTAAAAAAACACTATCAAAACCAAATTACACTTGTCAAGAATTAATCATGCGGAGATCTGTGTTAAAATTATCCGGCGGATCATTGGCGGATGCAGCCGGTTTGGTGTTTTGCGTTTGACTTTCAACGGCGGGCATTTCAGATTGTGCCATCATGGCTTAACCTGATTTAATACTTGATGTTCAAGATTTTTGAACTAAAATTCGGACAGATGCTGATTCCATGCGATCGATACAACTGCTGTCGATTGTAGAGACAAGGCATGCCTTGTCTTCGCGACGGCCGCGGATTACCGATAAATGTAACCCGACCCGGCAGCTTCCGCGCAATTACAATCTCAGTTACCTGGACATCCGCCCATGCATCGAGACCCGAAAAAGACAAGGCATGCCTTGTCTCTACAGTAGCAGAACATGAGGAGATAAGTATGCAACCAAACTCGTTGGCGCCGAGCAAGCGACCGACAAAATTTTTGATTCCGCAATGGTATAACTTGCAGGACTGGGAACATACCATTCTTGATAAAAAAATCTATACGGTATCAGATTACGAGCGGTTGCCCCAGGGCGCGCCGTATCAGTTGATAGGAGGCAAGTTTATCATGTCACCGGCGCCTGAAGTTTACCATCAGGATGTTTCTAGAAATATTGGTTTTTTACTTTATGATTTTGTGGTGAAAAACGATTTGGGAACAGTCTATTTCGCGCCTGTCGACGTAAAATTCAGTGAGCAGGATGTGTTTCAGCCGGATATTTTGTTTATTCAAAAAAAGCGATTGAACATCATCGGAAAAAAACGAATCAACGGGCCGCCTGACTTGGTGGTTGAAATATTGTCGCCATCTACAGCCTATTATGATTTGAAAGGAAAGTATTATCAATATGCCGAATCGGGAGTGAAGGAATACTGGATTGTCGATCCACATATGAAAAAAGTGGAAATATTTAGCTTGAACAACAAAAAATTCAAGCTTGCCGGCGAAGCTGAAGGCAACGGCATGATCCATTCTGTGATCCTGGCGGGATTCAGCGCCAATCTGTCGGATATTTTTTAATCGCATGCTGAAAATTGCGTATTACTGGTTCCTTACAGCCGTGACAGGTCGATTTTCAACCCGTCGACTATTGCGGTTTCAACCAGGGAGGAACCATTGGATTTAAGTGTGTCGGCTGCATATATCACCGGTTTGCCATATTCGCCGCTATCATTTAGCCGGTACACCATAGCCACTTTATCGATTGGATGCACAATCCAGTATTCCGGAACGCCGAATTGTTCATAGCGCCGCAATTTCAGGATATAATCTCTGCCGGCCGTGCTGGGTGAAACCACTTCGATCACCCAATCAGGCGCCCCCGGCACCCCTTATCATCCAGTTTGTCAGCATCACAAATCACCACGATATCCGGCTGCGCCACATCGTGGCCATGATTATCGGCACGCGCATCCAAGCGGACATCATAAGGGGCGATGCGTGCCTGACAGTGGTGATTTATCAGCCCGTTGGCAATTTGACGAAACAATTCGCCGACAACGCGTTGATGGGCATCAGAAGGCGCCGGGCTGATGGCATAAACGGACCCGTCAATCAGTTCACAGCGCGGCTCATCAGGCCATGCGCAATAATCGCGATAGGTGTAAATACGATCATCTTTTTTGATGACTGACATGTTGATTGCCCTCTGTCGACCCCGATCAGCCGTTATAGCGCAGCATCATGATGGCGATGTCGTCAGACTGCGGCGCGGCGCCGGCATGATCGTGCGTGGTTTTCATGATGGCGCGAACGACATCTTGCACGGGTTGATCCGCCAGGGTTTTGGTGGTGTCCAGCAGTTTGGCGTCGCCTAAAAGTTCACGATCTGGATTCATGGCCTCGGTCACGCCATCGGAATACAGCAACAGCCCATCGCCCGGCTCAAATTGCAGGGTCAAATTGTCATAAGTCATCTCTTCCATGGCGCCCACCACCAGCCCGCTGATTTTTTTGACATAGCGGCAACTGCCATTTTTGGCGACAAAAATGGGAGGGTTGTGGCCGCCGTTGGAATATTGCAGGTGGCCGGTGCGAATGTTCAAAATTCCGACGATCAGGGTGACGAACATGGCGTTGGGATTGTCGGTGGACAGGGTATCGTTGATGTGTTCCATCATTTGCGCCGGCGTGCGGTCTTTTTGCGCCAGCAATTTGACCAGTGTCCGCGTAATCACCATGAACAGAGCAGCCGGCACGCCTTTGTCGGACACATCGCCCAAACAAAAACACAGATGATCATCATCGAGAAAGAAAAAATCATACAGATCGCCGCCGACCTCTTTGGCCGGCTCCAGCATGGCATAGAGGCTCACTTCGCTATGATCGGGAAAAGCGGGAAAGGTTTTGGGCAAGATGCCCATCTGTATGGTGCGCGCCACATTCAATTCGCTTTTCATGCGTTCTTCAGAGGCCGTGGTTTTTATCAGCTGCCGAATATTGGCGCGAAGTTGCGTTTCCATGAATTCAAAGGATTTGGCCAGCCGGCCGATTTCATCTCGGCTGCCCCGGGCAATGTCGTCGATCGGGCTTGGCAGGTTGCCGGCGGTGGCAGCGGTAAAATCGTGCGACGGCAGTTCCTGAGCATAGGCGCTCAGTGTGTTCAGCGGCGCAAACAGCCGGTTAATCAGGAAAAAGGCGATCAGCAGGCTGACAATGAATATGGCGCTGATGATATAGCTCTGGCGCGTGACCAGCGCACGGGCTGGTTTTTGAATGTTTTCAACCGGCCCGGCAATGACGATATACCAATCCAGCGATTTGAAATATGCCGTGAATGCCAGCATTTGCATGTTATCCCCATCCGCTGTCGAACGGCTGTAGCGGATGGTTTGGCGTTTGGCGTGAGCTGTTGCCATGACTTTGTCTAAAATCGCCTCGCAGGCTGTGGTCAACTTGCCGTCCGCCGTCAATTGGCATGGGTTATATATTTCGGGCGGCGGAATGAGAATTTTTTTCTGACCGGTGAACAAAAAGGCATAGGCATCGGAATTTTGTTCCATCTGCCTGAATGTGTTGTACAAGACGGAAACAATATGATCTTGCTGTCGCTGGGCTTCAGCTTCAATGTCATCGATATCGATGGTGGCCGCAATCGTCCACTGCCAGGGATGAAACGGGATAAAATACCCCAGCTTTTTATGCTTGCCGCGCTTGCCGTCCATTTGCCAGGCAAATACGGCAAAATCGCCATCGATATCCAGCCGGTCGGTTTTCATGGCTTTACCGATGGATCGGCCTTTCATATCCACCAGATGGTTGACGGTTTGCCCGATCTGACTGGCATCGGTATGGATGACAATCGTTTGATCCGGCTCGAATACGAACAGTTCGGAAGCGCCCTGAGGCATGCGCTGCAGCCACTGGACGGCGTGTTGCCGGGCCTGGGCGGCAGTCAGGGTAGATCGCTGGGCCAGATCAGCCAGTTCGGCCAGCACGGATTGAGCGATCAATGCATGGTCTTTGAGCTGCCGGCGACGCTGCAACATGGCCTCGACCCGATCTTTGAGCAAGCGATCATATCCGCTTTTGATATTGAGGTCGACAAAACGCAGTACATCTTTGGCCGCCTGCTCTTGCGCAATGAACATGGCCTTGCCAACGTCTTGGTTGGAAAAATACATAACCAGCGCTGCCGTAACGATCATGATCAGGGCGATAAAAAAAATGATTCGGGCGCGAAATGACGAAAAAACAGTTGCCGAGATGCTGTGTAGGGAAGTCATTATACCGTCAATCGTAAAATGTTTTTGTGGTCGCGACGATGATAAGATACCGATCGCATCAATTTTTTGATCAGAAAAATGCCCAGGCCGCCAATGTCACGGTCATTCAGATCGGCAGTGACATCCGGATCGGCGACGCTGAGGACATCAAACGCGCGTCCCTGATCTTCAATTTCAATTTGCAACTGTCCGTCATTATTGATCAGGCAACGCAGGGTGACGTCGCCGCCGGCATCATCGGGGTAGGCATAATTGAAAATGTTGACCAACGCCTCTTCAAGCGCCAGCTCAATTTCCATTATCCGTTTGCCCTTGATTCCATGGGAAGCAGCGGCTTGTATGACCATGTCTAAAAATTTCGGCAAGTTGGTCAACACAGCGGGTAGCGTAATATGGTCAATCAGTCGCATGCAACAGATCCCTTTTTTGGGTACGCGGGTTCAAGGCTTTCTGAACCGAATCAGACCATGGCCTCGGTAACCGTTTTGCAAACAGGAATGATGGCGTCAAACCCGGAAATTTCAAACACCTCTTTCACTGGATCTTGCATGGCGCACAATTTCATTTGACCGGATGCCGCTTTGATTTTTTTGGCGATGACCAGAAAACTGCGCAGCCCGGCGCTGCTGATGTATTCCAGTTGGCTCATATCAATCACCAGAAGTTGTTTGCCATGATCGATAATTTCGCTCATCTGTTTTTCAAATTCGGGCGCGGACATGGCGTCAATGCGTCCGCTGACGGCCAGCAAATGGGATTCGTTATCCATTCCCTTGTCGATAATTTGCATCATTTTTCTCCTTATGACGGATATCGATATGTATTGTCATGTTATCAGGGCTTGCGGGCATTTTTCATCTGGCGCTTAAAGTGGTTTACGCGTTGCCGCTGGAATGACGTTCAATTCGCTTCGCTTTATTTACATATCGCCCACAGCCCGCGCTGTCAATTGCTTGATGATCACTTGCAAATGAGCCGGCTGTCCATCAGCCGACGATTCAGCCATGACCATTGAACCGAATGGTCATCATGGCGATGTCATCGGACTGGGGCGCATGGCCCACAAATCGGTGAATGGCTTCCATGATGTCATGAATGCCGGTTTTGACCGGCGCTTTGGCAATCCGGCCCGCGGTCGCCAGCAAGCGCTGGTCTCCAAATAGTTGACGACCGGCGTTCATGGCTTCGGTGACGCCGTCGGTATAAAGCAGCAAACAATCGCCGGGGCGCATGCGCAAAGACAGTTCGATATACTGAATCGATTCCATGGCCCCGACAACCATGCCGCTGAATTGTTTGATAAAGCGCGTCTGACCCTTGCAATCGGCCAGTATGGGTGGATTGTGACCGCCATTGGCCCAGTTCAGATGGCCGGTCCGGATATTCAAAATGCCGATGATCAACGTGACGAACATGGTTTTGGGGTTGTCCGCCGATAAAATATCGTTGATTTGTTCCATGATTCGAGCGGGTGAACGCTCATTTTCAGCCAACATTTTTACCAGGGTTCGGGTAATGACCATGAACAGGGCCGCAGGCACGCCTTTATCGGATACATCTCCCAGACAAAAACACAGATGATCATCATCGAGAAAGAAAAAATCATACAAATCGCCGCCAACCTCTTTGGCCGGTTCGATCATGGCATAGATGTCGAGGTCGGGTATATCCGGAAACGGCGGAAATGTTTTGGGCAAAATGCCCATCTGAATTTTTCTGGCTACATTGAGTTCGCTTTTCATGCGCTCACGCGATGCGGTTGTCGCCATCAACTGCTGAATGTTGACGTGAAGCCGGGTTTGCATAAACTGAAAAGAATTGGCCAGGCGCCCGATTTCATCGGTTTGGTCGGCAATCGGCAGCATCATTTCGGCGTCATGGTTGTCGGGGGCGCTGAAATCGTGGTCCGGCAATGCCATGGCATATGCGCTGAGCCGCTTGAGCGGCGCAAACAGGCGGTCTATCAAAAAAAAGACCATCAACAAACTGACAATGAAAATGCTGCCGATGATGTAACTTTGGCGCTTGACCAGCGACAGGGCCGGTTTTTCAATGGTTTCAAACGGGCCGGCAATCACGATATACCAATCCAAAGATCGATAATAGGCGGCAAAGGCGATCATTTCACGGTCGCTTGCGCCGGGCTCACGATACCGCAAACTGGGCGCATCCGAATGGGCCGCCGCCATCGCCCGATCCATGATGCGCGAACAAGCAGCGGCAGTTTGGTCGTTGACTGATGCTTCACACGGACCGTTGCCGGCTGTCGGCGCAATCAGGATTTGCTTCTGTCCGTTGAACAAAAATGCCGTTTCACCTCTGGTTTGATGTTTTTGCAGGGTGTTGCGCAACATGTCTACGATAGCATTCTGCTGCCGCCGCATGTCGGTTTCAATGTCGTCGATATCGATGGCGGCCACAAGGGTCCATCCCCAACCGAAAAAGGGAATGAAATAGCCCAGCCGTTGTCGCTTGTCGCGGCGTTGATTGTCTTTCCAGGTAAAAACTGAAAAATCACCGGCCGCAGGCAAATGTCGCGCCTGCATCAGGCGACCGATGGATTTGCCGTTCAGATTGACCATAGAGGCTGCTGACTGGCCGATAAGTCGCGCGTCGGAGTGGATCAAAATGGTTTCCCTGGAATCGAACACAAACAGTTGATTGCATTCATGCGGGATGCGCTGCAGCCAGGTTTCGGCTTTTTGCTGGGCCTGGGCGCGAGTCAATATGTTGCGGTCAACCAGACCGGCCAATTCGACCACGATCGATCGTGCCCGCCGGGCCTGATCTTTGAGCCGCCCGCGACAGGCGAACATGGCCTCTACCCGGTCCTTGAGTTGTCTGTCATAGGCGCTGTTGATGTTCAACTCGATAAATCGCAATACATCCTTGGCCGCCTGCTGCTGGGCGACAAACATGGCCTGCGCCACATCCTGATTGGAAAAATGCATGATCAGGCCGGCCGTGGCAATCATGATCAACGCAATGAAAAAGATGATTTTGACCCGAAAGGATGAAAAAACGGTTCCTTTTATGTTGAATCGGTTGGGCATGGCAGCGCGTTTTTTTTGCCGGTTGATGGTGATTGGTTCAGGTTGAGCCGTCGCTCCGTAACAGCGTCGCCTGATCGATCTGGCGTTCATATCATATTACCGTTTGCCGGATCGAATGATCGAGAAAAACAGCCACAGCCCCAGCAGGGTGGCCATGCTGTAGCCGGTAAAGCCCAGCAATTCGGTAATGGAAATCGATTGCAGGCCGAAAAAATCGAATTCAAGCGTCATGATGGTTTTGCTTGAATTGAATATCAACGAGGCCGCTATTAAAGATGCCGATACAACCAGACCCAGCGTCAGCCGGTTCAGCCCCTTTTCGACTGTTTTACTCGCCCGGTCCAGGTCTCCGAATTCCAGCTCCACGCGGTGGGCGCCGCGCGCCAGACGTTTCATGAACGTATGCGTCAGCTCCGGCATGTTGCGCAAATAACCGGCGCCGGTTCGCAGGTTGCGCCCGGTGTTTTTGATCAGTTTTTGGGCTTCGTAGCCTTTGGCCAGCAAATTTTTGGCATATGGACGGGTTACTTCCAGCAGGCTGGCGTCGGAGCCCAGAATCTTGCCCAGGGCCTCGGTCTGGATAAAGGTTTTGAACAGCAGCAGCAGGTTGCGCGGCATTTGAATGCGGTAGGTAAACACCAGGCGCATGACCTGGTCATAGATATCCTTGACCGAAATGGTTTTGAGGGATCGACCGTAAAAAGGCTCGCTGATCTCTTTGATATCCAGCCGAAAGGCGCGCGCATCCATCTGCTCGGGATCGATCAGGCCGGAAAATTCCAGCGCATCCATGACCATATCATAATCGTGCTCGGCAAATCCAAGAAAAAGATGCGCGATTTGCAGCATGGTTTCTTCATCCAGGTAGCCGACAATGCCGAAATCGACTAGCGTGACATTGCCGTCGCGCGTAACCAGGGTGTTGCCCGGGTGCGGGTCGGCATGGAAAATGCCGGCCGCCATCAGTTGGCGCGCAAACGAGCGCAGCCCGATCATGGCCACCTCTTTGGGATCGATGCCACAGCGCTTCAGCTCGGCTACCTGATCCATTTTGATGCCGTCGACATGCGACATGACCAGCACCGAGCGGGTAACATGCGGCCAGTAAATTCGGGGGGCGTTGATTTCATCGATGTCGGCGAAATTTTGGTTGAACCGGTCGATATTGCCGGCTTCGATAAACATGTCCAGCTCGCGAAAGATGGTGCGCTCAAATTCGCGCACAATGTTGACCGCGCCCAGAATTTTGGCCAATTCAAACCGGTTTTCAACTTTTCCCGCCAGGTAATACATGACCTGAATGTCGTTGCGGATACGTTTTTCGATGCCGGGCCGGATGACCTTGACCGCTACTTTTTCACCGCTTTTCAAATAGGCCGTATAAACCTGGGCCACTGAAGCAGCGGCAATGGTTTCAGGATCGAACCGATCAAATATCGCTTCCAGCGATTGGCCCTGTTCCGCCTCGATCAGCCGTCGGATTCGTTCAAACGGCGCCGGCGGCACCTGATCCTGCAATTTACTGAATTCATCGATATATTCCGGTGGAAAGATATCAGCGCGGGTACTCATCAATTGACCCAGCTTGATAAAACTGGGCCCAAGCTCTTGCAGGGTCAGCCGGATGCGCGTCGGATCGGGCAGACCGCTGCGATGGTTGCCACGGCCGGGCAGGCGCGCGATCAGCTCGCCCAGGCCGTGTTTGATCAAGATGCGCGAGATGGATCCGAAATGACGAATGCCGCGAATGCGGCTGATGTGGCTGGACATGAATAGCGGCTCTATTGATCGGCGTGGGGTTCAGGGACAACGGGCGTCCATTTGCGCGCCACTTTTTTCAACATATGCCGGTCGGCAATGTAGTGTTCGACCCATCCGCATGCCGTGCATACATAATTGTCCAGAGCCGCCATGGATGTCAGGCTGACCGGAATGGCGTTGCTGCCGAACGGCCCGCTTTTCATTGGCAGATCCGGTGCGGTGAATATTTGTGTCGATCCGCATTTGGGGCATGTGCCCTGTTTCATGGTCGTATCTCCTTTTTCGAACCCTATTGGTAGATTTGATGTGGGCCGTTCAAAAATGAGCGGGAGTCATGAATGCTAATTTTTGAGAAACCCAACACTGATTTTGGTTATGGCTCATCCCCCGGATTGTGTCAATGCTTACCATGGCTGCGCATCAGTGACCGGTCAGCCACATACCGTTTTTCAGTCGCCACATCAGCGCCGGCCCGGCGGCGGCGGTCAGATAAATCGATACCGCGATGGTCAGATACATGGCGTGGCGGCGAATGCAGATGGACGCAGCCGGCCCGAGGGCCGGCGAAACGTTCCAGGCGCGTCGGATCAATACAATGGCCATGGCATTGACCATGGCAGCGATCCATGCCAGGGTCAGCATAAACCCCACGCCATAATAATCAATTGAAAAAAGGCACCACAGGCATGGGTGCGATAACACCTCATAATAGTAGGCCGACCATATGGATTTCAGTGTGCCGGTTGCGGCAAGAACCCATACGATGCAAACGCCCGCCAAAAAGATGGCCGCCCGGCTGAAGGGATGCCGGCGCTGCCATGCGGCCAGGCCAAGCAATGCGGCAGCGCCCGCCCAATAAAGGCCCAGTTGGACGATTTGCATGACTTGTTGTGCCCGGGGCGATCGCGGCCGGTGGATAATTTGATCGTATATCGCCGCGCAACAGCTTACCGGCGCAGCGGTTTCGGCATGCATCAGCGCCTGGATTGAGTGCATCAGCGCCATTGCGATCAACGGCGCAGCCAGTAGCAGCACGCGGCCATTGTCGGCTGTCAATTCTCCATAGGGACGGGCCAGGTTGAGCCGATCCATTACGCGCCATCCATGCAGTACAATCAGCCCTGCCGTCCACCATCCCAGCGCCTGAGCGCCGTTGGACCCCATGGCTTGCAGCACGCCCGTGCCGCACATGGCGCCGGCTACCATTGCGGGCCAGATTAACGCAATGCCGATCAATTGAATGATACCGGCGGCTGTGAGCACGCCCGTGGCCCAGCGGCCAAGCAAAGAGGCGGTTTCCGCCCGGCGTTCGCGTTCAATCTGAGCTTGATCCGCGCAATCCGGATGCCAATGCGCCACGATTGACAGCATGCGCCAGGCCGCCAGGCCGTAAAGAAGCGCCCCCAGGCCGGCGGCCATCATCCAAACCCAGGTTAGTGGGTGAAAAATCATGTTGGCGCCATGGCGGGACCATGCAGCCGGCCGGCGGTCAAATTGAATTGCGGCCATTTCCAGCGGTTTTGGCGCAACCGTGGATCGTGTGAACAGATTACGACCGTGGCGCCTTGTTCGGCAACATGTTGAAAATGGTCGATCATGGCCGCTGCATGGACATCGTCTTGAAATGCGGTGGGTTCGTCCGCCAGCAAAAAACGCGGCCCGCCCATCATGGCGCGCGCCAGGGCCACGCGCTGGCGTTGACCGCCGGACAGATTTTGAACACGACAATGTGAATGGGGCGCCAGGTCATGGGCGCCGATTTGACAAAGGGCCTGCGTTTGTATATCTGCCCAGGCCAGGCCGCGAGGAATGAGGGGCAATATCAAATTTTCCCAGACAGTCAGTTTCTCTATCAACCCATGGTGCTGAAACACGATGCCCACCCGGCGTCGCCACAAGTCGCGATGCGTGGCCGACCATCGCGACACCGGCCGGCCATCCGCATAGATATTCCCGCTGGTGGGACGCAACAAACCGGCCAGCAAATGCAGCAAAGTGCTTTTACCAGCGCCGGAGTTTCCGGTAATCAAACTGATTCGACCGGCGCCAAAATGGGCATGTACCGCTTGCAGCAGGGCCTGGCCCTCAACTGTAGACCGGGGCCATGAAAAGCTGACGCCATGGCATTGCAGGCCGGTTGTCGGTAATGTCGCGTCGTAGGGCTGAGCGCAATCGTCGATTTGTTTAGTCAAAGTCCGATTCATACAATATCCGGCACGCCTCCAGGCAGCATCGGATCGCCGATTTTCTCGAGCGAATGGTTATGCCGATACTGTTTCCAGTTTCGGTTGGTGAACAACGCCAAGCAAACCATCAATTGAAATATCTTCATCAATTAAG
>JGI10211J34971_10001612_pt1 | contig 18564 bp, 15 predicted proteins | sample Etolagsediment_FD_34971 | JGI IMG/M metagenome (IMG submission 34971)
CAGCATAATGATCAGAATAGAGATCAGGGTGATGATGAGCAGAGTGACTGAACGTGTTTTCACTGTGGGCACTTCTCATTTCTGACCTGTTCTCATTTTTAGCCTTTTCTCTTTTCGGGCCTTTTCTCTTTTCGGGCCTATCTGCTGTCCCCGCTCAGGGGTTGAGCACAGCCGGTACCACATTGGAGGCGCCGAGCTCACCGCATAGATTTTCCGTATAGAGTCGAAAATATCGCAGGCCTGAGACGGCGTTGTACTCGCTGAAGGTGGAGATGTCCCTGCGGTTGATGACGGCATGCAGCTGAAGTTCATCGGCGGCGGCTGAGTCAGGATGGGCCGGGAAATTCCCTTTGCCGCTGCTGTACAGATAATGCCGGTAAAAGTTGGTCAGATCCTGCTCCCTGTCCTTGAAATACCAGCGGAAGGTCAGTGAATGTTCCGTCAGATCGGTGAACATGAGGGTGGCTCCGGGCTGAGCACCGCAGTCCAGACCTTCGGAACGGCTGCTGATCCGATGGCCGGCGCCGTCAACGAGTTCCACCCGATAGGCGTATTCACTGCCTTCGTCTGTATCCAGATCCGTCCACTGCATGTCGCTGCCTGTTCCGATCATATTTTCAGGGCCCCAGGTGTCCGACCCCTCACTGCGGCTGCGCCGGAAGAGTTCGAAATGATCCAGAGCCTCCTCTGCTTCGCCGCTCCAGTCCCAGCTGATCTCATATCCGCCGCTGACAGGGGACACATCACTGATCTCCACGCCGTTGAGAATGTCTGTCAGAACCCGTGTCACGGGGGACACACCGGTATTTCCAGAACTGTCCAGATGCACCGCACGGAAGAAATAATTCGTTCCGGGCGCCAGGTCCGCCACCCGCTGTCTCAGACTCATTCGCTCATCCGTCCTGAAGATCGGCTGCAGCAGGGTCCAGTCGTCAGTTTCCACGGGGAGCCGGTAGAGCCGGTATTCCGCGAAGTCCGTGTAGCGCGGATCGTACTCTGACCAGAGCAGGTCGATGTTGTACTTCTCAACCCATTCCGGCAGCAGTTCCGGCGTCTCCACCGCCAGGGTGCTGAAACTCCAGTGCTTGTCTGAGAGGTTGCCGAAGACATCAGAGATCCGGATCAGCAGATAGTAGCGGACATTTGACTTCAGACCGCGGATATTGAAAAAGACCGAATCCCTGTCGCCGCGGCTGAAGAGCGGCAGTCCCGGATCCGCCGAATCCACCGCTGCGCTGTCCATAAAAACCTCATAGCGCTTGAAATCATTGTCAAAGTAGGGGCTGAACCAGAACTGCACTTCGTTTTTGCCGATAATGGAATTGATCCGGGGCAGATAACTGAATTTTTCGGTGGACGCCTTCAGTGTAGACGACCAGGGGCTGCCGAAACCCAGTGAATCCACCTGCCGGATGCTGTAGCTGTAATTGGTGCCTGCCGCCAGACTGTCGTCGGTCCAGGGATTTCTGTAAAGCGTGTCCGGGATGCTGAAATAGCGGATGCTGTCCCGGGATGAGGAACGCATGACCTGCAGCGCGGCCAGATCCGCCCGGTCCTCAGCACTCAGCGGATGCCAGCGCAGGCTGATCGAACGCTTGTCCGTCCCGGCGATGCCCCCGTCGAGCCACTGCAGTTTGGCCGGTATTTTTGTCTGCACCGTCAGGGTCTGACTCATACTGCTGAGACTGTCATTGTTGAATATCCCCAACCTGTAATAGTAAGTGCTGGAATCCACCAGCCCGAAGGGACTTTCTCCCCGTCCCGTGTCCCTGTAGCTCACCACAGCCCTGTCTGTAATTACGACGATCGCGCTGTCGGGAAAGGCCGAACTGTCACGCAGGCTCCGGTAGAGTTCATAGCGTTCAAAGCGGCGGTCCAAACTCCCTTCCCACTCCAGATCGGCATAGTGCTTCCCCTGGGCTGTGCTCCTGAAATACAGCGGCAGCAGCGGCCCCCGACCCTCATTCTTCACGTAGATCACCGCCCCTGCAGCGGCCGATATGTTATCCGCATTGTCCACTGCAATGGCCTCAAGTGTGTAAAATGTCCTGTCCTCCAGAGCCGTGGAGTTCAGATACCAGGTATAGGGCGGTGAATTCAGGGTCTGCAGATTCAGCAGCGAGTCCCCGATAAAATAATTCACATGGTCTACACCGATATTGTCCGATGCCGCAGCCTTCAGCTCGATGCGCCCGTAAACCAGACTGCTGTCCGGCGGACTGATCAGCTCTACCGTCGGTGCCTCCGTGTCCTCCACGCCCGTCTCCGCACAGCTGAAAAACAGTCCCGTTCCTGTAAAAAGCAGAATAAGCAGAGGCAGAATACCCAGAAGGGCCGTCCCGGCGGTCTCAACTCCCGACGCAGACCATATCCGCGATTTTTGAGAGGTCTCTGTCCGCAAATCTGTTCTCTCAGGCACCAAGGTTAAAAAGTCCTCCGATCAGAAAAAGCAGAAGGGCAGCCGAAACTGTGAATAATCTGCCGCGCCGTTCTTCGCTTCTCCATTGCCGTATCTGCAGCTCCAGCGGGGTCCACTGCATGCTCAGGTGAAGGGTGTCCCCGGCATGAAGGTACACACTTTTTGTGCCCAACTCCATCAGAATCCGGCTCTGACGGCTGTTTTTGATGCCCGGATCCGGCCGCGTCATCTCATGGTTGAAAAAGGAGACAAAATGATAGCCCTCCTCGAGATGAAAGCCCTCCTGAAGCGGACTGCGGCCCAGTATGTCCCCGTTCAGATAGAGCAGGAGGGAGTCCCGGTCGCAGTGTATATACATCAGGGCGTCCTGTCCGGCGCCGCTCTCCTGACCCGGCAGACGCCCCGGCGCGGCAGCGCTCAGCAGGAGAAGCATCAGAAGGAGAAGAATCCTCAGCGGATGAATTCTGAACGGTGGGCTGTGCTCTGTCTTCTGCCTGTCTAGCATGGTCCGTTGGCCCTGTGAAAGGTGCTTATTTTTTTACTGAAAGACGGTATCCGGGATCTCAGTCCTCCGCCAGGGTGTTCCAGCCGAAGGGATCCTCCAGCTTGCCGTACTGAATTCCGGTGATGGCATCGTAAAGTGCCTGCGCCTTTTCACCGGTGCGAAAATCGTTGATCCTGTAGCTGCGGCCCTCATAATTCAGTTCGCCAACGGGGGATATGACGGCGGCGGTGCCTGTGCCGAAGACTTCCTGCAGTGTGCCCCTGTCATGGGCATCGATCACCTCTGCGAATTCCACAGGCCGCTCCTCCACGGTCCAGCCCCAGCTGCGGGCGAGTTTGAGAGCGCTGTCCCGGGTGATGCCGGGCAGGATGGTGCCCTCAAGGCTCGGGGTGATCAGGCGGTCGTCGATGACAAACATGATATTCATCGTCCCTACTTCGTCCACATAGCGGTGTTCAAGGCTGTCCAGCCACAGCACCTGGGCAAAACCCTCTTTCTTGGCCTTGTGACCCACATAGAGGCTTGCTGCATAGTTGGCGCCGGCCTTCACCTCGCCCAGTCCGCCTTTTACGACCCGTGCGAAATCGGTGCAGACCTTGATCTTCACAGGGTTGACACCCTCTTCATAATAACCTGCCACCGGAGATGTGATGATAAAGAAGTTGTAACGGTCTCCGGGCTTCACGCCGATCACCTCGTCTGCAGCAAAAATGAAGGGGCGGATGTACAGGGAAGTGCCCCATTCCTTCGGGATGAACTGCCTGTCCAGACGCATCAGCGCATGCAGACCCTCGAAAAAATCCTTTTCCAGCGGATCCGGCATGACCATCCGCTCAGCCGAACGCCGAAGTCGGGCAAAATTTGCCTCCGGACGGAAAAGACGGATCTTTCCGTCCACGCCATAAAAGGCTTTCTGTCCCTCGAAAATGGTCTGACTGTAGTGCAGGGTGATGTTTGCCGGACTCATGGGAATGGGGGCGAATGCTTTGATCTCCGCCTCCTGCCAGGCACCCCTGTCATAAACCTGATGGTACATGTGGTCACTGAAATATTTGCCGAAACCCAGTTTGCTGTAGTCGATTCCGCCGATGAGACTGTCAGTTCTTCTGATGATCTTCATATCTTCCTCACTTTTTTCTTAGTCTTCACTGCCTGTTCCTTCCGGTTCTCCGAAGCGCCCGCCTCTCTATCCGTACAGGTCCGTCAGCCGCTGCTCCACCCGGCGGAATATGTCCTTCCGGAAGTCCTGTTCCTCCACAAAGTCATGGCCGTCTGTGGGGATGAGCAGAACCGGGATGTCCCCGCTTTTCTGAAGCTCGCCGATCCACTGGTCGTAACGCATGTTGAGCAAGTGCAGGTACTCCAGGTCCATGCTCTGCTCGTAGTCACGACCCCGCTTTTTGATGCGGCTGATCAACGAGTCCGTGCCTGCCTGAAGGTAGATGATCAGGTCCGGGGATTTGAGATAGGAGGTCATCTCGCCGAAGAGCTCCCGGTAATTGTCCCAGTCCCGTTCTGTCATGTTGCCCAGCTCGAAGATGCTCTTCGCAAAGATATTGGCATCCTCGTAGATGGTCCGGTCCTGTATGGTCGTGCGCTGCAGCCGGGTGATGGTCTTCTGCACCTGAAAACGCTTGCTCAGGAAAAAGATCTGCAGATGGAAACTCCAGCGCATCATATCCGAGTAGAAATCCTCGAGATAGGGGTTGTCCACAACCACCTCGTAATGCGGATCCCAGTCAAAATGTTCACTGATCATCTGCGTAAAAGTGGTCTTGCCGACACCGATGTTGCCCGCAACGCCGATGAAAAAGGGACCTTTCAAATAATCTCTCCTTTCAGTGCCCCGTCTGCCGGACCCAGAAAACGGACAGAACTGAAGCTGTTCAGAAGACGCTCGTCCGGCGCCTCGCACTGAACCCGTACATAGTGGTCCGACANACCCTCCAGCAGACCCTTCTCCCGGCGTTCCCAGAGTACTCTCCCGCTTGTTCCGCTGAAACGTGCGAGATAGGCCTCACGGCTCCGTTCGTCCAGAGCCTTCAGTTCAGCGGCTCTCCGCTTTTTAACGCCTTCCGGGACTTTGCCGGGCATGTCAGCGGCCTTCGTCCCCTGCCGCTCGCTGTAGCGGAAAACATGGAGGTAGGAGGGAGCCATGTCCCGGATCAGGGCCAGGGTCTCCTCATGATGTGCCTCGCCTTCACCGGGAAAACCNGTGATCACATCCGCGCCGACGGCCGCGTCAGGAAAGCGCTGTCGGAGGGTCTCAACCCTTTTCAGATAATAGTCTGCTGTGTATTTTCTCTGCATTGCCTTCAGAATGGGGGTGGAGCCGCTCTGCAGAGGCAGATGGAAATGCTCCGCCACATTGGAGCCCGCGGCAATATGGTCCAGAATGCGGTCGTCCAGGAGGTTCACCTCAATGCTGCTGATCCGCAGCCTCAGGTCACTGCCGAAACGGTTGACAGCCTGCAGCAGGGTCAGCAGGTCCCGGTCGCCGTCCCGGTAGGTCCCGATATTCACACCCGTCAGAACAAATTCCTTGTAACCCTCNCNATGCAGTCTTTCCATTTCCCGGAGAATGCTGTCCATCGGGCGGCTGGCCGTGTTGCCCCGGGCAAAGGGTATGATGCAGAAGCTGCAGAAATAGCTGCAGCCGTCCTGTATCTTCAGAAAGGCCCGGGTCCGTGTCGTAGAGCTCAGAAAGCGGGTCTCAGGGTAGCTGTTGCGCGAGGCTCTGTCATCCAGCACGATCACTGGCTCGCCTGTTCTGCGCAATGGCAGCTCGTCGAGATGCTCGAAGAGCCGGAATTTTTCCTTGCTGCCCAGAATCAGATCCACGCCGTCAATGGCCGCGATCTCCCCCGGACTCACCTGACTGTAACAGCCGATCACCGCGACCCGTCCCTCCGGACTGGCCGCAACCGCCTGTCGAATGATGTTTCTGTCCTTTGCATCCGCCTGATTGGTGACTGTGCAGGTGTTGATGACCGTCAGATCCGCCTTTTCCCGAAAGGGCAGCACACGGTAACCCCGGCGGCGGAATTCCCTCTCCAGGCCGTCCGTCTCAGCCTGATTCAGCTTGCAGCCCAATGTGTAGAATGAAACGCTGCCGCGCTCAGTGTCCGGCTCTTCAGAAGCGACCGGATGATCTTCTCTTATCGTCTGCGGAAGCGTCCGCATCAGGAGGGGGATTCCTGCTTTTCCCCTTCCGCCTGCAGGGCCGCGGGATGGGTGATGCGACCTTTGACCGAGGAGGCAAATGCAGTCATGATGCTGCTCAGGTAGATATTGTGCCCGTTGGTCTCCATGGCATGCAGAAATAGAAGGCTGGAACTGGTCATAACATGCACATTGCTGGTGTAGATCCCCACACTTTCCGCCAGGGTGCGGAAGAAACTCGCCGGGTAGATCTCGTGACCCAGGTCCGTGAGGATTCCCATCAGTCCTTCACTGATCAGATCACTCCAGGTTCTGGCCGAAGAGGGCATGAAGATGGTCTGAACATGCGGGTTCACTCTGCTGAAGCGGCTGCTGCGAATGCCGACCTGAACATCCTCCACACGGCCTCCGCCGCAGGCACCCATGAAGATCTTGTCAATACCCGGCCGGGAACTGTCCCCGTCAAAATCACCGACCTTGAAATAGCTGATCTCCTCGGCGTCGCTGCTCACACAGAGCATCGGCTCCACAGCATTCATATTTACCTTCAGACGCTGAATGTAACGCGCGTCCGGATCTCCGTAATAATACTCCGCTTCCCGCCGTGTCCTGTCAGACAGATATTCCAGAACCGCCTGGTCAACCTCAAAGATCACAGAACGACCGCTCAGATCGCTGAGAACCCGTGCCAGATTGAAGCGTTCGTGGATCGGCAGATGCTCCAGACCCGCACCTTTGACCTCAAATATGTAATTGTCCTCTTCGGGAACCACGAAATCTTTCATGACGGTCAAGGCCAGATCGGTCCCCGTGATCCAGTTGCCCAGCTTTCCCTCCAGGGTCAGCTCCACACTGTGCGGCACCTTGATCCACTGTTCACCGGTCGCCCAGCTGAGCGCCACTTCGTTGGGGCTGTTGTCCAGAATATAGGCCCCGAGTGCTCCCAGTTCGCTGAAATTCTGCTCCGCGCTGACCATCAGTGTCCCCGGCACTATGAAACCCTGCTCCTCCAGAAGCACGGAAGGCACACCGCTGCGGCCCAGCTCATAATAATGGTCGATCTCATAATCCCGGATGAATTTCTGCAGCAGAAAGGTATCCATGCTCTGATGGCTGCTGTCCACAGGACTGGCATTGTTGATGATGACGATATTGTCCTTGTTCACCAGTTTTTTCATGCCGCTGCGCTTGAAGGTGCGGATGGTGCGGTTAATGCTGTAGTGAGAGCTGGCGATCAGCGTGGGCTGTACCCGGATAAGGTCTCCCGGTGTGATCTGGGTCTCGCCGCTGTTCTGCAGCAGCATCTTTTCTATCAGTGTCTGATTCATGTGTTTCTCCATGGCCCAATTTACCGATTGCGGCCTCTAATTTCAACTGCAGTGTTCATCCCGGTTCGACCTAGGTCGAACCTTGGTCGAACCGGGTTTATTTGCATTCAAACCAGTCTCTGCCGCTGCCGATATCCACTTTCAGCGGCACTTTCAGTTCGACGGCATGCTCCATTTCAAAGCGGACGGTCTCCCTCACGATGTCCATTTCGTCCGCTGCCACCTCGAAGATCAGTTCATCATGGACCTGGCTGATCATCATACTCTTCAGACCCAGAACCCTGAATTTTGCATGCAGTCGGTTCATGGCAACCTTGATCAGATCTGCGGCGGTGCCCTGCACCGGCATGTTGATCAGGATGCGCTTGGCCGCCTCCCGCAGGTTCCGGTTTGTACTGCTGATGTCCCGGATGCCCCTGCGGCGACCGAAGAGGGTTTCCACGTATCCGTGTTCTTCAGCAAAGGCGGTGGTCTCGTCAATGTAAGTCTGCAGCTCCCTGTAACTGTCGAAATAGGCTTTGATGATGCCGGCGGCATCAGCCCTTGAAATGCCCAGTTCCTGCGAGATGCGGAAGGGTCCGGCACCGTAGAGTATGCCGAAATTCACCACTTTGGCGGTGCGGCGCATGTCCGAACTGACCAGCCCCGGATCAGTGCCGAAGATCAGGGCGGCTGTGGCCGCATGTATGTCCATGTCCTCCCGGAAGGCCCGGATCAGATTCTCATCCCCGCTCAAATGGGCCACGATCCTCAGTTCCACCTGACTGTAGTCCGCCGCCAGGATCTGCCAGCCCTCCCTGCCCGGGACAAAGGCCTTGCGGATCTCCCGCCCCCGCTCACTGCGGATCGGGATGTTCTGCAGGTTCGGATTGGTGCTGCTCAGTCGCCCCGTGGCTGCCACAGTCTGATTGAAAGAGCTGTGGATGCGCCCTGTCCGTGTATTGCGCAGCTGCGGAATGGCGTCCACATAGGTGCTTTTCAGTTTGGCCAGACCCCGATATTCCAGGATCTTCGCCGGCAGCGGATGTTCGTGCTGAAGCTGCTCCAGAACCGTCACATCCGTGCTGAAACCCGTTTTGGTCTTTTTCACCGGCTTCAGCCCCAGTTTCTCGAAAAGGATGACCGCCAGCTGACCGGGACTGTTGATGTTGAATTCTTCCCCGGCCAGAGCATAGATGCCCTCTTCGCTCTCCGCCAGATCCTTTTCCAGCACCCCGCTCATATCCTTCAGGAAATCCGTATTCACATGCATCCCCGCCGCCTCCATGCTCACAAGCACGTCCACCAGCGGCATGTCAATGTCATAGAAGACGGTTTCCAGACCTTCCTTCTTCAGGCGTTCTTTCAGAATACCGTAGAGCTGCCAGGTCACATCCGCGTCTTCACAGGCATACCAGCCCGCCCGGTCCCGGTCCACCAGAGCCATGCTGATCTGCTCCCGGCCCTTTCCGATCAGTTCCTCTATCGGCTGCATCCGGTAATGCAGATACTGCTCTGCCAGATTGTCCAGCTTGTAGCTGTTGCTGTCGGGGTTGAGAATATATTCCGCAACCATCGTGTCAAAGGCCAGCCCCTGCATGCGAATTCCGTACTTGACCAGCACCAGGGCATCGTATTTGATGTTCTGACCCACTTTCTCAACGGCAGGGCTCTCCAGGATCGGCTTCAGCATGTCCAGCACGGCCCTCCTGTCGTCCTCTGCGTCAAAGATCTCCGCGTCCTTACCCGCATATCGCAGCGGCAGATAAAATGCCTCCCCCGTCTGCCAGCTGAAACTCATGCCGATCAGCTCGGCCTCCATGGCCTCGGTGCTGTCGGTCTCGGTGTCGAAGGCAAAACATGTCTGCTCCTTCAGCTGCCCGAGAAATGTCTGCAGCTGAGCCTGCTCCGTGATGACCTGATAACTCTGCAGCGCTGCTGCCGCCGGCTTCTCCCCCTGCGCTCCCGAGGCCTGACCCGCTGCCTGACCCGCTGCCTGACCCGGACTGTCCACCAGCTCCCGCAGAAGTGAGAAAAATTCGAAGGAACGCAGCAGTTCCTCCAGTTTTGCGCTGTTGAAGGCCCCGCGCCTCAGGCTGTCCCAGTCGATATCCACCGGCACATCGGTATCAATGGTCACCAGTTCGCGGCTCAGGATCCCGCTTTCGCGGCCCTTTTTCAGCCCTTCCCTCACCCGGGCGTTCTTCTGCTCCTCTGCGTGAGCCAGCACTTCGTCGAAACTTCCGTACTGCGTCAGGAGTTTGACCGCTGTCTTCTCTCCCACACCCGGGATACCCGGCACATTGTCGCTGCTGTCACCCATGAGGGCCAGCAGGTCGACGATCCGCTCCGGACCCACCCCCCATTTTTCACGGACTTTCTCAGCATCGTATACGGTGAGTTCACTTCGCCCCGTGGCCGGCGAATACATGAAGATGTCCTCATTCACCAGCTGCATGAAATCCTTGTCGCCGGTGACCATAAAACTCTGCAGCCCCCGCTCCCTGGCTTTCAGCGCCAGAGTGCCGATGATGTCGTCGGCCTCCCAGCCCGGCATCTCCAGCAGCGGGATGTTCATCGCCTCCACCACTTCCTTGATCCAGCCGATCTGCGGCACCATCTCGAAGGGCATTTTCTCCCGGGTCGCCTTGTACTCCGGATATTTCTGATGCCGGAAGGTTTTCTCCCGGCTGTCAAAGGCGATGGCGATGTAGTCCGGGTTTTCGTCCTTTATCAGTTTGAGAATGGCCCTCAGAAATCCGTGGGTGGCACTGACATGCCGCCCGTCACTGGTGACCAGAGGCTGACGGATCAGGGCAAAATGCGCCCTGTAGGCGATGGCCATACCGTCAACTATGAAGAATCGTTCTGCCATGAATTATTCCTGTCTATTATTTTTTATAAAACTGAACTGCCGGAGCAGTGAAGGTCTGTTCAGGACGCGCCGCCTGCAGACTGGGGCAGCGCCTTGCTGAGCTGTTCGTCCACATAGGACGCGATGAAATCCCCGATGCTCTCTGTACTCATGCTCCCGCCGGCCCCCGGAGGCAGCCACTGGTTCTCAAAGCTGTTCAGAATGGCCCGGAAGAGCACCCGCGCCGCTGTGATCATGTCCTCCTGCCCGAAAATCAGAGCCAGCTGCATCAGTGCAGTCTGGGGCAGAACCCGCCCGGTCCCGGCCAGACCCGGCAGGGAGCCCATGTCCGGAATGGCCATGTATTTTCCTTCACGGTTGAGAAAAAGGGTCCCGGTATACATTTTTCCGCCGACACTCTCACTGAGCACTTCGCCCAGCAGTTCACCGGTACTTCCGGGACTGATGATCATCGGATAGGTGCCCGGATCCTGTAGGAATCCGTGCAGAAAGGCCGGCATTTCCATGACCTTCGAAACCATGTCACGGGCCTGTATCCGGCTGCTGTACACCTTTTCCCAGAGGCGGTGGGTGTTGGGAAAAAGTGCTTTGCGCAGGATGAGCGGAACCACCTGCACCTTGTCCTCAGCCGCCCGAGTCAGTGCGTGCTCTATGACCTCCGCCACATGCTCCTCATCGTAGATATGGCTGTCCACAGCGATCTCCCGGCCTTCCTCCCGCCGCAGCCGCCGCCCGCCTGCCACGTCCAGACCCTCAATGCTGTCCCGTATCAGGGTCACCCGGAAATTCTCCCGCTGCAGATCCCGCAGGGGACAGAGCCTGGCATCCATCATATAAACCGGTTTCTCCACAATATGCAGCTTCAGCCCGTGCAAAATACCGCCGAGGATCTCGTGCACATAGTTCTGCCGGTAGACCGCCGGATCACCCAGACCGCCGATGAAAACCCCGCGGTAACTCTGTTTCAGCTGCCGGATGAAGTCCGGGCCCAGACTCTCCCCGTGCTTCACAAAATGTTTCCCGCCCCAGGGAAAGATCTCATAACTCAGATCCTTCTTCACGTGGGTCTTCACCACATCCAGCACCTTCCGCAGTTCCCTGGTCAGTTCCGGTCCGACGCCGTCGCCGGGTATCAGTGCGATCCGGGCCATGCGCCTCCCTCAGTACAGACTGTCGAAAATGGGCTGGTTCAGCTGAAAATCCCCGAAGCCGCTGTAGTCCACGAAGATGAAATATTTATTCAGTGTATAGTAGTACCAGATGATATAAGGCCGGGTGTTGAGCTCGAAATTGTGGATCTCCCGGTCGTCCGGCGGGCCGAAGATGGTGTAGACCATCCCCCGGTCGGTTTCCCAGCCTGCCCGGTGCGCCCCGAAACTCATATTGCTCTCATTGATGCGCCGGTAGTATTCGTTCATCAGCTCGTTCACATCCGTGCCCGGCGTGGGGTCCATGCTCTTCCAGTACTCCATGAAGGCGTTGCGCTGCAGGTCCCCCTGAGCATTCTCAATTATGTCGAACTGCTCCCGGGTCAGAAAATTCGTCATCATCAGATAGCGCATCTGCGTGATGGCCTCGTCCAGATTCGTGATCTGCTGATTCATCCCGCTCCAGCGGATCTGAAAGGGGATGCTCCGGACATAGTCCTGCCCATCCAGTGCCGTCCTCAATTCCAGCCTGTACTCCCGGTACTGCAGGCCCTCGCTGCGGATGCTGAAACTGTAGTCCCTGGCCTGCGGCTGCAGCTGCAGACTGAATACATCGCCCCTCACTTCCTTGCCGTTGATATTGAGGACGCGATAGCTGAATTCCACCGGCCCCTCATGTCCGGCCGCGCTGAATCCGAAACTCACATAGCGGGCAGAGCTGTCCTTTTCCGCCTCCCTGTTGCGCACAAGATAGAGATTCCCCATCTGCCAGCCCCCGGTGTTCAGCACCGTCAGATCCACCGGCTTCTCCAGAGTCCTCCGCTTCTGCGTGTTCAGGTCCGTCACCACTGCCTTGGCTGTGTATTTCCCGAAGGGCATCAGAAACTCCCGCTGATACTTCAGTTCGGCCTTGGCATTCACCTGCCCGACCTCCACCGTCTTCAGATCGCTGAATCCTCCGACCCTCCTGCCCTCAAGGTAGAGACTCACCGTCACATCCACCTGTGCCCGGTAGCTCCCGCCGTCGCGGTTGAATAGAATATGTTTGTAGGGCACGATCAGACTCACCGAAACCATGCCCGAGTCCGCGCTGTCCCCCGCCCGTACAAAGGTGTCGAACACAAAACCCGGCCCCTCCTGCCGGTTGAAGTCCCCCGGTCCGCTCAGACCCGTCTGGGCCCTCAGCACCACGGCTGTCAGCATAAGTATCAGTAGTATATGTCTATTGCGCATAATGATATCTGTAGAGTCCTTTCTGTGTTCCAATATAGAGAATATTTTCTCCCATTTCCAGCGTCAGTATCTCCTGCTCCGGCGGCATCAGCTCCTGCAGCGGCCCGCGCCACTGCCCCTCTGAAATGTCATACTCCCAAAGCCCCCTCCGGGTTCCGGCAAAGAGTGTCTTTCCCCCGCAGCGCAGTATCCCGATGCCCGCGTCAGCCAGCGCCTCAGGCAGAACCAGCTCCCTCCACTGCCCATCCACGTCCCCGCCGGCACGGCTGTCAGAAGAGACGTCCAAACCATCGACGCCGAAGGTTTCAGTTCTCAGACGCTGACCGTCCCACGCATAAATGCTCTGTCCGTCAAGGCAGACACTGAGAACGGCCCCGCTCAGGCCCGAAACCGCTTCCCCCTCGGCTGTGACGATACTCAGGCTGTCTGCACTCTGCACAATGACAGCCTCCGTCCCAAGGGTCAGATCCACGGGAAGCGGATGATGTCGGAGGACTCTGCTGAACTGTGGACTCAGGATCTTTCCCTCGCTGTTCAGTGCCCAGATCTGAGCACCGGTATTGAAATAGAGTGTGCCGTTTCTGTAAAGCAGCTGACGGCTCCCCGAGAGGATAGAGGGCAGCCGCAGGACGGTCTCAGCGCTTTTTCCGCCGTTTCGCAGCAGCCACAGGACTTCAGAGTCACTGATATAAATGCCCTCCGGTGCGGCGCAGTAAAGATGTTCGGAGCCCGCCTTTGGAAAATACCAGGCCCCGGTCTGCCAGTTCAGCGGAAAGCGGCTCAGGGCCTCGCCGTCCGCCAGGCGGTGCACCACACTGAGCTCCCGCCCGTTCAGCAGGATTTCCCGGACCTCCGGCTGCCACAGCCCATGGGCCAGATGACTGACCGAACCGTAATAAGTGTCCCTGTAAAACAGTCCGAAATTGCGGGTTCCCAGCCATTCATTTCCTGTGCTCTCCGTGTAGCGCACGGTCACCGGAAGCGGATTCCCGTCCCGGGGACTGCGGATCAGAATGTCCTCCAGATCCTGTATGTTCAGCGGCGATGCGCTCCCTGAATTTTTTGGACAGTCGCACCAGCTCAGACTGCTGTCTGCCNNAGCCGCGGTCTCCCCGCTGTCCGCAGCAAAAAGCCGTCCGCTGAAAGGATCTGCCTCATGAATTGCCTCAGGTCCCCGGATAAATAGAAGGTCCTCACTGTAAGCCATGTCCAGCACCTGAAAGGGAAGGGGAACCCTCTCCCAGCTGCGGCCGGCTCCCTGAAAGAAAAGGCCGCTGTCCGACAGGACCCAGAGATAACCCGTGTAGGGATGCATCAGCATGTTCTGTATCCTGCCTGCCTCTGCTGTCAGACTGTCCTCCAGCCACTCCTGCTGCTCCCGGTCATAGGCCAGCAGCCCGCCGCTGCTCAGGATGTACACACGACTCTCACTGCCGGTGATGCAGAGGATCTCAGAATAGGATCCCGTAAATCCCGTGCCTGGCTGCAGCAGGCCCGCTGCCAGCAGAATGAAGAGCCCGAAAAGCCCCGGCCGCCAGCGGCATCCGCCCGCCCGGCGCCGGACCCCGGCGAGGGTCCTCAGCTCCCCTGCACAGCCCTTGTCATGCCCGATGCAGTCTGCTCTGTGAATGATCCGTTTCAAATGATCTCAGGTCCTTTCCCGGATTTTCGAATTTATTATACAGGCAACTTAAATGCAATGACTTAAGCAGCGCTGCCGGATCTGTGAGAAATTTGTCTGACATAAAAAAAGAGCTGCCGGGGCAGCTCTTTTTCAAAGTCACTGTACTGCGCTCAGCGGCGCATTCCTCAGAAGCTCTTGGACAGACCGACGGCCACGTCAAGAGTGCTCTTGTCGTAGTCTTCACGGCGGAAGTCAATGGGCTCGCCGTTGGTGGCTGTCTCATAGAAGGTGCTGGACACACCCAGCTGAACCGCCATGGAGGGGCTCAATTTCAGGACCGCACCGCCGCCCAGCGTATAGCTGTTGATGGCGTAGCTCACGTCTGTCTGATAGTCATCCGTCGCACCGTTGTCTCCGGTCAGGTAACCGGCGGAGACCGTCAGGCTGGGGCTCAGATCCATTTCAGCGCCGAGACCGTATTCGTAGCCGTTCTCAACCGTATTCTCCAGGCCGTCCCAGTTCACTGCGGTGTTGAAGTACATATTATAGGATGCCTGCAGACGCATGCTCGGTGTCAGATGATACTGCAGACCTGTTGCCAGCATGGCCGGCATATCGCTGTTGTATTCGGTGGCATCCGGGAACATGCCGCTGTTGTTTCCGGGCACGCCGTCCAGATAGTCGGTTCCGTCTTCCGTGGTCTCAGAGGTCAGGACCAGCGGGGTCAGGGTTTCGTAACGAAGACCGATATTACCCATGTCTCCCAGAGTGATGTTGGCACCGCCGATAAAGGTCATGCCGCTGCCGCTGCGGCTGCTCTCCACTGTCAGCTCCGTGACCGGCAGAGGATTGAAGGATCCGTTCTCCGCAATGAGGGTCGGGTTGGCCAGGCTGCCCTCGTAGCTGTTGCTGGCCGTCACGTAGCGGACTCCCGCTGCCACACTGATCATGTCGCTCAGCTTGTAGGCCGCGTTGCCCTGGAAACCGAAATAGATGCTGGATCCTGTGAAGGAAGCGTCCATGTCATAGCCGGTGATGGTCCCGAAACCGGCCAGCAGGGAAGAGATAGCGCCTGCCGGCAGACCCACAAATTGCGCCAGCTCACGGTCGAAACTCGGCAGAGAATTCGGGAATTCAGCCGAACCGCCGCCGCCCACAGGCTGAAAACCGGCGCTCAATGCCAGTTTACCCGTGCTGTAGGTGAAATAGAAATTGGGAAAAACAGGGGCAAAGGTGCTGCCCTCGTATTTCTCACTGTTGAATCTGTCACTGAATACAGTCACAGATCTGTCCTGCCAGATGGTCTGGCTGCTCAGGTAAAGATGCATGCCTGCAGGCAGGTTGGCCGCAGCAGCCGGATTAAAATAGACGGCGTCCATGCCGGTACTTGCATTCCGGTTCAGCATCCGGATGAAATCTGCACTGTGATTGGTGTTGGTCACCAGACCCCCGGCCATGAGCATCGTGGCACTCAGCACAAGGATCATCAATAGACTCAGTTTTTTCATGTTTTCCCTCCGTTAAAAACAAAAACCGTTATAACCCGACGGGGCATAACGGTTTTCGCTTTAGATTTTGATCAGATCACTGTTTTGTGAAAGACATCAGTCCCAGTGTGCGTTTCGCGACCTCAAGGGCTGTGTATGTACCCGGTACAGCCATGGACGGGAACTGCATAGTGCTGGTGTCCGTGGTCATGTACTGCATGGTGATCATGGTCGGGTTGTCCGGATCATCCATGGTCAGGGCGCCGCCCAGATCATAGAAATCACCGTCGATGAGCAGGGTGCTCATGTCCTCAGGGGTGGTCCAGGTACCTGCATCCTGCAGCGGAACAACCATGGGTGCCTTATAGACTGTATCAGAAGCCACAGGGAATTTTCCGCTGAGGCTGAATGATCCGTCTTCTTCCATCACAACCACAGCTTCCACGCCCAGAGCCGTGAATACTGCCCAGTCAAGGGTGTCGCGGCCCATGCTCGTGCCGGCCGGCAGTGTGGTGGTCCCCATGGGGATGTCAGTCGTTGTCAGAAGCTCAACGTCCTGATTCAGGTCACTCAGAGCCCAGGTCCCGACCAGAGGACTCACAGCGTCTTCTGTCTCGTCCTCACAGCCGCTGAATACCAGCAGGCTCATGGAAAGCAGTCCAACCGTTAACAATAGTTTCTTGCTCACAATTCCTCCTTTTTGAGTATGTTTATTCACGTCGGAAAATATGCCATGATTTCCATGGAATAGCAACGATTATTTGCTTCGAAGGCCCGCAGAGGCCATCCCGCTCATTGAGGATGAATTCACTCCCCTTTATCCGACGGCGTCCCGCCCGGCCTCAGACGCCTCCGGGTCACCCCCGCCCCCCCTTCCGATCCACGTCCGCCGAAGCCCCGCTGCCCCGCCGGCTGTTCAATATTTTTTCATGAAACCGGCATTTTTGGCATGGTAGTTGAAAACGAAACAGGGTATGAACACAAAAACCCACACATCATCCGGCTTTTCCCTCCTCGAACTCATTGTCGTCATCACCATCCTCAGCATCATCGCCACAGTGGTGACCCCCTCCTTTATCCGCATCAGCCACGAAGCCAAGCTCACCAAGGTCCTCAGCGATATCAACAACCTCGGCTCTGCCGTCATTCAGCGCTACCACGAAATGAGCGGGCAGATCGGTGTCAGCCCCAACTTTGCCAATGTCGGTTCCCCCGTCGCCATTCAGAATAACACCCTCGTCTTCCAGGCTACCAATCTCACGGATCCCGTCTACTTCAACGACCTCATCAGCAGCCGCAATGTCCCCGTCAGCCCCATCGACAACCAGCCCTATATGCTCAATATTATCACAAACGGTTCCGTGGCCTACAGCACCCTCGTCGGCGGCGCCACCCTCACCACCAACGTCGATCCCGAGTTCCAGATCTACTGGATCTCCTCCGATGCCGCCCAGCCCGATACTCTCAGCGCCTATTTTAAACCCTGATCAATTGAAAAAAAGTCTCAACAAAATGTTCAACTGTTACAAAATGTTACACTTCGGCACAGCAGACTGTTACAAATCTGAACACCTGCCCTGTATAAACCGGCCGAGGGGACTCAATTCCTTAATTGATAATGGTTCTTTTTTGCCTTATAAAGGAAAAAATGTGCCGGAGCTCACGTATATCACTGAATTTGCCATACTTCCAAAATCTGGCACAGCCTTTGTATAAGATGACAGCGATGAACGAAAAAAGAACATATACGACCCAGAGCCCGCAGCAGCGCGGCTTTACCATCCTCGAGCTGATCACCGTGATCACCATTATTGCCGTCATCGGTGTGATCGCCGTGCCCACCTACCTGAAGCTCAACCAGGACGCACGCATGACCAAGGCCGTCACTGATATCAACACTATGGGTTCCGCCGTCGTACAGAAGTTCCACGAACTGTCCTCCATGGCCAGCGACTGGCCCACCCTCGCCAACGCCAAAAGCCAGACCCCCATCACCAACGGCACCATCCTCTTCATGGCCAAGACCGGCTACAGCAATATCTACTGGAGCGATCTCTTCGGCGGCCGCCAGGTCCCCATCTGTCCCATCGACGGGCAGCCCTACAATATCAATGTGATCAACACCGGCTCCGTGGACTATATCTCCACCGGCGGCGGTACCATGATGGCCGCTGTTGTCGATCCCGAATTCGAAATTTTCTGGGTCTCAAACGATACTCCCCCCGATACCGTCTCCGCACGCTTCCGCCCATGAGAACCTACAACATAGATTCAATCCGAATATTGAAAACAAACAAAAGAAAACAAACAAAAAGACAAAACAAAATGAACAAGGAGAAAACCATGAACAAGAAAGGTTTTACACTCATCGAACTCATTATGGTCATNGCCATTCTGGGNATTCTGGCCGCCTATGCCGTGCCGAAGTTATTTTCATTTAGTACAGCCGCGGTTAATGCAAGTGCAAATCAATTTAGAGTTGAAGTCGATTCAGCCTTGCGTATGTACGGCCTCGAAAAATTGGCTTCACAGCAGCAGAAACTTTATCCTTCTCCCAATCACACCAATATGCTAAGTATACTATTAGATGATCAATCAGGGAATCTAACATATACTCGAAATGCAACGACAGGTGTATTCAAGTACATTGATGGTGCCGATTCTGTGTTTTTTAACTATACAGTAACAACAAGTGGCTCAGATACAATTGATTATAATCTTGGCAACATTTCAAGTGCTTGGGATAACGATTGAAAGCTGTATTGATTGGGTCCAATTCATTTTGGACCCAATCATTTTTAAAA
>JGI10211J34971_10001616_pt1 | contig 18519 bp, 12 predicted proteins | sample Etolagsediment_FD_34971 | JGI IMG/M metagenome (IMG submission 34971)
CACAGGGAAGATGAGCTGCTCGGCCCACGCCCGCCAGAACAGCCCGACGGCGGTCAGAACCGCCGCACCCGATAGGACGGCGGCACCCGGGACCACGTACTTTCCATAGACCTCACAGGCGCGGCGTGCGACCTGCACGGCGTCGTCCACGTTGTCGAACAACTCGGTTCCCTGATGTCCCTCGCGGTGCTCTTTGTAGTCATGCTCTTCCTCGTTCTGTCGGCGCAGGAAGTAGCCGTAGCCGACAGCGATCAGCCCCATCACCATCACCACGGCCGAAGCGATGCAGGCGGGTACCAGAGCCGTCAGGTCAGCGACCCGACACAGAACCACAGCGGCCACGAGGGTCAGTAGCCCGTAGAGGGCGGCCACCCACGCGAGCTTCTCGGAGCGTGCGTCGATTTCTCTCATGGAGAGTGTTCCTTGCGCTATTCGCGAGTACGGGGCATGCCCGTTAGTGCTTTCTAGCAAACTGCAAAAAATACTCACCGTAGGCCAAAAAGCAAGTGAGGGAGGAGCGCTGCAAACGACTCAACCAGAGCACGTAGACGTCGTGCGAATTGCGAAGCGTACGGGGTTGGGCGTCTTTCTGGCTACTTTTGTGGTCTGGTGGCTTGAGTCTTGTGTATGGCGTTCACGTATACTATCCGATCCCCGTATCGGGAGTACTGACGGACGCGTCATCGTGTGGGAGATGGGGCGTCGCGTGCACGTGTCCCAAGTCGTCTACTGGGACTCCGGGAACAAACGTCTTTTCGCCCTCCGCCACCATGCGGGGGGCGTTTTGTTTTGCGGGGCGGCCTGCGCCCCTGAACGCGGCAGAACGGAATCTCCTCTGCCGACTTGCGAGGTCGACAGACGCGGGCTATAGGTAATTGTATCGTTAGCTCGCTTGGGGTTCTCCCAACACTGCTGAAAAACTGAATAGACTTGCGAGGAGGCGGTCATGTCGTGTGTCGTCGTGTCACGGAATGGAGCACTGTGTCCGGGTAGCACTTGGAGACGGGAGGAGTTCACGTTGATTGAGCTGTTGGTCGTCATCGCGATCATCGCGATTCTGGCGGCGATGCTGTTGCCCGCACTTGCACAGGCGAGGGAGAGGGGGAAGGAGATATCGTGCCGGAGCAATCTGCGGCAGATTGCGTTGGCAACGGCGACTTACGCTGATGACTACGATGATTACGTGCTGCCGGCGGACTTCGGGGGGGACGCTGATTCGTGGGTCAACTGGGCGAACGCGGACAGGATCCACAGTCCGGGCGTGTTCCGCTGCCCGTCGCTGGCCGAAGGGGATTGCTTCAATCCCTATGGGGGGAACGCTCCTCCGTACGACGACATCGACCGGGCCAGCTACATCATGAACACGATTGGCTACAACGATTGGCCGGGGGCCGTGCTGAGCACGCCGCCTGCGAACTCGTGCGGGTGGGGGGACGGCACGACCAAACCCGTCCGGCTGCAGCAGGTGATGCGTCCCGAGAACAGCATCTACATCACCGAAACTCTCGGCGGACTGGGCGCGTCCGATTCGCGGGGCATCATGGATTTCGAGGAGACGGACTGGGGGGCAGTCACGGCAAAGCGGGACGTGGGGTTGCACCACAACGGTTACTTCAATGTGCATTTCGGGGACACACACGTCGAGAAGTTGAGGCAGTCCGGCCACGATCAATGGGTGGCAGCTGTCAAGTAGCCGTGTGACGTCAGGGGACGAGACGGTAGGCGAGATGCGGCACGGCCTTACCTTCCGCGACCCATTTCTGCTCGAACTCGGTGCGCACGTCTGCGATGTCCGCAATTGCGGAGTCCGCACGTTCAAAGAACGGCAGGTCTTCCACCGTGGCTCGCAGCGTCCCCAAGTACGGGCCATGGTCGGTGGACATGTGGAGCACGCCGCCGGGCTTGAGCACTCGCGCGACGCACGTGAGGAAGTCCGTGGTCACGGTCCGCTTGGCGCGGTGCCGGTTCTTGGGCCAGGGATCGGGGCACAGCAGATGAACACGCGCGATGCATGCGTCGGGCAACTGCAGGCCGACGAGTTCCTGGTGCGTGGCCCGCAGAAGCTCGATGTTGCGTATTCCGCGTTTGTCGATCTTCGCCTGGATGCGGCGAAGTCGACCCAGCATAACGTCGCTGCCGAGCACGAGCCGTTCCGGAAACCGGGCCGCGAGCTCGAGAGTAAGGCGGCCCTTGCCGCAGCCCAGGTCCAGCTCCACGGGCCGTGGGTCGCGCCCGAACAGAGGGTCGATCACGCCGTAGACATTTGTGAGGATGTGGGGCATGAGGCGTGGAACGTGAAGCGTGAGGAGTGAAACGTGAGGCGTGAAGCGTGAGAGGGGGGTCAGGGAAGGGGTTTCACTTTGACGGCGAAGTCGCGGGTGAAGGAGGGAACAGATAACGTCACAGTGCCGGTTTGACTGACCGAAAGGTCGCTTGACGCGGAAACCGTACCCGCGGCACAATCCCAGAAATCGGCACGGTACCGGCCGGGCTTCAGCCCCCGGCAAGTGACCTCGATCCCCGACACGGTCTGCGCGGGCCGGTTCTCGTCATCGTCGAAGTAGTACTTCATATCGAATCCCCAGGCCAAGTAGCGGTCGGGCGCGTTCAGTGTGTTGAGCAGCACACGTGCTTCGCCGTCGGTCAAGTACTCGCGTCCGGACCGCAACCCCCGTCGCGTCTCGCCGTCGGTGAACCTGCCCAGGGCGGCCATCGTCCCGTACAGATCCTTCTCTTCCACCAGCGCGAACCACCAGAAAAGGGGCGCTACAGGCGAATGACAGAAGAACCCGGTCCAGATACCCAAGTGGTGCTGTTTGATCAGGTTACCCATGGAGTCGGCGTGAGGGGAGCCGCCGAACTCGGTGACCAGAAGAGGTTTGCGGTACTGGACGCCGCAGTTTGCGCCGCCACGGATCAAGCTCAGCATTTCGTCCGTTCCCTGCCCATCGAAGTAGTAGGCGTCGGTTGTAAGCACGTCCAACTCATCCAGGGCCGCGATGGACTCGTTGATCTTGCGGTAACTCAGCATCCAGTGAGTTGTGATCATGTGCCGGTAGATGTCGTTCTGCTTCAGGTAGCGGCCCGCGTGTCGATGCCATTCGGCCGGCGGCTCACTGTAATAGAACTCGTACGTGGTTCCCGTCAGATCGATCTCGGTGAACAGCTTCCACATGAGGATATTCGGCGAGTAGCTCCAGCGGGCAATGGTGTAGTCCGCAAGGCGGTCGAACGCGCGCAGTGCACGCCTGTCGGAGAAGTACTCTTCACAGCTCGTGAGGAACCCGCCATTTGCCACGTTGAAGGGATTGCGCGCCCACTCGGTGTCGTTCAGAGCTCCGAACTTGCCGTGATTATTGAATACGAGGATCAGGTAGATACCGTGTTTCTCCGCCAGTTCGACGGTGCGGTCCAGCAACCAGGCACGGTGCTGGTTCATGTAGCCCACGCCGTGGTTGCCCGGCGCATCCGCTATCCACTCCAGGGCGAGCCACCACGACGACATCCATACCTCGACCACGTTGATGCCGATCTGTGCATATTTCTCGAAGAGACGCTCGTAGACGAAGTACCCCTCGTCTTCCCACAGCGAGTAGGGCACGTTGGTGACGTACCGATTGTCGAAGGGCGACCGCACATTGATCCCAAGTCCCCAGAACTCCTCTCCCGATTCGTAAGCAAAGTGCTTCCTGTCGTCCGGGTCGACACGAATGAACCCGCGCTTGTCCGGCAGCGACGACTCGACCTTCAATGTGAACTCCGGCAGAGCAACGTGCTTCCCACGGCAGCTCGCCGTGACGGTGACGTGGTGCACGCCTGCTACGCGCGGCGTGTAGCGAATGCGGAACTGTGGTCGACCGTGCGGATACAGTTTATCGGTGGCGCCCCGACCGGTCGCGTCACGAAACAGGAAATCCTCGAAGTAGAAGCCGCGGGCCGTCTCTGTCCGACCGTCCGGGCGACGGAAGTCGGCCTTCACCGCGACGTCGCTCGGATCGAACGGATCGTGGTAGTCGGCCTGGAGCTCCAACGCCAGCTCGATACGCTCCAGAGCCCGGGGGTGATCGGGACTGATGCCCAGGTTGGCGACGCGAGGAACGTCAGCATCACGCACAGGGCCACTCAGGGCCATGCTGAGCAGGTAAGCAACACCTGTGAAAGCGTCTTTCGCACCGGTCTCTGGCTCGAGGGCGATACCGAACTCCTTGAGCTGTCCGGGGGTCAGGTTGTGCCAAGGACGCTGGTGGCCCGCGGTCGTCCACGCCTGTTGCGCCTCGGGGCCCGCAATCGGTACGCTGATGTGTATCGAGCGCCCTCGCTCCGGAGGAAGCTCCATGCGGACCTGTCGCCAGAGGTGGTCCCAGTCCTTGGTGAACACGTACAGCACGGTGCTCCGGGGCACGCCCTCGGGCAATAACAGTTCGGCGTGCAGTGTCTGCCAACCCGTCCACTGCCTGACGGCGGGGGATACGAACTCGTTCCGTCCCGGCAACACGAGAGGGATCGCCAGGCCGGATCTCCGGCTTCCCGGCATCTCGCTCACGGTGTCCGTGTCCAGCGGCGTGAGAACGGGCTGCCCGGACGTATCATATTCGCGACGCGACCAGTCACCGTTCCCCGTGTCGAAATCACAGAGCACCTGGTAGTCGCGAGAGTCGGCCGCGGCAACGCTCGATGGGGCAGATGCCGTGACCACGGCTGCCAGCGACATGGTCGCCAGCCACGAGCGGCAGACCAGAGATCGGAGAATGAGGGGCTTGTCGAGGTGACGGATCATGTGGCTGTTGTGGGGCCTCGGGTCTGCTTGCTTTGGAGCAATGTCGCGTGCAGGCATGGAGTACGAATGCAAACGCACGGGGTGCCGGCTATATTGGGCGATTTGGGTTGTCAATAAAGATCAAACGTTGCACGTTACTTCGATACGTTTGACGTGGTGCGGCTGACTGGAAGTCACCGTTCGCAGAATAACACGGACCAAATGCAGGTAATGTAGCGATGAAACAGGCCAAGACAGGTTCACGCGGGGATACGGGGGCCGACGCAGTGCCTTCGAGGCGGGGAACCGAGGGTCGGCGGACGTTCACCCTCATCGAGCTTCTCGTTGTCATCGCGATCATCGCGCTGTTGGCGGGGATGCTGCTGCCTGTGTTGGAGCGAGCCAAGCGGAAGGCACGTGAGACTGCTTGCCAGAACAACTTGAAACAGCTCGGGTTGGCCTTGGTAATGTACCGGGACGAGAACGAGCAGGCGATGGCGCCGTGGCTATCGAATCTGGCAACCTTCGCCCCGGAACTTGGTTCTGCCGGCCATGGCACGGAGGATGTGTATTACTGCCCGGCCGACCAGAACGAGTACAACCCCGCCAACCCGAAAGGCGTGGATGTCGATAAGTGGACCCCTCGCAAGGACAACAAGTTCCAGGAGGCCTACGACCGGTCGGGAAGCGTGCCTCTTGCTTCGTTCATGCCCAGAAACAGCAAGATCGAGCGGATCAGCTACTTCTACGAGTTCACGCACGCAGACTGTAGCTGGAACGCCGGCAAGACGTGGTCCGACACGAAGATGGCGCAGCTCAACGGCGAGTTCGGGTACCCCGGCTCAACAGGAAGTGGACAGCAGAAGTGGGATCCAACAGCGTTCCCGATGATCCGATGCATGTGGCACGTGCAGCAGCTCGCGAAGCGCAGCTGGGGATCGCCTTTCCTTGACAATGATATGCCGGTCTTCAATATCGCCTATGCAGGCAACCGCTGCTTCACACGCTCCTACTGGGAAGATGGGCCGATCGATTACTAGAGACAGAGAACGGTATTTGGTGGGGAGAGGCAGGTTTCGCGGAACTGACAGTTGGTTAACGGTCTATAGTTGCTTGCTGCTCGTTCGGAAGAGAGAGTCGTCACAACGACAGGAGAACGTGATTTGATGAAAAGGGCTTATCCTGTTCTGTTGATGCTGCCGGTTGTGGTGGCTGTTGTTTCCTGCAGGCACGTGGCCCCCGACCCGGACGGCTCGTACCGCACCCCGGGCACAGGGACGGGTATGGAGCGGTCACCTTCGGTCTCCGTTGCCCAAACTGGCGAGGCAGCCGACGACGCGACGGACTTGGGGCACATGGTTCTGCTGGACGATGCGAACAAACGGCTCGACCGGGCGATCGTGTTGATGCTCGACGGCAAGCTGGAAGCGTCTGAGAAGGAACTCGGGCCCTTGCTCGAGGGGGAAGTGTTGAGAGACGCAGCCGCCCAGGTCCAGAAGGAAATCGAAGTACGCCGTGGCAGGCGGTCCAAGGGGTTGTCCAGGGAAGCCACGATTCGTCGAGCCATAGACGAAGTGGACGAACGTCTCGGCATACCCAAGTCGTACGGAGAGACGGTAGTGATATCGAGGGACACGGACACGTTCGAGCTGCCCGTTGGTAGGATGGAGGAAGTGATAAACCGTAAGGTGAGCATGCATCTCGAGGAGGCCGGCGTGGTCGACATCATCGACGTCCTGCGCCAGTACGAAGGGCTGAACATCATTGCCGACCAGATACTGACGCAGGGGGGCGGCGGAGGCGGAGACCCCCTGATGGACCCGATGGATCCCTTGGCCCAGCCCCCGCCGATGGACGATATGGGAGGAGGCGGGGGCACTCTCACGGTTCATGTCGACGATGTGCCGCTCAAGGAAATCCTCAGTTACATATCCCGCAACATGGGAATCGACTTCCACCTCAGCGAGAATGTCATCTGGGTGACGGAAGCGGAGGATGTGGGGCCGGGCGGGCCCAAGCTCGAGACACGGATCTATCGGGTGCGTCGCGGATTCGTCCCCAAGCTGCAGAATCAGAACCAAGGGGGTGGAAACAGGGGCGGCGTTTTCGGCACCAATCGCTCCGGTGGCCGGGGGAACAGGAGCGGGGGGAACCGGGGCGGGGATTCCTTTTACGCCCCTGGTGGCGGCCAGCAACAGCAACAGCAGGAAGACGAGGAGCTTGTCGAGGCGCTCGACGAGGTCCTCGTCGACAGCCCGCCCGGAGCCATGCATCGCGTGTTCAAGCGCAGGAATCTGCTCCTCGTTCGGGATACGCGTGAGAACCTTCGCCTCGTGGAAGAGGTCATCGCCGAATTTGACCGTGAACCGAAACAAGTGCTGATCGAGGCACGTTTTCTCACGATCAGTCAGAGCGATCTCTTCGAGCTCGGGTTGAGCATACCCGAGTTCAATCTCGACGGGAAGAGTCCGGGGACGCGGTCCAGCATTATGAACCTCAGTTCCGGAGTGGCATTCCCGGCGTTCACTGGCGCGGATTTCGGGCTGGCCGCAAATGCCGCGGGTATCATCGGCAATCACACATACCAGCTTATCCTGCATGCTCTGCAGAAGAAGGGGACATCCGAGACACTCAGCGTCCCGCGTGTCACGGTTATGAACAACGAGACAGCCAACATTCGCAAAGGAGAGACGCTCTACTACTGGGAGGAATGGGAGACGGACCGTGTAGACGCCGGGGACCAGACAGGAACAGTGGCCACGCAGGCCAGCCCGACCGGGGCACCGACCGAACTGCAACTCGGAATCTCTCTCTCGGTCAGTGTCAGCATCGGCAATGACGAACAGACCATACTGTTGACGCTGCAGCCCGACATTTCGCAATTGAAGGGGTGGCTGAAGTTCGGGACCGGGGTGGATAACCCGTCTGAGGGTACGACAGATGACGGCGAGCCGCAGACGACATATCAACTGCCGGACCTCATCGAGAGCACGGTCAGGACGTCCGTGGCCGTGAAGAGCGGCGAGACGGTGGTAATGGGCGGCATGATAGAGGGGCAGAAGAGCGAGACGCAGCACAAAGTCCCGTGGCTTGGCGACCTGCCGTTGATCGGGAAGCTCTTCACGCATGATGAGTCCACGAACGAGCCGCAGCATCTACTCATCTTCGTGACCGCCACGATCCTCAAGCCGTCCGGGGAGTTTCTCGAGGTCATCAACACGGCGGAGACGCCACCGGACGCGCCTCCCCCAGCAGTACCCGGGAACAACTAGCCGGATGCGCTCGAGCCACAGCAACTTTGCAGTCGGACTGGACGTCGGCCAGAGCACGGTAAAAGCCGTAGCCGTTGCCCGACGCGGCAAGCGCGCCCGGGTCATGGGCGTCAAGCTCTTGGACTGCAAATCCGAGGGGCTGCTGGACGCGGCCGAGGTGCATGGTCAGCTCCCCGGCTGGCTTGCTGACGCGGGATGGAAAGACGCCGAGCTGACGGTTGGCTTGCCCCAATACCTCGTCACGACACAGATCAACGACTTCCCTCCCGGCAGCAAGCATGCCCTCGGGAACATGGTTGCGTACGAGACACAGCAACTCGCAGGCCTCTCTGAAGAGAGCTTCATTTACGACCACTGTCCGCTCGAACCGGGGTTTGGGTGGGAGAACCCGGTTTTCATCGGGATCTGCCGCGATTCAGTTGTGTCGGAACAGGCGAACCTGTACCTGTCTGGCGGCCTCCGGTTGGCCGATTTCGGACTCTCCGGGCTGGCGTTGATCGCCGCGTACCGGGACTTGTATCCGGACGCCACGTCCGACCCGAATCCACAGCTCCTGATCGACATAGGCACGGAAAGCAGCACGCTTGTGGTGCTGCTCCAGAACCAGATTCTGTTCCAGAGCTCTCTGCTGTTTGGTTCGCAGCGTTACACACAGGCCCTGATGCAGCGCTTGGGAGCCAACGAGGAACAGGCGGACAAGGCCAAAGAACACTCGCGGCTGAACGCGTCGGACACGGAGTCGCCGCTTGTGGCAACGACACGTTTCCTCGAACGGGAGATTGCGACTGCACTCGAGCATTGGCGTAGCCAGGAACGCGCCGAAGTCGCAGGCAAGATGTTCGGCAAGGTCCTGCTCTCCGGCGGGGGCGCGCGGCTGCCGGGACTTGCCGAGTACCTGGGGCGCTCCTTCGGCTGTCCGGGCGAGATGATCGGTTTCCCCATGCCCGGTGCAAGCAGGAAGAAGGAGGCCGAGCGTGATCCCCGGTTCCTCATCGCCTACGGTTTGGCTCTGCAGGGAGTGGGCGTCTCGGCTGCGGCGGTCTCACTCGCTCCAACCGAGGTCAGTTGGCTCAAGATGCGGTTGCGGAACTTCCGGTACCTCATCTCTGCGGCGGCGGTGTTCCTGGCGGTCACGATCGCGGGTTTCGTCTGGTACCACGGCAAACTGACCGACGAATCAGCCAAGTTGTCGGCGGAGATCCACGAGCTCGAACAGTGCCGGTCATTGATACCCAACCTGGAGCGTATCATGGAGGACACGGCGCATCGCGAGAAGATTCTCCTGCCCATCGTGTCGAAGGCCAACCGCGCCCAGCGTTTTGTCGACGCGATACAGACGCTGTCCGAAGCCAAAGGCCAGAATGATTGGTTTGTGTACGTCGGGGACGAGGGAAGCTACCTGGCGAAGTATGCCAAGGCGGATGAGAGGAAGAAGCCCACTGAAGAGGAGGCGCGTGAGGCGGTATTCGGACCGGGCGGGTTCGGCGAGGGATCGGTGGCAGATATCGGCGTATCGACGATCCCCTCTGAATTCACCAATGGGATGCTCGCGCGGGACGTCAAACCTTTGGAGTCCCTTATCGTAGCACTGTACACGCCGTTCCAGTCCGGAGCACCTCTGAAAGCCGTGCGAGACATCGTGGATAGCCTGAATGCAAGTGCCGTCTTCAAGGACGTGGATGTCGCAAGAGAGAAATACGACGCGGGGGCGAAAGATATCTTTGATTCGTGGGTCGACCTCTTTCAGGATCGCCGCGACCTGCGACTGCGCGCGTTCATTCTTCACACGCCGTTCCGGACCGTGGATATCGTCATGAAGACGATCATCGACGAGAAACGGCGCGAGGCGCAGAGGAAGCCCTGATGAAGTCGTGGCCGCGCCATCACAAGCAACTTGGTATCCTGACCGTTCTGGTACTGGCTTTGTGTGTCGTTGCGTATATCATCCTGCTTCGTCCGAAGCAACAGGAGGTGAGCAGCACACGCAAGCAGGTAGAGGAACTGCTCGGAGAACTGCGGCCCAAAGGATGGCCGCTCGACCCGGACCGGTTGGAGGGACTGAAGGAGGTGCGTTCGGGCGAGTTGGCGCGGTTTGTCACGCTTTCGGATGACGTACTGCGCGATGCGACGTCCATGTTCGATCGCAACATCAGTTTCTTCGGGAGCCTCGGAGAATTCCGGGATGCCGTGACACGCCTCCAGTACCAGGAGGAGTACATGCAGTTCGAGCAGCATTTCCGTGCTCAGAACCTTGTGTTTGCGGAAGAGATTCTCAATCTCAGCGAGAACACGGAGTCGTTCTACATGTACCAGCTCGTGTTGCAGCTCTGGACCGTGCAGGCCCTCTGCGATCTGGCGTTGCGCCATCAGCTCGAGCCCGTCCGAAACCCCGATGTTCGGGTGATGGGCGAAGTCGGGGGAGGGCGCCTGGCAGCGGAGGTGAGCGCCCTGCCCATGCGCTCCTATTACGCGCACAAAGACGCCACCGAACCCTACATACTCGAGTTCCCGGTGCAACTCGTCTTGCAGGGCAAGATCCAGAATCTGGTGGAGTTTCTCCGGTCACTCCACACGGAAGACCGCTTCTTCCCGGTGTCACGCCTGGAGCTGCGCAAAGTCGTTCCGCCGCCTGACAAACCCGCGCTCGACGCGATCGAAGTGACGGTACAATGCAGTTCATTCTACCGCCTGAGCGACAAGCTGCCAGACCGTGAGAAACCGGCTCTGGTGGCACCGCCGGGCGCCTGACGACCTCAAACAGGAGGCGTTGTCATGGATAAGCTGAAACAGAACATACGCGAAAACTGGGAGAAGCTCCTCTTCTGGTTGGCAATGCTCGCGATGGTTGTGGTTCTGTTCGCCTGGCTCGACCCCTTCCGCCAGGAGGAGGGAGGAACGGGGACCTCGGGCAATCCGCCTGTCCAGGCGTCTTTCCTGAACGGGGCCGCCGCTTTCGCGTTTCGTGAGGACTTCATTGCGCCCAAAATCCACGACCCACACCTGTTTTTCTGCGTCGTCAAGCCGCGAGCGCGGAAGAGTGACGTTGTTCGTCCGTGGGAGCGACTTGTTACGGGTGGTCAGCGAACTCCCAAGCGTCAATGGGAAGAAGTGGCGAAGACCGGAGACCCGAAGGCTCCCGCACTCCGTCCCGACGGCGTGGGCAAGGTGCAGAAGCCGCGAGTGCCGCGATGGCAGGATTTCCTGGCGATCCGGGACAAGAAACCGTCGCCCACGAAACCCGATCCTTTGAAGCCTGATCCTCCGACGGTAGTGACCACCACGCCTGTCGATCCTCCGGTCGACCCTGTGAAGCCTCCCCCTACCGATCCCGTGGACCCGCCAGCGGTCGTCACAACGGACCCCGGCGATGGTACACCTGCTGATCCGCCCAAACCCGATAAGCCGCCCCGTATCCTCACGATCGGGTACCAGGGGCTGATGTCTACAGAGACCGGGACACGACTCGCTCTGATCAAAGACCGCACCTCGGGCAAGACCCGGTTCCTGGCCGAGGGGAAAGACTACGACGGCGTGACCATCAAGTCGTTTACCAGGGAGAAGCTGGTCGTCGAGTACCCTGAAGGCACTGAAGTGGAGATCGATTTCCTGGACAGCCAGGAGTTCGAGCTCCGGTGATCCCTCGCGTTCCCCCGGCGCCGTCGCGTGATGGGGAGCGTGGCGTCTGATGGAGATTCCTGTCAGCGGAGGCCTCAGCTATGGAAAAACTCTCGAAACTCTTGGGTACGACATGGGAACGTTCCCTGTTCTGGCTGATGCTGTTGTGCATGGCCGCCGGCACAGTGGCGTGGCTCGCCTCTTATGGTGAGCGAAGCGGCGACGGCTTGTCGGGCAGGCAATCACCCGATCACGCGTCCTTCCTGAACCACAAGAGCGCGTTTGCGTATCGCGAGCCGTCCGAGGCAGGCCGACTGCCCGAGAACCACCTTTTTGCTGCTCGTCTGCCCGCGCCGTTGGAGCGGCCGGCGGGGCCTCCTCCTCCCAAGTTCAGCGTTACTGATCGTGTACTGGTGCCCGGTACAATCAAAGGCGGGGACGGTGGCGGAGACACGCCAGGTGAGATAGGCGGCGACGATGGGAGGATCCCCACGCCTGGTCCCGGCCCCGGCAATGAGGGCAAAGGCGGTAATGGGGATCCCCTGACAGAGGACACAGCTTCCCGGCCACCGACGGGAGGAAGCAGGACTGATGAGAACGGCCTAGTCGGCGAGACGCTTACCGAAATCCCCCGGCCAGGCCCCGCTGTCGACGACGATGCGAATGACCCCGTCGCGGCGCCCGCCGGCGACACGCCTTCCTCTACTCCTGCTGCCGGGCCGTCCATCCTGACCATCGGTTACCAGGGATTCGTGACGATGGAGTCCGGTACTCGCGTCGCCTATCTGAAGGAGACAAAGTCCGGCAGGAGTCGTTTTCTTGCGGCGGGGGATGAATTTGCGGGAGGCACTGTCAAGTCCTTCGACCGTGATCGGCTGGTCTTCGAGGCCGCCGATGGCAACGAACAGAGCATTGAGTTTCTGGAGACCAGAGACTTCGAGGTCAAATGAGTCAGTCAGACGAGCAGAATACGCCTCCTGCCCCAAACGCCCCCAGCCCCCCGCCGGATGCCACCATGGACACGACGGAGTTCGGGGACATCCTTGATATCCTGGTCAGCGGGAGCGATCTAAGCGCTGACCAGGCTGATCAAGCACGGCGGCGGGCCCAACGCTCGGGCGTGCCTCTACATCAGGCTGTGACCGACTTGGGGTTTGCGTCCGAGGAGGCCGTCTACCGTGCCGTCGCCCGGTTTAGCAGCCTCGAGTTCGTGGTGCTGGGATTGACGAAAATCTCGGACCAGGCGATCGCCAAGATCCCGGCCAAAGTCGCGTTCCACTACCGCTGCGTCCCCATCGCGTTCGACCGCGCCACGCTACGTGCGGCGTTCTCGGTCCCTCCCCCCATCCGGGATCGTGAGAATCTCAGACTCCTCCTCGGGCTGCGCGTCGAGCCCGTCATATCCAGTCCCGTCGACATCCGCAGGTGCCTCAAGGAGAAGTACGGATTGGGAGCCGACACAGTCCTCCAGATCCGTCAGGACCGTGGCCTGCTGAAACGAGCGGAGGAAATCAGTTACGACGATGTCTCCGGCCAGCAGCTTGCCGAGGACGAAGAGTCGGCCTCGATCATCCGTCTCGTCAACCAGATCCTGTTGGAAGCGCTCGAGCTGAACACCACGGACATTCACCTCGAACCATTCCCCCAGAACAGCCGGCTCCGTTACCGTATCGACGGCATGCTGCGCGACGTGCCCACCCCGCCGGGCATGCGCCAGTTGCACGAGTCCATCGTCAGCCGCATGAAGGTGATGGCAAACCTGAACATCGCCGAGAAGCGTCTCCCCCACGACGGACGTATTCGCGTTCGCATCGGGACCGAAAAGTTCGACCTTCGTGTGTCAATCCTGCCAACTCGATTCGGCGAGACGCTCTGTTTGCGTATCCTGAACCGTTCCGCGATCTTCGTGGAGATGGATCAGCTCGGCATGAACCGCCTCCAGTTGGTGCTCCTCAACAAGCTCGTTCAGCTTCCCCACGGCATCGTACTCGTGACCGGACCAACCGGTAGCGGGAAGACGACGACGCTCTACGCGGCACTCGCGAAGGTCAGGAACACCAACCCCGAGCGCAAGATCATCACGGTTGAGGATCCTGTCGAGTACGAGCTGGAGGGCACGAGCCAGATCCAGATGCGTTCGAGCATCGGTTTGACGTTTGCCTCGGCTCTCCGCTCCATCTTGCGCCACGACCCTGACATCGTGCTCGTTGGCGAGATCCGCGACGGCGAGACCGCGGAGATCGCAATTCGCGCGTCCCTCACCGGCCACTTGGTGCTGAGCACGTTGCATACGAACGATTCCGTCGGAGCTGTCAACCGCCTCATTGACATGGGCATCGAGCCGTTCCTGGTCGCGGCCTCGCTCGTCGCGTCGCTGGCGCAGCGCCTTGTTCGTCGTATCTGCCCGCACTGCAAAGGGGAGGACATGGACGTCTCCCGCCGTATCCGTGGCGAGATGGCACAGTCTCTCGGGATTCCGCCGGAGGACGTCCAGGCGTGGATAGGCTCGGGCTGCCTTGAGTGCAATCAGACCGGATACCGCGGAAGACTTGCAGTTCTGGAGATCTTCCTGCTCGATGAGGACATCCAGGAGTTGGTCAGTCGCCACGCGACGAGCGGCGAACTCCGTGAAGCAGCGTTTCACCGAGGCATGCGAACCCTCCGCGACTCGGGGTGGGAGAAAGTCACCGACGGTCTCACTACCATCGAAGAAATTACCCGTATCACGAGCAACCTGCAGCTCTCTTATCATGTCGAGGAAGAGGAACTGCTCGATCCGAAGGGATCGTGAGTCAACCTGCCGCCGGGTCGGGCGCCTCAGCGCCTCCGCCCCCAGTTACCGCTGAAAGACACCGCGGAATCAGTTCCGTGGCATTCGAAAGCTCCCCAGCACATCTGCTGTATGCGTACCACCCGGTTCCCAGCACATCTGGCCGGCCACCCCATCGTCGATAGCCTGCGTCGGCCGACAGTCAAAGCGAAGCACTGGCTTCGATACGGGCTCTCGACGGCGATGTTGGCGGTCGCGGCCGTTCCGGCCGAGGAATCAGCGCCTTGGCGCGTCGCCGAGTCCTCCGTGCGGCTGGTGGTCACGACCCGAGCTCCTTACGTACACTCCCTGATGGTTCATGTTCCGGACGTGCTCTTCCGGCACAAGCCGTCCTCCGCTGTGGCGTTCCTCGTCGATGGCCCGGAGATACCGGCGGCGCTTGTCGATGTGGCGGGGCGCCCCGCTGCGGTGGAGGTGTTCCTCGGTGGGCGGCCCAGAAGGCATCCCGGTTCGCCTTCTGCTGAAGCCCCTGACCGGGCGGCGGCTCCCGGCGACGAGATCGCCGTCTTGTCCGAACAGGAGCCGGGAGAGTTGACCGTGGAGATCTATCTGCGGAAGGTCGAGCCACCACGCGTGACGCTTCCCCAGGCATCGCGAAAGCCCCTGCGCGTGCAGCGTTTCATCGCGCCGCTGACCGCCCGTCCCTTCACGCCACGCGAGCTCATGATACTCGAGGCGGTCCAGCCACCCCGGGGCGACATAAGCTATGTGGCCGGCTTCGAAGATTCCGGCCTTGAGGATTACAGCGCCCGATCCGGGAGGAGGCGCGCGTCTCGTCTGCACTGGTCCGCCCAACTCCGGATTCCCGAGGCAGGAGAGTACCGAATCGGTGCGGACAACGTGTCCACCGCGTGGTTCTTGTTCATCGATGGCCAGCCTCTGGCCAACTGGAAAGGCGTCGAGCGGATGGGCGGCGACCTTTTCCTGGCACCCGCCAGGGCGTTCTCGCCCGGATTCTATCGCGTTGACTTCTACACCGTCCTGGCACACGGCGACGCGCCACCGATACTCCTGCTCCAGCGCGAAGGCGGGAGACCGGGAGCGCTGCCGCTCCATCTTATGCACTCGGCCGATACACCCGAGAGCATACGCATGGAATACAAGGATGGCGCTCTTGGTCTGGGCGTCAGGGTTGTGGACGTGCAGCACGTGCTTCTGCCCCAAGTCGACGGAGAGTTCGTTGTTTTTACTGTCAGTGCTGACGGCGGTGGAACGGAGACACCCCGCATCACCGTGGACGGGAACGAGCTTCCGAATGCCGCGGAGCGTACCGTGGTCATTCGGGGCAATCGCCTGCCCGAGCTCAAAGTCGTCACCGGCGACAAAGGACCGAACCGGGAACAGATGATCGTCGCGCTGCAGAATTCCTACGCTTCTCTTCGCATTGCCAAAGCGGGGATCGATGTCGTTGACGCTCCTCTCGTCATCGGGGCCGACCGAGTCGTGTCCATCGGCGTTCGCTGTGTGTTGGATCCCTGGCTCCGAACCGGCATGGGCGAGGCTCCCGCTCTGCGCGTCTCACAGCTCGCGGCCGATGGGCGGGATCTCGAACAGGAGGCATTTCCCCTGAGCGATCGGGACGACACACAGGACGTGACGGTCACTGTCTGCCCGGACACGGCCAGCATCCGACTCGTATGTTCTGCGGCGGAGCAGGCGCTGACTCCGGATCGAGTCGTGCGCGTCGTCAAGCCGGGCGACACGGTCGACGGAATCCGTGCAGCCGGGAACCAGTTGCTCGCAGACGGGCATGGCGTTGTCCTTGCCTGCAACCCCATTGCGAAACTCACACCGGTCGAACTCGCTTCTCCCGCAGACCGCCGCTTGGTTATTCTGGACGATTTTTGGGCCGTGCAGGCAGGTATCGACGCTACGCTCCTGCCCGAGGAGGCCCTGGCCGGGGAACTCGGTCACACGGTCACCCGCCGCAACGTGCCCACGGACGGAAATGCGTCAGCTTTCCCCGGTTTGCGAAAGTTCTCATTGATGGATCAGGCCTTTGCACGACCCGGCGACATTGCCTGCTTCGCCGTTGGGGCCTTGGACCTCAGACAAGGGACGCGGCCTCTCGAGTTGTGCGTTCACTTGCTGTTCCTGGCGCAGGCGGCCGCGTCGCGCGGCGTACAGCCCGTATTCATGACGCTCCCGAACATGCCCGGAGTGCCACCCGCCGCAAGCCGGGAAGCCGCACTGTATACGAAGGAACTCGGGCTCAAACTCGGACTGCCCGTCGTGGACGCCTACTCGAGAAGTCTTGCGGCCCATGGCGGACCGACGGGGTTCGCTCGATTCCTGCGTGACAGGACTGGCACAGTCGGGCTCTCAACGCCCAACAACGATGGCCGTCGTTGGCTCTGCGAGCAGGTCGTCCGGACCCTCGAACAGTACGAGCGGGAGGCGATGCATGAGTAGCACGCACGCCTCCGTCGACCCCTCCGCTCCTCGCGGCTTCCCGTCCGCTGCCGTGACGGTCGTCTCCTCGCAGAAGGTCACTCTTCTGGCGCTCGTGGCACTGCTGGTCGTTGCCGCGGTCATCGACGCTCCCAAAGAGTTTCTGGTGCTCAACGCCCTCATGACGGCGTTCTACCTTGCCTCTACGGTATATAGAGTCTACCTCATCGACCTGTCGCTGCGCCGGCATCACGAAATCGTGATCGCCCCGGATGCACTTCTTACGCCGCCGGACGGGGAGTGGCCCAAGTATATGGTCATGGTGCCGCTCTACAAGGAAGCCGACATCCTGCCCAATCTCGTAGCTGGGCTCAAGCGCCTCGACTATCCCGAAGACCGGCTCGAGATCCGGTTGTTGGTCGAGGCAGACGACGAGGAGACGATGTCGGCGGCCGAGGCTATGGATCTGGAGCCACCGTTCGTGGTGTTCCCGATCCCGGTGTCCCAGCCACGGACCAAGCCGAAAGCCTGCAACGTGGCGCTGCAGAATTGCGACGCCAAATACACCGTCATCTACGACGCGGAGGACCGGCCGGACCCCGACCAGCTCAAGAAAGCCGTGATTGCTTTTTCCACTGCTCCTGCCGACGTCGTCTGTATTCAGGCCAAACTCAACTTCTACAACCCGAATCAGAACATCCTCACGCGGTGGTTCACTGCGGAGTACGCAACGTGGTTTGATCTGTGCCTCCCCGCCTTGGACGCATTGCAGGCCCCGATTCCCCTCGGTGGGACGTCGAACCACTTCCGGATGGATCTCTTGCGCCAACTTGGGGGCTGGGACGAGTACAACGTGACCGAGGACTGCGATCTCGGCCTCCGCCTCTTCGTCTCCGGGTGGAAGACCCGCATATTGGACTCCACCACCTGGGAACAGGCATGTCCCAGCATCCGGTACTGGATACCGCAGCGCTCGCGCTGGGTGAAGGGCTACATCCAGACATACCTCGTGCACATGCGGTCTCCGCTGGCGCTGACACGCAAGCTCGGCCTGATCAACAGTATCCATTTCCACCTGTTGATCGGTGGCACCCCGCTGTGCCAGCTCGTCAATCCGTTTTACTGGTTCCTGGCTGTGCTCTGGTTCACCCGCAATCCCCAGGGCCTGGACGTTTTCTTCCCCGGCCCGGTTTTCGTGATGGCCGCGATCTGTCTCTTTGCCGGGAACTTCACGTTCGCTTACACGTGCGGCATTGCCTGTGTCCGACGCGGATTCGGGCATTTGGCCATCTACGGTCTGGCTATGCCGCTCTACTGGGCCATGATGAGTGTCGCGGCCTGGAAGGGGTTCCTTCAGCTTTTCTTCAAGCCCCACCACTGGGAAAAGACCAAACACTTCGGCGTGGAAGCCGAAGAACTGCAGTCATAGCATTACCATGCCCCGATTCGCCGACAACCTCTGGTATGGGACAGCCCACGGACGGTCCGGTGCCTCGCACACCGGTCCGCGGAGCGATGTGGTGCAATGGGGCGTGCTGTTTCTCTTCCTCCTCGTGCTTCGACTGTTCCTCCCCTTCTGCGATACCGACACCATGAAGGTGCACGAGGCGATCGCGGAAGCGATCCGGCAGCAGCAGAACTGGGGCAGGCAGGCG
>JGI10211J34971_10001617_pt1 | contig 18503 bp, 11 predicted proteins | sample Etolagsediment_FD_34971 | JGI IMG/M metagenome (IMG submission 34971)
ATGAAGTACCGTATTGATTCCAGATATGTATGGTATGATAGAGGTGCTAGAATAGTCCTTATGTACTTCATACAAGGACTTCCATTCACCTTTGATGATGCACCTGATGATGGACTATTTGATTTAGAACTTATTGAACTTGCAGATAATCAAAAGAGATGGGAACCTGAAGATGTATATGATGCATCATTCTATTTGATTGATGAAGAAATGCATCCTTTATTATTTGAGGTAGAACTGGAAAATCCAGAATGTATGCCTGAAGATTAATGCCCTTGTAGCTCAGCTGGTAGAGCACCGTTTTTGTAAAGCGGTTGTCGCAAGTTCAAGTCTTGTCGGGGGATTCAGACATTTACTTTTTTATTATGTCTCTATTATCACAAAAAGATCGCCAAAATGTTATCAGGGCACTTGACTTTTTACTCTTTAGCAAGAGTGAAGATATGAGTGAAATGGAAAGAGCAGAACTGAATACTCTTCTGAATTGGATTAAATTGGAGTATAATAAGAATGAAAATTAATCTTTGGAGATCAGAACACCAAGGACAGTGGAGATGGACTCTCTGTGATGAACAAACTGATCCTTTTATGATGGAATCGGGGCAACAACCAGATCTTCGTGTTGCGATGAATGATATTGCAACCACAGTGGAATATATGTTAGAATCAAAACACAAGTAAATCATAGATAGTGATAGAATATCTTATAATTTTCATAAGATGGACTTTCATTCTAATATATTTTTAATATTATCTTTTTGTTTATTAGTTGCATTTATAATAGAGTCTCAAATGCAAGAGTGAATAAATAATAATACCTGTGGTCGGCAAACTTACAGGAAGGGGGTGAAATTCCCTCTATTTTTATATAAATATTAATGCCGACTACAGTTAAGATTAATGAATTACCTAAAGGTTTACTGTAACCTCATAAGAAAAGCAGAGAAAAGAGGTTACACTAAAAAGAAAGCAAAAGAACAAGGATTATATGTAGAAGGACATCATACATTTCCTGTTAGTATTTTTGGAAAGAATAAAAGAATTGTATATTTAACAGCAAGAGAACACTATATTACTCATTCACTTTTAGAAAAAGTATGTATTAAAAGATATGGATTAAATCACTGGAAGACTAAAAAAATGACAAACGCTCATATTATTATGGGTGGTAGAGGAAAATATAAAAATTCTTATATTTATGAAAATGCTAGAAAAAGATATAGTCAAAATAGGTGTGGAATTCCTATGAAACAATCTAGTAAAATTAAATTAAGAAATCAAAGATTGGGAAAAAGACATCCGCCAGAATTAGTAGAACAAATAACTAATAAAATTAGAGGACAAAAAAGGTCTAAAGAACAAAAAGATAGAATGTCTAAAGCACAAAAAGGAATTTCTAAAAAAACATTAAAAATTAAAAATGAAGAATTTAGAAATAAATTTATTGAAGCAGTAAATACTTCATTAACTAAAAGAGAAATTATTATTAAATTAGGAATGAATCCAAAGAGTGGAAGTTCTTATGGATTGATTGATAAATGGGTAAAAGTTTTAAATCTTGATGTAAGTCATTTGATTGGTTCTTTTATACACAAGGGAAGAAAACACAATGAAGATACAAAAAGAAAGTGGAGTATTGCCAGAAGGGGTATAAAAAAATCAGTAGATCATAAAACAAAAATAAAATTATCAAATTGTAAATTCATTTATACTTTTATTTCACCAAAAGATGTTGTTACAGAAACTATTTTATATTCTGATTTTTGTCTTAAAAATAATTTAAATCCTTGTAAAGTTAGAGAAGTTGCAAGAGGAGTTAGACCTCACCATAAAGGTTGGAAAATTACAAGAAGATCAATATCTAATGATGATAAATAAGTAATAAAGAGATTATAATTGCAATAAAATGCCTTTAAGTAGATTAGAAAATTTTTTGAGATCAGTTAGAGGAAATCTTATCCACGTAGATGGAAATGCATTAGATTCTACAGATTCAATTGAAAATGATGGTACAAGTGCTGCAAGACCTTTCAAGACACTCCAACGTGCTCTTATAGAAGCTGCTAGATTTTCATATCTTCCTGGTCCAGATAATGATAAGTTTGCAAATACAACAATTATGTTGTATCCTGGAGAACACTTAATTGATAATCGTCCAGGATGGATTCCTTTAACAGGAACAAGTTTCCTTAAAAGAGATGGTACAACATCTACTGACTTTTATGAGTTTGACTTACAAACAAACTTTGATATTACTGCAGATAATAATATACTTTATAAGTTTAACTCGGTTGATGGTGGAGTAATTCTTCCAAGAGGTACTTCTATTGTTGGATATGATTTAAGAAAAACAAAAATCCGTCCAAAGTATGTACCAAATCCAGAAAATGATAATATTGCAAGAGCAGCAATATTTAGATTGACTGGTGCTTGTTATGTATGGCAGATGTCTATTTTTGATGCGGACCCAAATGGACAGTGCTTTAAAGATTACACAAATAATAAGTTTGTTCCTAATTTTTCACATCATAAACTTACAGCATTTGAGTATGCTGATGGTGTAAATCCAATTCAAATTAATGATGTATTTAATACTTATTCTACTGATAGAACTGATTTAGATATTTACTATGAAAAAATTGGTCTTGCTTATGGTAATTCTAGTGGAAGAACAATTACTCCAGATTATCCAAATACAATAGATATTCAACCAAAGATTGATGAATATCGTATTGTAGGTTCTCGTGGTGCAGAAGTTGGTATTTCAAGTATTCGTGCAGGAGATGGTGCTGGTGGTGGTGAAAGAACAGAAATTACAGTTACATTAGCAGATTCTCTTTCGGGATTAGATGTTGATACTCCTATTCGCATTACTGATGTTGGTGTTGGTAGTTTTAATGGTCAATATGTTGTAAGTGGTGTTGTAAGTGATACTGAAATTACATATTCAACTTCAAATCCTCCTTTAACTGGTATTAATTATATTACAGGACAAGGAACATTAAATATTGTAGTTGATACTGTAACATCTGCTTCTCCATATATTTTTAATTGTTCACTTCGTTCTGTATATGGACTTTGTGGATTGCACGCAGATGGTAGTTATGTAAATGGATTTAAGAGTATTGTTGTCGCTCAATTTACCGGCATTTCACTACAAAAAGATAATAATGCTTTTGTAAAATATGATGAAACTACTGGGAAATATATTGATACAACAAATGTTTCAAATATTTACTCAGATTCATTAGCAAGATATAAACCTTCATATGAGTCTTATCATATTAAAGCGAGTAATAACGCATTTATTCAGGCAGTATCTATTTTTGCAATTGGTTATGCTTATCATTTCTTTGGGGATAGTGGTGGAGATATGTCCATTACAAACTCAAACTCTAACTTTGGTGCAAGAGCATTAGTATCAAAAGGATTTAGAGATGATAAGTTTATTCGTGATGATCAAGGATATGTCAGTCATATTATTCCACCAAAAGAAATTACAAACTCTGATGTAACAGTTGAGTTTTATGCAATTGATGGATCTCAAACTGTAAGTATTGGAAATAGTTCAAGATTATATCTTTATAATGAAGATAATGAAAATAATCCACCAATTATTATCTTTGATGGGTATAGAATTGGTGCAAAACAAAACGACCAATTAAATCTAAATCTTACAAGTGCAGGAATTTCTACAAATTATTCCGCAACAATTGTAATGGGTGGAAATGATGAAATTACTTATCAAAAATCATATAATGTTGCAAAACAATCAAATGGAACAACAAACGTAATTTCAAGTAATACAATTACACTTACTGAACCTCACGATTTAATTAATGGTGAAACGATAAGAATTATAAGTGAAACTGGTGAAATACCAGGTGGATTAAATTTAGATACAATTTATTATGCAATTACAAATACGACTGCAGGAATTGGTAGTACAGAAATTCGTCTTGCATCTTCATTAAATGATGCAGAAAATGGAAGTCTAACATCTTCCGCAGTAGACATTTATAATACAACTTCAGCAAATCTTAAAGTTGCAAGTCGCGTTTCTGACAAAAAATCTGGTGATATTGGACATCCAATTCAATTTGATATTGCAAATAATCAGTGGTATATTACAGTAGAAGAAAGTAATGAAATTTATAATGCACTTTCCGTATCAGGAATTAGTGTAAGTCCAAGATCATATCTTATTAGAACACCAGACAGTCGTAATTTAGAAGACACTGTATATAAGTTTAGATATGTAATTCCAAGAGATACTGCAATTAAAGGAAGACCACCTTTAGATGGATTTATTCTTCAAGAATCTACAACGATTCCTGGAAGTAACAGTGAGATTCAATATCAATATAGTCCAGATAATACAACAAAAACTTTAGTTACGTCAGAACAACTTCGTCATACTCGCTTTATTTCTGATGCTTCTTGGTCTGGAATAACTTCAACTGCAACAATTCAAACAGAGATTCCTCATCATTTATCTGTTGGATCTGAAGTAGAAATTCTTAATGTAATAAGTACAAATAACTTAACTGGATTATCGACAGCAGGATTTAATGGAAATTATACTGTCATAATAACGCCAAGCAGAAGAGAATTTTCTTTTAATCTTAATGTAAATCCAGGAGATTTTCTTGACAACACTTCCGTAAGAACAACGGATTTACCATATTTCAACCGAAAAAAACTTCCAGGAACTTATGTTGCATACCGAAATGAACAAGTTCAGGAATATATCCAAGATAAACAAGATGGTATTTATCATATTGCAGTTGTAAATGCTTCAAATAGTCCAATAGTTGCACCATTTGAAGATTTAAGATTTTCTCAACCAATACAAGACTTATATCCACAAACCGACCGAGATAATATTGTATCGGACCCACAACCAACAAATAGTTTTGCTCTTTCAGATCCAATTGGTCAAGTTGTGATTAATGACCTTCAGAAAAGTATTACGAGAGAAACCTTAGAAGAATTTTTATGGGATACAAAGGTTGGTTTTGGATTGACGGATATTGTAAGTAATATAACTGGAACAGCGCATACTTTTTATACAAATATTGATCACGGATTAAATCCTATTACAGAAGTTACAATCACCTCACCTGGAAGTGCTTATGGTACAACAGGAGCAATCGAAACTTTATATAATGCACAATTAACTGGAGGTTCTGGTGAAGGAGCTTCTGCTGTTGTTAAAATTAATTCATCTGGAGAAATTACTGATGTTGAATTGATGAATCCAGGTAGTGCATATCAAGTTGGAGATGTATTAACTGCTGTTGGTATTGCAACAACTACTGGACACGTTCCAGGAACTTTAACTGTTACTTCAATTTATGATCATATTAGAGAAGTAATACGACTAACTGGAATTTCTAAAGAGAATTATCAGAACTATAATAATCTCTATAGAATTTCTGGCATTTCAAGTAGTAGGGTTATTCAAGTTTCTTCTGCAGGAACTGTTTCTTCTGCTTCAACGACTGGAGTTGGAATTACAGCACTTACATCTACAAATGCATATTTAACAGGAGATTCATTAACAGTATCTTCTTTTACATATAATAATGTTTCTGGAATTGCAACAGCAACTTTCAGTACAAATCATTCATTAAAAGTATCAGATAAGGTTAAAATTTCTGGTGCTGATAATTCTTTATATAATGGGGATTTTCTAATCTCAAAGGTTAATTCACTTTCTTCAGCAAATATTAATATTGGAATTTCGACAATTTCTCCTGTTACTACAGGAACTATAATAGTACATCCATATGGATATGCATCAAAAGGTGGAAATAATACTGGAAGAACCGAAGGTCGTATTATTTCACAATATGCTGGCATTACAACAACAATTTCTGCAGGAATTACCACAACTGGTACATCAATATCAATTTTAAATATTGATTCTACTGGATTGAAGATTGGTGATTATATTCAGTTTGATGATGAGATTATGAGAATTCGTGAAACTGTTGATGGAAATCCAGTTACAGTTTTTAGAGGATTATTAGGTACTCGTAATCAATTACACGAATCTGGATCTATTTTAGAAAAAATACACCCATATCCGATTGAATTCCGTAGACATTCAATTCTTCGTGCTTCAGGTCATACATTTGAGTACGTTGGATTTGGTCCTGGTAACTATTCAAATGCATTCCCAGATCGTCAAGACAGACAAATTACAGAACAGGAAGAACTTCTTTCTCAATCATTTAAGATTGATGGTGGAATTAATGTTTACACTGGAATGAATAATGATGGAGATTTCTATATTGGAAATAAAAGAGTAAGTTCCGCAACAGGTCAGGAAGATGTATTTGATGCACCAATTCCATCTGTTCGTGGTGAAGAAGTTCTTTTAGAAACTGGTTCTGCGATTAATGTTACGAATACTGATAATTTAAATGTAACTCGTTCACTTAAAGTTGAAGGTGGTCGTGGTGGAAATAATGTTTCTGAATTTAACGGACCTGTAGTTTTTAATGATAAGATTACATCCAACTCTAATAGAGGTATTGAAGGAAATTCAATATATCTTCAAGGTAATGCAATAATTTCTAGAAAATATACAGTAGGAATTGTAACTCCAACTTTAGCAGGAACTCCTGGTGATGTTGAATATTATTCACAACCAGATGATGGTGGATATGTCGGATGGGTTTATACTAGCAATAATGCTTGGAGAAACTTTGGTCCAGTACAAAATGAAGATGGAAATTATGTAGGTATTTGGACTGGTAAGTTTTATGGAGATGGTAGTGATTTAAGTAATTTAGATTCTATCTGGACCGAATCTGGTGCTGTAGGATTTGGAACTGCTTACTATATGGGCACTGTTGGTATTGGAACGAGTGTTGCTGCATCTGATGTTAAACTCAAAGTACAAGGAAAAGCATATATTGATGGATTATTAAATGTTACAGAAATTATTGAAAAGGCAACAATTGTGACTGATGATTGGCCTTTACTTGATGGTGGAGGGTCTCCAATTGATATCAATTTATATCTTGGTGATAATAATGTATATTATTATACAGCAAATGTTTCTGAAAATTGGGTTGTCAATTTCACTGGAGATTCTGGTGGAACCCAGTTAAATGATTTACTTGAAGTTGGTGATTCAATTACGGTTGCATTTCTTGCAACAAATGGTGCAACTGGATATTATAACAATTCTGTAAAAATTGATGGGACTGAAATTACACCAAGATATTATGGTGGATTTGCGCCAACTTTTGGAAATCCAAACAGTATAGATAGTTATACATATGTTATTATTAAAATCGCAGATTCTACATTTACAGTTCTTGCTTCTCAATCACAGTACGGATAATAAGAAATGCCAATAATTGGAGGATTTGGAAATGCATCAGAATATGCTTATAGATCGTTTATTGTAGATTTTCCAGACCCATTTGATTGGGTTGATTTATATAATGTTGAACCTGGAGTTGAATATAGAGCAGGATATGCAAAAATCACAGGGATTAAATCTCCACTTCCATTAAGAGTAAGTATTGGATCCTCTTTTTCTTTAATTTCTAATGTATTTGATAATCAACAGACTGTAACATTTGATAATAATGATAAAAACCAAGCATCATTTGATGAGTATTCTCTTGCTAATAATAGATTTCAACCTGGTCTTGGATTCAACAATATAAATGAATTTGTAATAAACAATCAGTCTATTAATTTAGCAATCAATATTCCAAAGTCTGTAAAAACTGATTTCAATAAAACTTATACTACTAATGTTTCTGTCGGTAAATCAGAACAAGATTGGATAGTTCAAACTAGACTTATAGATGAAACTCCAAATTCATTCTCGTTTACTTCAATTGCATCAACATCTACAAGTACTTTTTCTAGAAGTGGATCAATTGTAATTTCTGATTTTGAACCAGGATTTTCATTTAATGCTGAAATCATTTCTGGAATTGGAACACTTTCGGTTAATAATATATCTAGAGGAACTTCATACGAGGTATTGAACGGAGATGAAATTGAGTTATATTTAACATCTTCAAATTTATTTGAAACATCAGAGTCTATTGTCTTACAGGTTGGAACTTATAGTACTACTTGGACGGTTACAACGGAACAAGAAAATCTTGATATTACTTTTACTCCATCGGATTTTACGGATCAATCAAATCGTCAATTAAATACAAATTATGATAGTAATCAACTTACCATTTCTGATTTAAGTTTAAATTCAAATCTTCCAGTAACTTTGTCCAACTCAAATGCAACTTATGAAGTTGAAAGGGGGGGGTCAATTGTTAAAAATTTTGGAGATTCTTTAATTGAAGTTATAAATGATGATAAGATAAGACTTAGATTAAAATCTTCAAGTTCTTATAGTAGTAATGTATCCACTACTATGACAATTGGAAATACTTCTGCAGATTGGAACATAATAACTAGAAATGCTCCACCACCTCCACCTCCGCCACCACCGCCACCAGTTTGCCGAGTAGAGGGTGAGAGGAACTTAGCATATTTTATTGATAATTTAGGAGATCCTACTGGATCAATTTTAGGACTTCCTGCAGTTAATCGTGCCAGGAGTTGTGGATTTAGCGATCGTGAAATTGTAAATTTGGCAGTAAGACAAGGAAAAAGATTTGGAGAAAGAGCACAATCAAGTTTAAATTGTGCAAATGAATTTGCTTCGTCATGTAATCCACGCTAAATTAAAAATATAAATAATAATACAAAAGAGGGGATAGTGAACCTCTAAGGAGAGTAATGAGCACGAAAAGAAACTTCATCGTAAAAAACGGATTAGAAGTTGCAGATAATTTACTTTTTACAGAAAGTCAAAAGGTTGGTATTGGAACAACAACTCCCGATTATCTTTTATCAGTAAACGGAAATATATCTCTAAATGGTGGACTTTATGTCCCATCAGATTCACCAACAGTAAAAACTACAACTGGTATTGTATCTACTACATCATTAGAAATAATAACAGGAATTGATACAAGTAATCTAATAACTGGAGATTATTTAACTGGAACATATATTCAAAGTAATACCAGAATCACTGCAATTGGTAGTAGTTCGTTATCAATTGTTCCAAATCATACAAATTCTTCTGGAGTTGCAACAACAGCATTCTCATTTTTAAGGTATAAGGCATCTGGCGAATCCGGGCAGACTTTAATATCTCAAGGGAATAATCTTCCTCCAGTTTGGAGTACACCAGATTCAGTTAATGCCGCTACTGCTACCACTGCAATCAATGTTATTGGTGGTATTGCATCAGTAACTCAATTGAATGTTAGTGGAGTTAGTACATTTAACTCTGGTATATTTTCTGGTTCTACTTTAAGTGATTTAGTAAGAATCACGCAAACAGGTTCTGGTAATGCATTACGAGTAGAAGACAATGCAAACCCAGATTCTACATCATTCATCATTGATAATGATGGACAAGTAGGCATCAAGACCAATCAACCAAACTATGACCTTGATGTTAGAGGCACTGTATTATTTGGGGGTCCATTATATCTACAAGGAGGGGAACTAACTTCTAGAGTTGGTATTCTTTCTGGTACTGACAGAAGTATTATCAGTGGTATTGATACAACTGGAATTGAAATTTCTGATTTTGTTGATGATGCTGGTACAGATATCAATCCAGGAACTGTTGTTATTTCTGTTGGTATTAACTCTATTGGCATCTTACCAGATCATAACAGATTTGGTACACCAATAAGTTCAGTAATTAATATTACAAGGGAGTTTTATGCTGGTCTTGAAGGTGAAGTATTAGTTTCAAGAGGTTCTGCTTTACCACCAGACTGGTCTTCAGCATCAAACACTGCAATTCAAAATATTAGTACCACAACCACGTACTATCCAACATTCGTAGAAGACTCTGGATTCCAACCGATTGGAATTGCAAAAAGTGAGTTAGTCTTTATCTCAAATCCAGGAAATCTTGGTATTGGTTCAACAGTTCCAACAGAAAGACTTGATGTTGGTGGAAATGTTAATGTATCAGGTAGTATTAGTGTTGGAACCACAGCAACCGTTGGGTTTGTTACTGTATCAGACATTAATGTATCTGGTACAGCAACTGTAGGATTTTTAACCGCAACTAATGTATCAGTAGCAGAAACAATTACTTCAGGTACAGTTGATGCTTTGACATATTTTGGTGATGGTATCAATTTATCTGGGATTGTAACTCAAATTACAGCAGGTATTGGAGTAAGGATTTCTGCAACAGAAACTCCAGGAAAGGGAGTTGTAAACATAGATTCTTACTTTCCAATTGGAAAAACAATTTTTGTAACTCAAAATGGTAATGATGCTAATAGTGGACTTACCGAAAGTGATTCCAAGAGAACTATAAAAGCAGCCGCAGCGATTGCATTCCCAGGTGATACGATTAAAGTTTATCCCGGTGTTTATGTCGAAAATAATCCAATTCAACTTTCAACAAGAGTTTCTGTTGAAGGTACAGAGTTAAGAAACTGTGTTGTCACACCAAGATATTTGGATAGAGATTTATTTCACGTTAATAATAGTTGTCACGTTACTGACTTAAGTTTTGTAAGTGCTAATGATATGACTGATGGTGCAGCAATTATCGCACTTCAACCACTTGCAGGTGTCTCAACTGATAGATTCTTTGATGCTGCAAGAATGATTCGTTATAATCTAGATTTCATTGCATCAGAAACTGTTGGATACCTAACGAGTACCGATTATAAGAATCCTGCATTTGTAGTTGTTGATGGTTCTGGTAGTCCTATCGCTTCAGTAAATTGTAGTGATGACATCAAAGATGTGATGAAATCCGTTATCCACGACATTACAAGAGGTGGAAATCTGAAGTGTGTGGGTGCAGGTAAATCTTATTATGATGATAGTGGTGCTCTTTTACATATTACTGGAACCGATACAAACGGATATAGCGTAAAGGAAGCAACCATTGATGCTCTCAACTATGCTGCAGGCATCGCTCGCTCCTGTATCAATAATGTTTCCTGGACTGGAAATTATCAAACGCAGTATAGTCAGGTCAAAGATCTTGCAATGCAAGCAGATGCGGCAACTGGTTCCAATGAAGATATTGGTTCCTGTGCGAATGTTGTTTCTGCAATCTATTCTTGTGTTGGAGTTGTTACTACAATATTAGATCAAGGACTTTCTGTTCTTGGTGTAGGAATTAATACAACATTTCCAGGAAATTCAGGACTTGGAACCGATTCTGTGATTGGTGTTACAAGTGCTGTTTATGATAACACTTCTGGTGAAACTACAATTATTGCACCAAGTCTTTCCGTAAAAGAAGGTGATATTGTTGAAGTCAGAGATTTACTTTTTGATTGCACTTCAGGAGGTTCAATAGGAACTCAAAAATATCCTTCTGGTAAATATGGATACTTATTTGATGTAATAGGAGTTTCCACTACAACGGAAGCATTTACAATTAATACTGGGATTTCTACAATTCCACATAATTATGTTGGTGGTGGATTTGTAGTCAATCGTGCAATTGGTGTTACCACTGCTTCTTATGATAATACAACTGGAGTTACAACCATCACTGCTCCAGGTGCTGTTGTGAAGGTAGGTCAGTTTGTAAGACTTCACGACCTTGAGTTTTCTTGTACTAGTGGAGCAGGAACTACTACATTATACCCAACAGGAAATCTTGGTTACGATTTTAAAGTCACTGAAGTAATTGGAACTGGAACTACTTTTACTGTAAATGTTGGACCATCAACAATTTCACATACTTATGAAGGTGGTGGTGTTGTATTTTCACCATATTCTCCAGGTGTTGGACCAATCACTCAAGGTCCTTATATTAGAAACTGTACCAACTTTGTTCCTGGAAGTATTGGAATGAAGGTTGATGGATTTGAAGCAGAACCTGGAGACCAGGATGATATTGGTGTAACTGGTACAATGAGTGTTGACTCTTATACACAATATAATCAAGGTGGTATTGGAGTTTCAATTACTAATGGTGCATATTCTCAATTAGTTTCTATCTTTACCATTTGCGATGATATTGCAATCTTTACAGGTTCTGGCGGACAATGTGACATTACAAATTCTAATAGTTCTTTTGGTCGATTAGGTCTTGTTGCTGATGGTGTTGGTGATTACGATACTAAATCAATTTACCGTTATACTGGAGTTGCAAATACTGAAGCAGCAGCAGAACAATCTATCATTGAAGTTTCTGGTATTGGAAACTTAAGACCTTATGATGGACAGACTCTACATTTTGGAGAACTTTATTATAATGTAGAAAGTATTACTATTGATGATGGTGGTTTTGGGTATATTTCTCCACCCAATGTAGTGATTGACGCTCCAACTGGATCTAATGGAATTCGCGCTGAAGCAGTTGCAAGTATCAATACTTTTGGACAAGTATCATCTATCGATATTATAAGTACTGGTAGTCAGTATAGATTAGGAGATAATCCTCAAATCACAATTTCAGGTCCAACTGGAGCAGGAGTGACAGCAACTGCATCGTTGAACTTATATCCAATTTATTATACGGTTGAATCTGCGACTTTGCCAAATGCAGGAATCTCAACAGTCACTCTCAATACAAATCTAAATAATACAGTAAGTACTGGAACTACAGTTTATTTCAATCGATTGAGTCTACAAATTACATCATCACATTCTTTTGAGTGGGTTGGATCTGGAAATAATATTAATACTGCAAAACCTGCTCTTGGTGGCGTTACAATTCAAGAAAATGAAGTTGTGAAACTAAATGGTGGTGAAATTGTTTATACAAGTACAGATCAAGCAGGAAACTTTAAGATTGGTGATGACTTAACAATCAATCAATTGACTGGTACTATTTCTGGTAGAGCATTCAGTCAAAGTATATTAAATACAGTAACTCCACTTATCATCGCATTAGGTAATTAAAAATGGCAGCAGTAGCACTTAATAGTTTTAAGACAATAAGAAACCCAATCACAACAGGTACTGTTGGTATTTACACTTGTCCTGTGGGGGTTTCTGCCATTGTACTTTTAGCACAAGTTACTAATTTGACTTCTAGTACTACATCACAAGTGACTGCATTACACTCTCGTCCAGGAGAAACTCCTACAGATTATAAGTTTTCAAATGGTGCTTATGTTCCACCCAATGATAGTGTAAGTTTAGTGCCAGATGGAAGATTAGCACTTGAAACAAACGATATTATAAAAGTTCAAGCAAGTGGCAATAATGAGTTAAATATTGTATTAAGCATTCTTGAAACTGCAAAGCAATAAGTAAATGGCAAAAATAATCTCTGGAAGAGTTAAAAAAACTCCACAATCAGGCATCACAAGTGATCGTTATGAGTTTCTTGGATTAGATCAAGCAGAACCCGACTTAGGTGATCCTTTAGTTGGTCCTTCTTCTGTTTCTGAGAATCCTGCTCCTCCTGGTAGTCAGTATCTTCTAGTTAATATTGGAGGACAAATAGGTAAAAGATATTGGTTGCCATCAACTTCACTTACTGTCGGTGGACTATCTCCCGGATCATTTACTGTTTTTAATAATGATGTCCAGGTAGGTCTTGCAAATAGTTTTAATGTATTCAACTTTGTTGGTGCTGGTGTTACTGTTGACTTTGTTGGTAGCAATCCAGAAGATCAAACTGGTATTGCAACTGTAAGAATCCAAGTTACTGACTTAGTTGCACCTGGAAATGCTTATGAGATTCCATATAATGACCCTGGAACTGGATTCTTAAGAGGGGCAACTGATGTAGTCTTTAGAAATAATAATATTGGTATTGGTTCTACTCTTCCAACAGAAAAACTTGATGTATTTGGTAATGTAAATGTATCGGGTCAAATTGGAGTCAACACTGCAGTTGTTGGATTTATTACTGCAGACAACTCTTATTTTGATTCTAGTACAGTAGATGATATCTATATCAATAATTTAAATGTTGGGACATCCTCAACTGTAGTCAAAACACTCAATAGTAATGTTGGTATTGGTTCTACTTTACCAGAATATAAATTAGATGTCTTTGGATCATCAAGGTTCTATGGACCAATCTATGATTATACTGGTAATTCTGGAAACTCTGGAGAAGCACTTCTTTCCAATGGAACTAATCCACCAACTTGGGGTGTTGTTGGAGAAGATTCTGCTGTTGGATTAGCGCTATCAGTCGTAACCAGAGAATCTTCAAATAATCAACTTTATTACATTGGATTCTCATCAACAACTAATGATTTTTCAAGTCTTTATGTTGATTCTGATGGTCTCTATTACAATCCATCTTCTGTAAGTCTTGGTATTGGTACGCAACCAGAGTATTCTTTGGATGTCAATGGAATAATTCGCGCAGACCAGATTATCGCTCAAAGTATTGCGGAAGCACCTGGAATCGTAACAACAACTTCTACCAATGAAGTTGTAATTGATACATTCAATACTTCTCAATATCGTAGCGCAAGATATAATCTACAAGTTACAACAAATAATCAATTGAGATTAGGAACACCATCAGTCTCTGGTATAAGTTCTGGTTTAAACTATTCGCCAGGAACTTATGAGAATGTTGTTCTCATTTCTTCTGGTATTGGAACTGAAGCAGAAGCAACCATTACAGTAACTGCTCCTGTATATCCAATTACTCAATCATTTGGTGGAATCTTCACTACTTCTGGTAACATTGCTGGAATCCCAACTGGATTTAGTGTAATCCTTGATACTACATTAACTCCAAGTGACTACGAGCAATCAAAAATTACTTCAATAGGAATCACAACTTCTGGTGCAGGATTTACGACAACTCCAAGTATTACCATTGATTCTCCTATTATTGTAGGAAATCCAGTTGCAGGTGTTGGCGTTGGAAGCACTGCAGTTGTGACTAATGTTTCAATGAAAGTTACAAATGTGACTTTAAATACTACTGGCATTGTCACTGATATAGCACCTACTGTCACTTATAGTACTCCAGTTGGAACGGGAGAAACTGCAACTGGTTATGTTGGTTTTGGTATTTCCACATTTACTGTAACTGGTTTTGGTTCTGCATATACTTCATCACCAACAGTTACTTATAATCAAACACCAACTTTAACTCCAGTTACTAGAGTTGGTCTTGGTATTAGTGACGCTGGTATTCAAATCACACCTGGTACTGGATACAATACTGGAACTACAACCATTACAATCAATCCAGTAGGTGGTATTGGAACTGATGCAACAATGATTCTTGGTTCTGTGAATGGTTCTGGTGGAATTACTGATATTGATATTACAAATGTTGGTTCTGGATATACCGTCCCACCAACAGTAACAATCACCAATGATTCTTCTGGTGTAGGAGCAGCAATCACAATCACTCAAATGATTGTTACTAATATTGATGTTGATGATCCAGGAGCAGGATTTGGTACATCAAAACCACTCATTGGTTTTACTGGAGGTGGTGGTTCTGGTGCTGCTGCAACAGTCACTAATGTTATTTTAACTAGCATTGAAGTTAATAATTCTGGTTATGGTTACACAAGTGTAGATATGCCAGTCACAGCAACAGTCACAACTCCAGGAGTTGGTTCTACAGTTGGACTTGGTATCTATGAAGTTACTGCAACAACTGGTCTTGGTTATACGACTAATCCATCATTTATCATTGATGCACCAACAATCAGTCCTCTTGTGGGAGCAGCATTAACTAGTGTGATTGGGTATGATTCCAGTTTCATCTTATTATCTGGTCCTGGTTATGGTGGGACTAGTGTTTATTATATTGACCCAATAGATTCTAATACATTTAGACTCACTAAAGATTCTGCTGGCACTGATTTTATTGTTCTTGGATATGATATTTCTTCCAACCCAGATGCTTACATTGGAGGAAATGTAACTGCAGTGTCTATCACTAACAGTGGTTCTGGGTATCAGGTTGGAGAAACTCTTACGATTGATAATACTGATTTACAATCAATCTATGAAACAACGGTTGGAACTGGATTCAGTTTTACAGTTGCTGGTCCACTGATTGAAAGTTTCCAAATTAGTGATGTAATGCTTCTACAATCTGTTGGTTCTGCTTCAACTGATGCTTCTGTAATTGAATATGCTGGTATTGCAAACCTTGAGAACCTTGGTGACTATAGTGCAGATATTAGTGGAAGTAATGCAAGACTTAAGTTCACTCCAATATATTCTCATAATACAGTTAAGTTAACCAGAAAAGGAACTGAACTCTAAATAGTTAAAATAGTTTAAAGCAAATGGCAGTATCTGCTATTAATATTACAATAGAGCAAGGAGCAGATTTTTCTGCAACTTATAATATTAAAAACCCAGATGAAAGTTCTGCTACTTTATCTGGTTATAATGTAATAGGAACTCTTAAAAAGCATCCTGGTGCTACAACTGGAGTTTCTTTTGTTATTTCATTGACTATAAGTACTGCTATTTTGGAAGTTAGTTTATCAAGGACAGTTACTGCAGCATTATCTCCTGGAAGATATTACTATGATTTATTTTTAGTTGCTCCTGGTGGAACAAGAACAAAAGTCATTGAAGGTAATGCATTGGTGAATGGTTCAGCAACTTTACCAACTTAATTCAATGAAAGCATATCTTACTGGAGATGGAAATTATATTGTAAAATTGGGAACACAATCATCTTATAAAGCAGTACAATCGGAGGCAATTGTGACGCAGAACTTTACTGACTTAAGTGATGTAAATATAGAAGGATTATCGTCATCAAATGATAACTATCCTGTTGTATACAATGCATCTTTAGGTAAGTTTGTAATTGTCGATCCAGATGTAATTCTTTCTACAGCTTCAACAACAGGACTTCCAAGTGATTTCATTGATACATTAGATGTTGAACTTGATGATAGAATCGACCTTGATGCTGGAACTTTTTGATGTTAACTAAAAACTCCTAAATGCACCTAGGAAACTGGGTGTATTTTTTTATGACTGATGAGGAATTGAAATTAGTTCTAGCAAAATATAAACAAAAGTCATTTGAGTTGTTTAATAAGAATATAGTACTAGAAACTCAAGTAGAAACACTCACTTCGACTGTAAACTCATTAAGTGCAGAAGTAGAAAAACTAAAAAAACCAAAAAGAGGTTTAAAGACAGAAGGAGATTTTGAGTAAATATAAATAATAAAAACTCTTATATAAGAGTTTCTACGGTTTCTACCACCAATGTATGAGGTTGAATGACAAGTCCTATTATAAAGATTAAAAGGTCTTCTGTTGAAGGAAAGAGACCTGAAATATCACAATTAGAGTTTGGAGAATTAGCCGTCAACTTTAATGATGGCAGATTATTCACAAGAAAAGAGAATGTAGGTATTGGTTCTACAGTCACTCTTCTTAATGTATGGACAGAAAATATTGGTGGTGGTACATATTATAATGAAGGTAATGTCGGTATTAATACTACTCTTCCTCCATCTCCACTAAGTGTAGGTGGAGTTTATGGTTTAGATACTACAATCACAACCGTAGCAACAACATCATCAACAACAATTGAATCATTTTCTATATCAGTCTATCGTTCCTCAAGAGTTCACGTGCAGATTACTCAAGGAACAGATTATCAAGCAGCAGACTTATTAGTGATTCATAATAACTCAACAGCATCAGTTGTTGAATATGGTTCAATTGCAACTAATGATTATCTTGGAACTTTTTCTGCCACAATCAGTGGTGGAAATTGTTTGTTGCAAGTTAATATGGAATCTTCGTCATCAGCAACGGTAAAAGTATTGTCTCAAAAAATCACAATCTAAATACTATTATAAGGAGAGTAGTAAAAAATGGCGAAGAATCGCATTTTATTTTCTAATGATTTCGTTCTTAAGAATGAAAAAGTAGGAATCAATACGACAGACCCACAGGCATTACTGGATGTTAATGGAGGACTTAGAGTTGCTGGTGTTTCTACATTCTTGAATGATGTTGAAGTTGGAACTGGAATTACATTTTATGCTTCAACTGGAATCGTAAGTGCTACAGCATTCTATGGAAGTGGATTAAACCTAACTGATTTGATTCTTGGAATACAAATACAGGAAGAAGGTAGTGATGTTGGAGTTGGATTTACTTATACGACTCTAAACTTTATTGGAGATTATGTAACTGCAACTGGTGTTGGCACAGTCGCAAACATTACATTTACGACTCCTCCATATTCTAATGTAGCAGGAATAGCAACTTATGCGACCTCTGCTGGTATAGTAACTTATGCTTCTAATGCTGGTGTAGCAACTTATGCTTCTAATGCTGGTGTAGCAACTTATGCTTCTAATGCTGGTGTATCAACTTATGCGACCTCTGCTGGTATAGCAACTTATGCGACCTCTGCTGGTATAGTAACTTATGCTTCTAATGCTGGCATAGCAACTTATGCGACCTCTGCTGGTATAGCAACTTATGCTTCTAATGCTGGCATAGCAACTTATGCTTCTAATGCTG
>JGI10211J34971_10001620_pt1 | contig 18488 bp, 18 predicted proteins | sample Etolagsediment_FD_34971 | JGI IMG/M metagenome (IMG submission 34971)
AAAACTATCTTCTGCAAAACATATACTCGCTATCAATAAAGATACAATTAAGATTTTTTTCATCTAAAACTCCTTTTGTTTTATGTATTGTAATGATTGTTTGTTAGTAGATTGTTAGGGGGATAAAATTTAATATCTTTAAGATAAAATTACACTATGAAAATGAAAGAATATATAAACGCAATAGAAAAACTTAACCTTTGGTCTCATCACTATTATGTTTTAGATGATCCTCTCACAACCGATGAGGTGTATGACAAACTCTACCATGAGATTGTCGAGTATGAAGAGAATAATCCTAAAGATATTTTAGATAACTCACCTACGCAAAGGGTTGGAGATGTAGTATCTGATGGTTTTAAAAAAGAGAATCATCTCTCTCGTATGTGGTCTTTAGAAGACATATTTGACACCGCAGGTTTAGAAAAGTGGCTTACGAAAACTTATAAACTTGATACAAACATATCATTTTATTGTGAACCAAAATTTGATGGTGCAAGTTTAAATCTTGTGTATGAGAATGGCGTTTTAGTTAAAGGAATAACTCGTGGTGATGGAACTACAGGCGAGCTTATAACTCAAAATGTTAAAACTATTCGCTCAATTCCTCTTACTATAGAACATAAAAAAAGAGTTGAAATTCGTGGTGAAGTAGTGATCTTTAAAGATGAGTTTGAAAAAATCAACGAACTGCGTTTACAAAAGAATGAAGCAGTTTTTGCAAATCCAAGAAACGCAGCTGCTGGAAGTTTGAGGCAGCTAGATTCATCCATAACAGCAGCAAGAAATTTAGTCTTTTTACCTTACGGTGTTGGTGAAAATGAATTAGAGCATAAATTACTTAGCGAGAAGATGAGTTATATTTACACTCTTGGGTTTAGAAAACCACCTGAACGGGCTGTATGTAGAAATATAGACGAGATAGAATCTATTTATAAACAAATGGTTCATGATAGAGATGGCTACTCTATGATGCTTGATGGTATGGTTATAAAAGTAGATGAAATATCATCACAAATTGATATGGGATATACGGTGAAAGTACCGCGTTTTGCTGTTGCGTATAAATTTCCGGCAGTTGAAAAAATCACTACTATAAAAGAGATTGTTCTTCAAGTTGGAAGAACGGGTGCTGTAACTCCGGTGGCGATAGTTGAACCTACTGATATAGATGGAGTAATTGTTGAACGTGCAACTTTGCATAACTTTGATGAGATAGACAGAAAAGATATACGACTTAAAGATAAGGTAATTATTCTTAGAAGTGGCGATGTTATTCCAAAAATTATTAAAGTTTTGACACATGAACGAGACGGAAGTGAAATTGCAGTAATTCGGCCGAAAACTTGTCCTGTTTGTAAGAGTGAACTCTTGGATGAGGGCGTGCTTTTAAAGTGTCAAAACTTAGAGTGTGAGGCTAGAGTAGTAAACGCAATCATGTACTTCGCTTCTAAATCTTGTCTGAATATAGACGGCTTAGGAATCAAAATAGTAGAAGCCCTTTTTACTTCAGGACTTGTGAAAAGTGTAGTGGATTTATTTGATTTAACGCTTGATAAACTCTTAAAACTTGAAGGTTTTAAAGAGAAAAAATCTCAAAATTTACTGGATTCTTTACAAAACGCAAAAGGTAGTGAATATTGGCGTTTTATAAATTCTTTGGGGATTGAACATATTGGAGAAGTTGCATCTAAAACCCTTTCAGAACGCTTTGGATCTGGTTTTGTAAATGCGACAAAAGAAGAGATAGTAGCTTGTGATGGAATAGGCGAAGAGATGGCAGAATCTGTTTTAGAATTTATACGTGTAAACGCAGAAACCATCGCAAAACTGCAAGAAATTTTACAACCACTTGAACCTGTAAAAAAAGCCGAAGCCAAAGAGAACCCTTTTAAAGGAAAAACTGCGGTACTCACAGGAACCATGAGTGAGTCACGCGGTGCCATAAAAGAGCTACTTGAAAATCTTGGTGCAAAAGTATCGGGTAGCGTTTCTAAAAAGACAGACTTTTTGATTTACGGTGAAGACGCCGGAAGTAAGTATGATAAGGCTGAAAGTTTAGGCGTAAAGACCTTGAGCGAAGAAGAGATGAGGGAAATGATATGATATATTTTAATACGGATAAAACAATAGAAGTAGAAGATAGTGAAGAAGAGTATGACTATACGAACGAAGAACCTTTTGAAGAAGAGTCAGATTTCGAATACGAAGAGCGAGAAAACGACTACTGTGACTAGATTAGATAATTATTTAGTAGAGAATGAATTTGTTGATAGCAGAAATAAAGCGCAAGCTCTTATAAAAGAGGGGCTTGTATTTGTAAATGCTACAGCCATTCATAAAAGTTCACATAAAGTCAGCGTACTTGATGAGGTAAAGGTTGCAAAGCATAAGAGCTATGTATCGCGTGCAGCTCACAAACTTAATGAGTTTTTAAATGAGTTAGATTTGGACATAAACGCAAGAATAGCCCTTGATATTGGCTCTTCCACTGGCGGTTTTACTCAAGTTCTTTTAGAGCGAAACGTAAAAGAGGTTAGTGCAGTAGATGTAGGGCGTGACCAACTTCACCAAAGTCTTAAAAATGACAGTCGCGTTTACTCTTTTGAGTCTTGTGACATACGTGATTTTAAAAGTGACAAAGAGTTTGATTTAGTAGTAAGTGATGTTGCGTTTATTTCACTTTTACATATACTTGATGATGTGCATAGATTGGCAAAAAAAGATATTATATTACTTTTTAAACCTCAGTTTGAAGTAGGGCGTGAAGCTAAACGCGATAATAATGGTGTTGTGCTTGATAAAAAGGCTATATCAAACGCAATGATGAGGTTTGAAGATGCCTGTAAGCTAAAAGGATGGAGATTGGTTACGAAAGCAGCTTCAAAACTTACCGGTAAAGAGGGAAATTTAGAGTACTGTTACTATTTTAATAAGAGTATGTAGTATTTTTATTATGTAGTCTGTATATCGACTAGCTCAACTCTATCACAATCTTTTTTGAATAGTTTTTTAGTTGTTGCATCTTCTTCTGCTAAAACGAGTAAATCTGCGAAGTCATCTTTTGTAGCTTCAAAACTATATAAAGACTTTTCTGTCGCAATTTTTAGAGAAGTATCACTGTCGTTTGCATCTAAAACAATGTTTCTCAAACCTTTTGCAAATTCGCTTTTAATGGTTTTTGTGACTTTTTCGTTAGAGAGTAAATCTTGTATGGAAATCTCTTTGTTTAAGTCTGTGTTGCAGAGTATCTTGTATGTAACGATTATTGTACCAGTCATCATTTCTCCTATATAGTTNTCTGAAAATNTATTATACATTTATAAATATTATACAATCCTCATGAAAGGAAGTAGAATATTGTATAACTTTAAATAAGCATGAAGAATTAATATTACAAATTGTCATTTTTATATGAATATTGTAAGAATATTATTGCTATTTAGCTTGTATAAATCTCTTCAAGTCTGTTAAATAGAGGCAAAAAAAGTATCTCCACCTCATTAATTTCGATGTGGCTTTGGTTTGGGAAGAAAAAATGACTATTTCGGTTACGACGGGTGCGTATTATAATATAGAACATCTCTGAGATTAATGCGGCATGCTCCTGACTGATTAATAGCTTTGTAAAAAGTTGTGTCTCGGCACTTTTTAAAGCGGTGCTAACAGTACCGGTATTAATCTCTGCCACATAGTTAATTTGTAAGGTTTTGAGCGTTGTTTCAAGCCAATTATTTGTAGTAGCAGTAACCTTTTCGCCGTATTGTGCATTAGCTCTTTTTTTGAAAAAGGGTATATGATGTTTTAGCAAACAGGCTTTGAGTAAAATTTCTGCTGCAAGTGAAATATTGCGCCAGAAATCTACAGCTTCAAAAGGGTTCCGTTGGGAGGAGATATCTGAGATATTATAAGAGTTGTTTTTGTAGGTAATGACATTGTCACAAGTAGCTAAGTGTATGGCATAGTGGTGATTATCTGCGGCAATATCACTGATATCCACATTCATATTATTCTCCCTATTTTATGTTAAGTGATTAATTATAGTTAATTAAATGTATTTTTCAAATAAAAGAACATAATATACAAATCAGTAAAAATATAAATAACTAATGTTTTATTAAGCTTTAGATATACTTTCAGGATTATTCTATATATAGATTTTGATAAAGGAAAATTTGTTTGAGAGATATGAAAAATAGCACTGCAATAGCCATTGGTGGCTTTGATGGAATGCATTTAGGGCATCAACAACTATTTTCAGAATTAGGTGAAAATGGGACTATTGTTGTAATTGAGACAGGATATGCAAATCTTACTCCAAAGCAAGAGCGTGAAAACTTTTCTAATTATCCTATATTTTATATAGATTTAGACTCGATTCGCCATTTAGATGGTGAAGGTTTTATCTGTTTTTTAAAAAAGAAGTTTCCAAAACTTTTAAAGATAGTAGTTGGGTATGATTTTCATTTTGGTAAAGATAGAAAATACACTTTTAATGACTTAAAGACTCTTTTTGATGGTGAAGTTGTTGTGATTGAAGAGGTTACGCACAATGGTGATTCTATACATTCACATAAGATAAGAGCAAAACTTCAGATAGGGGACATAAAAGGTGCTAATAATTTTTTAGGTCACAACTATACAATAAGAGGTGAAAAAGTTCAAGGCCAAGGCATCGGAGCTAAAGAATTAGTAGCAACTATTAACATAGAATCGTCTGGTTTTTTGATTCCTAAAGAGGGTGTTTATGTGACTTTGACTCGTATAGACAAGGAAGAACATTACCACCCATCAGTTTCTTTTATTGGACATAGAGTATCTACAGATGGCTCTTTTGCGATAGAATCGCATATACTTGATGGCAAAGTTGTTTGTACGTCAAACGCAGCAATTAGTTTCGTTTCTTTTATAAGAAATAATAAGAAATTTGACTCTATAGAAGAGTTGAAAAAAGCGATAAACACGGACATAGCAGTTGCTTCAAAAGAACTCAAGCTATTGCAATTATAAAAGAGAAAATAATGAGCAGAGAATACCTAGAAGACAGAGAGCCAATACACTTTAAATTTGAGCAAAATAAAGATGATTTTATTGTTGATGAGATTGGAATTAAATTTAAAGGAAATGGTAACTATACTATACTCCATGTAAAAAAAATAGAGATGACTACTTGGGATATGATAGCTGCGTTTGCAGAGTATTTAAATATAAATGCCGAGAAGATTGGTTATGCCGGACTAAAAGACAAACATGCGACTACAACACAGTATATATCTATAGAAGCTAAGTTTGAAAAAGAGTTAAAAAAGTTTAAACATCCTCAGATTAAAATTCTAAGTTCCACAAGACATACACACTCTATACGTATGGGTGATTTACTTGGAAACCGATTTAGTATTAATCTTTTTGGAGTTTCTCCAATAGAAGCAGGACAAATTGAAAAACTAGGAAGAAAGTCTGAAAAATTTGGACTTCCAAACTACTTCGGTTATCAGCGTTTTGGTCGTGATGAAGACTCTATAAAACAAGCTAAAGAGATGATAGCAGGTGATTTACACATAGAAGATGCAAAACTTAAAAAGTTTCTAATCTCGATTTATCAGAGTGTGTTTTTTAATGAGTGGCTCAGAGAAAGAGTTTTGATGAGCAGAGAGCAAAATGATGGAAAGTTTCTTTTACTTGAAGGTGATTTGTACGTAACGACCCAAGGAAAATTATTTACTCCAAAATTACCACCTCAAAAAGATTTCGAAGCAAAAAAAGTAGTACCAACCGGACTTTTATGTGGCCGTGGAGTTTTTCGTTCTCGTGGTGTTGCTGGTGAAATAGAAGCTAAGTATGATGATGCGTTTTTATATGAAAAAGGTTTAAGACGTGAAGCTATAGTTTTCCCAACAGATTTAGAGTTTAACTATACAAAAGGTTTTGACATTATGAAAGTTGCGTTTACCCTTCCAAAAGGTTCTTACGCAACTGTATTTTTAGAAAATATTGCCAGTAAAAATTTTAAAGCCAAAAAAGTTAAATCTAAAAAATAGCGTTTACCAATCCTCTTCTTCGTCGTTTATTTCTGAGTCATCATAAGGGTCCATATGTATAAGCATATGGGTCTTTTTATCTTCAAATAACTCTTTTATCCTAGCCTCTATTTTGTCTGCTATGAGATGTGCGTCATAAAGAGATATACTTACGTTAAATACTGCGTGAACTGAAATAAAAACATGTGAACCAGACTCTCTTGTTTTAAGATTATGATATGCTGTAATAATTGGCTCATTCTTTATAATTGCAACAATTTTTTCGATTTCTTCTTCGGGAAGTGCTGCATCAAGAAGCATTAATACACCCTCTTTGATTATTGGAATTGCAGAGTAAATCATATATATTGCGATTCCTATACCCAAAATAGGATCGATTAGTTCTTCTGCCGTATAGGAGATAAGAACCAGAGCCATTAAAACGGCACCATTTGAAAAGAGGTCAGTCTTATAGTGAAGTGCATCAGCTTTTATAACCATATTTTTTGTTTTTCTTGCAACATTATTTAAAAATGTTACAAGAAGCGCAGTAATAATAAAAGAGACTATCATAACGACAATGCTCTCGGTCATGTGTACCATCTCTCTGGGATGCACTATCTTTAGTAATGCTTCATAAAGTATGAAGAGTGCAGATAAAGATACTACAACACCCTCTATAACAGCGGCAAGGGGTTCTATTTTACTTCTTCCGTAGTGAAATTGTTCATCTGGGTCTTTTTCTGCGTTATGAAGTGCAAAATAGTTAAAAAGAGAAACAGTTAAGTCTAAAAAACTATCAATGGCAGATGCTAAAACAGCAATAGAACCACTCAAAACTCCAACGGTCATTTTCATCACAACAAGCAAGGCTGCTACACTTGTAGAGACAACTGTGGCCTTTTTCTCTAATCTCATACAAATTCCTATAAGTTATTTTGCTACAATTGTATTAAAATTTAGCTAGATAAAGAATAAAATGAACTTAGAAAATTTACGTATAGATAGACAAAAATGGATGACCTGGAAAAATATCGCTCCACTTCGTAAAGCTATAGATGATTTAGAAGATATTGAGTGTGATATAGAACTCGGTGATGTTGTTAAAATTAGTGGTAATTTCGATGAAGCAAAAATCTTAAAGAGTGCGAAATTAATGATGCCTTGGAGAAAAGGTCCCTTTGAGGTTGGGCAAACATATATAGACACAGAGTGGCGCAGTAATGTTAAATATAATCTTCTTAGACCACATTTTAATTTAAAAGATAAGAGAGTTGCCGATATAGGTTGTAACAATGGGTACTATTTATTTCGTATGCAAGAGGATACTCCAAAATCTTTAGTAGGTTTTGACCCTTCTCCTTTGTACAAAACGCAGTTTGATTTTATAAACCATTTTATCAAGAGTGATATTGTTTATGAACTTTTAGGTGTTGAACATTTAGAATTTTATGAAGAGAAGTTTGACACTATATTTTGCCTTGGTGTTTTGTACCATAGAAGTGATCCTGTAGCAATGTTAAAGTCACTTTTTAAAGGTTTAGACAATGAAGGGGAAGTTATACTTGACACGTTCTATATAGAGGGAGAGGGTGAGATGTGTTTGTGTCCTGAGTCTTCGTACTCAAAAATACCAAACATATATTTTGTTCCAACTATAGGGGCTTTAAAAAACTGGTGCTTAAGAGCTGGTTTTAGTGAATTTGAAGTTTTAGAAACCTCTGTGACTGAAGCAGGTGAACAGAGAAAAACTGAGTGGATTGAAGGTCAATCTTTAGAAGACTTTTTAGACCCAAATGATAGTACAAAAACAGTTGAAGGCTACCCTGCACCGGCAAGGGTTTATGTGAGATTAATTAAGGATAAGAAGTAATGGCAACTAATACAATACAAGATGATGAATTAGAACTAGATGATTATAGAGATGAAGACGAAGTAGTAATCATCAAAACGCATGAAGAGATTAACCAAGATTTAAATGGTGAAGTAATTAAGATAGAAGATGGCTATGTGGAACTGAGACTAAGAACTACGCAAGATATGGTTGCTGATAGCGTAGGTCTTATACATGGTGGTTTTATCTTTAGTGCTGCTGATTATGCTGCAATGCTCGCAGTAAATGAGAGGAATGTAGTTTTAGTTGGAAGTGATTGTCAGTTTCTCTCACCAGTCAAGTTTCATGATGAAGTCAATTTTGTAGCAAAAGTTCGCCATAAAGAGGGACGTAAACGCAATGTTCATGTAGAAGCGTTTGTGTTGGATATTAAAGTATTTGAGGGTGAGTTTAAGACTGTTATTACTGAAAAACACGTTTTAAAATTAAAACTTCTTGATGATGAAGATGATAGTGGGACTAAAGAAGAGAGTGAAAAATAAAACTTCACTCTATCCTGCGTTTTATACCAAGGAACTAAACTAAATCAAAACGATCTAGGTTCATCACTTTAGTCCATGCGGCTACAAATTCATTAACAAACTGTTTTTTCATATCTGAACTGGCATACACTTCTGCTAATGCGCGCAATTGTGAATTTGAACCGAAAATCAAATCAACACGTGAAGCAGTCCATCTAGATTCACCACTTGAACGATCACTACCTTCAAATAAATCTGTATCATCTGAAACTGCTTTCCATTGCGTACTCATGTCGAGGAGATTGACGAAAAAATCATTGCTAAGTGATTCTGGATGCTGAGTAAGTACACCATGCTGCGTTTGATTAAAATTAGTATTTAAAACGCGCATACCGCCAACAAGTACAGTCATCTCAGGTGCACTTAGTGTTAATAGTTGTGCTTTATCAATAAGTAGTTCTTCGGCGGAAACAGTATATTTCGTTTTGAGATAATTTCGAAAGCCATCTGCAACGGGTTCTAGTACGTCAAAAGAGCGTGTATCTGTTTGTTCTTGTGAAGCATCCATACGTCCTGGTGTGAACGGAACGCTTATTGTATGTCCAGCATTATTTGCCGCCTGCTCAACTCCTGTGTTTCCTGCTAAAACAATTAAATCAGCGAGAGAAATTCTTTTTCTATTGGACTGTGCTTCATTAAATTCATTTTGTATTTTCTCAAGTGTAGTAAGTACTTTTGAGAGTTGTTTAGGCTGATTTATTTCCCAATCTTTTTGTGGTAAGAGACGAATACGTGCGCCATTTGCACCACCGCGTTTATCTGAGCCACGGAAGGTTGAAGCTGATGCCCAAGCGGTTGAAACAAGTTCAGATACACTAAGTCCAGAAGCAAGGATTTTTTTCTTAAGTGAGCTCATATCTGCATCATCAATTAAAGCATGGTCAACTATTGGAATTGGGTCTTGCCAGATAAGCTCTTCTTTGGGAACTTCTTTTCCAAGATAACGTGAAGGAGGTCCCATATCTCTATGTGTTAATTTAAACCAAGCACGGGCAAATGCATCTTGAAACTCATCTGGATTTTCATAAAAACGTCTTGCAATTTTTTCATACTTTGGATCAAAACGCAGGGCTAAATCGGTTGTAAGCATTGTTGGTGCATGATGTTTTGATTTATCATGTGCATCTGGTATTGTATTTGCACCGGCACCATTTGTTGGTATCCATTGCTGTGCACCAGCAGGACTTTTTGTCAGTTCCCACTCGTAACCAAATAGATTCCATAAAAAGTTACTACTCCATTTAGTAGGTGTTGATGTCCAAGTAACTTCTAGGCCACTACTAATTGTGTCAGCGCCTTTACCTGTACCAAAACTACTCTTCCAGCCAAGTCCTTGTTCTTCAATACCGGCTGCTTCAGGTTCAGGACCGACATGAGATGCATCACCAGCACCATGACATTTTCCAAAAGTATGACCACCTGCAATAAGAGCAACGGTCTCTTCGTCATTCATAGCCATTCTTGCAAATGTATCACGAATATCTTTGGCTGCAGCAAGAGGATCAGGATTCCCGTTTGGCCCCTCTGGATTTACATAAATTAATCCCATCTGAACTGCTGCAAGAGGATTTTCTAAGCCTTTATGATCTTTATTGTAGCGTTTATCATCTAGCCATGTATCTTCAGCTCCCCAATAAATATCTTTTTCACTTTCCCAAATATCTTCACGGCCACCGCCAAAACCAAAGGTTTTCATACCCATTGATTCCATAGCAGCATTACCCGCAAGAATCATTAAATCAGCCCAAGAGATTTTTCTACCGTATTTTTGTTTAACTGGCCAAATAAGTCTTCGTGCTTTATCTAGATTTACATTGTCTGGCCAGCTGTTAAGAGGGGCAAAGCGTTGATTTCCGCTTCCTGCACCACTACGTCCATCGGCACTACGGTAAGTACCGGCACTGTGCCATGCCATACGGATAAAGAGTGGCCCATAATGACCAAAATCTGCAGGCCACCAATCTTGTGAGGTTGTCATTACTTTAATGAGATCTTTTTTTACAGCATCAAGGTCAAGGGTTTTAAATTCTTGGGCATAATTGAAATCATCACTCATGGGATTAGAAGCAGATGTATGTTGGTGTAAAATATCGAGATTTAACTGATTAGGCCACCAATCTTGGTTTGATGTACCACTACTAGCAGTGTGAGGTGAAAGTTTTGTATTTTTAAACATGATATTCTCCTTAGTCTAACGAATTGAATTTTCTCAATAATTAGCAAGCAGATTCCCAGATTCTAAACTGGAATCTTGGTCTTGTTAACGATTATATGTGACAATTCTACATCAGATAAACTTAAAGGATAATTATTTTCCTTAACTAGGATTTTTAGTTTGAATAAGATTAGAAATTATAATATTTACTACTTAAAAATAAAACTATTTTGTAGCAGTCAGTAAGAAGACTTCAAAGTCTCCTTGTGGCTTATTTATAACATTTATCTTTTCAAATTGAACATTTTTAAATCCTGATTGCTCTACAATATTACAAAGTTCTTCATCTTTAAATCCAAAGTGAAAAACACCTGTGTTATCAGAATGGAATGTCCCATCTTCACTTTTTAAATCAGCTATTGCTATAAATCCATCTTTGTGTATATTTTTATATATTGTGTCAAAAAATGCTTTTAAATTTTCTACATGATGAAGCGTCATAGAGCTTACTAGTCCATTGAATATTTGAGTTAAGGGATTTTCAATAATATCTTGATGAATGGTTTTTATGTTAAGTTGGGCACTGTTTTTTTCTTCTACTTTTGCCAACATTTGGATTGAAGTATCAATGCCATAAACCTTTTTTACATCTTCTGCAATGATAAAACCTAAGAGACCAGTACCAACACCAAAATCAATAATTTCCATATCTTCTCTTAGTGTGATTCTTTCTTTTATGGCATTTGCAATTGTTTGTGCACCATTAACCCTAGTGTGAGCATTATCCCAAGTTTTTGCTCTTTGATCAAAATGGCTCATAATGATTTTATCCAGTAGTCAGAGTATTGTTGTTCTTGTTTAATTGTTGTTGTTCCACCATGACCAGGGTAGAGTGTTTTATCAAAATTTAAAAGTTTGAATTTTTCTAGAGACTTTTTCATCTCTTCAGGGCTTGAATATGGAAAATCAGTTCTGCCGATACTGCGTTCAAAGATAAAGTCACCACTAAATATAGCATCACCTATCTCTATCATTGAACATCCTGGGCAGTGTCCAGGAAAATGACGAAATTTGACTTTTACACCGTCAAAGTCAAATTCTTCGTCAGGATTTACTTCTACATCAGGTGTTGAAGGTGGTAAATCAGGCATCCAGTCGCTTGCAGTAAGAAGATGCACATCTCCTTTTGGAGTATAAAGTTTGATGCCTAAATCTTTTTGAAGTTCTGCGTTTGACCAAACATGATCAAAATGTCCGTGAGTGTTTAATATTGCAACAGGGTTTGTAACATTCTCTTTTACCCATTTAGTTGCGTTTACTCCAGGATCAATGATGAAGTCTTTTCCATCTATGGTGGCAATATAACAATTTGTCTCGTAGACACCCATAGGTTGAACTTTTATCTGCATATAATCTCTTTTTTAGCGTGATTATAGCATGATTACAATATGAAATTTTATAAAGAATTAGAGTTAATTTTAGAGGCTAAAAATCCTAAAAATAAAATAGCTGCGTTTAATAAGTTCTATAAAGCTTACAAGTTGGGTGAAGTAGAGTGTGAACATGAGTATAAGTCTAAAGAGTTCGATTCTCCTTCATACTACGCTGTTTGTAAAATTGTACCACCTCAAGATGTACCTAAACGCAGTAATTTAACTACGAGAGAAGGACAGATAAATCTTATTCATGCTATAGCTCATATTGAGTATTCTGCTATTGATTTAGCTTTGGATGGAGCTTACAGGTTTAGAGGACTTCCAAAAGAGTATTATGCTGATTGGCTAGAGGTTGCTGATGATGAGATAAGACACTTTTTGATGTTAGAAAAGTTGTTACATGAATTAGATGCAAAGTATGGAGATATAGAAGTGCATAATGCACTTTTTGAAGCCTCTCAAAAAACGCAGACTTTACTGGAGAGAATGGCAGTAGTTCCAAGATATTTGGAAGCAAATGGACTTGATGCAACTCCTATGATACTTACAAAGATAAAAAAGCTTCCAAAAAATGAGATGATTGGAAAAGTTATTTCTACTTTGGAGATTATACTTGAAGAAGAGATAGAGCATGTAAAAAAAGGTGATGTCTGGTTTAACTATGCTTGTGATAAAGATGGTGTTAAAAATGATGTTTATTTTGAAATTATAGATAAATATTATCCTCAGGGGTTTTTACGCCCTAAAAATTTAAATATAAATGCAAGGAAAGAAGCTGGTTTTTCTTGTCGTGAGTTAAACTTTATGGCTAAAAAAGAGGTGTGTAGATAACTCTTTTTTTATTCTTTATATCTATCTAGCTTTTTTTTATGAAGAATACTTGCTCCCTGATAATAGGATATTATCGTCTCTTTTATAATTGGATTTATTGCAATGTCTTTATACTTAGTATGATATACGTCCTGCTCAAGCACTTCATAACTTTGGATTTTTTTGCCAGGTGATAATACTGTAAGTATATTGTTTTTATAAAGCCCCAGTTTTTGATAGGTTCCCATTAATGCTCTCTCTTTAAAATTAGAACTTAATATATCTTGACCATAAAATTTACTTTTATAAGACCAGTTGAGCATACCAAAGAGCGTTGGCATAATATCTATTTGACTTGATATTTTATCAATCATTTTTGGTTTTATGATATTTGGAGCATAGACAAGCATGGGAATATGGTATTTATCAAGTGGAAGTTCAGTTTTTCCTGCACTTGTCGAACAATGGTCTGCTACTATAACAAAAATAGTATTTTTAAACCAAGGCTTTTCTTGTGCTTTTTTTAAAAAATTTCCGATTGCATAATCTGAATATTTTACAGCTCCTGCTCGTCCAGTGTGAGATGCAATATCAATTCGTCCATCCGGATAATCATATGGACGGTGGTTGGATGTAGTCATAATAAAGCTCATAAATGGTTTATGTGCTTTATAAGATAGATCAGCCTCTTTGATTGTTTTGTTGAGTAAATCTTCATCACAAACACCCCATATTGTATGAAAAGTATCTTCCTCTTCACTAAAATCTGTTCTATCAACTATGTCAAATCCATTATTAGAAAAGAATTCATTCATATTGTCAAAATAACCATGCCCACCATAGATAAATTTAGTGTCATAGCCTTTGTCTCGAAAGATAAATCCACTTGAGTACATGTTGTGGTTATCAGGTCTCTTAACGATAGAGCGACCTGCTGTTGGTGGAAGAGATAAGGTGATTGCTTCCATACCTCTTATTGTGCGTGTACCTGTCGCATAAAAGTTATTAAAAAATAGACTCTTTTTAGCTAAAGAGTCTAGATTTGGCGTTAAGTTTTCTTTTGAACCAAGAGTTTGTAGATATTTGCCACTTAAACTCTCAACGACAAGAACAACCACATTGTAGTCTTTCTCTTTTCCTTTTGTAACAATAGTCCGTGAGATATCAGGAGTATCAGAATTTGTTAAAGTGGTATTGTTAATATCCAGCAATGATTTAAGATTTGAAAATACATCAGCTTCTTTGTCGGTTTGGTAAAATGTATTGTAATCCAGCGTATTATTTCTAAAAGCTGCAAAGAGTGAATAAAGGCCTGATTTACTCAACTCATTGTTGTATTGATTTTTTGAAATTTTTGCTAGACTATCGTTTACTCCAATAAAAAACATAATTGGAAGCAGAAGATAGAGTAATGATGGTTTTATTCTCTGGCCAAATTTACTATTGTCATTTAGGATGTTTGTAATATAACCAAATTTATAAAGGATGTAAAAAAGTAGAGTAGATATAAGAGTAATGAGACTCAAAAGTAAACCCATTGGATAAGACTCTCGTATATTACCAATAACTTCTGTTGTGTATATGAGATAATCAACAGCAATAAAATTAAATCTTACACTAAACTCATCCCAGAAAAACCATTCGCTAAACGCATAAAAAACAAGCCCAAAAAGTAGAACATAAATAAAAAAGTATGCAATATATTTATGTAGTTTATGTTGAAATATTTTTTGTGGCACAACAAGAAGATATAACAGAAAAGGAATTATTAGATAGCTAACTGCTACAAAATCATAAAAAGCACCAATCAGATATATTTGAAGTAAATTTACAAATGTTAAATCTAGCATGTCGATTGTATTAAACAGGAGTACTGTTCGCGTAATTGAGGAGACAATTAAAAATAATGAGAAAACAAGAACTATAAATTGAAATCTAGTTGATGAGGTTTGTTGCATATATGTACCTTATTGAATTAAATGAGTTTAATAATAAGATAGATTTATGAAGATTAAATGAATTTAAAATGAATTATTATTCATGATATATTACTGAGAGGGAGTGTTAGAAATATTGCACATTATCATTTATTTGTTAATTAAATAATAAATAAAGTGTAAATTAATTATGTGAGTTAAGGTTGTTTTACATATAATGTTCGTTGAATCAATAGTTGGGTGACTATCGTTTGAGACGGGTACTTCGATAGATCGACCATAAAACTTAAAGTATCCAGATAAACAAAGGAGAAATCAGCATGAGAATAGCAAAAGAAGACATAGATGTTAAGATGGAAATTCCGGGCGCCGTGATTCGTCAGCAAACGGAGTTCGGCGACGCCACTGGGTTAGGCAAGATTAGTGGCGAGTATTTTAGTCTCTCGGCAGGCGTTGATACAACTCCGTTGTTTCAGGGACTGGATGGTGATTTGTGTCAGTGCCCACACTGGGGTTTCGTTTTGTGTGGGCAACTCACGACGACGGATGCGAACGGCACACAGGAAACCGTCAACGCGAATGATCTCTTTTATTGGCCACCCGGGCACAATGTAAAGGTCAACGCAGATGCGGAGATTGTAATGTTCAGTCCTCAGCAACAGCACAGCCATGTCATAAATCACATGATAGAAAAGGTAAAAAGCTAGTCTGTCCACAGTTTCGACCAACAAATTGCTGCAGCCGACGTCGCCGCTGCGGCTGAGCTCAGGCGTTTGTTCTGAAATTCAAAAGACAAAACCATGTATTGTATTTTCGCCAAACGAGATGAATATTTTAAAAACTTCCTATTACTCTTTAGGTATTGTAATTATTACTCTTGTTCCTTTATTGATTTGACTCTTAATTAGGATATCGTAATGATGAATATCTAATATCATTTTAACAATTGCTAGTCCGAGTCCCGTACCACTATCTTTTCGAGAACGTGCTTTGTCTGCTCTGTAAAAACGTTCAAATACAAAGGGTAAATCCTCTTTATTAATACCGCAGCCACTGTCTTGAATTTCAAGTGTATAATTTTCTTCCCCCTCTTTAAGAGATACATTAACATCTCTTGATTCATGAGTGTAAATGATTGCGTTTCTAAGAATATTATCTATTGCAATTCTTAATAATGCTTCGTTAGCATGAATAGTTACAGGAATAATCTCTTTTATTTTTAAATGTATAGACTTTTTTAATGCAAATTTATTTGCTTGAGAGACAAGATCGCTAAGAAGTTCATCTAAATAAACTTCCCTTGTATTTCCGTTTAATTCCGTTGTATCTTTTTTTGTTATCAAAAATAGCTGATCGATAGTTTCTTGTACCCGTACAGTCTCTAGAAGTACATCTTCTAAAACAGCTTTGTACTCTGTTGGTGTTCTCTCATGTCTTAAAACTACATCAATTTCACCGCGTATCACAGTTAGAGGTGTTTTTAACTCATGTGAAGCATCACTGCTAAACGCTGATATACGCTTAAATGCATCTTCGAGATTTTTGAGTAGCTCATTGAAGGTTTCGACTAACTCACGAATTTCTGTTGGAATATTCTCATTGCTGATACGATGTGAAAGTTTATTTGCAGAGATTGAGTGAACGGAATCAACCACTTTTTTAACAGGTTGTAGGGTTCTATTTATTAAAATATTAGCAATAAATAAAAAGAGAACTAAGATAATAGGATTTGCAATAAACAAACTAGTTACAATTTTGTTTAGATAGGGTGAGTTTTGTATTTTTTTGATGGCAAGTTGAAAGAAAACTTTTGTATTTTCATCTTCAAAAAGAACCATAGAACTGACTCGATAATTATTTTTGTCAAAATAATAAATACTCAGTAGATGTCCTTTTTCATTTAATGGAATCTCAAAAAGTTTAGGTTCTTCTATGGAGGATTGCGTTTGGTAGTTTATCTTGTTTTTATTTTTATCAAAATAGATAATTTTTATATGTAACGGTGTTATTGAAAATTCATCTGTCAACTCGTCTGAAATCTTTTTTGCGCTTACATATTTTTTAGCTTTTAAATCAGGCATAGCATCAATAGAGATTATTTTTAAGGTAGTATCAAGAGTGTCTGAAACTCCTTTTTGAGCTGTCATATAAATAAAGGAACTAAATCCCAATAAAACGATTAAGTTAGTAAGAAAGAAATAAAAAAGAAGTTTAAGTTTTAGACTTTTAAACATTTTCATCACCTAACATATAACCAACTCCACGAACAGTATGAATAAGTTTTATATCACTGTTTTTGTCAAGTTTGTTACGTAAACGGTAGATGTAAACATTGACTATATTGCTCATACTCTCTTGTGCCATATCACTTAAATTGTCTTTAATTATAGTATCTGTTAATAATTTATTTTTGTTTCGTGCTAAGAGTTCAAGTAGGGCATACTCTTTCACTGTAAGAGTTATTTTTTTATCTGCTCTTTTGACTGTACGACGTGTAGTATCTATAATTAAGTCGCCAACGCTAATCGTAGATGAAGTTTGTGATTGATTACGCAATTGTGCTCTTATTCGAGCTAGAAGTTCTTCAAACGCAAAGGGTTTAGTGAGATAATCATCTGCACCACTATCGAGTCCATCAATTTTATCTTCAAGTCGATTTCTCGCAGTTAGCATAATAATGGGTGTTATGATATTTTTTTCTCTGAGTGCTTTACAAGCATCCATGCCATTTGATCCGGGAAGCATAATATCAAGTAAAATAATATCATAGGCATTAACTTGTGCAAGGTAGATAGCCTCATCGCCATGATGTGTGACATCAACACTATAAGATTCTTCTTGGAGACCTTTTTTAATAAACGTCGCAATCTTTACATCATCTTCAACAACTAAAACTTTCATAATGCCTCACTTACTTTGTTATATCCATATTGTAATTATACCTTTTTGTTTCAACTTCAAATATACCTAATAGCGTGTGAAAAAGGTTGTCATGTGTATATTTTTTATCTTTGTTTTGTTTTATTTTTTCAATATCAAAATCACTGCTGATCTCTTTACCAAACCAAATGAGTGATCCAACATGTGTCTGCGCTTCTGGTGCCATAAAATAAGGTAATCCGTGTAAATAAATTCCATTTTCACCTAAGCTTTCACCATGGTCGCTCATATAAATCATAGCTGTTTCATAAGATGTGTCATATTTTTTCAAAAAGTTTATTACTTGAGATAAAAAGTAGTCTGTATATAAGAGTGCATTATCGTAGGCATTACTTATCTCCTCTGCGCTACATTTTTCTAATTGATTGGTTTGACAAACGGGTTTAAATTTTTCAAAACTTTTTGGATATCTTTTGTAGTAAGCAGGGCCGTGGTTTCCCATTTGATGAAGAACAATAAGTATGTCTTTCCCTTTATGTCTGTCAATATATGCATCAAGCCCAACTATCATTCCTTCATCTCTGCATTCACCATCAATACAGATAGTGTTCTTATCTGCTGATTTATAATCTTCATACGGAACTCTTAATGCAACGCCTTTTGAATCAGAATTATTATCTCTCCAAAGAATTTCAACATCACTTGTCTTCTTTAATACATCTAAAATATTTTCATTTGATATCCCTTTTTTATAACTATAATCAGCTTTATCAAAGATAGAAAACATACAAGGAACAGAATCTGCAGTTGAGGTTCCACAAGAGTGCATATTTGAAAA